>Ga0163144_10023149_pt1 | contig 12276 bp, 15 predicted proteins | sample OliLak19BULKMAT1_FD_123175 | JGI IMG/M metagenome (GOLD analysis project Ga0163144, IMG submission 123175) | Freshwater microbial mat bacterial communities from Lake Vanda, McMurdo Dry Valleys, Antarctica - Oligotrophic Lake LV.19.BULKMAT1 | ecosystem: Environmental > Aquatic > Freshwater >...
CCATCGCGTGGTCCAGAGTCAGTTCCACGAGTCGGCCCTCGCGAACGGTGACCCATCACCGCCCGGGTCTGGTGAGGAGCCTGGCCGCTACTTGGCGACCGCATCACCCTTGGTGCCAGCTGCGCAGTCGGCACAGCGTCCGGCGATCGTCAGATGACTCACGTCGGCCCGAAAGCCGAACCGTCGCTGGATCGGGCGGACGACCGATGCCGCGGCGGCGGCGTCCAGCTCCCAGGTCTGGCCACAGGACCGGCATTGGAGGTGAGCATGCTCGGCTTCGGGCAGAACGTGGTATTCCTCGCGGCCGGCAGCCGAGTGGCTGTGGCTGAGGTAGCCGAGTTCCTCGAGCACGCCGAGCGTTCGATAGACCGTTGAGGGGGTCGTGTCCGGGTCGCGCTCCCGGCAGCGCTCGACCAGCTCGCTGCCCGTGATGTGACCCTTGGTCGCTTCGAGGGCCTCAAGGATCAACCGCCGCTGCGGCGTCCAGCGCAAGCCGCGCGAATGGAGCTCATCGCGGATCTGGATCCAGACATCAACCACCGGATCGGACGACGCCGCTGCACGTGCCATGCCGACGAGTATAGGCGCGGAGGGTAACGATTGCGATGGTTTGCAATTGCGACACGCTCGGCTGCCGACAGTCCGAAGCGACCCGCGCCGCGAAGAGGATGTTGTACCGCCACATGTGCCTGTTACCACATGATGCGATAACCACTGGTGGCGGTTATGCTGCCGTCATCAAACCGCTGCAGGAGCTCGATCGATGCGTACCGTCCGGACTTCGCTAGTCCTTCTCATGTCGATAGTGGTTGCCGCCTGCTCGTCGGGCGGGACACCGACGGGGTCGCCGTCGGGAGGCGACGCAACCGGTACATCCGTGGGCTGGCAGGACGAGCTCACGGGCGGCCCGGACAAGCTCGACGTGGCGACGACCGTCGCACCGATCAGCTCGATCGCCCGGAACATCGGTGGGACGAAGATCCGCTTGCATGGGCTGATCCCGGACGCGACGAATTCGCACACCTTCGAGCCCGCGCCATCGGACGCCAAGGTGCTCGCGAATGCGGATCTGATCGTCGTCAACGGACTGCACCTGGAGGAGCCGACACTCGAGCTGGCGAAGGTGTCGAAACGAGCGGAGACGCCGATCCTGCTCCTGGCCGACAACACGATCACCCGCGACGAATGGCTGTTCGACTTCAGCTTCCCGGAATCCGAGGGGGACCCGAACCCGCATCTCTGGATGAACGTGCAGTACGCGCTCAAGTACGCCGAACTCATCCGGGATGGGTTCAGCCAGGCCGACGCCGCCAACAAGGACTACTATGCCGCGAACTTCGACGCCTTCAAGAAGCGGATCGATCAGCTCGACGGGATGATCAAGCAGGGCGTCGCCTCGGTCCCGGAGAAGAACCGCAAGCTGCTCACCTACCACGACTCGTGGGCGTACTGGGCACGCGAATACGGCTTCAAGGTCATCGGCGCCGTCCAGGCCTCCGACTTCTCCGACCCGAGCCCGCAGGAGGTCGCGCAGCTGATCGACCAGGTCAAAGCCGAGCAGGTTCCCGCCGTGTTCGGGTCGGAGGTCTTCCCGAGCCCCGTCCTCGAGCAGATCGCCCGCGAATCCGGAGCCAGGTTCGTCGACGCGCTGCGCGACGATGAGCCGCCTGGCGAGCAGAATGCGCCCGAGCACACCTATCTCGGGATGCTACAGAAGGACATGCAGATCATGATCGAAGCGCTCGGTGGTGACCCCACGTTCTTCGACACGCTCGTCGTTACCGACACGTACGCGTCGTGACGCGGGCAACGGGCCAGGAGGGCTAGCCGGTGGCCGCGCCGGCGTCTGCGCCTGACCGCGCCCTCGTAGCGTTCGAGGGAGTGACCTGCGGCTACGACGGCGAGCCGGTCCTTCGGGACGTCACGCTGGCCATCCCGCGCGGTGGCTTCGTCGGGATCGTGGGCCCATCCGGGGCCGGAAAGACGACCCTGCTGCGTTCGATCGTCGGTGTGGTGCCAAGGGTCGAGGGCCGGATCACCGTCGGCGGCCGGCCCGTCGGCCGCGGCGCGACGCCCGGTGTCGGCTGGGTGCCCCAGCTCGAGACCGTCGATTGGCAGTTCCCGGCGACGGTGCGCGAGGTGGTCCTGATGGGCCGCTGGGCCGAGCGTCGCTGGCAGGCCTGGGCCAGCAAGGACGACCGCCAGCGCGTCGATCGGCTCCTCGACCGCCTCGGGATCGGCGGTCTCGCCGACCGCCACATTCGCCAGCTCTCGGGGGGCCAGCAACAGCGCGTCTTCCTCGCCCGGGCGATGATCGGCGACCCGTCACTCCTGCTGCTCGACGAGCCGACGAGCGGGGTCGACCTCAAGACCCGCGACGACATCCTGCACCTGCTGGCCGAGCTCAACGCGGACGGGATCACGATCGTCCTGACGACCCACGAACTCAACACGGTCGCCGCACACCTGCCGTGGGTCGTGTGCGTCAATGGACGGGTGATCGCGGAGGGCGATCCAGATCAGATCTTCACGTCGGCCATCCTCGGTCTGACGTACGGGGCCGACCTCCGCGTCGTCCGCCTGGACGGGATCATCCTCGTCGCTGACGCCGCTCCCCATCGCCTGAGGGATGCACTGAGGCATCGGCACGACGGTTTCGAGCACGCCCACCATGAGCATGCGGGCGGCGACCACGAGCACATTGCCACGAACGAAGCGACGCGCGCATGAGCCTCATCACCGAGCCGTACGCCTACGAGTTCTTCCGCCAGGGCCTGTTGGCCTCGGTGCTGGTCGGGGCGTTATGCGGGATGCTCGGGGTGTACATCATCCTGCGGCGGATGAGCTACATCGGGCACGGCCTGTCGCATTCGGTCTTCGGTGGCGCGGTGGTGGGGTACGTGGCGTCGATCAACTTCTATTTCGCCGCCGGGCTGTGGGGCTTCCTGTCCGCGCTCGCCATCAACGCGACCGCCAGGCGTCGGCGCATCGGGGCGGATGCGGCGATCGGGATCATCACGACCGCGAGCTTCGCGGTCGGCGTTGCCCTGATCAGCAAGACGCGGAGCTTCACCCGCAACTTCGAGGCCGCCCTGTTCGGCAACATCCTGGGCGTGACGCCGACGGATCTCGTCATCGTCGCCGTCGTGACCATCGCCGTCGCGGCCTTCATCCTCCTGTTCTACAAGCCACTGCTGTTCATGACGTTCGATGTCGAGGTGGCGCCGATCTATGGCGTCAGAGTCGGTGTCGTCGACAGCCTCTTCGCCCTGGCCATGGCGGCGACGATCGTGGCGTCCATCAATGTCGTCGGGGTGACCCTCATCGCCGCGACCCTCGTCATCCCGTCGACGACGGCGCGACTGCTGACCGACTCTTTCGGCCGGATGATCGTGATCTCGACGATCATCGGGGCCGTGGCCGGGGTCGTCGGGATGTACGTCAGTTATTGGCTCGACATCTCCTCGGGCGCGACGATCGTGCTCCTCGAAGCCGCCGCATTCTTGATCACGTTTGTCGGGACGACGGTCACCCGACGCCGGCAACGTTGGACCAAGCAGTGGGTCAAACCCCTTGGTTCACGACCGGACCGGTGACGACCAGGACGCCCGACGTCCGAGCGTGGCCTGAACGGCATCCCCGGATGATTTCACTCACCGCGACGTCCGCGTCGTGGATGGATCAGATCGAGACGGGGTTCGGGATCCTCAGTCGCCAGGCCATCCGGCGCGGGAGTTTCGGTTCGGTCAAGGAGCTAACCGCCAGGATCGACCTGTGCTCGAGCAACAGGAACGCCGGAGCCAACCCGTTCGCCTGAGTCAAGACCGCCGACGAGATCGCCGCCAAGGCGGTCCGCATGCGCCCGGTCACGGGAGTTCTCGCTGCTCGGCCCGACGCGAAGACGCCCAGAGAGCCAGCCGCTCCGCGGTGACAGCGCAAGCGCGAACATGAACAGCAGCGTCTCGATGAGCACGATCGACGCTCCCGACGCGACGTTGATGTAGAAGCTGACATATAGCCCCAGAACCGTCGATACCACGGCGATGAGGACCGCAACCAAGACGAGCCGATCGAACCGGGTCACGAGCAATTGCGCCGTCGCCGCCGGAGTGCACAGCATCGCGACCACCAGGATGATGCCGACCGCCTGGATGCTGACCACGATCGTGACGCCCAACAGGGCCAGCAGCAGGTATTCCAGGCGCTTGACAGGCAGCCCCGAGGCGGCCGCGCCATCAGGATCGAAGGTCGCGTAGAGCAGCTCCTTGCGGAGCACCAGCACGGTGATCAGGACCACGCTACCCAGGATGCCGACCTGCAGGAGATCCTCGAAGGTGATGCCCAGGACGTTGCCGAGCAGATAGCCGAACAGATCGGCCACGTAGCCCCGGATCGTGCTGAACAGCAGGACGCCCAGTGCGAAGGTCCCGGCGAAGAGCACGCCGACGGCGGTATCGAATCGCAGGTTGCCTCGCCTCGACACGACGCCGATCGCCAGGGCAGTGGAGACGGCCGCGACCGCTCCGCCGACATACAACGGGATGCCGGTCAGGTAAGCGATCACCAGACCTGGGAACGCTGCGTGGCTGACCGCGTCGCCGATGAAGGCGAGTCCTTTCAGGACCACGAAGACGCCCATCACGGCGCACACGATCCCCACGATGAGCGCCGCCACCAAGCCACGCTGCATGAATCCATAGGCCATCGGATCGAGCAGCACGTCCAACATGGCTAGGACCTCATCGGGCGGCGGGCATATCGATCGGACGCCCCATCGTGATGCGCATCATCGAGGACGAGCGTGCCGCCGGTCAGATCGGGCAGCACGAGCACGTGACCGCCGTACGTCTCCGCGAGAAGACGTTGATCGAGCACCAGGTCCTTTGCCGGACCGACTGCCACGATGCGCCTGTTGACGAGCACCGCGTTCTGGAATCGGTGCGCCGCGCAGGCGAGATCGTGGGTCGTCGCGATGACAGTCTTGCCGGAAGCCGCTTCATCTTCCAGGAGGTCCATGACATCCTCCTGTGTGGTCGCGTCCACCCCGGTGACAGGTTCATCCAGGAGGTAGAGATCCGGCTCGGCCGCCAGGGCGCGAGCGAGGAACACCCGACGCCGCTGGCCCCCGGACAGCTCGCCGATCTGGCGTCCACGGGCGTCATCCATCGCAACGGCCTCAAGCGCATGATCCACGGCAGCGCGGTCGCGCGCGCCCGGCCGTCGACCGATGCCGATCGAGGGGACGCGGCCCATCATCACGACCTCGGCGACCGTCACTGGAAAGTGCCAGTCGACCGATTCCGCCTGCGGGATGTACGCGACGCGACTGGCTGCCGTCCCGGGCGGGCTCCCCAGGACGGACACATTGCCCGCCCACGGCGACAAGAGGTTGGCGATGACCTTGAGCAGCGTGCTCTTGCCTGCACCGTTCGGGCCGATGATGGCGAGCAGCGACCCCGTCGAGATCGACAGCGTCACGTCCTCGAGGGCGATCCGGTCGCCGTATCCGGCTCGGACCCCCTCGAGGTTGACCGCGATCTCTGCGGTGACTACTTCAGTGCGTTCACGATCTGATCCACGTTCCATCGCATCAACCCTTCATAGGAGTCGGCCGGACTCGGTCCCAGGGCATCGTTATACAGGGCTGTGACGACGTTGGTGATGCCAGCTTCGGTCGCCAGCGTCTCCGCGAGTTCGGGACTGAATTGCGACTCGCTGAAGACGGCTTTCACCCCGGCCGACTTCACGGTTTCGACGAGAGCAGCGAGCTCGGCCGCCGATGGTTCCTGCCCGGGGTTCTCGAGGATGACCCCCACGACTTCGAGGCCGTAATGCTTGGCGAAGTAGGGGAACGCATCGTGGAACGTCACGAGCTTGCGATTCGTTTCGGCGATGGTCTGGACCTTCGTCGCCAGTTCGCTGTCCATGGCCGTCAACGTATCGCCGTAGGCCTTGGCATTCGCCTCGTAGGTCCCCGAGCCGGCGGCATCGATCTCCGTGAGCTTCGCTTGGATGGCTGGCAGGTAGTTGGCCACAACGAGCGACGGATCGAGCCAGAAGTGCGGGTTCTCCTCGCCATCGACGGTGATCGTCGGGATGCCGTCGCCGAGGATCAATCGCGGGGAATCGCTGCCGTTCGCCGTGATCAGACCGTCGAGGAAATCGTCGAGGCCGACCCCATTGGAGACGATCAGATCGGCTCCGTCGAGGGCCTTGGCATCGTCGGGCTTGGGCTCGTAGTCCTCGGGTCCGACTCCCGGACCGATGATCGATTTGACAACCACGCGATCCCCACCGACATGCTTGACGATATCCTCGAAGACCGTCGTCGTCGTAACGACCTTCAGCGTCGCTGCTGACGGGGACGCACTCGAGCCGGGACTGGAACACGCGCCGACCAGGATTGCGAGCAGGACAACGATCGGCCATGGCGAGCGGGCGCCCACCCTGAGATTCGGTCTCATCGACGGGCGCGGCTTGATGAACATCTAGTGCCTCCTTTTGGGATTTCGGGTTGCTAGGTCAGGCGGAGCGACTGATCGATGTCGGCTTTGCGGCGCGACAGGCCGGACAGAGCCCGAACAACTCCAGGCGGTGCTCATCGATCCGGAAACCGGTGCGCCTGGATACCTCGCGAACGACGGTCCGAAGACCGGCATCCTCGATCTCCGCCGTCCGACCGCATCGCGAGCAGACGACGTGATGGTGATGGGTTGGCGCGCAGCCCACGTAGGCGTGTTCTCCGGACGGAAGATCGATACGGTCGACCAGTCCAAGCTCCGACAGCACGTCGAGCGTTCGAAAGATGGTCGCCCGTCCGATCCCCATCCGACGGGCCCGTGCCTCGGCCACGAGATCCGCGGCAGAGAAGTGCCCGGTCTGCTCCGCGATCAACTGAGCGAGGGCACGCCGCGGCTCCGTGATCCGGTATCCGCCGCGCTCGAGGGCCGCGATGAACGGCTCGATTTCAACCATGGGCGCACCATAGCACAACTGGTCTGTTGACGGGACCCAGTCTCAGGCGCTAGGGTCAGGAAGCCGGTCGTTCATCGAGACGACGTATCAACGTATGAGGTGCTCGGATGCCGTTCACGTACAAGAACAAACGCGGTGACACCTACAACCTCCACCGTACCGAAGCGAAGCTCAAGAATGGACAGACCCGCGTCCTGCACTTCTTCAGCAGGGACGTCCGAGCCAATGCCATCGATGCCGTGCCCGATGGCTATGTCGTCAGCGAGGCGCCCAGCGGGATGCCCGTCCTCAAGAAGGCCTGATGGCCCTCGACCTGACGCTGAAGGCCGATCTCAGGGAAGATCCGGGCCGATCGGTCGATCCGGGGGGCCATGAGCATGTCCTTGATCCGGCCTTGCCGCTTGGCCCGTGGCTCCTTGCGTGGGCTCGATCCCTCGATGACGCGGCGGACGCCTGGCGGCCGGAGCTCGACACATTGCTTGACCGCCTGGCCCTCTCGCCAGGCCAGGCGGTGCTCGACGCCGGTTGTGGGTCGGGGCGGATCTCCGGTTGGCTAGCAGACCGTGTCGGTCCGCGCGGTCTCGTGGCGGCCATCGATCGCGAGCCGGACGCTCTGCGCTACGCTGCCGCTGTCCTTCCGAGCGGCGGGGCGCAGCGGTCGGTCGAAGGCTGGGTCGCCGATATCTCGGCGTTGCCCTTCGACGACGCGACCTTTGACGCCGCCTGGTGCTCCCGAGTCCTCGGCTACCTCGCCGATCCGCTCCAGGGGTTGAGCGAGCTTGTGCGCGTGGTTCGTCCGGGCGGTCGCGTCATCGCCGTCACCGGGGATGCCGCCCGCGCTACCTTCCTCCCGATCGAGCCTGAGCTCGAGACCCGCCTTCGAGAGGCCGAGCACCGGGCGATTCGAGGCGGTGCCTGGGGTGGGCCCATCGATATCCACCTCGGTCGTCGGCTCTATGCCTTGGCGTGTTCACTCGATGTGCGCGCGGTCGAACCGGTCTCGATCGTGTGGGAGCGCACGGCGCCCCTCGAGGAGGTCGAACGCCGCTACCTCCACGCGATCCTGGCCTGGCTAGTCGACCCCGCGTCACGACGTTGGCTGCGTCGTGACTGGGACGCCTGTCGTCGACTGTTCGATCCAGGCAGCGAGTCGTGCGTGGTCGCGCGTCCGGATCTCCATGTCGTCCAGACGGCGACGGCTGTCGTGATCACCGTCTGAGCTGGATGGAGACGCTTCGGGCGCGCGAGGACGAGTGCGTGGCCACCCTGGATCGCGAGCGGATGGCTCTTGAGATGGTCTTCCGAGATGGGGATCGGGATGAGCTGATCTGGATCATCCTGCAGGGGACCGATGGGGGTCCGCTCGGGTGGGAATGACAACTTGAGTTCCAGTGATCGTCGCAACACCTGAGCATTCAGGAGTTGCCAGTGGCGCGGCGGCTCGGGAACCGGCGGCGCGGCGGCCCCGGCGGCCCCGGCGGCCCCGGCGGCCCCGGCGGAACCGGCGGCGCGGCGGCCCCGGCGGCGCGGCGGCCCCGGCGGCGCGGCGCCGATCAGGGCTTGTGGGCTTTGCCCGCCGCCGCCTTGAGTCGTCCGGTTTCGGAAGCTGCTGCGCCCGAAGCCGCGGCGCCCTTGGCCTTGCCCGCTGCGCTTTTGGCCGCGCCATTGGCCTTGGCGGCTGCCGAGACCGCCGCTCCGTGCGCCTTCGCCAGCGCGGAGATCGCCTCGCCGCGGGCCCTGCCTTCCAGTGTCTTGACGGTATGCGCAAGCGCCGACACGGCCGCGCCATGACCGTCCGATCCAGTCGGGTGCACGGCAAGAACGGAAGATGCGGATGCTGCGGTGACCGCCATCGACAGGATGGCCGTGGTGATGAGTCGCTTCATGTGGAGAGACCTTTCGAATGCGATGGCTCTATCTGCAGGAACGAAGGATGCGCGCATCCGTTCGGGGCTGTCGAGGTGACGATGGTCATCTGGATCGATCCAAGGTGCCGGCACGCACCGCTGCCGTGTGGACCACCAACGCGTTGTCGGCGATGATGGCCGTGTCCGACCGTGCTTTGGAGTCGCCGTTGATCACCTCCGCGCGCCGTGCAGGACCAACGCGGCTCACGCTCGTGTATACCCACCTGGTCGTGATCGCATTGGTGGTCGCGGGTTGCGGGTTGCCCTCACCGGTCACGACGCCGGACGCAACCACCACTGGCTCGCCAACAGCCTCGACCGCGGCGCCTACGGCCCTCCCGAAACCGGCGCCCAGCCTGGCGCCGTCCTTCGGTCCGCCCCCCAGCGTGACGGTGGCCGGCTTCGCCTTCGCGGCAGACGACATCGCCACGTACTACGAGACGCAGGGCTATGTATGTGTCGCGCCGAAACCAAGTGCCACGGCGGCCGGCTACGCATTCCGTAGCTGCGAGAGGAGGGATGGCAATGGTCGGACGCTCCAAGTGGGCCTCGTCACCGATCCTGCAGGCGAGCTCGCCAACGCCTTCGGGAGCGTGCAGGGCCGCGAGGGCGAGACCGTGCTGGCTCCGATCGATGCGCTGGAGCCACTGGCCGGCGTGCTTGGCGCACTGCTCGGCGAGGACCGTTCGACGACCCTGCTGACCTGGCTTGGGCGCCACCTGGGCGATGCCTATGCGGAGACGAGCGTCGCTGATCTGAAGATCGCCACCTATACCGAATCGGACTTGGATCGATCCACGCTCTACGTGGAGGTCGCGAACCAGGCCTACCTGGAAGCCGCCCCACCGCTCGAACCCTGACACCTGCGGCCCAGTTTGTTACGGCGCCCGACTCGTGGTCCTGACCCGGCGGGGAGTCGGCGATCACGCCACCGACCATGGCACTCGGTCGGGCCGATGCCGGCTCGGCGGTGCCACGTGTCCGCTCACGTTCTTCATCCGAGCGAGTCGTTCCCCGGCGCGGCGCGGATCCTGGCATATAGCAGGCACACCTCTATTACGCGAGGATCACCGGGACGCTGGCACCGATCCGCGTCGTATCAGGGCCGTACCAGCAGTGTGGCTGCTGTATGCCGATTTCTGCCCGGTCCGGCCGTCCGAACTCGCGTTTACCAGAGGCCACAGCTCTATTTGCCAAGAATGGCCGCGTGGCATCGGGGCGGCAGGGACATCGCTCCCGACGGCCGCCGAGAATGGCCGCGTGGCATCGGGGCGGCAGGGACATCGCTCCCGACGGCCGGGTGCTCATCGCCGGCGGCGGTGGGAACAGCCCGCACGGCTTTGGTGGCCTGAACGCGGACGGTGTCGCCGAGCTGTACGACCCGGCCACCAACATGTGGCAGGCGCGGCCGCCGATGCCCGACGGTCGGACCGGCGGCGCGGTCGCGGCGATCGCCGACGGGTCGGTGGTGCTCGTCGGCGGCCTGACCGACCTGGGCTCGGAGGAGCAGACCCAGTGGACGACGGCGGTGCGGTTCGTTCCCTAGCGGGATCGCTGGCTGCTCGCCGACCGGCGCGACCGTTAGTCCGCTCGACTCGGCGCCGCTCGCGGCGCGTCTATGCTATGGGTGTAGACAGCTGATGTCTGGAAGCATCGCCTATACTCGCCCTCGCGCCGACATAGCTCAGTGGTAGAGCAGCTGTTTCGTAAACAGCAGGTCCTCAGTTCGAATCTGAGTGTCGGCTCCAGCAGCGCTGAACTCAGAAGCCGGCCCATCGGGCCTCCGAACCAGACACCGCCTCGAGGGGTCGGCCCGATCCCAGGGAGGCTGGCCCCTCGATCGCTCACTGTCTACCAGGACCGGCGATCCCGCCTGCGCGCTTCTCGAGCGCAAGTAGCGGCGCTCGCTCAATGACCGGATCAGCAGTGGCAGGCGGCCGCCCATGAGCAGTCTCCGATCGCGAACCATCAGCGCCACCCCCGCCAGGTCCGGCATCAGCATGTCCTGTCGGCCCGGTCTGAGAACCGCCTGGGCTGCCTCGCCCCGGAGTGCGCGGGCCACGTTGCGGGCCACGCCACGTGCGCTGGCCTGGATGGAGTGCAGCGTCGGCGGGAGTCGATAGTCATCCGGGACGGCGACCACGGCGCCGATTACGAAGACACCCGCTGCCGTCGCCATCGTCTCGTCCACACACAATCTGCCGACCGGGTCCACCAGATCGGCTGGCAGCCAACCCGTATTGCCGCGAAGTGGGCTGGCAATGGCGATCAGATCGGCGGCCACGCTCCTGCGGCGATCCAGGCGGCGGATTCCAACCCCGGTCCGGGACGCTCCCAACCGAATACGACCGCCACCTCCGCGCTCCCGGCCTCGACGCGAGCGGCGAACGCCGTGGCATCGTCGAGGTCGCACACTTCCGGCCGGGACCCGGATCAGCCGCGGGCGGTAGACGACGACAGCCTCTTCGCTGACGACGGTCACCGGGATCCGGTCATCGACCGCCTCGATCGCCAGGGCCAATTCGAGCGCTCCGAAGCCACCGCCGACGACGACCACGCGTCCGTTTCGGAGAGGCGCTGATCAGCCTGTTGCTCGAACCGAGCACGGGCGGCACGTGACCAATGGCACGGTCGCGCGCCGCCAAGCGGCCCGCCGTTAGGTCCCTTCGGCAAGGGTGTGGATCGCTCGCCGTGGGCCACAGTCATCGAAGAAGCCAGAATGGCACATAGAAAAGAAAGGAACTCTTCGATGCTCGGACGGTTGCGAGGCCTCGGCCTCATCCTGGCGGTGTTCGGCCTCGTCTTCGTGGCCGCGGGCGGATACACCCTGATCAAGACCCAGGAAGGGTACAAGTCGCTGCAGGCCTTCAGCGCAGCGCAGAACGTCACCTTGAGCTACAACGAGGCCGGTCAGCTGGTCGACCGCGGTGAGACCGCGGGTGCGCAGTCCATCCTGGCGCTGCTGCAGACGGACTGGGGCTTCCCCGTCGTCACGGGCGACCTGAATCCGAACGACCCGTTGGTCAACACCCCCACCGAGTACATGTACCAGATGGCCGCGGTCGCCTTCCACACCTTGAACTCGACGCAAACCATCGTGCTGACTGAGCCGGCCGAGTACAAGGGCGAGACCTTCGCCGCCGGTTCGTACGAATTCCCGGTCGCCGGTCGCTACTGGGCCGCCTTCGACCGAGCACACCCGATCGAGGGCCCGGCCCGTGCGCAGGCCTGGACCGGCACCGCACACGCGCTCATCGCCGAGCTTGGCGTTGGCACCGTGACCGGTTCCGCCCTGCAGATGGGCCTCGGATTGGCCGGCCTCTTCGCCGGAGTCGGCGTCTTCGCCCTCATCGCCGGGCTCGGCCTGGTCTGGGCGACGCGTGCTTCGGAAGAG
>Ga0163144_10023151_pt1 | contig 12275 bp, 11 predicted proteins | sample OliLak19BULKMAT1_FD_123175 | JGI IMG/M metagenome (GOLD analysis project Ga0163144, IMG submission 123175) | Freshwater microbial mat bacterial communities from Lake Vanda, McMurdo Dry Valleys, Antarctica - Oligotrophic Lake LV.19.BULKMAT1 | ecosystem: Environmental > Aquatic > Freshwater >...
CTACACGGGTTATGTGTAGCACGCAACCCGTGGAGGGCTCGGCCTTTAGTCGATCCGCGTCAAAGTCCCTGTTCGCAGCACCAGGCCAGGAATGAGCAGGACCTCGACGGGTTCGTCGCGCCCGTGGCGACGCAAGCTCTTGTAGCCGTTGGCTGATGGCTCCCGGTGGACGTGAACGACGTGGGTCGCCAGATCAATGACCCAGTAGTCCTGCACCCCAAAGCGTGCATACAGATCAGCCTTCCAGCCTAGGTCGCGGATCAGCGACATATCAGATTGTTCGATTGCCAGCAGGATATCGGTGCCGCGTAAATCAACAGTGGCCACGTCGGCCGGGAACACGCACCAGTCAGGCTTGGGGGCATTGTCATCCGAAAGGACCACGGTCGATCCGGGCAACACCGCATACTCGTCGCCCATATTACGCTGCAACCAGCGCCCCAAGGAAATCGTCCAGTCATTATGGCGCGGACCATCGGCGGGCATATCGATCAGTCCTCCGTCGATCAGCTCAATACGCGCGTCGGGGTCCAGCACACCGGTGTCGATTATTGCCCGCACGTCAGCGACCGTGAACCGGTGATGGATGAAATCGGCAGCTTGGAACGGAGCGTTCATGCGTCCGATCTTAGCACACGCCCTGTCCTTTTGTCAGCCACGAGTCAGCCGGTCAGGCACTGGACGATGACCTCGGTTCACCTTCGACGAGGATGGACATGTTTTATCTCGCTGCGCACTGGGCGACAAATAGCTTTGAGGCGGGTAGTGGTCCGTCAGCGCGGACGGTAGTCAATAAAAGCGAGGGGTTGCGCGTACCCCCGCCGGTGATGATGTAAGTCTCTGAATGGCAAGCCGAGTAAACAGCATCAAAACGCAGCGTCCCGGATTCAGCATCGATGTAAGTTGCACTTAGATCAGCTTCATCAGAAACGTTAAATGTGCTGCCGGTGACGTCTGTCACGTAGATCGAGAAGGGTGTCGAGGAACCGTCAGGGTTAAGCGTGACCACAATTATGCCGCCCGTTATGCCATCTTCTGCCCAGCCAACATCCGCGCCCGTGACAGTTTTGCTTGCTGCATAGTATGCAAATCCAGTCGGGTGCAGGCAGACAAATTCCGTCTTGCCAGGAACTGCCGCCGACGCCCCATCTGCCGCGGCGAAGATCGCCCCGGCGACCGCGCTAACCGCCGCTATCAGCATCACCCCACCGCCGCGACGATCTTCTGCGCCGCATCGTCGAGGTCATCCGCCGCCGTGATGGCGAGGCCGCTCTCGTTGAGAATCTTCTTGCCCAGTTCGGCATTGGTACCTTCCAGGCGCACGACCAGCGGCACCTTCAGGCCAACTTCTTTCACCGCTGCGACCACGCCCTCGGCGATGACGTCGCATTTCATGATGCCGCCGAAGATGTTGACCAGGATGCCCTGGACGTTGGGGTCTGCGGTGATGATCTTGAAGGCCGCCGCGACCTTGTCCTTGCCGGCCCCGCCGCCGACGTCGCAGAAGTTGGCGGGTTCCTTGCCGTACAGTTTGATGATGTCCATCGTCGCCATGGCCAGGCCCGCGCCGTTGACCATACAGCCGATGTTGCCGTCCAGCGAGACATAGGCGAGGTCCCATTTGGAGGCCTCGATCTCCTTGGCGTCCTCCTCGGTCTCGTCGCGCAGCAGCTTGATGTCCTCATGCCGGAACAGGGCGTTGCCGTCGAAGCTGACCTTGGCGTCCAGCACGCGCAGGCGGCCGTCGGTCATCACGATCAGGGGGTTGACCTCCAGCATCGCCATGTCGGTGTCGATGAAGGCCTTGTAGAGGATCGGGAACAGGCGCTTGCCATCCTCGGCGGCCTGACCGGTCAAGCCAAAGGCGGCGTTGATCGCGGCGACGTCGGCCTCGGTGACGCCCGTCGCCGGATCAATCGGCAGGGTGATGATCTTTTCGGGCGTGTCATGGGCGACCGCCTCGATGTCCATTCCGCCCTCGGTCGAGACGACAAAGGCGACGCGACCAACTGCGCGATCCACCAGCAGCGAACAGTACAGCTCGCGGTCGATGTCGGCGCCGTCCTCGATGTAGAGGCGGTTCACCTGCTTGCCGGCATCGCCCGTCTGGGCGGTCACCAGGGTGTTGCCCAGCATTTCCCGGGCGTTGGCCACGACTTCCTCGATCGAGCGGGCCAGGCGCACGCCGCCCTTGGCGTCAGGGCCCAGTTCCCTGAACTTGCCCTTGCCGCGCCCACCGGCATGGATCTGGCTCTTCACGACATAGAGCGGGCCCGGCAGGGACCGCGCCGCCGCCTCGGCCTCGTCGACCGAAGTGATTGCGACGCCCTCGGCAACCGGCGCGCCAAAGCCCTTCAGGACCTGCTTGCCCTGATATTCATGGATGTTCATGGGAGACCGCCGCAACGCTGGGAAGGAGTTGGCCGCGCTTATAGGCGCGACATTCCTGTCGCGCTACCGGCCTTTGGCCGACTGAAGTGCCCTTGTTCGCAGGCGCAACCTGCCCCGGCTTAATCGACCCAGTCGCGGCGCAGGCTCCGCGCGGAAATAAACAGCAGGATCGCCGCCAGCCCATAGAACCACTGGCCGACGTAGAGGGAGTAGCGCAGGGCCTCCTCTGCGAAACGGGGCGTCAGATACTCCGACACCGCGCCGAGCAGATAGATTCCCAGCCCGATGCCCACCAGGTTGTTGATCAGCAGGAAGCTGGCAGAGGCCGTGGAACGCATGTGGGAGGGCACCAGATGCTGGATCGCGGTGATGACCGGACCCAGCCAGGCCAGCGACAGGGCCTGGGGGATGAGGAACAGGAAGAAGGCCGTCCACTTGTCCTCGACGTTCATGGCGAGGAAGAACAGCGGAACGGCGATGATGAAGCCCACGGCCGGCACCAGCGGATAGGCCGCGCGCTTGACGCCCTTGCCCAGCTTGTCGGCCAGCCAGCCGCCCAGCCAGATGCCGACGGTGCCGCCGATCAGGGCGATCCCGGCCATGTACCAGGCGCGCTCTGCGCCCTCCATGCCCATTGACCGCTGGAAGAAGCTGGGCAGCCAGAAGGCGGCCCCGTAACCATAGACCGACGAACAGGCAGCCCCGAAGGAAAGGAACCAGAAGCTGGGTTTTTTCAGCAGGATCGCCCAGACCTCGCCGAACGAGGCCGCTTTCTGGGCCGGGGCGGGGGTGACGACGGCGGCCGCGCCCTCGACAGGCTCGGGCTTGTCATAGCCGCCGCGCACCGGATCGCGCACCGTCAGCTTGAACAGCGGAGCGAGCATTACCCCGACGACACCCAGGATGATAAAGGCCGCGCGCCAGTCGATGGCGGCGGCCAGCAGACCACCGAACAGATAGCCCAGCCCCGTCCCGATCGGGACGCCGAATGAAAAGACCGCCAGGGCCCGCGCCCGCTGCGCCTTGGGGAAATAGTCGGCGACCAGCGAATAGGATGGGGCCACCCCGCCCGCCTCGCCGACGCCCACGCCCATGCGCGCCCCGAACAGGAAGGTGAAACCCGTCGCCAGGCCGCACAGGGCGGTGAAGCCGGACCAGACGGCCAAGGACGTGGCGATGATGGAGGTCCGGCTGATCCGGTCCGCCAGCCAGGCGATGGGCAGGGCCAGGGTGGAATAGACAATGGCGAAGGCCGGGCCGCCGAGCAGCCCCAGCTGGCTGTCGGTGAACTTCATCTCGGCCTGGATATAGGGGGCCAGGATCGCCAGCACCTGCCGGTCGATGAAGTTGAAGGTGTAGACCACCATCAGCATGCCCAGGACGTAATAGCGGTAGGCCGGACGCTCGAGCGGCATCGGGGCCGCGCCTGCTGGCATTGTCATGGATTTCCTCCGGACTCTCGTTCCTTGGCCTGACCGTATCCAAGGCGGCGGGCGCTGCAAAAGAAAAAGGGCGGCGGCCCGTTTCGAACCGCCGCCCCGTGTCTGTCTTCCGTCGATCAGTAGCGCACGGTCGCCTTGACCATCACGGTCTGGGGCGCACCGTAGTAGGCGGTGCGGATGCCGCCGACCGAGGAGAACTCCTGCACGTCGGTCTTGTAGACCTCGTCCGACAGGTTCTGGCCATAGACGCCGACCGAGTAACGGTCGCTCGCATCGTTCCAGACGACCCTTGCGTCGTATAGCCAGTAGGCGTCCTGGAACACGCCAGGCAATTCGACGGCGCTGTTGGTCGGGGTGTTGTCCACGGCCAGGGCCATCCGGCTGCGATAGCGGGCCGCACCACCGACCGTTACGTTCGCGCCGCCCTCCAGTTCGAACACATATTGCGCGGCGTACCGTGCCGTGACCGCAGGCGAGAAGGCCGGTGTCTGGAAGGCACGGCTGCCGTTGAACGCGGTGAAGCGCGTGTCGCGGAACGTCTCGTAGTCGACGTCCAGCAGTCCGATCTGGGTGTCCAGCGTCAGCGCTGCGGAGGGTTTGGCGACGATCTCAAGCTCGCCCCCGTTGATCTTCAATTCGCCGGCGTTGATGACCGACAGAACCGCGACCGGCAGGTTGGTGATGGGATCGGTGTCCAGCCCCGACACCCGGGCCTGGAAGTCCTGATAATTGGTCTGGAACACCGCCGCGTTCAGCCGCAGGCGACCGTCCATGGACGTGGTCTTGACGCCGATCTCATACGTGTCGGCCGTTTCGGGCGAATATTCGGTCGCCTCGGCCCTGGAGTTGGCGCGGCCGTTGTAACCACCCGACTTGAAGCCCTGGGCAAAGCGGGCATAGGCCAGCACGTCCGGTGTGATCTGATAGTCGGCCGAAAGCATAATCGAGGTGTCGTCGTACTCCGCGACCGGCGGGCGGAACGGGAAGGTCGCGTTGAAGGCCGGCAACGCGCTGAAGAAGGTCGAGGTCGTGCGGACGTAGTCCTTTTCCTCTTCCGTATAGCGAACGCCACCGGACAGGCGCAGCTGCTCGGTCAGGGAGTAGCTGACGTTGGCATAGACCGCCCTGGAGGTCGTTTCGAGCGTGTCGTCCACGGTGCGCAGGAAGCGCGAGTTCAGGAACAGGGCACCCAGCAGATCGTCCGCATAGGCTTCCTGATGGGAATCAATGTTCTCTTTCAAATAGTACAGGCCGCCGACCGCGCTGATCGGACCGGAGTCGTAGGTCAGCTGGAACTCCTGGCTGATCTGGTCCTGATCGACGGCCACGAGCGCCGACGTGACTTCGCGCGGCGTGGCGTCGAAGTCGATGTAGTCGTCGGTATTCAGCCTGCGATAGGCCGTGATCGACCGGAGCGTCAGGCTGTCGCTGAGATCCCAGGCGATATTGGCCGAGATGCCGCGCGATTCCAGCCGGGTCGAATTGGGGAGATCGGGATCGACAACGGTCTGGAAATTGTACTCGGGCAGCGGTGACGGCACGGCGAAAATGGTCTGGCCGCTGGAGCCGACGAGGCTGTTCGTCGCCTGGCCGACCGTCAGGGCCGCGTCATCGTTCGAATAGTCGGCGATGATGTCGATGTGGAGGTTGTCGGCCGGGTCCCACGCCAGGGTGCCGCGCACGGCGGTCGAATCCTTGTCATTGTATTCGGCACCGGTGACGGGGTTGGTCACATATCCGTCCCGCGTCGAGCGAAGAGCCGACAGGCCAAAGGCGAGGCTTTCGGAGATCGGCCCCGAAACCGCCCCCTGCAGGTCAATCATATTGTAGTTGCCATAGGCGACCGATCCGCGCGCGCGCCAGTCCTGTCCCGGACGACGCGAGACCAGCTTCAGCGCGCCGCCGATGGTGTTCTTGCCATACAGGGTGCCCTGCGGGCCGCGCAGAACCTCGACCCGCGCCAGGTCCAGCAGATCGAACTGGGTGCCCCGTATGCGGGCGAAATAGACATCATCAACATAGACGCCGACGGCCGGATCAAAGGTCTGTAGCGCGTCGGGCTGGCCGATGCCGCGGATATAGATGTTGGTCGCGTTTGACGATGCCCGACCCTGGACGATGTTCAGGTTCGGCACCGCCCCCTGCAGGTCCAGAATCTGCGTAGCGCCCCGGCGTTCCAGCGATTCTCCGGAGAAGGCCGAGACGGCCAGTGGCGTACGCTGCAAGGATTCCTCGGTGCGACGAGCCGTGACGACGATGTCCTCGACGGTCGACGGCTCGCCGGACTGGGCGTCCTGCGCCATGGCCATCGACGACGCGGCGCTCCAGGCCGCTCCGGCCAGCAGCACGCTCTTCACGAGTCTGTTCATGCGAAACCCCTTCCCAATGTTGTTTCCAAGCCGTCGACGCTTTTATTCAGCGTTCGATGATTTTCACGGAACGTGACGACGTTTGGCACGGCTGTCAAACGGCCGCGCTTGTGCGGTGGCAGGTCGTGGTCCGGCTGTGGCGCCGTTGCACCGAGGCGGGTTTTCGTGACTACCTTCCGGGCATGACCAAGCTAGACATTGCGCGGCCGGTCGCCGCAGCCCCCGCACGACGCGGCCGCCCGCCCAAGATCAAGGCGCAGGGGATCGGCGGCGACACGCGGGAGTCGATTCTCGATGCCGCCGAGGACCTGTTCTCCAAGCACGGCTTTTACGGCGTCACTATCCGCGAGGTGGCGCGTGAAGCGGGCGTGGACACGGCTCTGGTGCACTATTATTTCGGAGCCAAACGGGATCTGTTCGACGCCGTCTTCCTGCGCCGGGCCGAGGTCTGGAACAATGACAGGGTCGAGGCGATCAACCGCTATGCCCTCTCCAGCGCCGGTGTCATGACCCTGGAGGGCCTGCTGCGCGCCTTTCTTGAGCCGCCGTTCCAGTGGTCGCTCAAGGGCGGGCCGGGCTGGAAACACTACTCCGCCCTGGTGGCCCAGACCAACGCCAACCCCACCTTCGGCGGCGAGACCATGGCCCGCTATTTCGATCCGGCGATCCGGCGACTGATTGAACTGGTCAAGGTGATCATGCCGTATGCCCGGGAGGTCGACCTCTACTGGGCCTGGCACAACCTGTCGGGTGCCCTGACCCTGACGCTGGGCGAAACCGGCCGCCTGGACCGCCTGTCGGGCGGCCTTTGCCGGTCGGGTGATCTCGAGACCGCCTGCGATTATATGGTCCGCTTCGCCTCGGCCGGGTTCAGGGCGGTGTGCCCGGCCTCTCCGGAAGGCTGAGGCCTGACGCCCGCCGCAGGGTGCGATCGTGCTAGCCCAGGAACACGCGCCACATCAAACGGCCAGGGAAGAAGGTGAACATCCCGGCGATCAGCAGGGCACCGACGTAGAGGCCGGTCATCCGGCTGCGGTGGTTGGCGATCTCATGTCGGCGGGCGGCATAGAGGGCCATCGGCAGGATGATGATGGTCCAGCCGGTGAAAAGGTGGATCCACGAAAATGCGCCGTCGTTGATGTTGAGGATGAAGATCGAGCTGATCGCCACGGTGGCCATGGCCGCAGCCCAGGTCCAGCCCAGGGCCCTGTGCAGCGCGTTTCCCTTCACGCCCGCCAGCAGCAGGACGCCGATCACCACGGCCACCGTCGCGGCCGCGATATGGACCTGAAGCACCGGAGCCTGAGCGGCCAGAAGCGCCCAGTCCGGCGCATGGGGGCGTAGCGGCAGGCCCTGGCCCGGCGCGACAACGAACAGGAACCAGGCCAGCAGGCCGGCACCGACCAGGGCGGGGCCGAAGGTCACTAGGGTCTGCAGCGGGCGGGTCGGAGGAAGAATGTGGGTCACGGGCAGCTCCTGTCGAAAGGCCCTGAAGCTCGGGGCGATCCAGGACGGCGGCCAGTGGAGATTCGCCATCAAACACCCCGGCTTCGCCGACGGCCGCCTACCTCAGCGAGAAGGCCGCAGTCGCGCCCGCCGCCGGCAGATCGAAGGCCGCCTGCGCAAAGGGCGGCGGCCCGAACCGGCCCCGGGCGTCGTTCGAGAAGCCATAGGCCTCGCGCGGCAGGCCGATGGGCCACAGGGTCAGGTCGCCGTCTCCGTCCGTGTCGTGGAATGCAGCGACCGCATACCGGCCGGGAGCCAGGCCGGTAAGGGTCATTGTTGTGACCGCTCCGGTGCGCGGCACGGTGTGGGTCGCGACCGGGCCTTCGCCGCGTCGGAACGCCTCGGCGTCACGATAGACCGCCACCGCCAGAGACCCGCCCGCCGTCCCGCTCGACAAACGCAGGGTCAGATCGGCGGCCGTTGCGGGGATGGCCAAGGTCGTGAACATCGCGACCGCGATTGCCAACTTCATCGAAACGCCTTTTCGTAGTCTGGGTCCATGCCACACAAACACCCGCCGGAGACGTCCGTCCAGCCATGACCGCGCCGACCGTCTCCCATCCCGCGCGAGCGATCCGGTCGGCGACCGTGGGTCTTTTGCGCGGGCTCGCCATCGCCGCCATCGCCGGGGCGGTGCTGGCGCTGATGGGCCCGTTCAACACCAGCAATGCCCCTCTTTGGACGAGGCTTGTTTACTGGGTGCCGGTGATGGTGGCGGGCGGGTCATGGGGCCATGTGTGCTCGCGGCTGATCGGCCGCTGGATCGACATGGACGAGCGACCGTGGCTGGCGGTCCTCGCCCTCACCACCGCCATAACCGGCCCTGTCTCGCTGTTGGTCTGGTTCGTGACGGGGGTGGTGTTCGAGGGCGAGGCCTACCCCTTGCGGACCCTGCCCCTGATGGTCGGGCCTGTCCTGACGATCACGGCGGTGATGAGCGCCATCAATGTCTTCCTGTCCAAGGCCCAGCCGGTCCAGACCCACCCCCCTGTCGCCGGCGCGGCCCCCGCCCGCTTTCCGGACCGTCTGCCGATGAAGCTGCGGGGGGCCGTCATCCGTGCGGTCCAGGCCGAGGACCATTATCTGCGCGTTCACACCGATCGGGGCTCGGACCTGATCCTGATGCGACTGGCCGACGCGCTGGAGGAACTCAAGGGGCTGGAAGGCTCCCAGACGCATCGCAGCTGGTGGGTCGCCCGGGACGCGGTGCGCGATGTGGCGCGGGGAGACGGGCGGGCGACCCTGACGCTGGAGGGCGGTGTGACCGTTCCGGTCAGCCGCCGTTATGCGCGCGCCCTTCGCGAAGCGGGCTGGTACTAGCCCTTCCATGCTCCGTGGAAGCCGGCGGGCAGGGCGACGTCAGCGCGCCAGGTGGCGACCGGCCCGCCTTCGACCGCCGCGGCGTCGAAGACGTGCAGTTCGGTGACGCCCTCCGCCAGATTGATCGACGGGGCGACCAGCCAGGCATCGCGCTCGGCGCTCGTTCCCGGTTTGGGCACGAAGACCGCCTCCTCCATGATCTGGTCGTCGCCAAAGCTGAAGGCATGGCTGCGGCCCGTCTTCCAGTCCTGGACCGCGAGGCCATTGGGCAGGGGTCGGCCGCCGCGCTCGCCCGCGACATGGACCGTCAGGCTGCGCTCCAGGCCGGCGCGGCGCGGATCGCCTTTCGGAAACTCGGCTGTGACGCCCGAGGAAGTCAGGTCCGCGCGGCCATTCGGGTGCAGGGTGACCAGTTTCAGCATGCTGGGCTCTCCAGGAACCACGCCGCGACCGGCGACCAGGACGCGGGCGCCCTCAACAGCGAAGGTATTGTCGACATTGGCAGCGACATCGAAGCGGATCGTCCCGTCGACCTCGGCCCAGGCGTCGCCGAGATGGAAGAAGGAGAAGGTCTCCAGCTCATAGAGCCGCGTGCGGGTCAGGTCCGTCTTGTCCACCACCAGAACCTGGGTCCCGAGTTCGGGCTTCCAGGAGAACTGGGTTGAGAAGGGCATTCCGGCCCGATCAAACACCCAGGGCTGCAACACGAAGATCAGGTGCCGGTCGGTCGCGGTGAAGTCGTGCAGATAGCTGGCGCGCGGCAGGGTCAGAACCCGGGCGTCGATCAGGGCACCCGACGCCTGCAGATGCCACACGATGACCTGATCGCCGTTCGTGCCGACGTTCCAGATCGTGCCGTCGGGGGCGAAGCGGGGATGGGCCTGGAACGGCATGCCCTTCAGATCGGGGCGCAGGGTGACAAAGGTCTCGGTCGCCAGGGTCGCGGCGTCCATGGCCAGCGGCGAGCCGCCTTCCCAAAGGGCCCAAACCTTGTCGCCGGTGACCATGACGGCGGTATTGGCGGCGTTGGCGTCGTCGTTTGAGCCGATCCGGGCGCGGCTGTCACCCGGGGTTCCGAAGCCGGGCGTGACGACGGCGTCCAGCTCGGTCTCGGTGCGCCGCTTGGGCGTATCGGCGAAACGGGCGGCCAGGGTGACGTCGCCGTCCGACAGGGTGAAGGACCGCATCAGGCCGTCGCCGTCGAACCAGTGGGTGGCGTTGCCGCCCGGTCGACGGAACTTGCCCGGACCGTTGCGGAACAGGACGCCTTCCAGCCCCGACGGGGCCCGGCCGTGGATCAACCGCAACGCCCGGGGGGCGATATCCCCCTCCAGATCGGCGGTAGCCAGGGCCCAGGGCGCTGCAACCTCCCGGGCGATGGCGGCACGGACCTTCTCCGGCGTGGCGACGGCGGCGGACAGGGCGGCGGCGCCCATGAGAAAATGGCGTCTTGAGGGTGTCATGGCGGGTCTCCGATAAAGGTTCAACTCGGGCTCAGGCAGCGAGCGACCGCGTCGCTCGCGTTCGCTCCGACAGGGATCAGCGAATGCGGATCGTCTGGGCTGTCGCGCCGTCGACGCTGAAGCGCGCCCGGTCCCAGCCAGCGGGTCCCATATTGCCGACGGCGTTGTTGGAAAAGGCATAGGGCTCGGTCGGCATGCCGAAGGGATTGGCGTCCATCCGGCCGTTGCCGTTGACGTCGTGAAAGGCCTTCACCGCATAGTCTCCTGTGGGCAGACCCTCGAAAATCGCGGCGCGTTCGCCGGCCGCCACGTCGATACGGACGGCGCGGACCGGCTGGCCGCCTGTGTAAGTCGCCTGATCATAAAGGGCGACCATGATCGCCCCTGTGTCGACATCGGTGTCGAACGTCAGGGTGATCGAGGAGGTCTGGGCGGCGGGCGCGCAGAGGGCGAGGGCGGCAGCAAGGGCGAAGGGAATCATGGCGAGGGTCCTGTCTCTGGGTCGGGAGGCCCGGGACCGGGGCTCCTGATACCGACCCTCGCCGCCGGGCCTTCCTGCCACCAGCAGATATGCGGCGACGCACGGCGCGGCTTCGTCACCGGCGGTGTCCGTCCGCTGGCGAAACGCGAATGAACACCTCGCAGCCCGCAATGAGTGTTGAGCCTTTCCCCCGGCGGGTGCAGGATAATCGCTCACGGTCCCGCGTGGACCGGGTCACCAGCAGGGAGACCAGGTGATGATCATGCGTAATGTCGTTTCGTCCGCGGCGCTGGGTCTCGCGCTCGCCCTGTCGGCCTGCGCTGCCGGACCGGGGCGCGACCTGCCGGGGTATGCCGAGGATCTGGACCGGCTGGCCGCCGACTGTCGCGACCGCGGGGGGATCCTCAGCCCGATCCCGGGGGCCACGACGGGGCGGCCCCAGACCGACTTTGCGTGCCGCATCACCGGCGGGGCCTCGCGCATCCCCTGAGCCCCCCGAGAGCGGCGGCTAAAGGGGGCCCGTCAGCCGGATCTCGAACAATTTGGGCCAGTGTTTTCCGGTCACGAACAGGCGGCGCCCCTCGGCGTCCCAGGCGATGCCGTTCAGAACGTCATCGCTCGGGTTCGCGACCGGGTCAGGCAGCAGGCCGGTCAGGTCGATGACGCCGATCACCACGCCGGTCTCCGGGTTGATGCGGACGATGAAGTTCGTCTGCCAGACATTGGCGAAGACCTCGCCGTCGATGAACTCCAGCTCGTTCAACCGGCCGAGTGGCCGTCCCATGAAGGTGACCGGCACCGATCCGGTTTCCGCCAGGGTGGCGGGGTCGAGGAAGCGCAGCCGGGGCTCGCCGTCCGAAAGGATGATGCGACGGTCGTCGTGGGTCAGGCCCCAGCCCTCACCGGCATAGGAAAAGGTGCCCCGCGGGGTGAGATCGTCCAGATCCCAGACAAAGCCGATGCCGTCTGTCCAGGTCAGGCTCAGCACCCGGTCGCCGACGACGGTCAGGCCCTCGCCAAAATAACGGTCCTCAAGATCGCGCCGGTGGGTGACCACGCCGTCCTCAAGCCGGACGCGGCGGACGCCGGAGTCTTCGCGCCCGGTGCTCTCCAGTAGTACCCCGTCGACGAACTCAAGCCCCTGGGTGAAGGCGGAGGCGTCGTGGGGCCAGGTGGCGACGATCTCATAGCCGTAGCGCGGCGGCCGGGCGGCCTGTGCTGCGGCGGCGGCAGGGGCCGCCGAAGCGGTCGTCTGAGCCTGCGTCGCCGGGGCCCAGGCGACGGCCGCAATGACCGCGATCAG
>Ga0163144_10023153_pt1 | contig 12274 bp, 9 predicted proteins | sample OliLak19BULKMAT1_FD_123175 | JGI IMG/M metagenome (GOLD analysis project Ga0163144, IMG submission 123175) | Freshwater microbial mat bacterial communities from Lake Vanda, McMurdo Dry Valleys, Antarctica - Oligotrophic Lake LV.19.BULKMAT1 | ecosystem: Environmental > Aquatic > Freshwater > Lake...
GCAGTCAAAAAGCCGGCTCTTGCGAGCCGGCTTTTTTCATGGGCTCCAGCCGTTGACCGTGCCGATGTACAGCCAGAGCGATTCGATCTGCTCGGCTGTCAGCGCGCCTTCCCAGGCCGGCATGGCGCGCAGGCCCTTGCTTACCGAGCGCACGAAACGTTCTTTTTCGGCCTGCGGAAAAGTCCGCAGGTCGTAAAAAGAACTGCTCGACACCACCAGATTGATGCCGTGGCAGCGTGTGCAGGAGCTCACGTAGGCCTTGCGCCCCATCTCGGCGCTGGCGCCGGCGGCAGGCGCCGGCGCAGCCGGGCTGCCTTGCGCCTGGCTGCCCGCCGCCATGGCGGCGAGCATCATTCCCAGAACAGTCTGCCGCCTCAAGGCTGGAGTGCGAAGGTCCACAGCGAGCCGCCGGCCGGCACGTTGGCCAGTTCGGGGTCGCCGGCCAGCGCGGCATACACGGTGGCCGCACCGCTCGTCACGGTGATGTACTGGCGGCCGTTGCGCTCCCAGGCGATCGGCAGGCCAGTGATCCCCGAGCCGGTCTGGAATTGCCAGAGCTGCTTGCCGGTCTTCGCGTCATGGGCCTTGAAGACGCCGGTCTGTGTGCCGACAAAAACCAGGCCACTGCCGGTGGACAGCACGCCCGACCAGTAAGGCGCCTTGCTCTGCACTTCCCAGACCTTCTTGCCGGTGCTCGGGTCCCAGGCCACCAGCGAGCCGCGCATGCCGTCTTCGGGCGCCGGGAAGCCACCGAGTTCCAGGCCCAGCCACCAGTTCGGCCCGCCCGGCCGCGTCTGCTTCACATACTTGACCTTCATGCCCAGGTTGATGGTGTTGAAGAACGCCAGCTTGCGGCCCGGGTCGAAGCTCATCGGCATCCAGTTCTTGCCACCGAAGGCGCTCGGCCAGACTTCGATGAAGTCGGTCTGTTCCTCGGTCTTGCGCAGGGCTGCGGTCATCGGCGTGTCGATCGGCCGGCCGGTGGCCAGGTCGATGCCGCTGGCCCAGTTGACCTTCTTGGCATACTGGTCACCCTTCAGCAGCTTGCCGCTCGTGCGGTCGATGACGTAGAAAAAGCCGTTGCGGTTGGCCTGCATCAACACCTTGGTCGGCTTGCCGGCGATCGGGATGTCGGCCAGCACCAGCTCGTTCGTGCCGTCGTAGTCGTAGGGGTCGCCGGGCGAGAACTGGTAGTGCCAGACGAGTTCGCCGGTCGACGGGCGAAGGGCCAGCACCGAGCAGATGTAGAGCGAATCACCACCGCGCGACGCCGGATTCCACGGCGATCCGTTGCCGGTGCCCCAGTAGATGAGGTCGAGCTCGGGGTCGTAGGTGCCGGTCAGCCAGGTCGGGCCGCCGCCCTTGTCGGCCATGCCGGGCTTCCAGGTGTCGCCGCCTTTTTCATTCGGCATCGCGGTGGTGTAGCGCGTCCATTTGCGCTCGCCGGTCTTCAAGTCCCAGCCGGCGACGAAGCCGCGGATGCCGTACTCACCGCCGCTGATGCCGGTGATCAGCACGCCGCCGGCGATCAGTGGCGCCTGCGTCAGCGTGTAGCCTTCCTTGTAGTCGGCGGCCTTGCTCTTCCAGATCTGCTTGCCGTCTTTCATGTTGATGGCGACGATGTGCGCGTCGATGGTCGTGCGGTAGAGCACGCCATCGAGGGCCGCCGCGCCGCGGCTGTGGATGCCGCAGCACAGGTAGCCGTTGATGTCGGCCGGCAGCTCGATCGGCGTCTTCCACTGGGTGCGGCCGGAGATGGCGTCGACGGCCATGGTGTGCGAGTGCGTCGTCAGGTACATGACACCGTCGATCACCAGCGGCTGGCTCGACGCGTTGGCCGAGTTGTCCAGGCTCAGGTTCCACGCCGGCACCAGCTTTTTCACGTTCGCCGGCGTGATCTGATTCAGAGGCGAATGGCGCTGCTGGCCCCAGCCCATGCCATAGGTCGTGACGTCGCCGGTTGTGGTGGCGTCGCGCTTCAGGTCTTCCAACGTCTGCGCCGACAAGGGCGCCATGGTGGCGAGCAGGCAGGCGGTGGCCATCACTTTCAAAAACTGGTACTTCATCGTGTCTCCATTGTGTGGGCGAGCGTCGCAAAAGTTGCGGCCGATCGACGCCGGTGCGGCGCGCCCGTCACTCTACGCGATGGCGGCGCGCAGTTCCAGAGCGGACATATCCCTATCCCCCGTTGGCACCCGTTTCGCCGTGCACCCCAAGGAGGCATTCCCGGGTGTGCACGCGGTGCATGCCGTGCAAAGCTCGACCGGCAGATGGCACGAAGCCTGCTCTATGACCTTCATGCCGGTTCCCGCCATGACCCACCGAAACGGCCGCGCGGAGTGAGCACGCTGCTGCTCATCAACCCGAACACCAGCCAGTCGGTGACCGCGCTGTGGCATGAACATGCGTTTGCCGCGGCGCCTGCCGGCGGCCAGGTGTTTGCCATGACGGCGGTTTTCGGCGCCCGCTGCATACCGAGCGAACCGTCGGCCACGGTGGCGGCGCACGCGGTGCTCGACGCCTACGCTGCTCACGTCGCGGCGCACGGCGAACCAGGCGCAGTGCTGATCGCTTGTTTCGGCGACCCCGGCCTGCTGGCCTTGCGCGAACTGACCGCCGTGCCGGTGTTCGGTCTGGCCGAAGCCTCGATGCGTGCTGCCGGTGTCGAAGGTCGCTATGACATCGCCACCGGAGGCGTGCACTGGCCGGCCATGCTGCGCCGGCTGACCTGGAGCCTGGGACTGCTGGAACCGCTGGCCGGTATCGTCACCGTCGAGCGTTCGGGCGCCGAACTCGCGGCCGACCCGCCGTCTGAGAGCGGCGCAGCTGTTCCCGCATGCCAGCGCAAACCCCGATGGCAACTGCGCGTGCGGTGGTTTCGTGCCGGGAATGGTCCCCGACGACAAGCTGATCGACCCTCCTAAAATGCAGAACATGCCAAACAGCATTCCTGTTCAGGAATCCCGTGCCGCACCTGGATCAGGAAGTCTGAGGTTGCTGATGTGAACCTCGATGAACGGGATCGCCACGCTGGCATGTGTCAGGCCGCCGGGGTTGATGACGATGGCGTCCACCGCATGTTCGCCGGCGCCGAGGCAGCAGACTCCCTTGCTTCGAGCTGCACCTGAGGTGCAACAGCCGCGCATGATTCATGCATTCAAAAGCGCCGAGTTCCTCGCGGGGCGCGAGGACGTTCAAGCCCGCGCAGTCAGCTGGCGATAGGGCCCGCAGAGGCAAACGCGCGGGCGATCGCTGCCGGCAGATCGTCGTGGATGTCTTCCTTGTTCAGCAGTTCGAAGACGCCCGCGGCGAGCGCTTCGGCACGCACCTCGTCGGGCAGGTAGCCCGAGGTCAGGATCAGGGGCAGACCCGGCCGGATGCGCTGCAGTTCACGCAGCACTTCCAGCCCCGACAGCTCGGGCATGTTGAAGTCCGTGACGACCAGATCGAACGCGGCAGGGTCGGCACGCAGCGCTGCCAGCGCCTGCTGCGCGTCGCGCAGCGCCGTCACGCGGTAGCCCCAGCTGACGAGCAGCGCCTCGGCCACGATGACCATGACCTCGTCGTCGTCGAGGTACATCACACGCTGGCCGCGCCCTGACGCAGCCAGCAGCAGCGGCTGCGCCGCCGGTCCGGGCGGCGTGGCTGGCGCAGCGACCTGTGGCAGGTGGATGTGGAAGGTGGAGCCCGCCCCGGGGGCACTTTCCAGCGTGACGGTGCCACCGTAAGTGCCCACGATGCCGTGCACCACCGACAGGCCGAGCCCGGTGCCCGAGCCCACCGGCTTGGTTGTGAAGAAAGGCTCGAAGATGCGCGCTTGCACGGCTTCCGCGATGCCGCAGCCGTCGTCGCGCACCCACAGGTGGGCGTAGCGGCCTGCCGGCAGGTTGAGCAGGCCGCTGGACGGGGTGGCGGATGCGTCGGTGGTGGGCATCTGCACGCTGGCCAGGCCAAAGGTGATGCAGCCGCTGCTGCCCTGCAGCGCGTGCCAGGCGTTGGTGCCCAAATTCATCAGCACCTGCTGCAGGGCGGTGGCATCGGCCATCACGTAGATCGGTGCGTCGGCCAGCACGCAGTCGATCTTCACGCGTGCCGGCACCGTGGCGCGCAGCAGCGCCAACGTTTCTTCCACCACCGGCCGCAGCGGCTCGCAGCGGGCCTGTGCAGGTTGCCGACGGCTGAAGGACAGGATCTGCTGAACCAGGCTGCGCGCCCGGGAGGCCGAGCGGTCGATCTGTTCGAGCCGCCCCTGGGCGGGGTGGCCGGATTCGATGGCGCTGCGCACCAGCGCCAGGTTGCCGAAAATAGCCCCCAGGATGTTGTTGAAGTCGTGTGCCACGCCGCCCGCCAGCGTGCCGAGGGCGTCCATCCTTTGCGCTTCCTGCACCTGTGCTTGCAAAAGGCGCTGCGTGGCAACGGCCTGGCGGCGTTCGGTGATGTCACGTTCCACCGACACCCAGTGCGTGAACCAGCCGTCGCCGTTGCCTACCGGCACGATGTCCATCTCGATCCAGAACGGCACGCCCGTCTTGGTGTAGTTCAGCAGCTCGGCTCGCACCGGCTGCCAGGCCTGCAGGCTGGAACGAACCCGGTTGAGTTCCTGGCGGTCGGTGTCCGGGCCCTGCAGGATGGACGGCAGCTCGCCGATGACCTCTTCGCGGCTGTAACCGGTGATGCGCTCGAAGGCGTCGTTGACGAACACGATCCGCGGACCGCCGGCGGGCGTTCCCGCGTCCGTGATCATGACCATGTCGTTCAGGCGAGCGATGCAGGTCGACAGCAGCCGCAACTGGGCCGCGCTCTCGCTTTGCGTGCTGTCGTGCTGCTCGTTCAACCGGTCCAGCATCAGGTTGACCGATTGCGCCAGCCCGGCCACTTCCTGGGCGCCGGTGACGCTGGCCCGTTCGGTGCCGAAAGCCTGGCTCGCCACGTCGCGGGTGAAGCTTTCCAGAGAGCGCAGGTCGGCTGTCAGCCTTTGCGCCAGCTTCAGCCCCAACGCCGTGAACGATGCGATCAGCAGCAGGGCGAAAACGACGAAGTTCAGCGGGTGCAGACCCAGAGTCACGGAGGGTCTCGCGCCTTGCACATGCACCACCTCGAAGCGCAGGTCGCCGAAGGCCTCGGGCAGCCGAACAGCAGCACGGATCTCGTCCGGCACGGGCACGTCGGCTGGCTGTGCCAAACGCAGCCGGTAATGAGAGTCTGCCAGCAGCAGTTGCACGGGCAGCTTCAACAGCAGCGCACCCTCAACCGTCTTGGTGCGTGAGTAGCGCACCATCTCGGCGACCAGCAGATCAGCGCCGCTGGCATCGGTGGTCACCCGGGTGCCCCTGTCCCCAGCCTGCAATTGCTGCTTGAGCCAATCGCGCTGCGCCGGGCTGATGGTGAGGTCGCCGTTGCGTGCGATTTCGCGGCCTTCGAAATCGACCAGCAGCAGCTCCACCGGAGTCGAGTTCACGGTCTGGATGCTGCCCAGATAGGGCTGCAGGTAAGCCTCGCGGCCCTGGCTGTCGGTGAGTGCTGTGGCAAGCACCGGGCTGCGCGCAATCTCGGCCAGGCGCTCTGCCACGCCGAAGAGCGTTGCACTCACGCGCGCCGCGCGCAAGTCGGCATCCTTCTGGCTGAGGGCCTGGCTGGCCTCACGCTGCAGCCGTTCTATCCACCACCAGGAGCCGCCGGCGATCAACACCACCGCCGCGGTTGCAAGGGTCGCGGCGGCCCAGGCGAACTGCCGCGCAAGGCTGCCGCGCAGCGTGCCGGGTGCGCTGTCTGACACCACGGCTTGCTACGCTGCAGGCACGAGTACGCCGTCGGCGCGGTAGCGCGCCATCAGCAGTTCGGCAGGGCCCAGCGCCTCGTGCCGCTGCGCAGAAAATGGCGGACGGTAGGTCTTGATCAGACCGCGGTGCTCGGACACCCGTTCCAGCGCGTCGCGCACCGCGCTTCGCCCGGTGCTGCCCGCCAGCGTCACGGCCTTGGCCACGATGTGCAGCATGTCGTAGGCGTGCGCGACGCCGGTGGGCGCCAGGATGTCGTCGATGCGGGTGGGCCCGCCCAACCTGGCGGACGTGGCGAGAAAACGGTTGCGCGCTGCCTTGTCGGCGGTGAAAAAACTGAAGGTCTGCAACACGCTCAGGTCCACCTCCTGCAGCGCCGGCCCGGCCTGCTGGGCGAAGCGGCCCCCTGTGATGCCCTGGTGGCAGATGATGGCGATGCGCTGGTCCTTGGGCAGGGCCGCAACCTCTTGCACCAGCACGGCAGCGTCGTCGTCGTTGGCCACCGCCAGGATGGCCGTCGCACCGGCCTCACGCAATGACTGGTAGCGCTGGATCAGCGACTTCTCGCCCCAGTTGAACCAGGCCAGGCCGGCGATGGCCGGGCGCCTGGCCTCGGCCACGTAGCGCTCTGCCGCACTCAGGTTGCTGCGCCCCCACCCGGTATTGGCCAGCAGCAGGCCCACCTTCGTGTGGCCGCGCTGTTGCGCCGTCTGCAGCATCTTCGGCATGGCCAGGTTGTCGCGCAGCGCCAGCCGGAACATGTAGTTCGGCTTGCGGTTGTTGTCGATGATGGGATCGGCCGACGACCACACGGCAAAGAACGGCAGCCCGAGTTCGTGCACCAGCGGCACGGCGTCCAGCACGACCGGGCTGAACTTGCCGCCGAAGACGCCCACCAGATCGGGCACCGTGGCGAGCTCGCGCAGGTTGTGCTGTGAGCGCGCGGGCATCGAGCGGTTGTCGCGGACGAGCAGTTCCAGCGGCCGCCCGCCAAGAACGCCGCCGGCGGCGTTGACTTCGGCCATCGCCACCCGCAGCCCGAGTTCGATGGCCTGGGCCGAGGTGCTGTTCTCGAGGCTGAACTCGGCGTCGACGGCGACACGCACGGCCGCCTGCTGGGCGCGGGCGGGCTGCCAGAACGCCTGCGCAGCTGCTGCGGCCGAAGTGCCAAGGAACGCCCTGCGTGACTCCATGCACCTGATCTGCTTCGACATGATTTTCCTTCTCGAAGGCCGAAGACCAGCACCCGCGCCATGATAAGCCGCCTTTGGCGGCTGCCGAGCAACGCGCCAGCGGATCGACTTGCATGGGCTTTCAGGCGTCCACCAGGGCCGTGGACATGAGGGTGAGTACGGCAGCCGCCCCCGCGCCCGCAGCGGGCCTGGCCGACGAAGAAGAATACCCCGGGCCATGTCCACGCTCATTGCCGCCAGGTGTTTAAGGATGGCTTCGCGCTCCACAGACTCGGCCACGGTCTTCAGCCCCGCCACGCGTGCCAAGTCGACGAAGCAGCGCACGGCGGCGGCATCCAACGGGTCGGTCAGAACCTTGCGCACGAGCTGGCCATCGATCTTCAGGTGGTTCAGCGGCAATTGCTGCAGGTAGCCGAACGACGACGCGCCGCAGGCTGAGAGCCTGAGAGTCTCTCGCTCATGCCCGCTCATCACGCCAAAAGTCAACCGCGGCGTGCACCGCGCACAGCACCGCATCCCCATCCAGCGGCAAAATGTTCAAGTCATTTTTTCATTGACCCTTGCGGGCTTCTCATCGGAGGGCATGCGGCGCGATGGGTCACACGTCACTGCGGAAAGGGCTGCCAGATCGCAACGAGCGAGGTGCGGGCGGGGCGCCGAATTGCCGCCTGCCGCCAATGGCAGCAGTGGCCGCAAGGCGCCCATCGCGGTTCTGCCGAACAGGCGCCAGTTCACCCGCGCATCTGCGCCGGCAGGAAGGTGACGATCTGCGGAAAGACGTAGATCAGCGCCACGGCGGCGATCATCAGCAAGAAGAAGGGCAGCGTGACCTTGGCTATCCAGCCGATCTCGCGCTTCGTCATGCCTTGCAGCACGAACAGATTGAAGCCCACGGGCGGCGTGATCTGCGCCATCTCCACCACCATCACGATGAAGATGCCGAACCACAGCGGGTCTATGCCGGCTTTCTGGATGGTGGGCAGGATGACGCCCATCGTCAGCACCACCATGCTGATGCCGTCGAGGAAGCAGCCCAGCAAGATGTAGAGGAGCATCAATGCCAGCAGCAGCTGGAACTGGTTCAGTCCGAGCGTGGCGATCCACTCGGCCAGGTGGCGCGGCAGGCCGATGTAGCCCATGCTGAGCGTGAGGAAGGCCGCGCCTGAGAGGATCAGCGCGATCATGCAGTACAGCCGCGTGCCGCCCAGCAATGAGTCGCGAAAGGTGGCCCAGCTCAGCGAGCCCTGCACCGCCGAGATCACCAGCGAGCCGAGAACGCCGACAGCCGCGGCCTCGGTGGCGGTGGCGATGCCGGCATAGATGCTGCCCAGCACGGCGGTGATCAGCAGCATCACCGGGATCAGGTGGCGCGACTCGCGCAGCTTTTCCCGCAAGCTCATCGGCGCATCGGCCGGCGGCACGAGATGCGGGTAGCGCAGCGCCCAGACCGCCAGGTAACCCGAGAACAGCAGCGCCAGCAGCGCGCCCGGCAGCACGCCGGCGATGAAGAGCTGGGCGATCGAGACGTCGGCGCTGACGCCGTAGACGATCATGATGATCGAGGGCGGGATCAGCAGGCCCAGCGTGCCGGCGCCGGCCAGCGAGCCGATGCTGATGCCGTCGGGGTAGCCGCGTTTTTGCAGCTCGGGCAGGCTCATTTTGCCGATGGTGGCGCAGGTGGCCGCACTCGAGCCCGACACCGCCGCGAAGATCGCGCAGCCCACCACGTTGACATGCAGCAGCCGGCCCGGCAAGGACTGCATCCAGGGCGCCAGGCCGCGGAACATGTCCTGGCTGAGGCGCGTGCGGAACAGGATCTCGCCCATCCAGACGAAGAGCGGCAGCGCGGTCAGTGTCCAGCTCGACGCCGAACCCCATATCGTGACGGCCATGGCGTCGCCGGCCGGCCGCGCGCTGAACATCTGCATCGCGATCCAGGCCACGCCCGCCAGCGTCAGCCCGATCCAGACCCCGCTGCCCAGGATGAGGAACAGCGTGACGATGAGCAGCGCGGTGATGGACAGGTCGGACATCGCGAGCCGCTATTCGTTGTGCACGGCTTCGTCGCTGGCCATGTCGACACGCAGTCCGCGAACTTCCAGCACCAGTTCGTCGATGAAGGCGATGGCGAGAATGGCGGTGCCCGCGGCCATCGCCAGCTGCGGCAGCCACAGCGGCGTGGCGTCGTTGCCGGTCGAGATGTCGTTGAAGGCGTGCGACTGCCAGGCCAGCCGGCCACTGTAATAAGCGCTCAGCAAGGCCAGCGCGCTGGCGGCGGCCAGCGACCAGATCTCCAGGGCGCGGCGCGTGCCGCCTCGCAGCGCGGACAGCAGCAGGGTGACGCGGATGTGCTCGCCGCGCTTGAGCGTGTGCGCCAGCGCCAGGAAACCGGCCGCCGCCATCAGGTAGCCGGCGTAGGCGTCGGTGCCGGGCGCATGGAAGTGCAACTGCCGGCTGATGATCGACAGCAGCACCATCAGGAGCAGGCCCACCATGCACAGCGCGGCGAGCCAGGCAGCGCCGTCGTAGAGGCCGTCGAGCAGGCGCCGCATGCCGCTGACCGCCTTACTTGGCGTTGAAAGCGTCGATCAGTTGTTTGCCTTCCGGGCCGGCCTTCTCGAGCCATTCCTTCAGCAGGGTGGCGCCCACAGCTTTCATGTCGGACGCGAGTTGCGGCGAGGGCGGCAAAATCTGCATGCCGGCGCCCTTCAGCTTGTCCAGCGTCTCGGTATTGGCGCGCTTGCTGGCGGCCCAGCCGCGGGTCTCGGCATCGGCGCCGGCTTTCAGCAGGGCCGCTCGCGTGGGCGCGTCGAGTGCGTCGAGCGCCGCCTTGTTGACGATGACGGCATTCTTCGGCAGCCAGGCTTGCGTGTCGTACCAGTACTTCACGTGTTCGTAGAGCTTGCTGTCCCAGCCGGTGGAGCCGCTGCTCATCATGCTTTCGGTGACGCCCGTGGCGAAGGCCTGGCTCACTTCAGCCGCCTGCACGGTGACCGGCTGCGCGCCCACGAGTTCGGCGATGCGGCTGGTGGCCGGGCTGTAGGCGCGCCATTTGATGCCCTTCAGGTCGGCGGCCGAGGCCAGCGCCTTCTTCGAATAGATGCCCTGAGGCGGCCAGGGCACGGCGTACAGCACCGTCATGCCTTGTTCGGCCAGTTTTTTGTCGAGCATGGGGCGCTGGATCTTCCACAGCTTGGCGGCTTCGTCGTAGCTGTCGGCCAGGAAGGGCAGGCCGTCGGCGCCGAAGATCGGCCATTCGTTCTGGAAGTTGACGAGCAGCACTTCGCCGATCTGCGCCTGCCCGCCCTGCACGGCGCGCTTGATCTCGGGCGCCTTGAACAGCGAGGCGCCCGGGTGCACGGTGATCTTCAGCTTGCCGGCCGTGGCCTGGTCGACATCGGCGGCGAATTCGGCCAGGTTGACACTGTGGAAGTTGGTGGCGGGGTAGGCCGCCGGCAGGTCCCACTTGGTCTGGGCCTGGGCGGAGGTGGCCGTGAATGCCAGCAGGGCGGCGGCGGTGAGCAAGACGGGGTGAAAGCGCATCGGGTCTCCTGAAATGAGCTGAAGTGAGCTGAAGTGAGGCAGTTGCAGCGGCGCTAGCATAGGCTGTGCCCGCGCGCAGTCAGCCCGGGCTTCCCCGAACAGGTGGTCATGATGTCGATGCCGGGTCTGCCGATGCTGCAAGCTGGATGTTCCCAGCCCATGGGCCGCGTGGGCCCGCCGGCATGAACCTGCGCTTCGTCGAGGCCTACTACTGGGTGGTGACGCTGAAAAGCGTGACGCGCGCCGCCGAGAAGCTGCACCTCACGCAGTCGGCGATGTCGAGCCGCGTGGCGGCGCTGGAGCAGGAACTCGGCACCTTGCTGCTCGACCGCCGCGACCGGCAGTTCCGCGTCACCGTGGCCGGCATGCGCTTCTACGCCCATGCCGGCAAGCTGCTGGCGCTGCATCGCGAGATCAAGGCCGAGATGGGCGGCGGCGCTTCCCAGCCGGTCACGCTGCGCGTCGGCGCCATCGAATCGGTGGTGCATTCATGGCTGATCGACTGGGTGCGGCAGACGCGCGTGCGCCACCCCGCGCTGGCGCTGGAGCTGACGGTGGAGACCTCGCCGGTGCTGGTCGACCAGCTGCAGCGCGGCACGCTCGACCTGGTGCTGGCCGCCACGGCGGCGGCCGGCAACGAGGTGTGCTCACAGGCGTTGCCGCTGATGGACATGGTGTTCACGGGCCATGCCGCACAGCATCGCAAACGCCGCTACACGCTGGCCGAGCTGGCCGACTTCGATCTGCTGACCTTCCAGCGCGGCTCGCAGCCGCACCTGGCGCTGCTGGACCTGATGCGCCGAAGCGACGTCGAACCCAGACGCGTGCACAGCATCTCGTCGATCAGCGCGATGGCGCAGCTGGTCGAAGAAGGCCTGGGTGTGGCCACCCTGCCCAAAGCCGTGGTGTTGCAGCTGGCCCGCCGCATGCCCCTGCGTTCGCTTTCGGCCGACCAGACCCTGCCGCCTCTGCCCATCCACCTCAGCTGGCGCGACGATCCGGGCTCGGTGCCGCAGCGCACGCTGGTCGACAGCGTCTTCGAGAGCCTGGGCCTGGCGCAGACGAAGGTGCGGCCGCAGGCCCGACCTCCATCGAAAAAATCGATGAGCTGAGCGGGAAAATACTTGTTTGCGGAGGGCCATGGCCATGCCCAGAATCCGGCTGCAGCGTCAGCATGAGGAGGTCTCCCCGCGTGAACACCGGTTTTGCAGCCACAGCCAGCGCCGCCCGCGCGCCGATACGCCGCGGCGAGTGGACGCGCCACACCAGCGGCCTGGCCGACGACTTGGTGCAGGGCAATCTGGTGATCCTGCCGCAGGCCCTTGCGGCCGACTTCCTGCTCTACTGCCAGCGCAACCCCAAGCCCTGCCCGCTGCTGGCGGTGGGCGATGTCGGCCAGCCGCTGCTGCCGGCACTGGGGCAGGGCATCGACGTGCGCACCGACCTGCCGCGCTACCGTGTCTGGCGGCAGGGCCGACTGGTGGACGAGCCGACCGACATCACGGCGCTCTGGCGCGACGACCTGGTGAGCTTCGTCATCGGTTGTTCCTTCTCGTTCGAATGGGCGCTGCTTGCCGACGGCCTGCCCTTGCGCCATGTGGCGCTGGGCCGCAACGTGGCGATGTACCGCACGAACGTCGCCACCGCGCCGGCCGGCCCCTTTCATGGCCCGCTGGTCGTCAGCATGCGGCCGATGAAGGCCGCGCACGCCATCCGCGCGGTGCAGATCAGCTCCCGCTACCCGGCGGTGCACGGCGCGCC
>Ga0163144_10023154_pt1 | contig 12273 bp, 7 predicted proteins | sample OliLak19BULKMAT1_FD_123175 | JGI IMG/M metagenome (GOLD analysis project Ga0163144, IMG submission 123175) | Freshwater microbial mat bacterial communities from Lake Vanda, McMurdo Dry Valleys, Antarctica - Oligotrophic Lake LV.19.BULKMAT1 | ecosystem: Environmental > Aquatic > Freshwater > Lake...
AAGCTCTGGTGAATAACCCATCATCATAAACATGGGAACAAAAACGGGCGCCATCACCGCCCATTTTGCAGAAGCACTTCCAATGAAAAGGTTGAGTCCGCAAGACACGAGTATGAATCCAATGAGTAGCGGAATACCCGTTGCCCCAATCCCCTTTAAAAACTCGGCACCGTTGATGGCCAAGATAACCCCCAAATTCGACCAATTGAAATAGGCGACAAATTGTGAGGCGATAAAAGCAAGCACAATATAGCCGCCCATCGTAGAGAGACTGTCCCCCATCATTTTGGCGACGTCCTTATCAGATTTTATAGTCTTAGAAATAATTCCGTAGACAATCCCTGCGACAAGAAACACCGCGATAATCTGAATGACCAAGCTCTCGTAAAAAACCTTTGCGTTTCCTTCGTGCCTAAAAAATCCGTTCTCGGGCAATAGAAGGATGGCGATCAATGCGAGCGCTCCAATGAACGTAATTCCAGAGCCCCACAAACCTCTTTTTTCTGCTGCGCTTAATTTTCCGTCCAAATTGACCGCTTCAAAGTCTGCGGGTTGTTTCCACTTTCCAAGTCGGGGCTCCACCAGCCGTGTATTCACCCATGTCCCGACAATCGTAAGCATGAACACCGACGCGATCATAAAATAGTAGTTTGCAGTTGGCTGAACAACGTAGTCAGGCGCGACGAGTTGTGCGGCAGATGTGGAAAGTCCAGCGAGCAAAGGATCCAGTGATGTCAGCAATAGATTAGCGCTAAAACCACCTGAGACGCCGGCGAATGCGGCAGCCAATCCAGCCAAGGGATGTCGACCGATACTCGCAAAGAGTACGGCACCGAGAGGAGTGAGGACAACGTAACCCGCGTCGGCCGCCATTGAGCTCATCACACCACTAAAAACTAAAGTTGCCGTTAGCAAAGATGCGGGAACTGCAGTTACTAATCTTTTGAGTGCGGCGGTAATTAGTCCGCTTCGTTCTGCAACACCAATTCCAATCATGGTTACCAAGACCATGCCGAGTGGGGGAAAGCTGGTAAAATTCCTAACTGCTTCCGTTAGCATTCTTCGAATGCCTTCGACGGAAAGTAGATTTTGAACTGCAATGAGTCGCCCGTCGGGATGTGTTGCGGAAAGGCCCATGAAAGCAAAGACCCCTGAAAGTACGACCACAATCAACGAAAACAAAAAGAAGAGAGTGAGTGGATCGGGAAGTTTGTTGCCAGTTTTTTCTACTCGGTCGAGAAGCTTTAAAAACAAACCTTTACGCATAAGCATCGACTGTTACTGGAATACTTATTTATGTGTAAATCAGTTTATCTTAATCCAGTCGGAAGTATGGACCATACCGCCAGAATACTTTGAAGTTCGAGAACCATAGAATGCCCGAGACGGCGTCTTGCTCTTGGCACTCCGCATCCTTCAGACCGTGACCTGCCTCCATTCAATTTGGATTCAGAGCTCAAGGTTCCGCGGCACAAAATTTTTCAGCTTCGAGTTTCGTTGCATCAAGTCTGGGGATATGGACGGCTGGAGTCGTTAGACATCGGTTCGTTGGAGTGAACGCTCCGGGCACTCTTTTGGACGCAGACTATTCGATTGGCAACCAGCTGGCTCACCAACGAGCTGCGATTGTAAATAGCGCTGGTGGAATTGTGGCGCAAGTGAGCCTTCCAGGCGGAATGATCGCCACCGGAATGACCTCTGATGGAAAGCTGGGAGCGGACAGTGTCATTTTTAATGTGATCGAAGGTTCGGCACCATAAAGCGGCTCTGCAGCTTCCTCATAGGCACGTCATGTATCAGTAGCTAATCGCGACCCAAACTTATTATTGATAATCATTATCAATAAGAATAATCCTTATGAGAGCTCATTAATGAGCTGACCAACTAATAAATTTTGAAGGTGGGGTGTAATTTATGAACGGACAGTTTTCAATTTCTAGCGAGGATCTAAATAATTTTTTGGCAGAGTGGTGTCGCTGCGGAAGTGTTCATATGACGATCGGGGGTATTTGCTTTAACTTTAAGCGCTCAGATTTTGGCGTTCTTGCAGAGAAAATGACGAAGGCAGCCGCACATTTCGAAAGCCACAGTCAAGAAATGAGCTGCGGCGCTAAACAAGGTGAGATGGGAAAGCTCCTTCAATTTTTTAAAAAGGCCGCTGATCGTGAGACGGCGGAATAAAAGAGAGCGCTTCGTGCCTTAGCAAGAGCTCGATTAGGTAAAGCCGCGGAAAAATCGCGATCAATAAAATTACAGAATTGAGATTCGAAGGGGCAAGACCAGTTTTCTCTGATGAAAGTCAGAGGTTCGCTTGAGCGAGCAAATTAAGTTCGAGGCAAGGTCCAGCCATCTACTTTTGCAAGATAGAGCGATCCAACCAAATCTCCCGTTACATTGACTACGGTTCGACCCATATCAAGAAGTCGATCGACACCCAAGATGAGTGCGATTCCCTCCGGAGGAATTCCTAAAGTTGCCATCGCTGCCATTAAGATGGGAATACTTCCACCCGGAACTCCAGCAACTCCAATCGAGGTAACCAAGACTAAGAAAATAAGTGCGAGGTGTTGCTCTACTCCCAAATGAATTCCAAAAACTTGCGCGACGAAAAGTGCAGCCACGATTTCGAAAAGTGCGGTACCGTCCATATTAATCGTTGCTCCTAGTGGAATTGAAAATGTTGCAATACTTGGTGAAACTCCGAATCTATTTTGAAGCGTGCGAATGGAAGTTGGCATTGTTGCATTGCTAGAACTCGTTGTGAATGCAGTTACAAAGACGGGGAGTGCTCGCTTAAAAAATTCACTGATGGGGATTTGAATGAGAAAGCGAAGCAATGCGCCTTGAACAATGATCAAATGAATTGCAAATCCCGCAATAACCACAGCGACGTATTGAGAAAGCTGAACAAGAATTCCAGAACCCATTTTTGCAATCACTGAAATGATGAGTGCGGCAACCGCAAATGGAGCGATTTTCATGATCCATCCCACAAACATCACAGAGAGTTCAGTAATGGTTTCTAAGACGTGACGAAAACTTTCCTTAGCGGGAGAGGCGGGTAGACGAACGAGCAGAATGCCAATCATCAGAGCTAGAAAAATGATGCCCAGCATATTTCCTTCAGTCATCGCCTGCATAAGATTATTCGGAAATATTTTGTAGAGCACTCCTGGCCATAAGTTTTCGTGAACGACTTCCGTTTTTTGCATGAGCGAACCAACTTGTTGAGACATCGATTCTCGTGATTCTTGAATGAAGGTCTGCGAAACGTTTTCGCCAGGAGAAACCAAAGTCACGAGGCCCTGTCCAATGAGAATCGCCATAAAGCTTGTGACTATATAATAGCCGGCAATTCTAAGTCCCAGCTTTCCTATATGCTTTGAGCTTCCCAAATTAGAAACTCCAATAATCAAAGAACTAAAAACAAGCGGAACTACGACAACAAAGAGGGACCGCAGGAATATCTGTCCCACAGGATCGAGGATGTTTTTAAGTAGCCAGCCCCTCGTTGGATGATCTCCCCAAACATTAAACAAAACTCCAATGATTGAACCTACGAGCAGACCCCAGAGAATCTTCGTTCCAACTTTTATCTCATCGACTTTCTCGGATCTCTTCATCGGGCGATCATGAACCAACCCTTTACGATTTGTAAACAGTAGCCTTTCCTGAAACGTAATTGCTCATAAAGCAGGCGATCAGAGCATAGGGGAGTATTTCATATCCAAAAATTTCCATCGCCATCAAACTGCAGGCGATCGGAGTTTTTGCGGCGCCAGCAAAAACAGCGGCGAATCCCAGACCTCCCAGCAATTGAAATGATACGGGGATAAAAACTGAGAGAGCGCTGCCAAGTGTCGTACCAATAAATACCAAAGGAATGAATTCGCCACCTTTGAATCCTGACCCAACAGTGAGAGCTGTGAATCCAGCTTTATAAATTGAATCTTTGAATGAGGCTGGAAACTCTAGTGCATCCTGAATAATGGGAATGCCCAAGCCCACATAGTGATAGGAACCTTCCAGATAAAATAAAATGACGATGATGCCACCTACGACGAATGGGCGCAGAGGTGGAAACGAGATAAATCGAGTTGATACGGCCTCAACAAAATGAGTGATTCTCATAAAAAATTTAGCGGTCAAACCGAATATTATTCCGGCGATAGCGACATAAAAGATAATATTAAAGGTCATCGATGGAATTTCGAAGCTTGGAAAGACAGAGTGTTTGGCGCCCAAAAAAATGGCCGTATAATACGCTACGAATGAGGCCACAAGACAGCCCATCCAGACGATGGGCTTGAATTTTCTAATACTGATCAACTCCATTCCAAAGATAACGCCCGCCAAGGGCGCTCCGATGGCGGCACCAAATCCAGCACCTGCACCGGCAACGAGTAGAGCTCGTCGCTCCTCCGGAGGTATTCCAAAAAAATTTGAGATTTGATCGGAGAGCGATGCTCCCATTTGTACTGCGGTTCCCTCACGCCCTGCTGATCCACCAAATAAATGAGTGAGAATTGTCCCGATCAAGATGAATGGAGCCATTCTCAGTGGAATTATTTTTTTTGGATCATGGATTTCATCGAGAATTAAATTCGTACCTCTGCCGACTTCTCCACCATAATTGTGAAATAGCCATCCGATCACAAATCCCGCTATCGGAAGTGCCCAAATGATGGTGGGCAGGTCATCGCGAGTTCGAGTGGCTATGTCCAGTAATAGGAGAAAAACTGCGCTGGCGGTCCCGGCTAAGAATCCAGAGAGGGCGCTAAGAAAGAGACGTTTAATCACGTCTGATTACCTTAAGGGTTCTTGATCAATTCAGCAAAAGCGAAGATCTAGGCGCTCATGGAAAAGTTTTCTTTGAGAGATGTCTAGAGGTTATGCGAATTACCGGCCGGAATTGAATTCACTTGGAACCCCCACCTCGATCACCTATATTGGGCACCATACACGGGGGCCATGTCTTGGGGGTGAAAAATGGGGTTCATTCAATTTCAGGATGAAGACGCAAAGAGTTCCAGTTTTGGCGGCAAGGCAGCCGGCCTGGCTCGCTTAGCGCAGCTGGGTTTCAGAGTTCCGAAGGGTGCAATTTTAAGTGCTGAACCGGACTCGAAGGAATGGTTAGGGATTTTAAACTGGTGGAAGGATTTGGGAAATCCTCCTCTCGCAGTTCGAAGCAGTGCTGCAGCGGAGGACGGCGAGAAAACTTCTTTCGCGGGTCAAAATAAATCTTTTTTGAATGTTGAAAATGAGTCTTCTTTAAAGTCGAGCATTCACGAATGCTTTGCCAGCATTGATCGAGAAGCGAGTTCAGCTTACCGAGAGTTTTTCAAGGCGGACACAGGTGCAAGAGGCGGAATGAATGTGGTCCTTCAAGAGATGGTTCGCCCTCAGTTCGCGGGAGTTTTTTTTACCAAAGATCCTCGAGAGTCTTCGAAAGGCTGGATACTAGAAGTTATTGAGGGGTTGGGAGAAGATCTAGTTTCGGGAAAAAAGACACCAGGATTTGTTTCAGAGAATGGTACGGAGCGAAATCTACCGAATGGCTTTAGCCAAAAATTCGTCGATGAGATTGTTTCGATCGGACTGCGTGTTTCAAAGGCTCTGCAGTTTGAAGTCGATATGGAATGGGCGGTTGATCAAGATGGACTCGTTCAAGTTCTTCAAGCTCGACCAATTACAACAATCGAAAAATCTAGATCTGATACAGAAGTGTCAATAATCGCAGGAGAGCTTGCGCGACTCGAAGGTGGTCGGACGACCAGTACGACCTGGGATGGTCAAACGTTTGCAGAGTGGTCGGGCTTTCCTTCGTATTTTACCTTTTCAATTTGGAAGAATGCATTTTCGCCGCATCATGCATTCGGAAATGCCCTTAAAGTCTTAGGTTACCAAAGTTTTGTAGATGCACCCTATGAGCCAAAAGATTCACTCCTTGAAAGAGTTTTTGGCCGCGCTTATCTGAATGTGGATCGTCTGACGGATCTTTACTATGGTCCTATTCCCTATCGGGTTGAACCAAAACCACGACCGCACACTCGATTTGAATGGCGAAAAATTAGCATCCGAACCTTGAGTCATTTGCCTCGGGCCATGGTCATTATGCTTCGAGTTTCTTGGAATCTTTCGACCAAAAGAAAATTTTGGTTAAGTCGGTGCTCGCTAGAACTCAATCGGATTAAGGGTCAAATGGCTCGACCGCTAGATCCCGAGATTTATCAGGCACAGTCGACTGATAAACTGGTTTCAACCTTAAGCAGCGAATCTCGTGCGTTTTCTAAGGACTACTTACACTGGCCGCTGGTCTTGGTCGTTCTCACTGAATCCAGTGTTCAGCGCCTTCAGCTCATTCTTTCGCAGATTTTAGGAGAGAAAGAAGCGGGCTTGAAAATTCGAGAGTGGATGGGCAAAGGTCTTCATACCGTCACGCTCGAAATGCAGCATGAATATGAAGCAGCTTGTCGAAAGCCAGAGCTTAAAGCTTATTTTTTGGCGAAGTACGGGCACCGGGGACCGGGGGAACTCGACTTAATTAATCCTCGCTGGAACGAACTCAAGGATCAGGCATTCAAACCAGGGATCAACTCGATCAAGACGAACGAGAAGTCTAGTGAAGCCGTTCTGCAAGAAATTGCCTCACTCAAAAGTTTTAAGAGAGAAATCGTTCTGGAGGAGTGGCAGCTATTGCAACAGATGCTCGAACTTCGCGAGCAATGGAAAATGGAAATTTTAAAACCTTACGCACAGATTCGGGTCGTCCTTGAAGTTCTGAAGGACCGATTGAATAGTGGACCAGACATCCACTGGCTCCGATTGAGCGAAGTCGAAAGCTTGGCGTCCAATCCGAATGAGATCTCAAGACTTCAAGAGAAAATCCGAGATCGAAAAATGCGCTTCAGTGCTTTTAAAAAGTATTCCTTTCCCGATGTAATCTCTTTGAATCAAATTCGCTCTCTCATAAATGGAGAGTCGTTAAGAGACGCAGACTCATTTGACGGGGAGCCACTTTCGCCGGGAGTAACTTCCGGCGAAGTTCGAATTGTGGAAGATCCGAATTCCGTTGATTTGAGTCAATGGCCGGAAGATGTGATTCTGGTGGCAGAAACAACAGATCCTGGCTGGACGCCTCTCTTCGCGCGCTCAAAGGCGATCGTCGTAGAAAGAGGAGGCGTGCTCTCACACTGCGCAATCGTTGCCCGAGAGATGGAAATACCCGCAGTGAGTGGAATTCACCGTGCATCAAAGATTTTAAAAAATGGCGATCGGCTTTGGGTTGATGGAAATCGGGGGAGGATAAGTCGTGAATAGCTCGGAGATTATATTGCATCCGCAAATTATTCCTACAGTGCTCATTCCGTTGACCGCGTTGAGTGTTGCCCTCAGTGCTCTTGCAACATTCATCGCCGCGCTTTTTGGAATTAAACTCAGAGCAGAGGGCCCCAAGAAGCTTTTGGAAGTTCTGCTTAAACCAAAAATTCTGATAACGGCAATTCTGGCGAACCTCGCAATCATTGGAGGAATCAAGGCCTTTGACTATTATAGAAATCTTCCGTCTTTCGAATTTAGAATCTCTATGACTCAAGGTAGGCTTGCTGAAGGCTCTAATGCAGACTATCCAAACGTCCATCAGCAGAGTCCAGCCCCCGTTGTTAACGAATCAGGTCCCAGCCTAAAACTTGAGCTCACCGAAATTGCAAATGTCTCTATGAAAGACGGAAGCTTTCGAGGGGCGGTCGTATCAGGCGATCAATTTTTTGTCGGGAGTGATGAGGGCTATGTTTTTGAATATTTACTTCCTAGCCTTGAATTAAAACGGAAGTTTTTTGTGGGATCAAAGGTCTCGCCAGCACCCATCATTTTTAATCAAAAGCTCTTTGTGGGGGAGGGAACTCACAATACTCATCATGCGCGGATTTATCGTTTTGATTTGAAGACCGGAGATTTTGATGGAGCAATCCAGACAAAGGGTCATACAGAGGGGCAAGCAGTCGTCGCTGAAGACCAAGGCAAAGCACTTATTTTTGGCGTAGCGGGGAGTGACGGGGTCATCGCCGCCGATCCAGTCAGTCTGAAGAAAGTCTGGCATCAGATCGATGGCCATACAGATGCGGCTGTTCGAGTTCATGATGGACTCGTATTCAGCGGTTCAGGTCGCGAGAAGAACGACGGAAAATCTTACCGAGCTTACGCCACCGCTTATGATTTTCATTCGGGTAAGAAGGTTTGGCAGCGAGAACTTCCTGGAAGTAGTTGGATGCAGCCAGCCGCCTATAATAGCCAAGTCTGCTTCGTTTTTGGTGAAGTCTATTTCAAAAGCAATATTGGGGGCTTTGCTTGTTATGATTCAAAAACCGGCGCGACGCGGACGAGTTATATGCACTCCCAACCCGTGGTCGCTGTTCCAATAATTGTAGGAGACGATTTAGTCATTTCAGATTTCATGGGCAGTGTTTGCAGAGTTTCAATGCTTACTGGCAAACAAAAGTGGTGTCGTGCTACATCTGAAATGAAGTCGAGTCTGGCAAACGCGGTCTACGATTCTGAGCACCATGTTCTCGTTTATCCCAGTCGAAAAGATGGACTCTATGTTCTGAATCCTAGAAATGGAGATATTATTTTGAATTGGAAGCCTCAAGGCGAGGAGTGGAATGAAAGTCTTGCGCCAGTGGCGATCTCAAACTGGGGTTGGATTCTGACGGATATGAAAGGCAAAATTCGACTGCTTAAGCCAACTTTGAATTTGAGCGCAAAGCTAGATAAGCGCTAACTCCGACAAGAATGCCAAGGGAATGACCGACGAGAGTGACTCGACCATAATTTTCGGTCCCCACCCAGAGCGACAGCATGATGGGTAAGATCAGCCAGTAATTCAGTTGAGGTCTTCGCAGTATTGAGCAGGTTGCCAAAGAAAGGGCGAGGGCACTTATTCCCAACGTATTTCCCTGATTGATATTGAGTGACCAAGTCACACCCACGATCAGAAGATTGATAACGAGACTCATCGCCAGGATCTGAAATAAAAAATTAACTCGATTTCTAGATTCAAACACATAGGCCGAGACCACAAAAAAGAAAAGATTTGCGAAGAGATGCGCCGCGGAGATATGGGAAAATGTAGAAAAAATAAGTGGAATGTAGAGCTTAGAAAATGGATCGCCGAGGTCGAGTGAGAGCCAGATATTGAGAGGTTGGTCCAAGCTCAATCTTCCAAAGAGACTTTGTCCGTCGGTTGAAAGTGCTTGAATCGCCACGCATAAGAGACTGACATACAGAATCGGACTTTTAAGAATGAGAAACAAAACTGAACGAGTTCGAGTCATCGTTAGCCTGTATTTCTCATTCCAGCAGAAATTCCACTAATCGTCACCGCTATTGCCTCCTCGAGTTTGGCGCTCGGATTTTTGCGATTTGACTTAATCAGAATTATTTGAAGAATATTAAGTACATCCACATAATTGTTTCGAATTCGAATGGATCGATTTAGAACGGGGTAGTTTTCGAGCAACCGACGGTGGCCACTGATCTTTTGATGTAACTTACAGGCCAACGAATACGAATCAAGAAACTGAGTTGTGAGAGCTTGAAGTTCTGGATCAACGAGCTGCTGGGAATAAAGCTTTGAAATCTCTGGGTGGGTTTTGGCAAGCACCATTTCCAATAAATCCATCGTTGCAAAAAAGAATGGCCACTTCCGATAGGCTTTTCTAAGTTCAGGCCAATCAGATTTTGAGTTAAGCAGCCCCTCACCCAGACCAAACCAAGATGGAATGAGGAGGCGAGTTTGAGTCCAAGCGAATACCCATGGAATCGCCCGCAGCTTTTCAAAGGAAGCCTTCCCCTCGCGCTTTTTTGGTCGACTACCAATCTTAAATAGTCCGAGTTCTTTCTCGGGGGTGATCTGATCCATGAACTCTAGGAACCCTGGTTCTTTATAGATCCCTTTTTGAAAGGCGTCGGCGCTACTCTGAGCAAGTCGCTCCATCGCTGAAGACCATGATTTGTTCTGTACTGGTTCACTTGAGACAATGGCTTCAAGACTTCCGGCAAGATAGAGCTCGAGCGTTCGGAGGGCGATTTCTGGAAGCCCGAATTTTGCATGAATACTTTCGCCTTGCTCCGTGATTCGAATTTGTTTGGATGCAACCCCTCTTGGAATCGACTGCATGGCCAGACGAACAGGACCGCCCCCACGTGCAATCGAGCCACCGCGACCGTGAAAAAATGAAACTTGAACTTTGTAATCCCTGCATAGTCCAACGATCTCTCGTTGTTTTTGATAAATCTGCCAGCTCGAAGAGAGGCGCCCCTCTCTCTTTGCAGAATCTGAATACCCCAGCATCACGTATTGCTTGCGACCGATTAATTGTTGATAGGCTTTTAGCTCAAAAAGTTCTCGAAGCGTTTCTACCGATCTGTCGAGACTTTCAGGCGTTTCAAAGAGAGGACATACGTAGAGAGTGCTGCGAACCCCCATCATTGCCTGGAGCACATAGGGCTCCAAAATCTCCGATGCCTCTGAAGCCATCGAAACGATGTAACCTCCAAAGCAGTCACGAGGATAATCGCTGAGAACCCTCATTGTACTGAGAACTTCTCTTGTCTCCATTGTATAACAGCCCTCTGATGCCAGCTTAACGGACTTTGGATCATCAAGAAGCTTCAAGAGAATTTGAATTCGCTCATCTTCGTTGAGTTCAGCATATTTATAGGTAGTTCCAAGAATCTCTGACATCGCATTTCGATGCAGAGTTTTTTCTTGTCGAATATCAAGTCTCTGAAGCGCTGGGCCAAAAACTCTGGCTCGTCGAATCAAATCACTTAGTCGCCCTTCAGCGACAGTCTCTAAACCTTGATTTATTAGTTCTTGATGCGCACACAGAAGCGTTTCGAGAAAATTCCCAAATGCTTTCGAGTTCAATTTTTTGAATGAATTCCTTAAATTCTGAAATAGCTCTCGATAAGGTTCATCAGAGCTAAGGTCATACTTTGATTTGAATGGCATTGAGGCTGAACTAAATGGGAGTTCTTTGATTAAGAGGTCGAGCTCGGCAGTATAGAGGAGACTGGCTCGGTGCATGGATTCGTCTAATACCTGGCGAGTGACCTCAGCGGTGACAAATGGATTTCCGTCACGATCGCCGCCAATCCAAGACGAGAATTTTATGGGATTAACACTGAGGGGTAGATTTTTTCTAACTCGTTTTTGATAGTAATATTGAATCTTCTGAAAAAGTCTGGGGATAATTGGCCAAACATCTTCTTCAATAGTGGAAAACCCAGAGAGTGCCTCTTCGAATGGCGAAGGAGCACTGGGCCTCACAATTTGAATCTTCCACAAAATGAATATTCGTCTCTTTAAACTCTGTAGCGTCAGCTCACGCTCCCAATCCGGAGTTTCCGAACGTGAGAGCGTATCCAAATCTAACGCGATTTCCTTATACTTTCGAATCGCGCTTGGGCGCATCGCTTCGGTGGGATGCGCAGTAAAAACCAGATCAACCTCAAAATTATCAAAAGCTTTTTCGAATCGATTTGGAGAAAGGCCCTTAAACTTATTAAAAAATGCTCCTAAAGATCCTGGCTGAGGAGAAGCTTGAGTTTGTTCGTACTCACGTCTTCTTCGAACTCGATGAAACTGCTCTGCAATATTTGAAAGTCGAAGGAATTCGGTAAATGCTCTTGATACGCCCTTCTGCTCAGTGAGGGAGAGCGATTCGAGGAGTCGAAGGAGCTTTTGGTAGTGGATGGGCTTGTGACCTGACTCGCTTTTCGAAAACTTTCGAATTTTCTCTACTTTTTGGTAAAGAGATGGTGATTCAACTTCAGCGATGACTTCGCCCAAGAGTCTTCCCAGTAGATTGATATCATCTCGTAGGGGCTGATGAGGATTTCGAGCCATGACAGCACTATCTCAGATTCTCGCTAAGCGTGGCAGAAGATTCTTTGTTGTATCAATTCGATCAAGTGCGATTTTGCCATTCACCGTCAGACTCAGCATATTCTTTCGAGAATCTCTAGGGTCGCTCCCTACAAATAGAAATCGTCGTTTGCTAAGCCGCTTGATTGTTGAAGTAATTGAGCTTGGATGGATTCCAATATTTTGAGCGAGAGAGCGTGAGGATATTCCTGGATGCAATCGGATCTGATCGAGGCAGTAATACTGAACGAGACTTATATCGAGCTCGGCCTCAACCAATTTATTGAGTTGATGAAAGGCGAGACTGGTTTTTATGACGCGCGCAATCTCAAGCCTGAGTTTTA
>Ga0163144_10023155_pt1 | contig 12273 bp, 7 predicted proteins | sample OliLak19BULKMAT1_FD_123175 | JGI IMG/M metagenome (GOLD analysis project Ga0163144, IMG submission 123175) | Freshwater microbial mat bacterial communities from Lake Vanda, McMurdo Dry Valleys, Antarctica - Oligotrophic Lake LV.19.BULKMAT1 | ecosystem: Environmental > Aquatic > Freshwater > Lake...
AAGTTTTCCCCGGACCTCATGCTGATGGACATCCACCTGCCGTTCCGTTCCGGGATCGAGTGTACCCGCCGGCTCAAGGACCTTTGCCCGAAACTGCAAGTCCTCATCCTGACCGTCTATGAGGACAGCGAGAGCATCTTCGAGGCTCTCAAGGCGGGTGCCAGCGGCTATCTCCTGAAGCGTTCCACACCGACGGAAATCCTGGCCGCCATCGCCGATGTCATCGAGGGAGGAGCGCCCATGAGCAGCCAGATCGCCCGCCAGGTCGTCGGCTCGTTTCAAAAGCCATCCCCCACCCTGGAGCCGGAGGGCGAACCGCTGAGCGAGCGCGAGACCGAGGTGCTGGGTTATCTAACAAAAGGGTATTCCAGCAAGGAAATCGCGGAGAAGATGTCGGTATCCATCAACACCGTGAAGACCCACCTGAAGCATATCTATCAAAAGCTGCACGTCCGCTCGCGCAGCGAGATCCTCCTCCGCTTCCTCTCCGCCCCGCCCGGCTCCTGAGGGCACGGCCGTGAAAAACATCATCCATACAGCGTCCTTCCTTTTCGCACCCAACTCGTTGCCATGCTTTCCGCAACTGCCGGGCCCACCATGTTGAGTCGCCGGCGTTAAGACCTGCTTTTCAAAGTCATCATCGGACGCTGTTGGCATTGCGCATTGCTGGCAGCCCCTTTTTGTCATGCCGCGGTTCCTCATGATTTGTGAAAGCGCCTCCCAACTAACCGGGTTCGGGAAATAGGGATGCGGAACGCATGGCACCTGGTCCAGCGCGAACCGTGGCTGGCGCGTCTTGCTCCGCGGCTGACTCTTCAAAAACGGATTCCGCAGCGTCTCTACTTCCTTGAAAAACGTGATGAAACCAACGGCGCATGGAATGACATGATGCAGGCCGGCCCCTTTACCGGCCCGCTCAGCCATCGCTTCAGCATCAACGCCGCCGCCCCCCGCGCCAGCCTGCGCATCAGGATCGAAAGCGCTCCCTGAGCCGGGCGCTTGGCCATGTCCAGGAAATCATCCCCTAGGGTGATTGAAATCCACCTCCGGCCCGCACTATCGTAACGAACAGTTGATTCGGAAAAGCCCGGTTCAGCTAGAAAACCCAGACTTGAGAATGCCCGGGACCGCCACCTGACCTCGGCTGCTCTGGCTGACTCATCGACCCCTCTCATTATCCAGTTCAAAAACACAACTCATTCCAGAAATCCAAAACCAATGAAACCAAACTCGAAATTCCGCCTCTCCGCCATCGCTCTTGCGGTCTCCGCAGCCACGATCCAGCTCTCCTACGCCCAGACCGTGGAAGTTAATCCCGCCGGAGCCATTCCCGCCGCATTCTCCCTCGTTCCCTCGGGAACCTGGAACTGGAACACCAATGCCAACCTGGAAGGCTGGACAGCCGGGGCAAACAATGCCTTCGTTCTCGATCCCGGAACTCCCGTCGGCGGATTCGTCAAGGGCACTTCCGCTGCCGGCGCCGGCAACAACGGAGACGCCAGCTTCACCTCGCCGATCACGACAATCGCCACTCCATACCGGGTGATCGTTGAATTCCGTATCAAGAAGGAGGCCACGGACACTTCCCGGATCGATCTTTTCTGGGATGATGCTGTCGGAGGCTTCGGCGGCCCTCGACTTCTTGCAATTCCCCCTGCTAGCATCAGTGCGGACGGCACCTACAAGACCATTCGCGTCACCTTCCCCTACGGAAAAATCGCCACCCAACTCGACCGACTCCGTATCGACCCCATCGCCGAGCTCGCCAATGTCGGAAAGACCGCGGAAATCGATTACGTCCACGTTTACACGGAGAACCCAACCTCATTGTCATGGGATGTCGGCCCGGCCGCTGGAGCCCAGGGCGGATCCGGCACATGGGATGAACTGATCACTGCCAACTGGTGGACTGGTGCCGCCAACACCACTTGGCCCGCCAGCGGCGCAAGGGCTTCATTCGGCAGCCCGGCCGGCACCGTCACGGTCGCAGGCGGCGGCGTAAACGCCACCATCGCCGATTTCCAAACCACCGGCTACACCTTTGATGGCGGACCCATCAAGATCGGAAGCGATTCCGCCTCGTTCACCACCGCAGCATCGGCAATCACCCGCTTCAACTCCCAGCTCCAGGGCAGCGCTCCACTGACCTTGTCACCTGGCAGTGGCGGTGGCTTCGTGCTCGGCGGCAACAATCCCTCGCTCACCGGTGGAATCACCCTGGCAAACCGCTCCATCGGCATCGTCACCGACGGCGCGCTCGGCAGCGGGACGCTGACCTTGGGCGCAGGAGCAAACACCTTCATCAGTGCGCTCAACGGTGGCCGCACGATCGCCAACAACGTCATCTTCGCAGGGAACCGTACCGTCATCCAGAATGATGCCGGAGTCGGAGCTTCCGGCGATCTCGGCACCGGACTTCCTGTCGGAAACCTGACGATCAACGGAACCCTAGCCCTGAACATGGTCTCTCCTGGCGACATTTTCCTGCCCAAGACACTCACGGTCAATGGCGTGGTATCCGGCAGCAACAACGGGATCGGCCTCTATTTCGCGGGGACCGCAGGGACCATGGTCCTGACGAATTCCAATACCTTCACCGGCGGCATCAAATGGGACACCAGTACGGTTCTCCTCGTGAACTCGGACGCCGCACTCGGCGATCTTTCAAACAACCTCACTTTCGCCTCGGGAAGCTCCGGCCTGCTCAAAACCTCGGCCGGCATCACCAGTGCCCGCGGAATCCTGATTTCCGGTGCCGGATCCGTCGCGAGAATCGACACCAACGGCTTTGATTCGACCCTTTCCGGCGCGATCACCAACAGTGGAGCCGCGACCGGTGCGCATCTGACAAAATTGGGCGCGGGCCAGCTCACATTGACCACTGCCACCAGCACCCTCGGAGCCGCAGGCATCTGGGTGCAGGGCGGTTCGCTGAAAGTTGGCACCGGTGCCACCATCACCAGCGGCAGCAATACGAACAATGGGGTCTATGCGGGCGCGACGCTGGAAATCGACGGAGGGTCACTTCAAACCGGCCTTTTCTCCGTCGGCAAGAACGCCGGCACCTCCACCTTCACGCTCACCTCTGGGACCTACACCAACGGCGCGGAACTCATCGTCGGCTTTGATGGGGACGGAGTCTTCAACCTGAATGGCGGACTCGCAGACCTGACCCAGCTATCCCTGACCGATGCGGCACCCTTCACCTCCACCATCAATCTCAATGGCGGCACGGTAAGTCTCCAATTCTTCAATGCCCGCGCGAATGCGGTGACACCGGCGACGGCGACCATCAATTTTAATGGTTCAGTGATCACCAGCGAAGTTGACAATACCGACTTCATCCAAACCGACTCCACGACCGACATCACGGCCAACGTGGGGGCCGGAGGAGCGAAATTCAACACCGCCGGGTTCAACATCACGATCAACGAGCCGCTCCTTCACGACGCCGCACTTGGACTCACCCCGGACGGCGGTCTCACCAAGTTGAGCGCCGGCACGCTCACGCTCACTGGTGCGAACACCTACACCGGTGACACGGTCGTCTCGGGCGGTATCCTCGCTGTCAGCGGAAACTCCATCGCAGACACCGGAAAGCTCGTCATCAATGGCGCAAAGGTGCAAACCACCGGCACAGAAGTCGTTAGCACCCTGTTCTTCGGTGCCACCCAACAGGCTGCTGGAACCTGGGGAGCCACCGGATCGGGTGCCATCAACATCGACGACACCAAATTCGCCGGCATCGCCGGTGTGGTGGACGTGCAGAACGGACTGCCAGCAGGCAACACCTTCGCCGCATGGCTCGCGGCGAACCCGCCTGCCACCGGATTCACCACCGACTCAGACAACGACGGCGTGCCAAACGGTGTGGAGAACGTCCTCGGGACCGACCCGAACACCTCCAGTGCTGGCCTTACTCAGGTCTCCGCAACGGCGTCCTCGGTGACCTTCCAGCACACGTTGAATCCGACCATCGCCAGCGATGTCAGCTACAGCTACGAATGGTCCACCGACCTCGTCGAGTGGAAGGCAAGTGGTGTCCCCAACTCGGCGGGCACCATCGGCACCATCGTCGCATCGGCTCCGGTCGCCGGCGTGGTGACCGTCACGACCACCCGCAGCGGCACCGCGTCTGGTAAAATGTTCACCCGCATCAAGGTGGGCAATCCATAAGCCTACAAAGACGAATCTGAACCACTGATTTCACAGAATGCACTGATTTTCAAGAAGTCATACAAATCTGTGAAATCAGTGAAATCAGTTGAATCAATGGTAGTTCCGCCGCTTTGCGCCGACCATCCTCCCGAGCAACGTGATTTTTAGTCAAACACTCGAAACGCCGCCAGGAGTCCAAGCTTCAGCTTGTCTTCGGTGCGACTCCGGGAAGACAAGCTGAAGCTTGGACTCCGTTTCCGCAGCAAACCTGACTCTCCATTTCACAATCAGCGTGGCGCGGTACACTTCGCCCACAGCTCCCAAGGACTGGACTGCCCGCGTAGAACACCCAACCGCCCTTCCCCCATTTCCCGATGAGAATCATCCTTCAGGGTGATTGATCAATCCGGTTTTCAGGACTAGCATGTATGCATATTGAATTGACAGACCCTTCATGGCATTCAGCCTGCAAACCTTCCCATCTGGTGACAAAAACCCAACAAACCAAGCGCGGCTTCACGCTCGTCGAAATGCTCGTGGTCATCGCGATCATCTCTATCCTGATGACCGCCGCCGGCCCGGTCTTCGACAGCCTGACCACCACCCAGAGTCCCGCCGTCGTCACGTCCACCGTCTCCGGCCAACTCGAGCGCGCCAGGCGACACGCCATCGCCCGCAACACCTACGTCTGGGTCCGCCTCGGCCAGGTCGCCGAGGAACCCAATGACTTTTTCATCGGCGTCTATGAGACGCTCGATGGCACCAATACCCCCGCCGAGGCCAAGGGCATCTGGGCGGCCCCGCGCTTCGCCAACTACCGCCTCAGCGACCACCTCGACCCGTCCCTTTCCCGTCCCGAAGTGCCCGCTGACAGCCAGCCGGACGCCGCCGCCTGGATCCGCTTCAATCCCTCCGGGGAAGCCTGGCTGGTCCCCGCCGAGACCAGCGAGAGCCGCATCAAGCTCGTCCCGCCCGACGACGAAGGCACGCTTGCCCGCTGGATCGAGCTCGGCATCCAACCGACCCGCGGAGGCGCGGTGCCCGCTTCTTCCAAGAAGGATGTCGGTGCCGTCCACCTGTCCGGACTCACCGGCCAGACCCTCCGCTTTTATCGTTAAAAAAACCATTTCATCGTGAGAAATCCCATTCAGCCTGACAAGACACTGCCGCGCATCCGGATTTGCGAAAAGGAGGACGCCCGTCCCGGCTGTCCCGACCGACGGGCGTCCCGCCTGCCGTCTAACAACGCAGCACCCGCAACCGCAAATCCTGATGCGCGTCAGTATCACCCGCCATCCGGGTTCACCTTGACCGAGGTGATTGTCGCGTTGGGGATTTTCACCTTCGCCATCACCAGCCTGATGGGCGTCATCCCCTTCGGCATGAATCAGGTGCTGGCCGCGTCCAATGAAGCCCGCGCCCTGACGAATATGGAGTCCATCAGGGACGATGTGTCGCTCGCCATCGCTTCCCATGCCGAGAAAAGCCTGCGCTACGGGATCACCTTGCCCGACGCCGGCGCGACCACCCCCGTGGATCTCATGATCACGGAGGATGGCGAAACCGAGTCGGCTGGCGGCAGGCCGATTTTCCGGATCGCCGGCACCCTCACAAGGACCACTGGGGAACCTGTCCGCTTCCACCTCCGCACCACCTGGCCCGCCAAGGCACCGGCCGGCCGCGAAATCGGGTCCGTCGAACTCGTCGCCGCTTTCCTGCCATGAAAACGACACGCACCAAATCCCTGCCGCGCGGCTTCACCCTCATGGAGCTGATGGTGACCATGGCCGTGCTCAGCATCATCCTGGTCATGGCCATGCAAGTCACCGAGACCGCCCGCAACGCGATCCGCATCTCCGAGGCCCGCGCCGTGAATGACACCATCGCCCGCCGCGCCTTCGATCCGCTCGCCCATGACCTCGGACAAATCGTCATCCGCGAGGACGCCCGCATTGAGTTCAAGTCGCAGGCGGGAAATGACGAGATCGCATTTCTTGCCCTCCGTCGCGGTCCCACCACCGGCGAGTCCATCGGCAACCGGGATGTCTCACTCATCAGTTACTCCATGGTCGAAAATCCCAAGGGCGGCACCATGTTCGCCAGAGGCTCCCTGGGGCACAAGTTCGACGACGCCGGCAGCGACTCGCTCGTGCTCGATGCCACCAAGGAATTCCCACCCATCCCCGAAAGCAACCTCCAGCCCGTTTCCAACAACGTGTTGCGCTTCGAGGTCGAGTATCTCATCGACTCCGCCACCGGCATCACCCGCGAGACCACGGCTCCCGACACTTCCGCCGACTTGCGCGGCATCATCATCACCGTGGCCACCCTGGATGACCGCAGCCTGCGCGGCATCGGGGCCAGCCGGCTCCCCGCCCTGGCCTCGAAATTTCCGGATGCCACCGCCTCGGAAAACACCCTCAAGACCTGGACCAAGATCCGGGACGATTTCGCGAAATCCGGCCTCGGCGGCTACCCCAAACAAGCGCTCGAGACCCTTCGCTGCTACCAACGGACCATTCTAATCCTATGAAACCCTCATCCACCAAGCGCCCACGGCGTGGCATGGCGATCGTCGTAGTCGTCTCGCTCGTCGCGCTCCTCACCCTGCTCGTCCTGGCGTTCCTCATCTCCAGCTCGACCAACCGCAACACCACCAACATCGACGTCTCCATCCGCCAAGCGGAAAGCATCGCGAGCGCCGCCACCGAAGTCCTCATCTCCGACATCTACACCGAATTCGCGGCGGACACCCCGCCCGTCGATGCCTCGCCCAGCGACAAGACGCAGAAGATTTATCAGGTCGAGTCGCCGTTCTCGATGATCCCTTCCCGCAGCCTGAAGTCCCCCGGCATGGCCACGGATCCGGCGATGAAGGAAAATTTCCGCAACCTCATCAAGCAAAGCGCCGACGGCATGCCGTTTGCCACCATCACGAAAAACAGCGTCCCCAGCGAGGCGGGACCGGCCCGCGCGAGTTCCGTTTCCACCATCACTCCGGGAACCGAGGGCCGCTATATCTCCAAGGAATCATGGTCGGCACCCGCCCTCTTCGCCAACGACTCCACGCTCGCCGAAGATCAGGTGCCGGACTGGGTCTATATCGACCGCAACGGCGACAATCCCGGCAGCGGCGGTGAGGAACCGGCTCCCGGTGCCGCCAAATCCCTCAACACCGATGGCACCCCGAACCCCAAGTTCATCGTTGGTCGCTACGCCTGGCAGATGTATGATCTCGGCGGTCTGCTCGACGCCAACGTCGCCCTTCACGACCCATCCGACACCGCCCTCGGCAAGGACGCCAAGGACTCGCCGTTCTGGGCCGTCGCCACCGCCCTGCCCGGAGCCTCCGCCGCCTTGGGCACAACCCTTTCGAAATGGCGTCATCCCGTCGGCAAGACCGCTGCCGCCAAGCCGAAGCGCCTGATCGAGGATTGGGCTGAGCCAAATGGCTGGAACAAGGTCTTTTCCGACGGCTCGAAGACCGACCAGACCTTCCTCACCCGCTCGGACCTGATCCGTTTCCAGCAACAGCATCCGACCGAATTCCCCAAGGATCTGCTGGCCATGTTCACCCATTCCAATCACTCGCTCAATCAGGCCGCCATCCATCCCGACCCCACCCGACCGAAGGTCCTTGCGATCGCCTCGGGTGGCAATGACGGCACCTCGCTCGACGACCAGATCAACCCATCCTTCCTCGAGATCCGCGCCAAAATTCCCGAATGGACCAGTCCGAGACGCCCGACCGTTCCCGTCGCCGCCCGTCGCTTTCCGCTGGATCGGCTCGAACTGGTGGTCCCGTCACCAGCCGAGGCGGGACTCGTCAGCCGCTTCTTCGGCCTCAGCTATTCCGGCGGCGAGTGGACCTACTCGGGAAATTCCATCAAGCGGCTGCCCGACGTCGCCGCGCTCAACCGCGAACCCGACCTGTTCGAACTCCTCAAGGCAACCATCCACCTCGGCAGCATCGGCGTGGCTGGCGTGGGAGATGCCGTGAACAAGGGGCGCGACCAGTCGGTGAACTACCACATCGTCCAGCTCGTTGCCAACCTCATCGACCAATGGGACGAGGACAGCTTCCCGACCATCATCAATTTCGACGACCGCCAGTTCGTGGGAATCGAAGATCTGCCGCGAATCTACTATGTCCGCACGATCTGTTACCGCCAGAAGGTCATTCCACCATCCACCTTCGCCGGGTCTCCGGCAGGATCGCCTCCCCCGGGCCACGGCACCATTTATGAATCCGTTTACCTTCGGCAGCCGGTCATCTGGAATCCCCATGCCGAGTCGCCCGCCAGTTCCAAGCCCACCGAGTTCCGGGCCATCGCCATCAGCAACCAGGCCGCGGGATCCACCGCAGCGGATGTGAAATGCCAGGTTTACAATGGTTCCAATGGCGTGGCTCCGTGGAAAGCCCTGCCGACCGGGGCCATGAGCGACTTCAAGAAAGCCAATGGTCCCGATTTCTCAGTGAACCCCGGACCCCAGAAATGGGACCAGAATTCCGCCTTCATCACCTTCGGCACCACCACCTCCGGGCCGGCATCCTTCCGCCAGCCCTATCCCTTGAAATCCCCCAACTATCCGGTCGGAAGCAATGCCGCTGGCAAGGAAATCTTTCCCATCAGCGACCCGCCGCTGAACTTCCCGGACGCCGCGTCCAACCAGGCCATCGGCTTCCTCGTCGGCAAGATCTGGACCGCCAGCAACCAGTTCACCCTGGACCCCGGTTACGTCGTGGACAACGGCATCCGCTACGAGCTCCAATACAAGAAAGGTGCCGACTGGATCACCTACGATGTCATGATCACCAACCCGTTCACCGGTCAGGACCGCGTCAGCTTCAGCCTTCCTGACAGACGGCACTTCGCCTCCTTCTTCCGCATCGATCCGCGCACCAGTCGGCTGGGAATCTTCTCCACCAACAACTTCAGGGGCTGGCCTGTCAAAACCCCCTTGAACGAGTGGTCGTGGAAAAACGCGGAAACCGCCGCCCCGGATACCGCCGTGGGCAACTTCATCGGCAAGCCCACCCCTCCCCCCGGCTGGCAACTCGCCGGAGGCAATGCCGTGCTGCCGCGAAATTTCCAGGCCAACCTCCCGAACAACAATGGCGCTTACATCGACGCGGACGGCATCATCCGCCCCGCCATGGGGGCAGATGCCTCGGGCGTCATCGGCCTCCCACTGGCCAACCCGCCATCATCCGGCGACGCGTTTTCCCGGCCACGGATCCTGAACCGCCCGTTCCGCTCGATCGCGGAACTCGGCTACGTTTTCCGGGATCTCCCCTGGCGTCAGTTCGACCTCAACCACGCCAAGAGCGAGGATGGCAAACTGCTGGACATTTTCTGCCTCCACTCCGACGAGGATCATCAGGCTCCGCGCGTCAGCCGTGGCCGGATCAACCTCAACAGCGCCCCGCCGCAAGTCCTGGCCGCGCTAATCCAGGCAACCTCCAAAGCCGTCGAGGGCGCGACCCCCTTCACCGATGCCGAGGCATTCTCGCTTGGAAAAGGACTCAACGACTGGGTCACCTCCACGACCACCAACGGGATCCCGCTGCGCCAACGCTCCGATCTCGTCGGCAGCAGCGTGAATGGAAAATCAGCCAGCTTCATGGGCCAGATCGACAGCCTGCTGGCAGCGGGCGATAAACCCATCGAAGAACGCCGGGAGGCCTTGATCCGTGCGCTTGCGGACTCCTCGGACACCCGGACATGGAACCTCATGATTGACATCGTCGCCCAATCCGGCGAACTCCAGCGGGGATCAAGCAGCTTGGAAAAATTCATTTCCCGCGCCCAGGTCCGCCACTGGGTCTTTCTATCGATTGACCGTTTCACCGGAGAAATCCTTCACCGTTCATCCGAGCCTGTTGTCCAATGAAATCCGCCTCCACGCTCATCGCCCTGCTGTTCACGTTGGCCATCTCCGGCGCGGAGGAACCCGCGTTCGACGGCAGGATCGAACTCCGCACTCCCAAACGCGCGAACTGGGAGGTCACCCTCCGCCCGACCTCCGCCATGCGCATCCAGCAACAGGAGCAAGCGCGCGTTGCCAGCGTCGATGACCTGCCGATGACACCGGTGGACGGCGACGAATCGCTGGTCAGGCTGAAGGTGGAAAAATCCGGCACCCTCTTCCACGAAACCGCCTATTTCGCCAACGGCACCAAGACCGAGAAGTGGGGAATCGGTGCCGTCCAGTTCCGCGAGCTCAAGGGCGGCACCCTCCTCGCCATGGCCGGGATGAACCTGCTGGACCCGGATTTCTCGGACCGCAGCAAGGAGGACTTCGAAGAACTCGGCTGGCTCACCAAGGACAGCTACAAGGGACCCATCATCTACCAACGAACCCGCTGCCTGCTCTTCCAGCTCAGCAGCAAGAAGAAGCCCCTGACCCGCCGCGAGACCGTGCTCAAGAATTTCATGAGCGAAACCACGGATTCATCGGTAGTCGCGCCCGTTGTGGACCAACCGGAGGCCACCGTCACCGTCATCATCTCCGCCGCAACCCGTTTACCGGTTCTCTACAACGACGGCCAGGTGGTGAGAACCTACAGCTTCGAGACAGACGGTCTATCGGAACTCATTCCCCCGCCCAAGTATGAGCGCGAGTTCGCCGCTTGGCGCGCCCACGTCAAGGAGCAGAACCGCGTTCCGTCTCCACCGTGAGAGTAAGGAGCGGGGACACTCCTGTCCCCGCCATCAGTGGCTGGAGCGTCTCGCTCCAGACCGTCCCCGGTGCATCTTGCACCGAGGTCAATTCTTCAAAAACAGCCCGCGGCAGAATTCCGCCACCCTCGATCCCGCCTGTTTGCCGCGCCAACGGAGTCCAAGCTTCAGCTTGTCTTCCCGGAGCCGCACCGAAGACAAGCTGAAGCTTGGACTCCTGACGGCGGGTAACTCTAACGTTTGATCCGGGCACCGGGCCGTTCTTCATTTTTCAAGAGTCTTGAAATAAAAGCGGTACCAAGGCCCTTCCTGCGGATTCTTCGGATAGTCGGGGATGCCGGGCGGCTGAAATTGATTCGTCCATTTCCCAAGCTTGGAACGAAGCGCATCCGCCCTCTCCTTGTTTTCCGAGATGAGATTGCGCCCCTCGTTTTCCTTGCTTTCCAGATCAAACAGAAACTCGCCGATCTTGCCGACGCTGAGGTATTTCCAACGACCTTCGCGGATGGCCGCCTGGTTCCAGAACCGCCAGCAAAGCGACTCGTGCGGCGCTCCCGCGACCTTGCCGGTTAGATAGGGCATCAGGTTCACGCCATCAAGCCCGCCGGTCGCCGGCAAACCCGCCAGCGCATTCGCGGTGGCCGCGAAATCCAACGAGCTAACAGGATCGGAAAACACCTTTCCGGCAGGCAGGATTCCTTTCCAGGAAAGCACCATAGGCACGCGGATGCCACCCTCGCTGAGCATCCCCTTCTCACCGATCCATGGATCGTTGAGCGAGCCATCCCAACCGCCGGGATCACCGGTCACGGGAGTGTCTGGCTTGGTCATCTTGAGCGGAGCCCCATTGTCGCTGGTGAAAATGACGAGCGTGTTCTCCTCAATGCCGTGCTCACGCAGGCTGGCCATGATTTCTCCGACACCGTCGTCGATCGCGGCCATCATCGCCAAGGCATAGCGCCGGCGTTCCGGCATCTTTCCCGGAAACCGGTCGAGATATTTCTTCGTCGCCTCAAGCGGGGTGTGCGGGCCGTAGTAACCGAGGTGGAGATAGAACGGCTTGTCGTGATTCCGGTCGATGAAGGCCACGGCCGCGCGCGTCTGCACATCGAGCCGGAAATCCTTGGGCGTCGCCACGACCTCGCCACCGCGTTTCAGATCCGATCCATCGAGCGCGAAGTTCGCGCGGTAGCGGCTCATTTCCCCCCAGAAGTATTCATGAAATCCCTGCGCTTCCGGACTGTATTCGAGAATCTTCGCAAGCGGGATGCGGCGCTTGGCTTGCGGAAGCTCCGCCATGTTAGGAAGTTCCTTCCGCATCCATTTGACGCAGGTGACATTGGGCTCGAGGTGCCACTTGCCGACGAAGCCGCAGCGGTAGCCAGCGGGTCCGAGACGCTCTGCCAGGGTGACCGCTTCGCGAGGCAGGGGA
>Ga0163144_10023158_pt1 | contig 12272 bp, 8 predicted proteins | sample OliLak19BULKMAT1_FD_123175 | JGI IMG/M metagenome (GOLD analysis project Ga0163144, IMG submission 123175) | Freshwater microbial mat bacterial communities from Lake Vanda, McMurdo Dry Valleys, Antarctica - Oligotrophic Lake LV.19.BULKMAT1 | ecosystem: Environmental > Aquatic > Freshwater > Lake...
AGACGGCCAACGGGTCACGGGCACTGGACCTCCAGGAGGCGGTCCGCGCCCTCGACAAGGTGCTGTCTGAGCCTAAGAAGCTCATCAACTTCGACGACGCCTTCGAGTCCACCGGTGATCCGCTGATCGACGAGTGGGAGGCGGCGATCGCCCGGGGTGAGATGCCGGACCTGAGCAAGGGCATCGTGCAGAGCAAGGGACGCAAGGCGTTCACGGTTCTGCCCGGTGGTGGTAAGACTCCATAGGCCTTATGGCGACCAAGAAGACGAACGCAGAGCTCGGTGTAAAAGCCAAGATCGTCTTCGGTGCCGCCGAACGGTCGCAGACCCGCAAGATCGAGCAGGCGATTGCCAGCGCGGCCAAAGCTGGCTTCGACAGCGCCTTCAAGCAGTCCGCGACGCAGTTCGCGAACGAAATCGACAAGATCAAGCGCAAGACCGACGCCGACGCGGCGAAGGCCACACGCGCCGCTGCAGCACCCAAGGCCGCTCGTGTGCGCAGCGCGCCTGGCGTCGCGCACCAGCAAGCCCTCGAGCGCATCGACGCGCGCAAGAACGCCTCGCTCAATGTCCTCCAGGCCAGGGTCGCGGGCACCAGTGACACGCTCAGGGCGAAGGTCGCAGCGCGCCAGCAAATGGCCGCCACCCGGAGTAACTCCCCAGAGTCGATCAAGGCCACAGGTGAGGCCCGCGCTGAGGTGGCCGCCAAGAAGGCCGAAGTTGTTGAGGAGCGCCGAAAGGCCCGTCGAGTCGAGACCGACGAGCGTAATGAGCGCGCGCAAAGAAAGCGCCTCGACGCTGCCGATGACAAGGCCGCCGCCCGTGATGCGGCCAAGGTCACCGCAGCAAAACGAAAGCTCGCGCAGCTCGAAGGTCGAAGTGATCCAGATGCCCAGCGGCGTGATCCAAATGCTCGGCTGCTCGCGGGCGCAATTCCAAACTTTCATCAGCGCATGCAGCGGGGGAACCGCCTCAACGCGTTGTTCCCCGGCTCACTGAGTATGCAGCGCGCTCTGGGCTTTGGTCCTACGGGTCTCGGCATGCTCCGCGGCGGCATGGCAATGGGCCCCGCCCTCGCTGGCGTGGCGAGCGGCAGCATGCTCGGCGGTATGGCCGGCGGCTTCGGGTCCGGGATGATGGGCGCCGGCTTGCTCGGCCTCAGTGGTCCGGTTGGCATCGCGATCGCATCAGCCATTGCGCCCTTGACTGGCGTCGTTGCGATGATTGTCGGCCAAGTTAGAGGCGGCATGGCACGCGCAGACAACGCGGCCGAGGGCTACAGTTCGTTCGCCGCCAGCATGGCGCCGCAGCTGGGCCTCTCACCTGGCGATCAGCCCGCGCGTGCGGTTATGCGCAAGATGTACGAGAGCCAGATTCGTGGGCCGGCTGTACGGGCTATGGGCCTATCACCGCAGCAAGCGCTGTCGATGACAGGCACGGCACTGGCGGCGCGTGGTGGCTGGGCAGGCGACGCGATGACGCTGAACGCGCAGATGTCTGCGTTGCGCATGAATCAGTCGCACATCGGTATGACGCCCGAGCTTGTCGGACGACTGCAACACTCTGGTCGTATGGGTGGTGTCATGGGCGGCGAGGTCGGGCTCCCTGAGCGCCTCGGCCTCGGCGCCATCAATGCCGGTTTTCAGGGTGCCGACATCGGTCGTTTTGCCGGGCAGTTTGCTGGTATGACTGATGCGGCACGAAGCAACGGCGCGTTCATCAACGACACCCGGTTCATGGACTCTGTGCAACACCTCTCTGGCATGGTCGGCAGTGAACAAGCAGGGCGGCTGTCCTTCGGGGCCAACAACGCATTCCAAAGCATTGCGACGCGCGGTATGAGTGGCGCACAAAGCCCGGAAGCGGCCTTGATGTTGATGACGCTCGCGAGTGGCAAGGGTGTGCCGCGCACGTTCAAAGAGCTGCGTGCCGCGCAGCAAACGATGTCACAAGGGCCCACGCCCGAGCTCTGGGAGAACATCCGGAAGCTCGAGGCCAAGAACCCCGGCAACTACGACGTCAAGGCGGCGCATGCGGGTTCGATTCTACAGATGATGGGGATCGATGCGACGCCGGACCTCATCGACTCAGTGCTGCAGGGCCGCGCGAAGGGCCCGGAGTTCGCGCGCCTTGTTGCTGAATCAAGTCAGGGCCCGGCCGCAGCAAGCAGCTTGCTGAGTCGCGGTGGCTTTAGTAGCCGCGCGACGGACCTTGCGCAGCCTGAAACTGTCACGGGCGCAGGGCTCGCTGAAGGTGAGCTTCGGGCAGGCGAGCTCGCGCTTAGCGGCGTGCAGGCACTGGACAAGCAGCTCAACACCACTGCCCAGCTGGTGAGCGTCTTCGGTGGTGAGATCAACAAAGCCAAGGCGCATGTGGGTGACTTAATCAACCTTCTGCTGGCGCTCAAGTTGGTTCAAGTCGAGAACGCGACGCGGAACTTCAATAGCCTCTGGCCGACGACGCCATGACGGTCAAAGGCTTCCAAGGGTCCGAGACTAGTCGTGTCGAGGTGACCATCTATTCGTTCGGTGACGAGCCGGGCCTTATTGGTGCGCCGACGATCACAGAGTTGAACGGCGCGAGCCTTGGTGGCGGCCCGGCGCTCTCGAGCCTCAATGTCGAAAAAACCTTAGGCGCGCCCGCAGGCACGTTCCTCCTTGAGGTGAAGGCTGACGCGCAAGCGCAACAGCTGTTTGAGGGGATCAGCGACGACGATTGGGTGGATATTGTCATCACGCGCAATGGTGCACGTAGTCATGTCATGCGTGGCCAGATCGACAGCATCAAGTACACGACGTCAGTGGACGGCTCTGGCGCAACCTCACGCGTCGTTCAGGTCGCAGGTAGCGACTTTGGTCGCATCTTCGCGCTCACACCGATTTGGTTCGATATCATGACCAAGGACGACATCGAGCTGACGTCGTTCGCGATGAGCAATATCCTGTCTGCGACCGGGCTCAACCGCGACCCGCTCACGACGACTCGTGGTGTCATGGCCGGCTTCATCCGTGAGCTCAATAAGTCCGGAAAGACCAAGTGGCAGCTTCCGAGCTCGATGCCCGGTGTGCTGTCTGAGCTCAGTGCTGGCGGGCAAGACGCCGCGCAGCTGCAGGCGCAGAACCTTGGCGCGGACCCAGGGCTGGCGAGTTTTCTTGCAGCAGGGGCGAGCACCGACATCGCTTACGCCCTTCGGAACATGGCCTTTTACGGCCTCGACTACATCGATCACCCTAATCGAAGTGGCGCGATCGCGTATCAGCTTTTCCCGGACAAGAACCAATCCGTCTGGGAGTACACGATGCGTTGGGCGGATCTGCCCGTCTGTGAGCTGTACACAGAGCTGCTTGCGCCGGGAACAACGCGCGGTAAGGCCACTCGACGCAGCGGTGACCTCGGGTTTGGCATCGACGAGACGACGATTCAGCACCAAGTGCCAGTGAACGACCCGACGCTAGAAAGTGAGCTGCTACCGGAACACTCCGCGATGACCGTCGTCTTTCGCGACCGGCCGTTCCCGACGTACTCGAGGGCGCTGGATGGTAAGACGCCTGAGCCGATCGGCGAGGGTCCCTGGTTCAAGCAGCTGCAGACGTACGAGATCTCAGATCAGCATGTTGTAGCAAAGGCCGTCGGGCGCACGGGGCATGTGCGCAAGAACGCCTTCTACGCCACACCGAAACTGTTTCATGAGCGCGCTGACGCGCACTTTAGTCTGCAGCAGCCACTGTGGCGGCCAGATGACATCTTGCGTCACGGCTTCCGCCGTATGGACGTGACCTTCGACTACACGTCTGCCGCGTTGGACATCTTCGATATGACGCGTGTCTACCGACAGCGCATACGTGACTTTCACTGCATGGATCACTTGTTCTTGAGTGGACGCATCGCGCTTGGCCATGGACGCCCGGACATCCGTGTCGGCCAGAAGCTCAAGATCCTCAGCACTAGTGGCGTGGAGGAGCAGTACTACATTGAGTCTTGGCGCCATGTTTGGAATCTGCAGCAAGGCGTGCGCACCGATATCGGTGTCTCACGTGGTTGGCTTGGTACGGACGAAACGCTTATCGAAGCCATGAATGAGATTGTCGGTTTGTACCATACGATCGAGGTGGGCACAGGACTCGACGTACCACCGCCAGAGCTCAATGGGCCTGCTGCAGTTGACCCGTCAGCGGACCGACCAGAGGACCATGCTGAGGCCTACCCACCGTTTTCACCGCAGCTTATCGCGCTGTTTCGCGCCGCAGCTGTTGAAGCAGGTGTGCCGACAACATGGGCTGACCCTGCGGACCCAGAAGGCAATGCCTTGCACAGCATTATGGCTGGTGTGCGTGGCAAATTTCCCGGGGAGAATAACCGTGGGTGGGTTGGATGGCCGAACTACACCTACGGTGCTCGCGCGCGAAAGTTCTCACAGTGGGCTGTGATCTGGAGTGAGATCCGTGCCGGACAGCTCAATCGGTCCTCCAGTGGTGAGGTCCTAAGCACCGCGACCGGTTTGGGGCAGCTGCTGGTCGCCAATGTTCGATCGTTCTATCCCAGTGGCGTGGCTGGTATCGGTGTCGCGCGTGAAGAGGCTGTAGGCATGCTGAAGTACATCAAAAGCACACAGCTGAAGAGCGGGCACCGTTTCACAACGCCAATCGGCGCCTACGCCTGCAAACTGGCAACCGGGGTCTACTGATGCACGGCTACATCAACATGCCGATTGGCGGCGTCATGACAGGCTCTTCGATTCAGAAGGCCACCACATCAAGATTCTCTGGCCTGTTGCTGCGTGGGACTGTCCTTGCCACATACTACGTCGATGACCACAGCCCTGGTGGCTACACGCAGGTTGCTGACCCTGTCGAAGGCGACCAGACTAATTTGATCGAACAGCCGCCCGCGACTGACCAGCCTGATCGTCGGCATGTGTACTGCGATGTGCTGATCTACAGCGGGCTTCAGGGCCTGCGTAAAGCGAAGTTGCACAACGTCATGGTCGCGCAGCCTGGTGGCGGACTACACTCCGGGGACATCTGGGTGCCTCGACCGCCCAGCATCAACATCAAAAAGCAGACAGCAGACACTGGCGTCAACCGGTCTGACCCTGGCGACACGGACGCTGACCACGTTCTGGTCGGCTTTCTCGATGACGATCTGAGCTTGCCGATCATCCTCGGCTCTGTGCCGCATCCTGCGCGTGACGTCGGCATTACCGGTTTCGGCGACCTCGCTGTTGGCACTCGTCTGAAGATCGCTGACGGGCAGCCACGTCTACACAAGCATCACGGTGTGGTCTCAGGCGTCGACAAGTCCGGCAACTACGTCGTCAACCTCACGCGCGCGCATGTCGGCGCTTACGACATGCAGGGACGTGAGCCACGCCTACCAGGTGACGCGACCGACAGCTCAAGCCTGGTCGTTCCCGTTGACGGGACCTCAGGCAATTTTCAGGTGCGCCTGCGTGCAGGCTCGAGTGCGTTGATCAGTGTCCTCAGTGACCCTGCTGACGTCGCGGCCCCGGCACTGCGTGAAGCGTTCTTCAAGGTCGAGTCCGGACGTGTCGAGCTCGCCGTCGAGCAGAACGCTGGTGAAGCCGCAGCGACGCCGACCCGAGTCGTGCTCGAGGCCACGACGCTCACCCTGGACGCGCAAGACGCCGCCGGCACTGTGCTGGCGCTCGGTGTGCTCACCGACCTGCAGACCGACCAGGTGAAACTAGGCGGTGGTGCGACCGAAGCAGTCATCAAGGGTGATCAGTACCGCCTTGCGGTCGAGACTATGCTGAGCTCAATCTCGACCGCGCTCGGCCAGATCAGCACGGCGCTGGCCGTGCTGGCTGCCGCTATGAACCCGCCACCAGTCCCACCGCCACCACTCACATCCATCGTCACAGCGCTGGCCGCGCTGGTCACGACGCAGGCTGCGATCACACAGTTCATCAACGTAGACGCGCCCGCTGCCTTGTCGGTGGACGTCCTGACCAAGTAGAGGAGAGCTATGCCATCGATCACCGACACCGTTGCAGGCGCACTGCCGGGCTTCCTTCAGCCTGGCTCGGTCGGCAATCGCCAGCGTGAGAATCTGCTCCAGGACGACAAGTTCAGGCGCAGCTTCCTCTACTTCTTCGAGCTCACCGTGCCGGCCACTGCGCTCGAGGAGCCGTCCGACGGCAGCGACGCCGTGAGCATGCTCTTTCCGTTGGTCATCAACCCGCAGAGCATCGCCATGTCCGAGCCCTACACGGTGAACGTTACGCCGACCTCGAACGGTGGCCTATTCGTCGAAGAGAACGGCATCCTGGCACGTTCGATCAAGATCGAAGGGCACACCGGCTTTGCGCCCAAGCCGAACCGGTCAAAGGGCGGTGCCAAGATCAAGGTCGAGGCGCCTTCGTTCAAAATACGCGGCAATGACTTCGCAGGCGCAGTCTCAGGACAGCGGCACTTCCAGTTTCTGCAAGATCGTGTCTTTCGCACCTACGGTGACCTGAAGCGGGACCCACGCACAGCCAAGGGCACGATCCTCGCGTTTCACAACCCCAAGGATGATGAGCACTGGCGCGTCGTGCCGATCAAGTTCGACATGCACCGTGCAGGCCCCAAGGACCGGTTCTTGTACCGCTACTCGATCGAGCTGCTGGCCGTCGACATGGCTGAACGTGCGGAGTTGCTGGTCGAGAGCGAGGACAAGAACTGGCTCGACAAGGCTCGGGACCTCATCAACGACATCAAGGGCGCAGTCGCCGTGATCGTCGGTGCGATCCAGGAGATTCAGGCGTTCGTGAAAGAGATCGAAGGCTTCGTCACCGGGATCATCAACCTGGTAGGTGAAATCGCGAACATCATCAACGCGGTCTCGGACTTTGTGGATGGCGTCGTCAGCCTGATCACTGCGCCGTTCAAGGCGATCGCCAACGTCATCCGGGCGATCGACGGCGCGATCACCCGACTTGTCGCACTGCCTGATCGTATTCGGGACTCAGTGCGAAACGCCTTTCATGACGTGCTCGATTCGATGCATATCATCGGTTCGCACAGGCGCGCGTTTCAGGTGCCGGCTGGCGCGCAGCTCGATGCGCTCAACAACAGTCGCAAGATCGGTACGAGCACCAGCCAAGCTGAGCTCAACGCCGCCGCCGCGAACCCGGCCAAGACGGCGACGCAGTACGCCAGTCTTGGGACGGCGCCACGCTCGGGCGATCGTGCTCGAGCGGCCAACGATCGGTCACCGAGCGCACGCTCCGTGACGTTCCAAAGCACGGTCGAGCACGTCCTCACGTCCACGGACACGCTGGAGGCGCTCGCAGCGCGCTTCCTGGGCGACGCCCGGCAATGGCGTCTCATCGCCCAGCTCAACGGCCTACAAGCACCCTATGTGAGCGCTCTGGGGCTCCCGAACACACTGCGACTCGGTGATCGGCTTTCCATCCCCTCGACGGCGCGGCCGACGACCATTCAGCCCGGCGCGAGCATCCTCGGGACGTCGCCGACCGACTCGACGGAGGACCGACTGCTCGGGCGCGACCTGCGGCTGGTGCCGATTGTGGGGACCAAGGACCGCTACGACTTCGAGGTCGATCCGGCGTCCAATGGCACCGACATCCGGCACGTCAGCGGCATCGAGAACCTTCAGCAGGCCCTGCGCACCCGCATGATCACCGAGCAGGGGACCAACGTCCTGTACCGCCGGCTCGGCATCCGCCGCCTGGTTGGTATCGGAATCCCCAATATCGACGACGAGATCGTGAAGTTCCGGTTCCGCGAGGCGATCACAGCGGATCCGCGCATTGCCCGTGTGACCGACGTGCGCCTGGTGAGTGGAACCTCGCTGGACGTGGTCGACGTCGACCTCGACGCCCAGGTCCGCGGCTTCAATGCGCCGGTCAGCGTTCACCTATCGATCGCGTAGGATGGTCGCCTCGGCGAGCGGGTTCAGGTAGAACCAGCACGTGCCGTCGCTGCAGATCCGCTCGTTCGACCAGATCCTACAGCGCATGGCCACCCGCCTGCTGGCGCGGACCACGCTCACCGACCTGAACGACTCGTCCTCGGTGAAGCACATCCTTGCGGCAGCAGCGCGTGAGATCGGCGACGTCTACTTCCAGTTCACCCGCTTGACCGACCTCTTCGACCTCGGCAAGGCCGCCGGGGCAGACCTCGACGCACGCGCAAAAGAGATCCAGCCGGGCACGCTGCGCCGGCTCGCTGCACGCAAGTCGATCGGCTCGGTCGTCTTCTCGCGCACCAGCAACACCGGGCAGACGCTGATCATCCCCACCGGCACCGTCGTGAAGGCCAGCAACGGGCAATCCTTCGTGACCACCGAGCCGGCCGTGATCAGCTCGACCTCCGCTGAGGTCGTCACCGGTCACGGTGTCGGGCGCGACTCGAGCACTACCACCGCGCTCGCGCAGACCGCCGGCGTCGCCGGCAACGTCAGCCTGGGTGCCGTCATCGGCTTTCAGAGCAAGCCGGCCGGCATCTCGGAAGTCGCCAACGTCACTGCGTTCATCCAGGGCGCTGAGCGTGAGTCCGACGGCGAATTCAAGGCGCGCATCCGCACCTTCATCCTGTCGCTGGCCCGCAGCACGATCGACGCGCTCGAGTTCATCTCGAAGAACGTCGTCGCCCCGGACGGACGCGTCTCAATCTTCACACGCTGCTTCGAGGATGTGACCCAGCCCGGCAACGTCACACTCTACGTCGATGACGGCGCCGGCACCGCCGAGAGCTCGGCGTCGTTTGTGCTCACACCGATCCTGCCTCAGGCGCTCGGTGGCGAAGTGTACATCAAGGTCGAATCGCCGAACTTCCCGATCCGGTTCCCGGAGAGCACGGTCTCGGTGGTGCTCACGCGTAACAGTGTGCCGACGACGCTCACGCAGGGGACCGACTGGTTCTTGAACCCAGCCAATGGCCTGTTCTACGTCCCAGCCCCTTCGATGGGCGGCATCCTGGTGGATGACATCATCTCCGCGTCCTTCACGTACTACACCGGGCTGATCGCAGCGGTGCAGAAGGTGATCGACGGTGACGCCAATGACCGCGCCAATTTTCCGGGCTATCGCGCCGCTGGCATCCTGGTGCGCGTGCGCACCCCAGACATCATCTCGTTCTCGGTGCAGGCCGTCATCACGCTTAGCTCGGGCAACATCTACGATGTGTCTCTGGCCTGCCAGAGCGCGGTCCTCGCCTACGTCAACAGCCTCGGCATCTCCGGTGACGTCATCAGGAATGAGCTCATCGACCGCATCATGGAGGTCGACGGGGTCTACGACGTGAGCCTAATCGCACCGCTGGCCAACATCAGCGTGCTCGACAGTCAGCTGCCGCGCATCACCACCGCCAATATCTCGATCACCTAGGAGTCGACAATGGACCTCAAACGCGCATGGACCCCGAGCCGAGTCACAGTGGAGATCGTCTAAAATGGCTACCCTCGAACGCACCTGGACAATCTCTCCTGACGTGCCGATCACAAACACCACGATCACCACGCAGTACCAATCGATGGTCTTCGACATCAAGACCCGCATGCTGAGCCTCGCCGGCGCGGTGTTGGGCCCGAATTGTAACTCTGTGACGTCCAACGCCGGGCCCACGGACACGATCACCACGGTGGCCAACATTGTCCGCGGTACCGACGGGTCCCAGGTCCACTCCTATTTTGTAATCACGCTCGGGGACCAGCACATCCTTTTCGATTGCAATAGCGCGTCAGGCTCGCCGAACGCGAGCAACATGGACACCTGGATGTCGAGCCAACCGTACGCGCTGCACGGTACTCCGCTAAGCAACCGGCCGGTGGCTGTCGTGGGTACCGAGCTAGGTCCGCTATCGCGTCCGCTCTGCCATTCAACGTCGGTGGTGACACGAGTGATCAACGCGTGGCGCGACAACGTCGGGACCCTCATATGGTCCAGCAAGCGGCCTGGCGAGGTACTCTCAGACGTCGGACTGATTGTCGCCCACACAGCAAATCCGGCGTCCAGCGCGTTCCGACGGGCAGTGTATCTCGGGCCTTATTTTTATTACAGTTCGCTGGGTTCCAACGCCTATTGGATGAGCCACCGATCAGACGGCGCCGTAGGCACCAACGTGCGTGCGCAGTCCGTCGAGTGGGGCAACACGTCGCTGCCGGGTGGGATCAACGAGACCGGAGGGCTGGAGAGATCGTCGATCGTGCTCAAGTCCGACAGCGGCAGCAGCGCCGATGGTCGCGCGCTGCGTCGCCTGCCCGACGTATTCGGCATCCCGCCGCTCAGCGCGCGCAACACCAGAGACGCGCTCGATCTCGACCCGTATCGCGTAATGACTTACGACAGCCTCGCGTTGCCTTCGCTGGCGGCGCAGGCGGACTTCAGCTGATGCCGGACGCCGTCGTATATTTCGATCCTCTCGTCACCGAGTTTACGGGCGCGATTCGCGTCGGCAACGGGCACAGGATCATCTGGAACGAAGAGGGATCGCAGCCCGCCGCAGCCCCATTGATCGGGCTCACGATCACGCGCGTCGATTCAACGCATATCGTGATCGATTTCGCTTTGCCTGTGCTCCTGCTGCCGACGCTGACATGGGTCGGTGCGTACCTGTTCGACCCGGTTATTGTCGTACGTGAGATTACGCCCGGCACCGTGACTGAGCTCGGCCTCTGGGACTCAGTGACACGTGTGACTGCGCGGACCGACGAGCAGAGCCCAGCCAACTACACGGTCACGATCTTTGGATTGGAGCCTGCGTAATGCCTGCTGTAGGAACATTCACAGGCTTTGGTGTCGCACCGACTGTCGTTGACGCAGCGTGTGATGACCTGCGCACGATCCGCGTGCAGATGTCCGAGCTGATGCGTAATGACGCGCAGGTGACGACGCTCGCGAACTACACGCTCACTGCCTTTGGGGCGGCTGCGGCGAGCACGATCATGCTTGCTGTGCTTCAGGGCGGCAACCCAACAGTCGTCGTGCTGCGCACGAGCTCGGATCTCACGCCGGGCGTGGGCGCGGACTATTACACGATCCAGGTCGAGAACCTGGTCGACCTCGCGCTGAACCCGGTCGGCATACCGGACACCGCCGAGCTGCGCCCCGCAGCCGCGCCGGACCTCACAGTTGTCCCTCCGACAGTGCAGAACGATGGTGGCCACGCTGTGGCCTTCACGCTCGATCCCGGCGTCACCGGTGACTACAATGTCTTCGTCGGGCCTCTCGGAACGGACGAGGACCCACAGTGCATTTCTGGCATCGAGGGGCAGGGCAGCATCATCAGCCTGATCGACGGCATCGGCACGGCCTACACGCCGATCCTGCCGGTGAGCGTGAGCGGCCCTTATGCGTTCACGTTCGTGCGTGTCTCTGGCCAAGACACCGAGACCTTCATGACAGACGTGTTGCTCACCGTGACACCACGAGACTTCAAGAGCTGTGCGATCTCGATGCGACGATATCTCACGCCGTGGCTTGGGGACGGTATTCGCTCAACAGACCGAGCGCCGATGCCACAGGTGTAAATTATGACGATTGGAATCACTGAAGGCCTTACCTCTGCCATCGGCGACAGCTTGTCCGAGCTGGCCGGTTTTCGCTCGACGCGGACGACCGCGCTCACATCGCCGGCGGCGCGCGTCGCCACTGGCTCAGTGAACGCCACCAGCGTGAACAGCGGCCTGACGATCACGTTCTCACCGGTCATCCCAGATCCGCTCGGGGGCATTGTCACTGGTCTGCGCTTTCGCATGCTCTCGTTCACGCCAGGCGCGGCCATCGATAGCGGCACGCTTGATCTGTCGGCGCTCGCGGATGGCGTGTCGCTCAGCCTGAGTGCAGGTGCCTTCGCGGCCACGGTGCGCCCCGGCATGCGTCTTCGCGTGACCACCGGCTTGGCCGCAGGACGCAGCGCGCTCATCAGCGCGGTGCTGAGCACAACTACACTGCGGCTTGACGACCCCGGTCTTGGAACTGCGTTCACCAACCAGACCTGGGAGATTGACGACGACCTGGTGAACCATGAAGGCCGCATCGTCACGGTCACACCAGGTGCGCCGAACACGGTTGCGAGCATCACGCTCGATGTGGCCTTGGGCGCAAACTTCGCAACCGAGAGCTGGGAGATCATCAGCGTCGCGCCGACTGCCGTTGATGTAGAGACCACGCTCGACTGGGCGGCGGACGGCAAGGTCTACATCGATCGCATCGAGTACCGTTACGACAGCAAAACGCTGACCTCGCTCGTAGGCCTTCGACAGACCACGCACCACCCTGCGTGGGGACGCATCACCACGGTGGCCGGA
>Ga0163144_10023159_pt1 | contig 12271 bp, 9 predicted proteins | sample OliLak19BULKMAT1_FD_123175 | JGI IMG/M metagenome (GOLD analysis project Ga0163144, IMG submission 123175) | Freshwater microbial mat bacterial communities from Lake Vanda, McMurdo Dry Valleys, Antarctica - Oligotrophic Lake LV.19.BULKMAT1 | ecosystem: Environmental > Aquatic > Freshwater > Lake...
GAGGGAGCTGGCCAACAAGTTCGACCACGTCATCGTCGACACCCCGGCGGCGGCCTACGGTGCCGACGCGCTGGTGATCGCCGCGCGCTGCGGCGCCGCACTCATCATCGCCCGCAAGAACGAGAGCCGCGTGGCCATGCTGCAGGAACTGGCCGGCAGCTTCGCCGGCAGCACCACCCGGCTTGCCGGGGTGGTGGTGAACGAGTTCTAGACGTGTCCGCAGTGCCTGAAGCGCCGCACTTGGGGGTAACCGCCAAACGTCGCCCAATCATGCCGCCGGGCGTGAATCTGTTCGTCGCGGCCATGCTATTCGTTGCGTTCGCCGCGATGTATGGCCCGAGCTACGCCATGCTGGCCAAGATAGTCTGGCCATCGGACGAACAGGGCCACGGCCCGATCATTCTGGCGGTGGCGGTATACCTCCTGTTCGTCAAGCGCTTCGAACTTGCGGCGCTGCCAACGCAGCCCGACAAGTGGCTGGGCTACCCGCTGCTGGTGGCGGGTGTGCTGATGTATGCGCTGGGCCGCTCGCAGTTCATATTGTTCTTCGAGATCCTCTCGCAGATCATCGTACTGGTTGCCTTGGTGCTCTTGTTCAGCGGCCGCAAGGGGCTGCGCCTGGTGTGGTTTCCACTTTTCTTCCTGCTCTTCATGGTGCCACTGCCGGGCTCGCTGGTGGCCAGCCTCACCGGGCCCTTGAAATCTGCCGTCTCTGCCGTGGCGGCGGGCCTGTTGTATCAGCTGGGTTACCCGATAGGGCGTGCCGGCGTGGTGCTGAGCGTCGGCCCCTACCAACTGCTGGTGGCGGACGCCTGCGCTGGCCTGAACAGCATGTTTACGCTGGAAGCACTCGGCCTTCTGTACATGAATTTGATGAACTACACGAACGCGACACGGAATGTGACGCTGGCGATATTGATCATTCCGATCGCGTTCGCCGCCAACATCGTGCGAGTGATGATTCTGGTGCTGGTGACCTACCACTTTGGTGACGAAGCGGGTCAGGGCTTCGTGCACAGCTTCGCCGGCATGGTGCTCTTCATGGTCGGGCTGGCGCTGATGCTCTTTGCCGACAAACTGCTCGCCTTGGTCTTCAAAGGCAAGAACCAGCGCGGGGAGGCCGTGACATGAGCGGAAGTGCAAAGCGCCGAGCCTTCCTGGTGGCCGGAGTGATGTTTGCCGGAGCCGGCCTGGCCGTCGGTTTGCGTCCGACCATTCATATGGCCGACGCGACCGGGACGCCGGACCTGGAAAAGCTGTTCCCGATGTCGTTTGGCGACTGGCGGGTCGACACCAGTCTGCCCGTGGTTCTGCCGGCGCCTGACGTCAAGGCCCAACTGGACAAGATCTACAACCAGGTTCTTTCCCGCACATACACTAATTCAAAGGGTGACCGGGTGATGCTTTCCGTCGCCTATGGCGGTGATCAATCCGACGCCACCAGCGCCCATCGGCCCGAGGTCTGCTACCCAGCGCAAGGCTTTGCGATCAGCAAGAACTTCGGCGAAACCATCCGGGTGTCCGGGCGCGATATACAGGCGCGCCGCCTGATGTCCCAGATGGGAGGGCGCAACGAACCTATCACCTACTGGATCGTTGTCGGCGACGAAGTGGTCACGACCGGGGTGGGACAGAAACTCGCGCAAATGAAATTCGGTCTCAAGAACATCATCGCCGACGGTCTCATTGTGCGGGTCTCGACCATCGATGCCGACATGGCACGTGGGCACAAGATCCAGACAGAGTTTCTCGTTGCGGTCGGGCCCGCACTGGACGGCAAGTTCGCACCGCGGGTGCTGGGCAAGTGCAGTGCAGAGGCGTCTGCGGCGAGCGGCGTTTGCTGAAACGGCCTGCGCGGAATATCGCAAGGCAAATTCGCACCGGGTGTACCTGCGTATACCCGGTAATATGATCTGTAGCGCGTGGGACGCTGACTGCCGTCCTTACTGAGAAACGCACACTTCTCATGCTTCATAAAACCAGGGCCCTGCCAGCCATGTCGGTTCCGAGACATAGCAAGAACATTTCGAACGTCGCAGCGATCGGTCTCGGTCTCGCTTTTGCCTTGACGGCCGTCGTCGCCGGATTGATGGTGACAATCGTTCCATACTGGATCATTTTCGCGGCAGCAGCGATACCGATTTTCTTCTTTGTCGTTGCCTGGCGGATCGAATATGGAGTTCTGGCAGTGCTGGCCCTTGTCTCAGGTATCGTGCATGAGGCATTTCTGCCCAGCCTGTCGTTCTTGCGGGCTGGCGATCTGGCTTTCTTTGCGGTCGGTCTGATCGTGATCGTGAGCGGTTACAAGATGTCGAATGGCTTTCAGCCTGGTGAGTTGAAGCTGTGGATTCCGCTCGCTGCATTTCTGCTGCTCGTGCCGGTGTCGGTGGTCAATGCCCACTATTTCAATGACGTGACGCTGAAGAATGCGCTCGGTGAGGGCAGACCTCTGATGTATTTGTTGCTGCTGCCGATGCTGGTGGCAGTTTTGAACACCAAGGAGCGCCTGCACCGGTTTTTGGTCGGTTTGGTATTGCTCGGCGTGCTATTTTCCTTCGGTCAAGTATTGCAGGGAGTTTTTCACGTTCGTGTTTTCGGCGACTCGGGTAGCATGAGCATTGCACAAACCCTCAACGTCAAGTCTTACGACGCCACCATTTCCAAGACCGGTGGTCTGAACATCATCATTTTTGTGCTCTTCTTGAGCGCCGGTTGGTATACGCAAAAATCGATCAGTGCCGTCAAGTTCCTGGCCGTCTCTGCACTGCTCGCGTCTGGCATCTTGTTGACCTTCGGGCGCACCACTTGGGGCGCAACCTTGTTCGGCCTGATTGTGGTGGTATACCTTCTCGGCCTGCGCAAGAGCGGGCCCATGTTGATCTTGGGCCTGATGGCGTCAACGTTGGCGTTGGTCACGCTGGTCGCGGTCAAGCCGGCAATGCTTGACGCGTTGGTGGTGCGGGCCACCAGTGTGGGCAGTGAAATTGATCACGGCTCTTCGGCAGGCTGGCGCTACTACGAAGTGGACGAAATCGTGCCGAAGATCATCGCCAGCCCGGTGCTGGGTTTGGGGCTGGGCGCAGCTTACCGCCGATCGGCACTTTCCGATGTGCTGCCAGAGCAGGTTCGCTACATTCATAACGGTTATCTGTACATGGTCAGCAAATTGGGTGCGCCGGCATTTCTGTTGTTCATCTGGTGCATGTTGGTAGTATTGACATGGTCATGGAGGGGTACGAAAACAGAGCCTGACCCGATATTGCGCGCGGTGCACGCCGCCATTTGCGCTGGAATCATCGGCATGTTTCTGGCGTCAGTCACCGAGCCCCATTTCATGCGCGACTCCAGTGTGGCCTACCTCGCTGTCACTGCGGCGTTATCAGTAGTTTTGAAACGACATTCAGGCAAGCCGGCGACGGCGGTCAAGCAGACCACATTTCGTGCTGGCGTCCGGGCCACCGCGGCGCGCGAAATAGCGGGTAAACGGGTTGGCTAAAACAAAGATAGAGCCTTCTTTGTCATTCCGGTGGTGGGGCAGGGCAGTGCGATCGCAATGGGCGGAGTTGGTGCTGCGCAGCGGTACCGTGCTGGTTGTCCGTGTTATCGGGGCCGGGCTCGGTTTTGCTTTCAATGTGGCATTGGCCCGCATGTTGGGGGCCGATGGGTTGGGTGCTTTCCATCTCTCTCTGACATTCACACTCATTGCAAGCGTCGTCGGTCGAATCGGCATGGACGCTACCATTTTGAAGTTCGGCGCGATCAGTCATGCCGAACGCGACTGGGGTCGTCTTGCCGCGGTGCACCGCATGGGCATCGGTACCGCAATGTTGTTCTGCAGCATTGTCGCGAGCAGTATCTTCGTCGCCGCTGATTGGCTGGCGTCCTCGGTTTACGCCAATCCTGCACTGGCGGGGCCGCTGCGGCTGATGAGCCTGGCCTTGGTGCCGTTCAGCCTGTTCAACCTGTATGGCGAATTGCTGAAAGCAGGGCAGCATCAGGCGCTGTCGTCGATGATTCAAGGCGCGGCCTTGCCGATGATCAACCTGCTGCTGCTGTACTTATTCGCCGATCAAATGGTCAGCGCTGGTTCGGCGTCCGGCATCTACCTCGCCGCCACCCTCCTGGTGCTGCTCGCCAGCTACCTGCTCTGGCGCCGCAGCGTGCCGAGCAGCGCGCCGACCGCCGCCAAGACTCTGGGCTGGAGGGAACTGTTTGGCACTGCCATGCCAGTGTACGGGTCGGCAATGGCCGATGTGGTGATGACATTCGCCGATGTATTGATACTCGGCATTTTTGTCAGCACTGCAGAGGTCGGCATTTACACCGCCGCCGCCCGAACCGCGCTGTTGACCCGTTTTTTGCTTCTGGCCACCGGTGCAGTGGTGGCGCCGCGCTTCGCTGCTCTTCACGCCGCTGGCGACAAAGCCGGGCTGGCCAAGTTGGCGGTTCGTTCGACAATGCTGACCACGGCATCGACTGTGCCGCTATTGCTCATTTTCATCGTGTTTCCTGAGCCTGTGCTGTCGATGTTCGGACCGCAATTCGTCACTGGCGCCCAGGTGCTCATGATCCTGACCATCGGCCAGTTCGTGAATGCCGCCACCGGCCCATGCGGGTATTTGCTGAACATGTGTGGCTACCATCGCATCGAGGGGCGTATTGCCGTCGCCGGTGCTCTGCTGACCGTCGGTCTCTGTTTTGCGTTGATACCGTTCTGGGGTCTTGCCGGTGCCGCGGCGGCCAATGCAATCGCTACGGCCGCATGCAACCTTTGGCGAGTTTATGTCGCCAGATCACGTTTTGGGATTCTCATGTTGCCGTTTCCGGCGGCAAGTGGCAGCCTGAACAAGTAGCATCGCAGCATTTTCGGCAAAGCGAAGTTTGCTCCCGGAGCGCAGCGCTTCCAGGCACGGCCTATCTGGCGAAAAATCAAGTATGTCCTTCTGTCAATCTGAGTTTAAATATTAATATTTAGAGTTAGAGTTAGAGTTGTTAATTTAAAAATCAAACTTTTTCAGGCTAACAAAGTTATTTATCGAAGTAACACTTGAAAATATTATTCTACGACGATGCTGCTGATTTCGGCGGCCACGAAATGATGACGTTGGCGGCGGTCCACCATCTGGTGGCCCAGCCGAGCGTCGAAGTCGGTTTCATGTACTTCCGAGGTAACGCCAGGTTGGCCAGCGAGCTAAGCCTACTGGCAGTCCGGTACCCACGCTTCAAGTCGCTCCCGCAAACCTATGCCTCGCGGCGATATCAAGTTTTCAAAACTCTCGTGTCTGGCCGCGCGGTCCGGCTTGTTGCCAGTGCGATGCAGGGTTTTGGGGCAGACGTCATTGTTGTCGCGCAGGGTGCCATTTCGGTGTGTAGTGTGGGTTTGATGGCGGGAAAGCGCCTGGGCGTACCCACCCTCAGTTACATTCCAATGACCCATCCCGAGGGACTTTTCGCGGCTTCCCGTCTGAAAGGGGCTGTGCAGGAAGCGGTAAGCCGGATTCATTATCGGGTTCCCGACGAATACATCACCATCTGCAAGCGAATGAAGGATTACCTGCTGGGCAGAGGTTTGCGGCAGCCGATCTCTGTTGTCCAAAACGGTATCGACCTGACTACACTTCACGCATCCGACCGAACTGAGGCCCGCGCCCGGCTTGGTTTTTTCGCCATCGACCGAGTCATCGCGTTGATCGGCCGTGTGCAGTTTTGGCAGAAGCGACACGATCTTGCCATCCGGGGCTTGGCATTGGCGCGACGTCAGAATGCCCATCTCAAATTGCTGGTGGTTGGCGAAGGGTCAGACCTCAGTGCGTTGAAAGATCTGGTGCGCAGTGAAGGCGTTGAAGACGCGGTGGTATTCGCTGCCTGGACCGATGACTTGTCCGCAATTTATTCCGCGATCGACGCCTTGGTGATTCCGTCGCGTTATGAAGGTGTTCCCTTGGTCATGCTTGAAGCGATGTATTTCCGGCGGCCTGTGGTGGCCGCTGCGGTGGATGGCATGGCTGACACCCTGCCTGTTCATTGGTTGTTCCCTGCCGGGGACGCAGAGGCCCTGGCCGCACGACTCGTGCAGGTGTTGGGCGACGATGAGACTGAACTACTGGATGCGCACCGGGCGCTGATCGTCAAATATCACTCACTTCCTGCTTTCCAGTCGGCTTTCATGGCGGCGATTGTGTCGGCGGCGAATCGGAAAGGCGGCGCGTCGGCGGGGCCGGATAGACAAGGAATTGTCCTTCGCGCAGACCAGGGTTAGTGGATGCGGTTGGCGAAATTTCAAAAGTACTAAAATAATAAGATAGATATTTATGTATGACCAGTCTTGTGATTAGAATAATATTTCAGGGAGCCTTCGTGGTGCTGAAGAAGTGACTATGGCGACGATATGCAAGTTAAGAAAGTGTTTTATTCAATAGAGAATTCGAGAGTCTTGGCAGCCAATCCTGCGGTTTCGACGTCTGCAGCGGTACATATCATTCTGTGCGGCGCGATCATCCCCTCAATCAATTTCCATCGATTCACCGCCCGGGCGTCAAAGCCCAGCACAAACCTGCACGGCCGGCGCTCAATTGCCGGCAAAAGCAGCCGCCAGCCAGTACGCAATATCGAACACGGCTTCAATCAACTCGAGCCCGTACGCCGGCTTGGTTCCATGCTCCTGCGATATTTCCCTGCTACCCGCAGCCGACTGGCCGCGGGTCCATCGGGTCTGGTCACGAAAAATTCCCTGGCTGTGTCAGGATGGGCCCGATGATCGCGCGCAGCCTTGCATCGCTGGCCGTGCGCGTTGCCGGCGCCGCCATGTCATTCGGGTTTCAGGTCCTGCTGGCCAGATTGCTGGGGTCGGCGAATCTGGGCGTCTATCACACGGCGAACAACGCATCGCAGATCGTGGCGGTTGTCGGCCGGCGCGGACTGGACAGCGTGCTGCTTCGGCGCGCGTCGGTGGCGCATGCCGAGCACCGCCTGGCGGACACGCAGTCCACCGCATCGGCCGTCATCGGTGTCGTCCTCAGGAACACTTCGCTCGCGGTGGCCCTGATGCTGGTGGTGGCCGTCGTCGCCGGCAACCGCTGGCTGGCGCATGAGGATGCGGTGTGGTCGCTCGTCGTCTTCCTGCTGGCGGCATTGCCGGTGGCGCTGGTGGCAATCTACGGCGAAGCGTTGAAGGCCATAGGCATGCCTGTGGTGTCGGCAGCCGTGCAAGGGCTCGCCGTGCCTTTGCTCAACCTGGTCGGCGTTGCAGTGCTGACCACGCACGTCGCGTCTGCCGGTGCGGCTTCGGGGTTGTACCTGCTGTCGGCTGTACTGGCCACCGTCGTCGCGGCCCTGGTCTGGCGCGGGGTGACCCGGAATTGGGGATCCGCCGGTGCGCCCGTTGATGCCGGCAGGTTGACGCAGGAGGCGTGGCCGTACTTCATCGCCGCGATCGCGGCCACGCTGTCCGGGTCCGCAGACCTGCTGATCCTGAGCATCTTTGGGCAGTCCGAAGAGGTCGGCATCTACGCCGTGGCGTCGCGTATCGCGGTACTCTTCGCCCTGATCTCGGTGGGCGTCAACGGGGTCGTGGCCCCACAATTCGCACAGCTTGCGTCGGCCGGCGACATCCCCGCCTTGCGCCGGCTGAGCTGGAAGGCCTGCCTGCTGACTGCCGTTGCCGGCCTGCCCTTGTTGCTGGTCGCGATCGTCTTCCCCACCCCGCTGCTGGCATTGTTCGGGCCGGAGTTCATCGATGGTGTGTTGGTGATGCAACTCGTGGTGGCCGGCCGCTACGTGAACCTTGTCAGCGGCCCGTTGGGGCACCTGTTGCAGATGGCAGGGGCACAAAATACCGAGCGCAATCTTCAGGTAGGCATGGCGGGCGCACTGATCTGCCTGGCCGTGCCTTTGACGATGGCGCATGGCGCCGTCGGTGCGGCAGTTGCTGCCTGTCTGGCATGGACCGGCCTGGGACTGTCGCGCGTCGCGGCCACGGCTGCAATTGTTCGGGCCGGCCTGCCCGGTTTGCCCGGCTTTCCAGCGACCGGTAGCGCCGGTCAGAACGAACCATGAAGACCATCGCCATTTTCTCGAAGTTCTTCGGCTATGACGTCGGCGGGGCGGAGCGAAGCGTCATCGAATTGTTGAAGGCCGAAGAAGCAAAGGGCCACCGGATCGTTGCAATTGTCGTGGCCGATGTGAAGGGTTTTTCGACCGAGGTGTGCCGCATGACGCTGCCTTCCAGCTGGGAGGTTCGAGAGTGCAGGCTGCCAGCGGACTTCGTGAGGTTCAGGTTTGTCGAGTACGCATTGAACCGCGCTGCGGCAGGTCACGTGGCCGACTTGCTGCAGGACGTCGACGAGCTGTATGCGTACGGAACGATGGCGCCGGCGGCGATCAATGCCTTCAAGGGTCAGACCGTCTATCTGGCCCGCGACGAGTACGGTGTCGGCTGGAATGTGAACTACCACAAGGGCCTGCGACGTCTGATTCAGGCGGCCTACAACGTCACGCAGCTCCCGCTGCGGGCTTTGTGGCTGCACGATCTGAAAGCCACCGCATCACGCTCGCGGCTTATCGGCAATTCGCATTTCATCGCCGCGGAACTCGGCAAACTCGCCCCGGGCAATCCGGTCGAGATCCAGCACTCCACGGTCGATGTGTCGAGCCTTCGAGCCGAATACGATGCTGCGGCGGCGCGGCAGGCCGATCCCAAGGGCGTGGTGATCATCGGTGACAGCGTGCTGAAGGGGGGCGACATCGCACGGCGTGTGGCTGCCCGCATGCCGGGCGTCACGTTCTATCTGTATGACCGCGGCTGCCAGCGCAGGCACCACGACGACAACCTCCACTTCATGCCGTGGCAAACGCCGGGCGAGGTGTACTCGCACGCGCTCGTGACGATGGTGCCTTCACGTTGGGCGGAGGCATTCCCCAGGGCGATCATCGAGTCACAGTTTCTGGGTATCCCCGTCGTCGCTTCGGCGCGCGGCGGCATCCCCGAGGCGATTGCCGACACGTCCATGCTGGTGGACGACATCGAGGACACGTCGCAGTGGGTCGAGCGTCTGGAGGTTCACTTTCCATCCGGCGCAGCCCCAGATGGCAACTCCCGTTGATCACGCTGGTACGGCGCGCACGTGATGGGTCAATCTCTGGCAAACGATGGGAGTGAAACACCGATGTCGCCACCTGTCCCCACTGTATTGGTGCTTGGCGGCACCGGCTTTATCGGTCAGGCACTCGTCAACCGGTTGCGCCGGGATGGCCTGGGCACCCGCGCGCTGGTGCGTGCCGGATCGGCCAAGGCCGCCCTGCTGGCCGAGCAGGGCGTCGAACTCGTGGTCGGCAACTTCGCCGACCCGGCCACGATGCAGGTCGCGCTGCTCGGCATAGAACACGTCTACCACCTGGCGCGCGGCTCGGGCAGTACCTGGGACGACTATCTGCTCAACGATGTGATGCCAACCCAACGACTGGCCGAACTGTGTATGGAACGTGGCGCGGCGCTTTACTACACCTCGTCGATTTCGATCTATCACGGCGGGCGTGAAGGTGATGTGATCGACGAGGCCACGCCGCCCAGCCCAGATGCTTTGCGCATGAATGTCTACGCCCGCGCCAAAGCCGAGAACGAGCGTGTGCTGGCCGAGATGCACCGCGAGCGCGGTCTGAAGGTCGTCATCTTCCGGCCCGGCATCGTGATCGGCACGGGCGGCAGCCCGTACCATCCCGGCGTCGGCGCCTGGCCTTCGAACGCACTCTGTCGGCCTTGGGGCAGTGGCGACCAGCGGCTGCCATTCGTCCTGGTCGACGACTGTGCTGACGCGATGGTGCGCGCCAGCCAGGTCGAAGGCATTTTCGGTCAGTCTTTCAACCTCATCGGCGACGCGCCACTGTCGGCCAACGGCTACCTCGACGCGCTGCAACACAGGGCCGGGATCAGCGTCCGGCGCGCGCCGCTGCCGACGGGTTGGCTGTTCGCTCGCAGCATTGCCAAATGGGGCGTCTTGAAGCTTCTGGGCAAACAATCGCGTGAAGCACCGACATACCGCTACTTCGAAGGCATGACCCGTAGCGGCTTGTTCAGCGCAGAGCACGCCAAGCGGCGTCTCGGATGGTTGCCCACGGCTGACGTGGCGGTGCTGATCGAAAAGGGCATCCCTGCGCCTATCGTCAACTCGGAGCCGGCTCGATGACTGGCCAGCAATGGGCCTGTGCTTCCAGCCGGGCCGCCCACAAAGGACAGCCGTGTCAGACCTGACTGTGGATCACCTCGTCATCGGCGCCGGAACCTCGGGCTGCGTCGTTGTCGGCGGCCTGGCGGCAGCTGGCGACCGATCGGTCCTGGTGCTTGAAGCCGGTGGAACCGACGCCGGCTTGCGCACCCGCGTGCCGGCAGCCACCAAGTGGATGTACGGCCGGCCCGGGTACGACTGGCAGCATGCCAGCCAGTCCGACGCCACCCTGCAGGGCCGCAACGAGCGCTGGGCCGCCGGGCGTGTCGTCGGCGGCACCAGTACGATCAACGGCACGGTGTACGTGCGCGGCTCGAAGGAAGACTACGACGCCTGGCGGGATGCCGGCAACGCCGGTTGGAGCCATGCCGATCTGCTGCCGCTGTTCCGGCAGCTGGAAAGCTCGCCGATCGGCGACGACCGCTGGCGCGGGCGCTCCGGCCCGCTGCCGGTGGAGCAGAGCCGCTCTCTGCACCCGCTGACTCATGCCACCGCGGCGGCCATGTTGGCCGCGGGGCTGCCGTGGACCGACGACGTCAACGGCGAACACTTCGAGGGCGCAGGCTGGGCCCAGGTGACGCAGCACATCGGCCAACGAGTCAATGCCGCGCGGGCCTTCCTGCACCCGGCTTTGCGCGAAGGCCCTCACCCGGTAAGGTTACTGACCGGCGCCCAGTGCGTAGGGCTGGTGATCGAAGGCGGCCGTTGCACCGGTGCCCGCTTCATGCACCGCGGGCAGGCCAGCAAGGTGACTGCGCTGCGCGGCGTGACGCTGTGCGCGGGGGCCGTCAAGTCGCCGCAATTGCTGCTGCTGTCAGGCATCGGGCCAGCGCGGGACTTGACCACGCTCGGCATTGCCGTCCATGCCGACCTGGCCGGCGTAGGGCAGGGCCTGATGGACCATCCGGTGGCCAAACTGTCGGCACGTGTGCGCGGCAGCACTTACAACGTCGAGACCGGTCCGATCAGCGGAATGGGGCATTTATTGAATTACCTCTGGCATCGCAAAGGGCTGCTGGCGTCGCCGCACGCCCAACTGGTGGCGCACGTGTGCAGCAGCCCGCAAGTGGCGAGGCCGGACGTTCAGATCGGCTTCTACCCGTATGCCTTCGAACGTCAGGAGGGCGGCGTGAAGCGTGCCCGCACGCCGGCGGTGATGTTCACGGTGCTGGCCTCGCAGGGCCGCGGGTGTGGCGCGGTCACGCTGGCCAGCGCCGACCCCCTTGCGGCGCCTGTCATTCGCCATGAACTGCTGGCCAGCGACGCCGACCGACGCACCCTCATCGACGGTTGTCGGCTGGTGCACCGGGTGGCTGGGCTGGCCCCGCTGGCCGGGGAGATCCAGTCATGGATGGACATCGACCCCGACAGCGCCAGCGACGCCGACTGGTCGCGCTACCTCAGCGCCAGCGCGTCTGCGGCGTACCACCCCGCTGGCACCTGCCGCATGGGCAACGACAGCGGAGCGGTGGTCGATGCCAGTCTGCGCGTTCGCGGCATCACGGGCCTGCGCGTCGCCGACAACTCGGTGATGCCGGCGCCGGTCAGCGGCAACACGCAGGCTGCGGCATACGTCATCGGTGCAAAGGCGGCGGGTCTGATGTTGGCTGATGCCGGTTAGTTCTCACAATTAGGAGCCGGGCTCGCCCGTCAGTAGCAGTCGAAGATGCCAGACTTGGCTCCGATGTGGGAGTGGCTGAATTTTTGCCAACGCGCTGCCATCAGCGGGTACGCATCCCGCTTGCTTTAAAGGGCCCGCCCCTGACTGGAAAGGGGCTCAGTGGTTACCTTTAGTTGACGCCGGGACTGCTGTCAATGTACTATGAAAGCGCTTTCAAAGAACATTCCGGTTACGTTCGAGCCGCTTTCGCCCCTGCGCCTCAGGCGGGCCTTGCCAAGGACGTGGAGCCTAATGGCGCAAGTGAAAGGCGGTCCTGGGTAGAAGGAACGATTGCCCCGCGTATTTCGCAGTTCTCGAGCGAACGACATTCGTGGTCGGGGATATATTGAGTGGGATATTTTTCTACTATAATGTCAATATCAACTTTGAA
>Ga0163144_10023161_pt1 | contig 12271 bp, 7 predicted proteins | sample OliLak19BULKMAT1_FD_123175 | JGI IMG/M metagenome (GOLD analysis project Ga0163144, IMG submission 123175) | Freshwater microbial mat bacterial communities from Lake Vanda, McMurdo Dry Valleys, Antarctica - Oligotrophic Lake LV.19.BULKMAT1 | ecosystem: Environmental > Aquatic > Freshwater > Lake...
AAAGGTCGCTCCGCTTGAGTCCAAAGGACTCGGGTGAGACCGGACGCATGGCCGGGTGGGATTTGGCCACCAGGACGTTGGGCTCCCGGTGCGTCCTGTCAATGGGCTCCCGGTAGACCACCAGGTTCTCACCGGAATCCATGAACTCAATTTCCGGGCGGTAGAACTCCAGCCGTCCGGTCCGGGTATGCCACGGACGCTCCCCCTTGGCCTGCTCAAACGAGGAGATGCGCGGGTAGCTCCGGTTGTTGACCAGCGCCGGAATTCCCTCTTTGGCCTTCTGGTGGAGTTCCTCCACCTTGTAGCCCTTCAACCCCGGCGAGCCGTCAATGATGCGCTGCAGGTAGGACTCCACCTTGTCCTGCGCCACAAAGGCAAAGGTATCTCCAAAGCGCTTGTCGCCGTAGACGCGGCTCAACGCGTCCGCCACGCCCGCCAGGATCTCCATGTCCGAGCGGGTGTCATACACACGCTTGAGAGGACTGACCGGGAACATCTGCACAAACGGGTTGGTGCAGCTTGCCGTCATGTCCGGATGTTTGAACTCCGCCCAACTGTCACACCCAAAAACAATGTCCGCGTATTCACAGCTGCCGGTCCACCACCAGTCTGCGTAGGCAATGAACTCCAGCCCCGGCAGCGTGTTGTTGACCACGTCATAGTGCCACTTGACGTTGCCAATGATGGAGTTGGAATTGTTCAGCCACATGGCCTTGGTGGGCGTGGGCATATGACCCTGGCCGGTGAACAACCGGTCCGCCACCCGCAATGGCCGGTCTCCGTAGTTGTAATAATGCGCAGACTCATAGTGGAAGGTCTTGCGGACACTGGGTTTGCCGGCAGGGTCAAGCTGGAGATTGAACGGGTCTTCCAGCACGTACGCCGGCATGCCGCCAAAGATGGCCGCGCGGTAGTTGCCCGCGTAGCTGCCCACGTTGCCACCGGCAAATCCAACATTGCGCGTTAATGCGGCCACCAGGAACACGGCGCGGTCCTTGAGGTCCGCGTTGAAAAACTGGTTGGGCCCCATCCCCATGGCAAACAGCGTCTTCTCCGGGTTGGCAGCAATCTGCCGGGCCAGCGCCTCAACGGCCGCCGCCGGTGCGCCGGTGATCTTCTCCGCGTGCGCTGGCGTCATGTTGTCCTTGAGGTATTGCTCGGTGAGGTCAAACACCGTGCGCACCTCAACCTTGGCGCCGTCCGCCAACTTCACGCTGCCGCGTCCACGCAGGTCCGGCTTCACGCCCAGCGCGTCAAACGCCGGACCAAAATCATCCCGGGTCACCGTCACGGCCGCCTTCCTGGCGGCGTCCCAGACCATGAACGGTTCAAAGCGGTCTTTGAGGGATGCGGCGGCAAACTGGCCGGCCTGCTCGGCCACGGGCGGCGGCTTCTGGCCAGGCGTCATAAAAGTAATGCTCTTGAGACCCGGCGCCTTGTAGGCCGCGTCCACGTCTGCTGGACGCAGCGGCTGCAGCGTGTCCATCCGGATGAGGACGGGAAGGTCCGTGTTGCGGGCAACCCACTTCTCATCAAACAACCGCTGCCGGATGATCACCTCCGCCAGCGAAAGCGCCAGTGCCGGGTCGGTTCCCGGCTTGATGACCAGGACGTCATCAGACTTGCTGGCGGTGGCGCTGTACTCCACCGTGATGGCCACCACCCGGGTACCCTTGAGGCGGGCTTCCGTGAGCCAGTGGCTGTCCGGCATCTTGGTGGTGATCCAGTTCATTCCCCAGATGAGCGCCAGCTTGGCGTTCTCCACGGTGAAGAGATCAAAATCATTGGTCTGCGCGCCGGTGACCATGGGGTGTCCTGGCGGCAGGTCCGTGTGCCAGCTGTAGCTGTCCCATCCGCGGGCACCGTGTGCCTTCTCCGGCGGTACCTTGCGGATGTGGTGGTCTGCCAGGGACATCATGTTGGCAAAGCGGTACAGGCCAAAGATGCGCGTGGCGCCAAGGAATGCCATGCCGCCGCGGAGCTTGATGGTCTCGGTCCCCGCGCCCTCGGTGGCCTCCACCATGGCCTTGTCATACCCCTGGGCGTGCAACCGGGTGGTACCCTCCGCGCCCGAGTAGGTCCGCGCAATGTTGTCCAACGCGCGCGCACTCAGGTCATACGCTTCCTCCCACGAGACACGCAGCCACCGGTCCTTGCCACGCTGGAAATATTTGGCGTCCGGTTTTCCGTTGGCACCACGAGGGAACCCGGCATCCGCCCACGCCTTGAACCCGCGCCGGACCATGGGGGATTTGACGCGGCGGTCACCATAGATGCGGCGGACCAGTGCCAGACCCTTCTGACAGATGCGCGGGTCCCACCGGGGAGACGCACGGTTGCCGTACAGGTCCGTGGCCTTGCCGTACCCAAACGTTGGCGCAATGCGCGTGACCACACCGTTACGCACGTGCGCGCGCAGGAGACAGTTGTGCGTGTCATTGGGCGCGCACAGGAAGACAAAGTTGCTGTCTGACTTGAAGATGTCACGGTAGGCGCGCTCCCAATCCCGGCTGGGGTAGGCCGCCAGCGGGTTGTCCACCTGGGTAGGTTTCAAAAAGCGCAGCGGGGCGCCCAACGCATTGGCACTGGCCAGCAGTGTTCCCGCACCGGCAAGCTGTTGCAGGAGGCGGCGCCGTCCCTGGTCAACGGCGGGCGGTAGCTGCGGGGTGGATGGGCGCCTGGCGTCAGACATGGTCAACCTCCAAGGACTGGTTCAACCGCTGAAGACCGCTCGGGAGGTTGCGTCTTGCAACACCACACCCGGGATCCTTCTGCTCACCTGTGTGTGCAGCATCTGTTCCAGCGCAAGTTGCGGACCGTCTGACTGCGTGACCGCGGCAAGCCGGTAGTGCAGGACACCTTCACTCAGCCCCAGCCACTCCACCCGCGCGCGGCTGTCCAACAGACGCAGCGTGGAGCTCACCGACCGGAGTGCATCTTCCATGTGCTCCGGAATGGCGCCATGCCGCAGCGGATGCCCCACGCCTTCAAAGAGAACGTCCACACACGCCGGGTCGCCGGCGGCGGCGCTGCGGTGGCGCGAGAAGCGGGCCTCTGTAGACATGCCTGAGACAAGACCGTCCGTGGCCTCGCGCCAGTAGGCGCAAAGGCCCAACGCGCCCTGGCTGCAGGGTAGCCGGGTCAGCGTCCAACATCCGGCGGATGGAACCCAGGGACCAGCCACGCAGGCCACGCCCAGGCGGGGGAGGACGGAGGCCAGTTGTTCCAACGTTGGGTTGACGCGGTGGTAGCGCGCCCAGGAGCGGCCCAGCGCCTGGGAGACGGCAAACACGGCGTGCAGCAGCTGGGCCTGGTCTTGTTGCAGCGCGCGGACGGCGCGGGTTTCCTCGTCGTCATTGTCAACAGTATTACTCTGCGGCTCCTTGGCGGGGATTACGGTGGCCAGGGCGGTTTCACGCGCACGGGCCCAACGGGAAGCAAGGCCAGCCTCATCAGGGATGGGGTCCATAAGGCGCGCACCATCAAGTTCCAGGCCATCCCACCCGCAGGACGCTCCGTTGCCCAGTCATCACCGCGGCCCGTATCCCTGCAAGGTGCGGATGGGTACCGCGGTATTCAGTTGTGGCATGGCGGCCGCTTCGTTGTGCGGCCCGAATTGCGGCACAGGCATTGCGTACCCGGTTCCTTCTGATCCCGCCCTGCGCCCACGCCCCGGTGGTTGCCGCCGAGCAAACCCCAACCAGAGGCAAGCGTATGACCAGCACGCAGATCCAGAAGTTCCTACCCCACGGCGCATTGGCCCAGCGTGTCTCCCAGGTCCGCAGCCTACCCGGCATCTCCTCATTGACCGCCGCCATTGAGGACCAGTCGCAGTCAACCTTTGGGGACATTCTCTGGGCGGTCCGCACGTGGATCATCAACCTGGGCGCCGTCTCCATTGCTGCACATCTGCGCCACCTGGGAGTGAAGACCGCAGAAGCGTATTACCCTATCATGGGGCTTCCCAGCATCACCACGCCCTATGACCTGGTTGGCCTGTCCTGCAGTGAGGTCAGCGTTGCCTGGTGTATGCAGCGCATCCGTGCGTTGCGTGAGCAGCTTGGCGTGGGCCCGCTGATTGTGGTGGGTGGTCCGGGCATGGATGGTTGGTGGGATGCGCTGTTGGCGGCGGGCGCAGACGCGGTGATCCTGGGTGATGGTCAGTACCCGCTCACGGACCTCCTGGGTGTGCTGGTGCCCCTGCAGGACGGTGGACGGCTCACGCTGCGGCAGGCGTTTCAGGCGGCCCGGGATACGCACCAGCTGGACGCCGTCAAAGACCTCACGTTCAGCAACAGCCAGGGGGAAAAACACCGGACGCCGCCGCAGGGTATGGTGCGGAATCTGGATGAGTATGTTCCGGTGGACTACTCGCTCATCCGGGGGTTCCGGCGCAGCCGGCTGCCGGGCGCCATCAAGTGTGTCCACCACTCTTCCGGCTGTGTCTACAGTTGTGACTTCTGCAGCTCCATTGTGAACCAGCGTCATGCCTACCGTCAGGTCAGCCTGGAGCGCCTGGTGGAGGATCTTGCCCAGGCGCAACGTGAAGGTTTTGCGGAGCTGTTCCTGGCGTCAGACCTGCTGCTGCCGGGGAGTGCCAACGCCAACCGCAAGATGCTTGAAGAGCTGGCCCGCCAGCGCGCCGCGCGCGGTCTCACCATCAAGATGTCCTCCCAGACCACAGTCTCCTCACTGCACAACCTGATCTTCAAGAACGTGGGTACCGAGGAGAAACCCGCCTGGGAAGAGGATCCCGCGGGAGTCAGGCTGCTCAAGGACGTTGGTGCGTTGCGGTGGTCTCTGGGTGTGGAGGCCTTCAGTGATGAAGAGCGCTCACGGCTGGGCAAAGACCCGCGTCAGGCCGGGAGTGACGGCGAGCGGACCGTCACCGCGCTCTGCCGTCACGGTATGGAAGTACACGCCATGATGATGGTGCATGAAGACACGCCGTATGAGCGGGCAGTCCAGATTGGCCGGATTCTGGGCCGCTCAGGTGTGGGTACCGTGCAGTTCTTCTACCCGGTGCCGGCGCCGCAGACGCCGTGGGGCGCAGCCATGTTCCAGCGGTCCCAGTTTGTGCTGGGCAGCGTGGCCGGTGAAGCCATTGGCGCCAGCCGCTGCACCGGTGAATACGTGATTGCCGCCAGCTCTCCGCGCAATGCCGTGGTGGCGGTGGAGACCTGTTATGATTCGTTCACCTCTGCGGGCAATGTCTTCCGTGACGTCATGCAGGGCCGCCTGGCACACGCGGCATTCAAGCTGGGCATCAAGATGCTGATCCTGGCCCGGCGCTACCTGGTGCCGCAGTATTCCAACTACCTGGCTGGCGTCCTGGCTGGAGACTACCGCTACTGGAAGGAAGGCGAGGCGCTGTTGCCGGGTGAGCCGCTCGGATCACTCGGTCATTTCCGACTCGGATTCCGGGTGGCCGGTCTGCTGCGTCAGAGTCGGGAAGAGGTCAAACGCTCGGTTCCAGTGGCGGGCGGATAAGCGGGACGCGTCAGGGAGTGCCAGTGGGTATGGGTTGACCCTGGAGCGCCGTCCAGACGCCCACACCCACGGAGCTGGCCAGGTATCCGGCCAACGCCAGGCCAACCACCACCGCGGTTCCGCCCAGCAGCCAGGCCCACGTGATGGGTGAGCGCTGACCCGCGCGCACCGTGTCATTGCTGATGTGCACGTTGCCATCCGCCTCAAACTCCACAAACTGCTGGGCGGCCGCCACCAAGGGAACCACCCCTGCTCCCACCGCCAGACCGCAGCCCGTCACCGTTGGCAGCAATGACACAAGCATGGTGCCCAGCAACGGCGCGCGCCACCGCGTGAGCTTGGAGGCGGCTGTCCATGAGAGCCACGCCGCAAGCACGCTGGTTCCAAGTGCCATCGGGCAATAAAGTGTGTTACTGCAGGACAGGAGACCTCCAACGCCTACCGCAAGCAGCGCAAAGGTTCCGCAGGCCACCGCGGATGCCAGCAGTCCGGCGCGCCATGGTGACGGCGCAGGGCCCGGGTTGCCTGGCGCTGCTTCACCCACCGGGATGTCCGGTGGGGTTTCATCCGCCAGCGTGAGGGCTTCTCCAACGCGCGGAGATTCCGCGGGCGCCTGGGGTGGTGTGGTGGCGGAGGGCAATTCCGAGGCTGGCGCGGGCTCTTGGAGGAGCGCCAGCAGCAGGAGCATGGACATGGAGCAACTTCTGACGCGCGCCCCGCTGCCGCGCAAGCCGTCACACCGGAGCGGCGTGGGCAACACGGCTGACCACGGCCAGCAGCGCAGCAATATCAAAAGGCTTCCCAATGGCCGCCGCAACGCCAAGGCGGGCCGTCTTTTCAGAGAGGTGGCCATCCGCCGTCATCAGCACCACCGGGACGGACGCAATGCGCGGGTTGGCAAGCTGCGCTTCGCGGAATTCATACCCCGTCATCACCGGCATCATCAGGTCCAGCAGAATGACGGAAGGTGGCGGGTCCGTCCCTTCCAGCGCTGCAAGTGCGGCACGGCCGTTGCGGGCCGCGCTCACCTGGTAGCCCTCGCTTTCCAGCAGCTGGGTGACGTTCTCCAGGATGTCCACATCATCCTCAATGACCAGGACATGTGTCTTCACGGTAGCCCCCGGACCAGGGAAGGTGGCGCAATGGGAAGCTCCACAGTGAACACCGCTCCGGTGCCAGGCTGACTGGCAACGCGGATGGAACCGCCGTGCGCTTCAACAATACGCCGCGCAATGTAGAGGCCAAGGCCCAACCCGCTCACTTCATTGGCGGAGACGGCGCGCTCGTAGACCCGGAAGATGCGCTCCTGGTCCAATGGGGCAATGCCAATTCCCTCGTCACGGAGGGTCAGGACGGCGCGGTCCTGCACCTGGTGCACGGCGCAGTGGATGGGCCGTCCGCGGCCGTACTTCATGGCGTTGGTCAGCAGGTTCAGAAGCACCTGCTCCACGCGTGGACGGTCCCATTGCCCCACCACGGCGTGCGGTGCGTCAAGCATGACCCGGCTACCGGCGGCTGCCAGCGCCGCATCTGACCGCTCCAGCAGGTCACGCACGGCGGCCGCAAGATCAAAAGGCTCACCCAAGGTGAGGACAAACCTGCCCGCGGAAATGCGGGACACATCCAGAACGTCATCCACCAGGCGCGTCAACCGGTCCACCTGCCGCACATCACTGGAGACCATCTGTGCCAGCGCCTGGGCGCTGAAGGCAGCCATGTTTCCCGCGGCCAGGGCCCGCTCCCGGACCTGCACCTGCATCTTCAAAGAAGTCAGCGGGGTCTTCAGTTCATGGGACGCAATGGAAAGGAATTCATCCCGCGCGCGGATGGCGCGCACCAGCTCGCTGACGTCACGAAAGGCAATCACAACAGCAGCCGGGTGGCCACCCATGGCCGGCAACGTCTCCGCACTGACCAGCAGCGGGAAGCGGCCCGCGGACGTGTGCCAGACCACCATGGCCCCTTCCACTTTTTCTCCTCGGGCCGCGCGTGAGGCAGGCCAGTCAGCAAGGGGTAGCTCACGGTCAAACTCATCCGTGATGCGGTAATGCCCCGGATGCTCCGGGCGCGGAATGTTGAGTGGGTAGCTACCCCAAGCCATGGCATGTGCGGCACGGTTGGCAAACGTGAAGCGGCCACTTGTTGGCTCCATCAACGCCATTGGAAAAGGCATCCGGTCCAGTGCGGCACCCAACCACTCTTGTTCCACTTCAAGGCGCGCTGCGCGCTCGGACTGCTGCCGCATCTGCGCCAGCGCCCATTGGGTACCCACACGGGCCAGGAGCTCGCGCGCGGAGAACGGCTTGACCATGTAGTCGTCCGCACCGGCCTCAATCCCCTCGGCGCGCGCCTGCTCGCCGGCGCGCGCGGACAACATCACAATGGGTAGCGCCCGCGTCCGCACGTCCCTGCGCAGAGCCGCCAACAGCTCAAAGCCACCCATCACCGGCATCATCACATCCGTGATCACAATGTCCGGCCGCCGTTGCTGGATGGCCAGCAGGGCATCCTTCCCGTTGGCGTAGGCCTCCACCTCATACCCGCTGGCCAACATACGTTTCACGTAGTTGCGCATGTCGGCGTTGTCGTCGGCCAGCACCACCCGGGGACGCCCCTGCGCCGCTGCAGGCGGCGGGGTGAGGCCGGTCAGCTCACGGCGCTCCATCCATGCTGCGGCTCCCATGGCGTAGGTGCTGAGAGCGTGGGGGGTAGTTCCGGGCGCCTGCGCCGTGGAGACCTGATCCTTGGGGAGGTGCGCACAGCCGCGTGGAATGGCAACGGTGAACGTGCTGCCAACGCCGGGAGCGCTGCGCACGTTGACCGCTCCTCCGTGCAGCTTTGCAAGTTCAAACACCAGCGGAAGTCCAATGCCGGAGCCCTCCTGGCTCCGCGCAGGTGTTCCCTTGACGCGGTGAAAGCGCTCAAAGAGCCGCGGAATCTCCTCCTCAGGAATGCCGGCACCGGTGTCCTCAACCGCCAGCCGGAACTGGTCACCCACAACGGAAAGCTGCACCCGGATGTGCCCGGAGAGCGTGAACTTGAGGGCGTTGGAGAGCAGGTTGGAGACAATCTTCTCCCACATGCCGCGGTCCACCCACGCAGGCTCCTCCAGCGGGGCCGGGTCAACAGTAAACCCCAGGCCCGCAGCCTTGGCGGCAGAGTCAAAGAAACTGGCAACATCCCGGGTCAGGCTGACAAGATCCGTTGGCTCAAACAGGGCGTGTGCACGGCCCTCATCAATGGGCGCAAACTCAAGCAGGGTGTTGACCAGTGTCTGCAGGCGGCGGGCGTTGCGCCGCACGGTCTCCAGCAACCCGCGCTGCGGCGCCTCCAGGTTGGAGGCAAGCAGGTCATCCAGCGGGCTCAGGATGAGGGTGAGCGGTGTTCTGAACTCATGGCTCACGTTGGTGAGGAACTCGGTCTTGGCCCGGCTGGCGGCCTCAGCTTCCCGCTTGGCAAGCGCCAGCGCTTCCAGGGCCTGGTGACGGGCGGTGCTCTCAAAAATGTAACCTATATAATGGCTGGCCCTGCCTTCAGGGTCACGGATGATGGCGGTGAGGTCCCGGACCCAGCGGGTCTGACCCTGCGGATCAATGATCCGGTAGTCCTCATGCTCAAACACCAGCTCACCTGCGGCGCTGTGCTCTGCAACCTCCCGGGTCACCCGCGGAAGATCATCCGGATGGACGGCCTTGGCGTAGACCACGCGGCCGGACAGAAAATCGTCCGCGTTGTAGCCAAGCACGTGGCTGACGTTGGGGGAGACAAACTCAACCGGCCAGCTGTCCGTGGCGCGCCAGCTGAAGATGGCCACCGGCACAGCACTCTCCAGCAGGGTGCTGAAGACCAGCTCTTCAACGTGGGTGTGGGCCAGCTCCATCCGCAAACACCTTCACTGGAGGTAGTGAACCCGCCTCAACCTGACAACTTGCAGACCCGTGACGTGGCCACGCCAACGGTGTCTCGTGAACCAGGGCACGGCGGGCTACGCTCAGCTCGGCGGCACCAGAGTCTCAACCGTCCGCGCGGAGCAGGCATGTCCTCAAGACGCGAGCTCACACTGCGTTTCCTTGCTGAGCCCACCGACGTCAATTTTGGCGGAAAGGTCCATGGTGGAGCCGTGATGAAATGGATTGACCAGGCGGGATACGCCTGTGCGGTGGGCTGGAGCCGGCGCTACTGCGTCACGGTCTATGTTGGCGGCATCCGCTTCATCCGGCCCATCTTTATTGGCAACGTGGTGGAAGCCCAGGCCCGCGTCATCCACACCGGCCGCAGCAGCATGCACATTGCAGTTGACGTGGACGCGGGTGATCCGCGGGATGACCGTCTGGAAAAGACCACCCACTGCATCATTGTGTTTGTTGCGCTGGATGATGCGGGAAAGCCGGCGGATGTGCCTTCCTGGCTGCCTTCTTCCGAGGAGGACCGGGCCCTTGAGCGCTACGCGGTCCGCCTCATGGAATTGCGCAAGGGCATTGAGGCAGAGATGGACACGCACCGCTGAGTGGGGATCTGGCACTGCGTTGGCAGGGAGCCCGCGCGAGGTGACCGATGCCAAGAGTGGGTTTGCTGGCCGCGCTGGCCCTGGTGTTGACGTGGCTGCTGATGGTGGTGGGCGCCACCACGCGCGCGGAAGGTGCGGGACTCTCCTGTCCGGACTGGCCGCTGTGCCACGGGCACGTGGTGCCGCCGGTGGACCGCGCCATGTACCCGGAGGCACCGCGCTACGCGGTGCACCGCGTGTACCTGGAGTTCAGCCACCGGGTGCTTGCCGCGTGTGTGGCAGCAACCACACTCGTGCTTGCGTGGCGGCTGCGCCAGCGTCGGAGAACGCGGCGTGCGGCGCTCCTGCTGGGCCTGTTGGCCGCGCAGGTGATGATGGGCGCGGTGACGGTGCTGGCTGGCAACGCGCCCTGGACCGTGATCATCCATCTGGCACTGGCGCTCAGCTACCTCTCCGCCGTGGCCGCCACCCTGGTGCAGGAACTTCCGTTGTCACCGCACGCGCCGGTGGGCTCCGTGCGGGATGTCCTGCTGCTGGCGCTGGTGGATGTGCAACTCCTGATTGGCGTGGTGGTGAGCGCCCACGGGTATGGCCTGGCGTGCCTTGATTTTCCTTTGTGCGAGCCGGGGCTGCCGTTGGCCGGCGCGGTGGCCTGGCAGGTTGCCCACCGTGTGGCGGGATTCTCCATCCTGGCCGCCGCAGTGATGGCGGTGGTCTTCCGGCCGCTGCATTTCCGTCGTCACGGGGCGCTGCTGTTGGCGCTGGTGTTGATCCAGGTGGCGCTGGGTGCGGTGAACGTTCTCTGGCGTCTTCCACCTTTGGCCAGCGGAGCCCACCTGGGTGTTGCAGTGCTCATCCACCTGGCGTTGCTGCGGCCGTTGCTTGGTTGGGGTGCGCCGCGGGACGTGGTGCATACGCGCGGCCTTCCTGTGCATACGCGCGTATCCGCGTGAACGGCGCTGCCGAGCGCCTGGCAGGGACTCAGAGCTGCTGCACGGAGCCCTGGTAGAAGCGCTCCAGGACCTGCTTGTACTTCTGCTCAACAAATTTCCTCTTCAACTTGAGGCTTGGAGTGAGCTCACCACTCTCCTGCGTCAGGTCCGCCGGGAGGATGGCAAACTCCTTGATGGACTCGTAACTTGCCAGTCCCTTGTTGAGTTGATCAAAGTAGCCCTGCATCAATTCCCGCGTCCTGGGGTGTGCGGCAATCTCCGGATATTGGAGTGTGCCCAGGCTACTCTCCGCCGCCCACTTCCTGATGGCCTCCTCTTCAAGGGTCACCAACGCCACGCAGAAGTTCCGGTTGTCACCGTGCACCACAAGCTGGCTGAGGTATGGGCACAGCACCTTCATCTTTCCTTCCAGCTCCTGCGGTGCAACGTACTTTCCGCCGGACGTCTTGATGAGGTCCTTCTTCCGGTCAGTGATGTGCAGGAATCCCTCAGCGGAGATCTTGCCAATGTCTCCGGTATGCAACCAGCCATCCGAGTCCAACGCCTCCTGGGTAGGCCCCGCAAGCTGATGGTAGCCGCGCATGATGCCGCGGCCCTTGATGAGGATCTCACCGTCTTCCAGGAACTTCACTTCGGTTCCTGGCAACGGCAATCCTACCGTCCCAAATTTGTAGTGTTCCGGCCGGTTCACAAAACTTGCCGCGCTGGACTCGGTCAGGCCGTAGCCCTCCAGGATGAGGATGCCTGCAGCATGGAAGAACTCCGCAATCTCCCGGGACAGCGGCGCACTTCCGGACACAAAGAAGCGGAGGCGGCCGCCAAAACGCTGCTGCAGCTTCTTGAACACCAGCCGCGTGGCCAGGCGGTATTCCAACGCCAGCAGTGGTCCCGGTTCCGCACCCTGACGGCGGAGGCGGGACACCTTCTTGCCTGTCTCCAGCGCCCACTTGAAGATGGCCCACTTGGCCCAGCCGCCCTCTTTGGCGCCGCTGATGACCTTGTTGTAGACCTTCTCAAAGATGCGCGGGACCGCCGCCACCACGGTAGGTTTCACCACGGCAAGGTTGTCTACCAATTTGTCGACACGGCCGTCCACTGCGGTGGGGAATCCAATCTTGAGCTGCGCCGCTTCCAACACCTTTCCAAAGCTGTGTGCCAGCGGCAGCCAGAGATACTGGACATCATCCAGGGTGAGCAGACCAGCCCTTTCAAGGTGGCCTATTGCCAGCTTTCTTGTCCGCCAGCAGCCGCGCGGTTGAGACATGACGCTCGTTGGTAAATCGGTTTCGTGGCGGCACTGGTTTCTTCGGACCTCTGGGGT
>Ga0163144_10023162_pt1 | contig 12271 bp, 15 predicted proteins | sample OliLak19BULKMAT1_FD_123175 | JGI IMG/M metagenome (GOLD analysis project Ga0163144, IMG submission 123175) | Freshwater microbial mat bacterial communities from Lake Vanda, McMurdo Dry Valleys, Antarctica - Oligotrophic Lake LV.19.BULKMAT1 | ecosystem: Environmental > Aquatic > Freshwater >...
ATCCCTTCGAACTTGCCAGCGTCATTTGTTTCATCGTCAAACCCTCCCGTTCGCGCTTATACATATGACAGCGCAATGGGGGACTTGTTCAGTGTTTCCCTAGCCGAGTGGCGTGAGCGGCCGTTGCGCGAGCAGTTCATGGATCGCCTGGCGTCGTTGTTCGGCTCGCAGCTTTGAACCGCAGTTGTCATCAGAGCCGGCGCGGACACGAAGCTGCAGCAGGGTATCGGGATTGCGCGGCACACACCGTCATCTGACGCACCGTAGGGCGGTGGATTTCGGGCGCGCCATGGCAAGAACGGCTGGCACGGCCGACCGCAGCGAAGGAGATCCCAGCGGCGACGCGGCGCATGTGCCATCCGACCATGGACGAGCGCTGGCACCCGAACCAGGTCGGCCAGTACCGCACCGACGGGCGCTACGAGCTTCACCTTCCCTATCGCGACGAGACCGAGCTGGTCATGGACATCCTTCGGCACGGGCCGCACGTCGAAGTCGTGTCGCCCCCGCGCCTGCGCGAGGAAGTCGCGCGGCTGCTGCGGGCGGCGCTGTCGCAATACGCACTATCGTCATCCGATAGTCGGGCCGGGCAGGATCCGTCTCGTGACGGAGCGAATTCATGATCGGGCCTGTTGACGCGTCGGTGGCACCCGCCGCGGCTTGGCAATGGCGCGGAAGCGCCCTCTGCCGGTCCGGCGGCGTCAGCGTGTCAATGTCAATCGTGCTCCGGCGCTTGTCCGGCGCGTGCCGCGCGGTTTTGCGCGGTACGGCTTGTCCGCCTCGTGCGCCTGGCCGCGCGGGGGCGTCCGCAGCCGTTCGCGCAGCCATGCTGCGAAATCGCGCTCCGCGAGGTCGCCTTGGGCGAGAGCGAGCATCGCGACGTACTTTTCATCGTCGGGCGCAACAAGCTCCGCGCTATTCAGTGCGAGAAAGGTCCGATAGGCGACATGCGCGGTGCGCTCGTTGCCGTCCACGAAGGATGATTGCGCGCGAGGCCGTACGCGAGTGCCGCCGCCAGATCGGCGAGATCTGGCATCGGATCGCCGTAGGCGTGCAACTGCTGCGGCCGGGCCAGCACCGATTCGAGCAGGCCTCCATCCCGCAACCCGGCGCTGCCGCCGTATTCGGCGAATTGGCGATCGTAGATCGCGAGAACGAGCGCCTTTTCCAGCCAGACGATCATCGCGCCGCCTCAGATCGCCGCGAGCTTGCGCAGCAGCGTCCGACGCTTGCGCATTCGGTTGAAGCGGCGCGGCTGCGCGAAGACGGTGGCACCAGTCGCGCCACCTCCTTGCCGTGCGACGTCACGACCACCTCTTCGCCGGTGGCGACCGTGCGCAGGTATTCGGACAGGCGGCTTTTCAACTCTCGGACGGAGATTGTCATGGTGGTTGGTGAGTGTGACTACAGTTTGTATTCTGGTCGCGGCGAAGGGTTGCAGGCAAGGCGTGGAGAGTGCGGATTCACGCAGCCCGCGCCACGCGCGCGATCTCAAGGCCGCTCGCAAGAGACGGAGATCGATGCGATCGAGCCGATGGGGTGCACCATGCGAGCGATGTATGCCGCGGTGAAGAGCCGCGGCCTCATGGCTCATTGAAGCGTACTCAGCGGCGCGCCGCTCGATCAGTTCTTCGACGTTTCCCGCGGTTAACTGCCGCGGCCTCATTGAAATCGGGCGCTGCAGAAGACCAGGTACCGTGAATCCAAGGCCACGCGAGGAATCGAGCCTCTGTAATGATCTACCTCGTGCCGGTCCCAGGACGAGCCATTTCGTACGGGCTTCGCGCCCATGCGCCGCGGCGGTGCCCCCGGAGGTATCTACTCTTCTTTCGCCTCGCGCCACCACTTGAGCAGTGGCAATGGTGGTTTGCCATCGTCGGACATCAGGACCTTGACGGCGATGCCCGCGTCGGCAGCGACCATCAAGGCGTTGTGCTTGCGGAGCGTTTCCATGGATCGGGACAGCTCCTGGCCTTCTTCACTGTCCTTGCCGACATCGAGCAGCGCACCGCCGACTCCCGCGCGGAACAGGGCCTCGTCGCGTGTTTCGAGCCAGTTGCCTCGCAGCACGGCGCGCATGGATGCCTTCACCTTGTTCTCGATGCCGGTGACTTGCGCGGAGGCAGCTTTGCCGACAGTGGCGTTGAGGTGGAGGGCTGGATCGAACATGATTGCTCCGGGAAGTTAAAGTGCATTTCCGGCAAAGTCCGCGCCGGGTGCTTCGCAACAAGGGAGCGAGCTTCGATCGGGAGGCCGCTTCCCGGCATGCGCAGGCATCGCTGGCAGGACCGTCGATGTATTGCAGCATCGTCCACTTGTGCCTGGAGAGGTGTTCGGGCCGCCGGCTGGCGCAGCGAATCCAGATCGACCAAGCCGTCGAATTCTAACGGAGCGGTGCCGTCACGGGGCGCCGTGACGGGAGCCGTGCAGCGTTCCTAACCGCTCGGCGAGAAAACGCTCGCCTTCCTCCAGGATGAAATAGCGCAGCGCCTCGGCGGGCGGCGAGAGCATCTTCGACAACGTATGCACGACGTGCCAGCGCCGCACCAGCGGCAGGTCGTCAACGTCGAGCACCTTCAGCAGCCCTGCCTTCAGTTCGAGCCCCAGGGTGTGCAGGGAGAGGAAGCTCAAGCCCATGCCCGCGATGACCGCCTGCTTGATGGTGTCGTTGCTCTCCAGTTCCATTGCGATCGGCGGGTCGATGCGATGGTCGCGGAAGAAGTGCTCCATGGCGGCGCGGGTGCCCGAACCCCGCGCGCAAAGCGCTTCGCCTGCGGTATCCGACGTGGCAACATGCCGGCCTCGGCGCCGGCGTGCCGGTACCAATATCGTGGCCGACGTGGCATTCATCGCTTCGAGGCAACGGTTCGATTCCGTGGCCCGCAACGAGGCGTGCCCGCGAAGGCCGCAGGTGGTCAGAGCGCGCGCAGTGCCGGGGTGAGGTGGGGGGACATGAGGTGCAGCATCTGCGGGAAGAGCTTCGGATTCGCGGCGACGATCGTCCCTTTGGCGAGGTAGCCCTCGTTGCCGAGCAGATCGCCGACCAGTCCGCCCGCCTCCTGCACCAGCAGCGCGCCGGCGGCCATGTCCCAGGGGGAGAGTCCGATCTCCCAGAAACCGTCGAGGCGACCCGCCGCCACATTGGCCAGATCGAGCGCCGCTGCCCCGGGCCGGCGGATGCCCGCGGTCTTGTGCATGAACTCCTTCATCATTGCGATGTAGGCGTCGGTATGTTCCTGGATGCGGAACGGAAAGCCGGTGCCGATCAGCCCGTCGATCAGCTTCTCGCGTTTCGAGACGCGCAGGCGGCGGTCATTCAGAAACGCACCGCTGCCACGGGTCGCGGTGAAGAGGTCGTTCTTGACCGGGTCGTAGATCACGCCGTGGGTGAGCACGCCCTTGAATGTCATCCCGATCGACACGCAGTAGACCGGGAAGCCGTGCAGGAAATTGGTGGTGCCGTCGAGCGGGTCGATGATCCAGACGTGATCGGAATCGCCGGACGCGCCGCTTTCCTCGGCCAGGATGGCGTGGTCGGGGTACGCTGCCTTGAGCGTTTCGATGATCGCTTCCTCGGCGGCGCGGTCGACCTCGGACACGAGGTCGTTCAGCGACTTGTGCCGCACGGTGAGGATGTCGAGGTTGTTCGACGCGCGCGAGATGACGCCGCCGGCACGGCGCGCGGCTTTCACCGCGATGTTGAGCATGGGATGCATGGAGGGCGCGGCAGATTTGCGAAAGACGCGCATTCTAGCCGAAGGCCTCTTGCGCCTTGAGCCGGTCATGAGCGGCGAGCCGAGACTCGCGCGTGTGCGCATCGTGCTTTCTCACACGACCCACCCGGGCAACATCGGCGCGGCGGCACGCGCGATGAAGACGATGGGGCTGGCCCGGCTGATTCTGGTGAATCCGAGACGCTTCCCCGATCCACAGGCCGACGCGTTGTCCTCTAACGCGCTCGATGTGCTGGCCGCCGCGCTCGTGGTGCCATCGCTCGCGGCAGCGCTCGATGGTGTAGTGCTCGCAGTCGCCGCAGTGGGCCACAGCTACGTCGTAGCGCCCGATCTCGTGACCTGCCGGCAGGCAGCCGTCCGCGTGATCGAGGACGCTGGCGGCGGCGACGTCGCCATCGTCTTCGGCACCGAAGCGAGCGGCCTGACGACCGACGAGGTGAGGGCCTGCGGCCTGCTCGCCCACATTCCGTCGAATCCGGTGTATTCGTCGCTCAACCTCGCCCAGGCGGTCCAGATCTTTGCGTACGAGCTCAGGCTGGCCGCTGTGGGAGATGTCCCGCCGGACGCGGAGCGCCCGGATCTTGCGACCCACGAGGACATCGAGCGCCTGCACGTGCATCTCGAGCAGGCGCTCGCCGCCGTCGGTTTCTTCGATCCGGCGAATCCGAAGCGGCTATTGCCTCGATTGCGGCGGATGATCGCGCGGGCCAGACTGGAACGGGAGGAAGTGCGAATCCTGCGAGGGCTCTTGCGGACGGCGATTCCGCCGCGGAAGAGTTGACCCCTTCGGCGGGAATTCAGTAACGTCGCTGGTTCGCGTGAACTACGACGGGGCGAGCATGTTTTCAAAGGTGAGGGAAGAGATCCGCGTCGTGTTCGACCGTGATCCCGCAGCGCGCACCGCTTGGGAGGTGATCACGTGCTATCCGGGCTTCCACGCGCTGATGCTGCACCGGCTCGCCCATCGGGTGTGGCAATGGAAGTTCTACTGGCTGGCGCGCTGGATGTCTTCGGTCTCGCGCTGGCTCACGGGCATCGAGATCCACCCGGGTGCCCGGATCGGGCGGCGTTTCTTCATCGACCATGGCATGGGTGTGGTCATCGGGGAGACCGCCGAGATCGGTGACGATTGCACCCTCTATCACGGCGTCACCCTCGGCGGGACGTCCTGGAACAAGGGCAAGCGCCATCCGACACTGGGTGACGGGGTGGTGATCGGCGCGGGCGCCAAGGTACTGGGGCCGGTCACGGTCGGTGACCAGGCGAAGATCGGGTCCAACGCCGTGGTGGTCCGGGACGTGCCAGCTTACGCCACAGCGGTGGGGATTCCGGCCCGGATCATCGACTCAACGGACCCGCGTTCGATCGAGCACAAGGCTGAAAGGATGGGGTTTTCTGCCTACGCGGTGGGCGCGGACATGAACGATCCGATGGTCAAGGCGATCCACGGGCTGATCGATCAGGTGGCGCGGCAGGAACAGCAGATCGGTCAGCTCCAGGGTGAAGTGCAGCGCCTTGGCGGGCACTTCGAGGACTCGCGCGCCACAGCCGACAAGTTCGATCCGGATTATCTCAATCGGATTGTTGACTGAATTTGTCGGAGACTTCTATACTTGACCAAATTGATCAGGTATCAATCCGGTTCAAGTTGCATCTGTCTGAACTGCCTGACCCCATCCCACCCATGAGGGCGCCATGCGACTAACCACGAAAGGCCGTTTTGCGGTGACCGCGATGATCGACCTCGCACTCCGCGACGGCGAAGGCCCGACCACACTCTCCGACATCAGCGCCCGGCAGAAGATCTCGCTGTCGTACCTGGAGCAGCTCTTCGGGCGCCTGCGGCGCCAGGGACTGGTCAAGAGCACCCGCGGACCTGGTGGCGGGTACCAGCTCGCGAAGCAGACGGGCGAGGTTTCCGTAGCCGAGATCATCCTGGCCGTCGACGAGCCGATCGACGCGACGCAGTGCGGCGGCAAAGAGAATTGCCACGACGACCGCAAATGCCTCACCCATGACCTTTGGACGCAGTTGAACGCCCATATCTTCGACTATCTGAAGGCGGTGACTCTGGCTCAGCTCGTCACACAGCAGCATGAGGCGCGCGCGAATGCGCAGATCGCGTTCATGGAGATGCCCGAGCGGCGCAGCACGCGCTGCGACGAGGGCAAGGAACCGGCGGTGCCGGCATGAGCGAAACTTCCGGCAAGGAGGCAACGACGGTGGCGATCACGTTGACCGAGAATGCGGCGAAACACATCCGCAGTTCCATCGTAGGGAAGCGTGGCGGCATGGGTTTGCGCCTGGGCGTGAGGCGGGTCGGTTGTTCCGGTCTGGCCTACACCTTCGACGTGGCCGAACAGATCGGTGACGGCGACCACCTGTTCGAAGCCCACGACGCCAAGGTCGTGGTGGACCAGGAGGCGTTGCGTGTGCTCGACGGCTCGACGCTCGATTTTGTCCGCGAGGGGTTCAAGGAAGTGTTCAAGGTCGAGAACCCGAACGCCAAGAGCCAGTGCGGATGCGGCGAGAGTTTCAACGTCTGACCATTCGACCGACGGAGCTCATGGCATGAGTGCGGTACTCCAGAACCTGATCGACCAGCCGTACCAACACGGTTTCGTAACCGACATCGAATCGGACACCGTCCCGCGCGGCCTCGATGAGGACGTGATCCGGATGATTTCCCGCAAAAAGAACGAGCCGGACTGGTTGCTCGAGTTCCGCCTCGAGGCCTATCGCCACTGGCTCACCATGGCCGAGCCGACCTGGCCGAACGTTCACTACCCGAAGATCGATTTCCAGGCGATCAGCTACTACTCGGCGCCGAAGCCGAAGAAGAAGCTCGCATCGATGGACGAGGTCGATCCCGAATTGCTGCGCACCTTCGAGAAACTCGGGGTGCCGATGCACGAACAGGCCGTGTTGGCCGGTGTCGCGGTCGACGTGATCTTCGACAGCGTTTCCGTGACGACGACTTACAAGAAGAAGCTCGCCGACGTAGGCGTGATCTTCGGGTCGTTCTCGGAAGCGGTCCAGGAACATCCGGATCTGGTGCGCAAGTACCTCGGAACGGTGGTTCCGGCCGGAGACAATTTCTACGCGGCGCTCAACTCGGCGGTGTTCACCGACGGCTCGTTCTGTTTCATTCCCAAGGGCGTGAAATGCCCGATGGAGCTGTCCACGTACTTCCGCATCAATACGCAGCAATCCGGACAGTTCGAGCGAACGCTGATCGTGGCCGAAGAGGGAGCATCGGTCAGCTATCTCGAGGGCTGTACGGCGCCGCAGTTCGACACCAACCAGCTGCACGCGGCGGTGGTGGAATTGGTGGCCCTCGACAATGCCGACATTAAGTACTCGACGGTCCAGAACTGGTACGCGGGTGACGAGAACGGCGTGGGCGGCATCTACAACTTCGTCACGAAGCGCGGCTTGTGCAAGGGCGTCAACTCCCGCATCAGCTGGACCCAGGTGGAAACCGGTTCGGCGATCACGTGGAAGTATCCGTCCTGTGTGCTGCTCGGCGACAACTCGATAGGCGAGTTCTATTCCGTGGCCCTGACCAATCATCTCCAGCAGGCCGATACCGGCACGAAGATGATCCACATCGGAAAGAACACCCGCAGCACCATCGTTTCGAAAGGCATTTCCGCGGGCCGGTCGAACAACTCCTATCGGGGTCTCGTGAAGATCGGCGCCAAGGCCGAAGGCGCGCGCAACTATTCGCAGTGCGATTCGATGCTGATCGGCGAGACGTGCGGCGCCAACACCTTTCCGTACATCCAGGTTCAGAACAACACCGCGAAGGTGGAGCACGAAGCCACCACGTCGAAGATCGGCGAGGACCAGCTGTTCTACTTCGCGAGCCGCGGCATCGGCAACGAGGAAGCGGTCTCGATGATCATCAACGGGTTCGTCAAGGACGTCTTCACGCAGCTGCCCATGGAATTCGCCGTGGAAGCCGGGCGGCTGCTCGGCTTGAAGCTCGAAGGGAGCGTCGGATGATCGAGGCAGGCGCAAAAGTGCTGCTCGAAGTTAAGCAGCTTTCGGCAACGGTCGGTGGCGTGCCGATCCTGAAAGGCATCGACTTCACCGTTCGCGCCGGCGAGGTGCACGCCATCATGGGGCCGAACGGTTCGGGCAAGAGCACGTTCGCGAAGGTGCTCGCGGGCCATCCGTCCTATCTGGTGACGGGCGGCGAGGTGAGCTTCGATGGCCGGAATCTGTTCGAGCTCGCGCCGGAAGAGCGCGCGCGTGCCGGACTGTTTCTCGGTTTCCAGTACCCCGTGGAAGTGCCGGGCGTGGCCAACAGCCAGTTCCTGCGCCTCACCTACAACACGGTCCAGGGCGGGCGCGGCAAGGATGAACTCGATCCGCTCGAATTCGACGACTTCGTGCGCGAGAAGATGAAGTTGCTGGAGATGGACCCGGCGTTCCTCGATCGCAGCGTCAACGAAGGCTTTTCCGGCGGCGAGAAGAAGCGCAACGAAATCCTGCAAATGGCCCTGCTCGAGCCGAAGCTCGCCGTGCTCGACGAGACCGACTCCGGCCTCGACATCGACGCCCTGCGCGTGGTCGCCGGCGGGGTGAACGCTCTGCGCCAACCGGACAACGCCGTGGTGCTGGTGACGCACTACCAGCGCTTGCTCAATTACATCGTGCCCGACTACGTGCACGTGATGGAAGGCGGTCGGATCATCAAGACCGGTACCAGGGAGCTGGCAGCCGAGCTCGAGTCGCGCGGATACGATTGGGTCGCCGCCGAAGGGCGGGAGGCGGCGTGACCGCCGTCGCCGGCAACGCGTTCCGCGACAGTCTGATCGCGGGGCAGGCAAGCTCGGCTGCGGCGCCGCATGCCTGGGTAGCCCGGTTGCGGGGCGAGGCGCTGGACCGCGCCAACGCCCTGGCCGTTCCGACCACTGGCGACGAGGACTGGCGCTTCACCGATCTGTCACCGCTATATCGGCTCGCTTTCCACCCTGCGCGCGCCGCCCCGCTCGCGCAGGAACTCCTGGCACCGTTCGTCGCGCCTGAAGCAGGCGTGCGACTGGTGTTCGTCGACGGCCGGTTCGTACCCGGGTTGTCCGAGCTGCCGGATTCCGGCGGATTGGTCGCGCTACCGCTCGCGGCCGGCATCGAACGTCACGGTGAGCGGGCGCAGTCGCACCTCGCCCAACTCGCGAACTTCCGCACGGACGCTCTGGTGGCGCTCAACACGGCGTACCTGCAGGACGGTGCCTTGATCATGGCCCCTGCCGGACAGCGCGTGGAAGCTCCGGTGCACCTGTTGTTCGTGAGCACGCAGCAGGACGTGGCCGTGCATCCGCGCGTGCTGGTCATCGCGGAAGCGGGCGCCGAGCTGACGCTGGTCGAGGATTTCGTCACCCTGCACGATGGTGCCTACTGCGTCAACGCCGTGACCGAGGTTTCGGTGGCATCGCAGGCGCGCGTGCGGCACGTGAAGCTGCAGCGCGACGGCACGTCGGCGTTCCACCTGGCCACCTGTGCGGTGCGCCTCGATCGCGATGCCCGCTACGTTTCGAACAACGTGACTTTCGGTGCTCGCATCTCGCGGCAGAACCTGAACGTGGTGCAGGCGGGCGAGGGGGCGGAGTGTCATCTCGACGGGCTCGCACTGATCGGCGGCCGGCAGTTGGCGGATACGCACAGCTTCATCGATCACGCCCTGCCCCATGGACGCAGCCGGCAACTGCACAAATGCGTCGCAGGTGGCGGCGCGCACGTCGTCTTCAACGGCCGCGTGCTCGTGCGCGCGGGTGCGCAGCAGACCGATTCCGGGCAGCAGAGCCGCAATCTGCTGCTCTCGGACAAGGCGCATGTCGACACCAAGCCGCAACTCGAGATCTTCGCCGATGACGTCAAGTGTTCGCACGGCGCCACCGTCGGGCAGCTCGAGTCCGAGGAAGTCTTCTATCTGCGCAGCCGCGGGCTGACCGACACGGCTGCGCGCAACCTTTTGACCTACGCTTTCGCCGCCGACATCGTCAACCGCATCCCGTTGCCCTCCCTTGCGGCGCGGCTGCGCACCACGGTGCTCGAGCAGACCGGCGCCAGGGAACTCGCCCAATGACCGCAGCCAACGCCGCCAAGACCTCCCCCATGCCGACGCTGGACGTGGAGCGCCTGCGGGCAGATTTCCCGATCCTTGCCAACGTTCATCCGCACGGCAAGCCGCTCGCGTATCTCGACAACGGCGCCAGCAGCCAGATGCCGCAACAGGTCATCGACCGCCTGGTGCACTACCAGACGCACGAGCACGCGAACATCCATCGCGGCGTGCACACCTTGTCCGAGACAGCGACCAAAGCGTACGAGAACGCCCGTCGTCAGGTGCAGCGCTTCCTCAACGCGCGGGAGGATCGCGAGATCGTCTTCACCTCGAACGTGACCGACTCGATCAACCTGGTCGCCCATGGGTTCGGCCGTGCGTTCATCGGGGAAGGCGACGAGATCATCATCACGCACCTCGAGCACCACGCCAACATCGTGCCCTGGCAGATGCTGTGCGAGGATAGAGGGGCGAAGCTCAAGGTCGTGCCGATCGACGACACCGGCACACTGATTCTCGACCAGTACCAGCGGCTGTTTTCCGCACGCACGAAGTTCGTCTCGGTCACGCACGTCTCCAACGCATTGGGTACGATCAACCCGGTCGAGGAGATGATCGCCATTGCCCACCGGCACGGCGTGCCGATCATGATCGACGGCGCGCAGGCGGTGCAGCACATGCCCGTGGACGTGCAGGCGCTGGATTGCGATTTCTACGCATTCACAGGGCACAAGCTATTCGGTCCCACCGGGATCGGCGTGCTGTACGGCAAGGCCGACTGGCTCAACAAGATGAAACCGTTCCGCGGCGGCGGCGACATGATCCTTTCGGTCAGCTTCGAGAAGACAACCTACAACGCGATCCCGTTCAAGTTCGAAGCCGGCACCCCCCCCATCTCGCAGGCCATCGCACTGGGCGCTGCGATCGAATACGTGCAGGGCGTCGGCCTCGGGCGCATCGCGGCGCATGAACACGAATTGCTGGTCTACGCGACCGAACGGTTGCGTTCCCTGGACGGCGTGCGCATCTACGGCACCGCCAAGGAGAAAGCCGCGGTCATCTCGTTTTACGTCGGGAAGATTCATCCCCACGATGTGGGCACGTTGTTGAACGAGGAGGGTGTTGCGATTCGGACCGGCCACCACTGCGCGCAACCCGTGATGCAGCGTTTCGGCATTCCCGCCACCGCGCGCGCCTCGTTCGCGTTCTACAACACGATGGAAGAAGTCGACGCCCTGGTCGCGGCCGTCGCCAAGGTGCAGAAGCTGTTCGGGTGAGGCGATGATCGACAGCAAGCAGCTCTACCAGGAAATGATCCTCGATCACAACCGCAAGCCGCGCAACTATGGACAGCTCGCCGATGCCACCCATCGTTCCGAGGGGCTCAATCCGCTCTGCGGCGATCACATCCGGCTTACCCTCAAGCTGGCCGGCGACACCATCGAGAATGTCGCTTTCGAAGGCGAGTCATGCGCGATCTGCAAGGCCTCCGCATCGATGATGACCGCCGCGGTGAAAGGCAAGCCGGTGGCGGACGCCGAACGCCTCGTGGCGGAATTCCGTGGCATGGCCACGGGCGTCCTCGATACCGCCTCCCAGCCCAATCATCTCGGCCGCCTCACCGTGTTCGCGGGCGTGAAGGACCTCCCCTCGCGCGTCAAATGCGCCATTCTGCCGTGGCACACGCTGCACGCCGCGGTGCAATCCCAGGCTGTCGCCAGCACCGAGGGCGACAACGATCCGGTCGCGCAAAGCGCGTGAACCATTTCCACTGACTGCATCTAGATGCCCAAGATCGCCGAAGTCGAACGCACGCCGAATCCGAACGCGATGAAGTTCATCCTCAAGGAGCCGCTCACCTGGGGAATCGCGCACTCGTACGATTCCGCGGATCAAGCGAAGGACGATCCGCTCGCGGCGGCGATCTTCGGGAACGAGCACGTCACCAACGTGTTCTATGTCGATCACTGGATCACGGTGACCCAGGACGGCGAGACCGAATGGTCGGGTCTGCTCAAGAAGGTCGCCGTTCCGATCCGTGAGGCAGCCGCGGCGGAGGAGCAGTCCGAAGCCCACGGGACGGTCGGCTCCGCACTGCTCGACGATCCGAACCTCTCCCAGGAAGATCGGAACAAGCTGATCGCCATCAGTCAACTCCTGGACGAACGCGTGCGTCCGTATTTGCAGGGCGACGGCGGCGATCTGTTCATCGTGGGGCTCGAAGGCAACGAGCTGCGCGTGCATTACCAAGGCGCCTGCGGCAGTTGTCCCAGCTCCATGTCGGGTACTCTGTCCGGCATCGAGAGCCTGGTTCATCAGGTCGATCCGGAGCTGGAGGTGGTGCCGGTATGAGCCACCCGGCGAGGGGCCCGCGCAGGGGGATCGACGGCAAGGCGAGTGCCGGCTGGCGCCGAATCGATGGCGCATGTGTTCGCTCGGCGTGGATCGAGGCGCCGGTATGAGC
>Ga0163144_10023164_pt1 | contig 12271 bp, 8 predicted proteins | sample OliLak19BULKMAT1_FD_123175 | JGI IMG/M metagenome (GOLD analysis project Ga0163144, IMG submission 123175) | Freshwater microbial mat bacterial communities from Lake Vanda, McMurdo Dry Valleys, Antarctica - Oligotrophic Lake LV.19.BULKMAT1 | ecosystem: Environmental > Aquatic > Freshwater > Lake...
GATTGGGTCATCGACGCGATCAATAGCGACATGCCCTTCGATCAATTCACCGTGCACCAAATCGCCGGCGATATGCTTGAACCAAGCAGCAATCCAGCCGACAGCAATTCAGCAAACAGCATCCAAGCCAAGATTGCTACCGGTTTTCATCGCAACACGATGCTCAACGAAGAAGGGGGTATTGATCCGCTTGAGTTTCGTTTTTATGCAATGAACGATCGAGTCGCTACCACTGGCTTAGTGTGGATGGGACTGACGACCGGTTGCGCTCAATGTCACACGCACAAGTTCGATCCGATAACGCACACTGAGTATTACCAATTCATGGCGCTGCTGAACAACGCCGACGAACCCGATCAAGAGGTCATCTCGCCCGCTCTCGAAACTGAAAGCAAACGAATCGAGAATGAACTCGAGAACAAAGCCAACCCACTTGCTGATCAGTTTCCATTCGATAGCTCCGCTGCCAACGATTTGACTCCGGACGATCGCGCCACGAAAAGCCGACTTGCGTTTCAATCTAAATTCAATGCGTGGGCCGTTCAACAGCGCGCTCAGGCAGTCGATTGGACGATCACCGTTCCAGCGTCGATGAAAACGAACTCGCCGAAACTCGAACCCCTCGACGACGGCTCAATTTATTCGACCGGCGATATCACCAAACGCGATCTTTTCGAATTGACGTTCACAAAAGAATTGCTCGGCGAACAACCGATTACCGCGCTGCGTTTGGAGGCGCTGCCCGATCCGCGATTGCCAGCGGGCGGTCCGGGACGGTGTTATTACGAAGGGCGTCGCGGTGATTTTTTTCTCAGTGAAGTGACGCTTCGCGATGGCGACCGAACCATCAAGCTTCGAGAAGGCTCGCACAGCTACGGCAAGAATGGTTTAGGCAGCGGTTCTGCGGATGCTAAGAATGTGTTCGATGGCGACGGCTCCACCGGTTGGTCCACGGCACAACGCGAAGGCGAAGCACATCAACTCGTGCTGCTGCTCGACGAACCACTTCACGTTACTGACTCGCTGAAGATCGAAATGCTTTTCGAGCGTCATTATGCCGCTAGCCTCGGTCGCTTCCGTTGGTCGGTGTGCTCGTCAGACAAAACGCCCACCGCTCAAGATCTGCCCGCTGCGTTGCAGACCGCTTTGGTCAAGCAATCCGCTGAGTGGACTGACGCCGAGTGCAGTCAACTCGAGCGGCACTTTGCATTGACCTGCGACGAACTCAAGGAAGCTCGCAAAGATATCGACCAACTTCGCAAGACGCTCCCGACGCCACCCACGACATTAGTTCTGCAAGAGCGAGCCGCCGACAATCCGCGACCTACTCATCGTCATCATCGCGGCGAGTACTTGAGCCCTCGCGAAGAAGTGACAACCGCGATTCCAGAGATCTTTCGTCAGTTGACCGCCAAGCCGCCGACGAATCGTTTGGAGCTCGCGCGTTGGTTAGCCAGTCGCGAGAATCCGTTGGTCGGCAGAGTTGTCGTGAATCGCGCGTGGGAAACTCTCTTCGGTGCCGGATTGGTGCGATCCCAAGGCGATTTTGGTATGCAAGCCTCACCGCCGACTCATCCCGAGCTGCTGGATTGGTTGGCCGTGGAGTGGATGGAGTCCGGTTGGTCGATGAAAAAGTTACTCCGCGAAGTGGTGCTCAGTTCCACTTACCAGCAGAGCTCCAGCTTGTCACCTGAGCTGCTAAATCGCGATCCGCAGAATTTACTGCTTGCGCGATTCTCACGTCAGCGCGTGGATGCGGAGGTGCTCCGAGATTCGATGCTAGCCACCAGTGGTCTGCTCTGCGATCGCATCGGCGGTCCGAGCGTTCGACCTCCTCAACCGGCGTCGGTCACTGCCCTCGCCTACGGCAACGAAGCCTGGCCAGAGTCCAAAGGCGCTGATCGCTACCGTCGTTCACTGTATACCTTTTCCAAACGCACCGCACCGTTTGCCGCTTACCAAGCCTTCGACGCTCCCTCGGGCGAAACCTGCTCTGTTCGCCGCGAGCGCAGCAACACGCCGCTACAAGCGCTCACGCTTCTGAACGACAGCATGTTCATCGAAATGGCCGAAGCACTGGGTAGCGAAGCGTTTCAATCGAGCCCCAACGACCAGGATCGCGCTCGCGCACTCGCCTCTCGCATGTGGTCGCGAACGCCCAGCGAAGACGAGGTCAATCTAGTCGTAAAGTACGCGGTGACTCAACGTCAGCGAATAACCAAAGGTGAAATATCACCTGAAATCCAGTCAACCGAAAATACAGCGATTAAAAAGTTGATCGCCAGCCAGTCACCTGAAGACAAATCAAATCTCATCGCCTGGATCATGACCGCCCGCGCATTGATGAACACTGACGAAGCCGTCGCGAAACCCTAATGTTCCTAATTTTAAATCTGGAAAAACGGATCGGTCGGAAAAAGCGCGAGGCCATATTTCCGATATGCATGTTGCTGGCCTTGTTGCTGTGAAAATTGGCAGACACTGCAGTAGTAACTGAGAAGTCGGCGAACAAAGGCGACGTGCCGTCGCTGGCGGTGTCGAGGTGGATCGATGGTTCGTCCGTCGAATGGCCAACGGCCCGCTTTCAGTTCAGCGAGCGTAACTTTAGTAGTCGCCCGTTTGGCTAAAAATCGAGCGACAAGATGCAATCAATTCCACGGCAGTTTTGAATTCCCAATGCTAGCACTAAACGCTAACTTACTCAGCTACGAACTCTGACCAACCTTCTGTCAATGCAAGCGAGCGACTGTCGCGTACCGGAACAGCAACTTGAAGTCAGGTTCTTCTCTTGTTGCGTCTGGGCGAGATAGTTAAAACCCTCGGAGTTGAAATTCTATCTCGAGCATGGAGGCTCGTGTGTTAAAGATTCTCGTCAACGTTTGCGTGCTGTGCTGCGCTGCCATGCAGACGGCTCCGGACAAACCAGCTTCGAAATCGTCCAGGCAATTGTATGAACAAGCGTCTAAGGCGATCGCGTCCATCGACTCCCGCGCGGCAATTGAACCGCTGGAACAATTGATCGAAGATCAACCGACGTCTTCGTTGGCCTGCGTCGCAGTGGTCCATTTAGCCGAGTGCTATGTCGCCGCCGAACGCTCAGCCGACGCAGCAACGTTACTTGAGAAATGGTCCGACCGAATCTCTCAAGCCTCAACATCAAGCACGCTTGATACCAACATCGCGGCTCAACACCGGCGAGTCTGGCTACAAGCGTCAAAACGAATCACGGACGACTCGGCGGCCATCAAGTCATTGGAAACGCTGCTAGAAACGCTGCTAGAAAAACTGCAAGCGCGAGAACATGAAAGCGAAGACTCACAAGCAAGCGATACGCTCGCTGAAGTACGCATCGAGTTCGCACGTCGTTTGGCAGCTAGCGGTAAGTTTGAATCCGCCGCAGCGCAGATCGCGGAATTGACGGATGAGGCTTGTGCGGCAATGAGTCCTGAAGTGCAGTTGCTGCATGCGATGGTTTTTCAACAAGTCGGCGATCATGAAAAGAGTCGCAAGGCACTGCAAGCGTTGATCCGAATAGTGCCTCAAACGCCCAGCCACATGTTGGCCCGTTTAGAACTAGCGACTTACGCAATGCAAGAACATGAGTTTGACGCGGCCGGAAAGTTACTGAAACCAATCATTGACACGGACTCAGGCGGACGTGGATTTAATGACGCGCTCGATTGCCGGTTTCGATTGCTGTGGTCTGAGCTCGAATTGGCCCAGGGACACGCGGCTTGCAGCCTCGAAGTGCTGCCGAGCAATGAAAAATTGAAACTGCTTGACGTTGCTCAGCAAATTGCGGTGAGGTTCAGTCGAGCGGAAGCGGCAGCACAAGCGGGCAAAAATTCACTGGCGTTAGAAGAGCTTCAGTGGTTGAACGACCACGCGGTGAAAGCGACCGAAGAACCGACCTGGGCCGCGACGGTAACGCTGCGACGATGTGAATTGCTTTTGAAAACCAAGAATTACTCGAAGCTGGTCACCGAAGTGGAAGACGCTAAACAGCGATTTGTAAGCTTCGGGCGCCTGTATGAGTTGGATTACTTGCTGGCGCGAGCTGCGATGCTCCAAATTGATTTCGAGCGAGCTCGCCTGCACTTGCGAGCGATCTTGGAAACCACAACAGCCAAGAACACTTCCGCAGCCGCACGCGCGCAGTGGATGCTCGGCGAAACCTTCTTTTTAGAACAGAACTGGACCGAAGCCATCGCGGCTTATAAGCCGGTCGTCGAATTGAATGAATTCCAAACTTGGCAAACGCTCGCGTTGATGCAAACCGCCAAGTGCCGTGAATTGCTGAATCAATCGAATGAAGCCTTGGACGCCTACCAAAAAGTCGTCGTCATCACCCGCGATGAAAAGATTCGACTAGAAGCCGCCGCAAGAATAGAAGTCATACAACGAATTGCCAACACCGCCAAATCAAGACCGCTCCGGTAACTGACTAAGCATCGTGCGGTAAATCAAAGTCGTAGTGGAGCTTTTTAAAGATCCTTCCACTCGGGGATCTTTAACATGGTCCTATACAAGTTCCGACAAAACTAATCGCCCCGACAACTGAATTCTTGCAGGCACTTGAACATGCGAAACGCCAAACTTCAAAATACGATTTCACTTGTCGTGTTTGCATTAATCGTAAGCGTAGGTTTCCAATCTGCCAACGCACAAGCACCTCCGCCCTCGGGCTTTCAAAATGGCAGCGCTTTCAACCAGCCATTTCCTAACCAACCTCAAAACACTCAGTTCAACAATCAGCTCGGCAACCAACCCGCCGCGCGCATCGCTTCCAATCCCGCCACCAATCCATTGCCGACTTCGACAAGTCAGGCGGCTAATGCTGCTCCACAAGCAACCGCTGAGGCAACGACTGGGTCATCTATCCCAATGGGCAATCTGCTGAATGTGATTCGCCAAGGCGGAATTTTGATGCTGCCGATCATCGCTTGCTCATTCGTGATGTTGATCTTCGTCATGGAGCGATTGTTGTACCTGCGTCGCGCTCGGGTGATCCCACGCCCCTTCGTTCGCGGCGTGATTGAACAACTGGAGCAACAGCAACTTGGACGCGATGAAGCACTTGCACTGTGCGAAGAAAACGGCAGCCCGATGGCTGAGATCTTTACCGGAGCGCTAAAGAAGTACGGACGTTCGGCGGTCGAAGTGGAACAAGCTGTCGTCGATGCGGGCGAACGTGTTGTTAGTCACTTGCGCAAGTACTTGAGGTTGTTTAATGCTATCAGCAACTTGACACCACTGCTCGGTCTGCTGGGCACGGTACTCGGCATGATCGATGCATTCAATACAATCGCCCGCGCTGACGCGATGGGGCGACCTGAGTTGCTGGCTGGCGGCATTGGAACCGCTTTGATCACCACCGCTGCCGGCTTGGTCGTCGCAATTCCGTCGTACGCAGCCTATGCATTCTTCCTAGGCCGCATCGACAAACTAATCCTTGAAATGGATGCGCACGCTCAAAGTATCGTAGAGATCATAAGTGCCGAAGGTTTACAGGAATCCGGCAAATCGCGAAGCCGTTCACGCAGTCGCGCCGCCTAAGATAGCCGATCACAACCAAGGAGTCGGAAGGGATGCCACTCAAAACTTCTTCGCTGGAAGAACTGCCTAGCGTCAATCTGACGTCGATGATCGACGTCGTATTTTTGCTAATCATCTTCTTTATGGTTGGAACTCAGTTCACCAACAGCGAACGCCAAATCGATTTGCAGCTTGCAAACGTTGGCGAATTGAAACCGATGGTGGCCCCACCTGACCAACGCGTGATTTCGGTCAACGAGTTTGGACAGTGTAATCTCGATGGCCAACCCGTTTCCATTGATCAGTTGACGCAGCAATTGAATGCGATGCGCACTCGGTATCCAGCGTTGCGTGTAGTCGTGCGAGCCGATCAAAAGGTCGCGCTACAACACGTGGCTGCCGCGAGCGCAGCCGCCCAACGAGCCGGTATCACAAGTTTAAGCTTAGCCGTCAATAGCTCAAGACAAGTCAATCGTTAAAGCGCTCGTTGTCGAGCGCCTGAGTGCGAGCGCATGTGGGTGATCAGTTCCGTTTTTGATTCCGTCTATCGCGCGTGGGCTTACGTCACTCATGGTCGCACGTTCGCTGTCGTGCTCGGGATCGGTTTCGCCCTACTCGCCATAACACTGTTGATTGCTTCCAGGACCCGCTGGGGCCAAGCCAAACCGCTGACGAAATGTGTCGTGCTGAGCATCCTCGCGCACGTCTGGCTGCTGATGTATGCCTACGGCACTCGAGTCATCTTGCCCCAAGGCGATCCACACGGACGCGAACAAGCGATGGCTATCTCCATGGACAATTCGCTAGCAGAGCCTCTCGATGAAGCAATGCTTGACGAAGCGATGCCCGCAGTGAGCGATCAAGCGCCAATCGACCCAGAACCACTGCCAGCCTGGGAGGAGCCAGTTCCGCTCAACGAGTTGGCGCGACCTGAACCACCGCAACCAAGCTTGGCCGCCCATTTAAAAACAATCACCGCGCCTCCACTACTGGAAGATTTCAAACCCACACTACTGCCGAGTTTGCCAGCAGAACTGGCGGGCGAGGCCGATGCGACGCAACTGCCTCAGGTTCCAGAACAAGCACTTGCACCCGTTCTGCCGCCACCTGGGATGCCATCATCGGTTGCGATGCAGTCAGTCGCCGATCTTGCCTCAGCAGTATTTCCACCCGCGTCATCGTCGCCACCGCCAACGCGACAGCCTCTGGCCGCTGAGAAAATCCCCGAAGAATACAAGCTTCGCCAAGCTCAAAATCGCCTCCAAATTGCCATGCCGTTTGGCGCAGATGCTGATAGCGAAGCTGCCGTTGAAGCGGGGTTGCTATGGTTAGCCAAGGCTCAGTCGCCGGACGGTTCGTGGAACGCAAAGCGATTCGGAGGTGGCACGGAGACGCAGGCACTGGGAGAGCATCGTCACGAAACCGGCGATCGCGCGGATACAGGCGTGAGTGGTCTCGCGCTGCTGGCGTTTCTCTCCGCTGGGCACACGCATCGCGAAGGCGATCATCAACTGGTTGTCGAACGAGGGCTGAGCTACTTGATCGAGGCTCAGATGCCATCGGGAGACTTGTCAGGCCCAAAGCAAATCGGGCAAGAACCGAGTGTAATGAATGCGCGCATGTACTGTCATGGCATCGCCACGCTCGCGCTCGCAGAAGCCTACGCGATGACCCATGACGAACAACTGCAACCCACCCTGATCAAAGCGGCTCAGTTCACCATCAACGCTCAGGATGTGCGCGGCGGCGGTTGGCGTTATCGAGCAGGCGATTCGGGAGACTTAAGTCAATTCGGTTGGCAAGCAATGGCGCTGCGGAGCATCGAACGATCTGGGATTGCAGTGCCGATCGAAGTCAAACGGCGCATGCAGCGATTCTTGGATAGCTGTGCGACCGGTACGTCAGGCGGTCTAGCTCGTTACCAACCCGCGCAAGGCCCCGCGACTGAAACCATGACCGCTGAAGCTCTAGCATGTCGATTGCTCATCGGATTCCCACTTTCCGCCGCAGCGCAACGCGAAGCCAAATCGATGATCATGTCCCAATTGCCCGGCGCGAAACAAGACAACGTTTATTACTGGTACTACGCGACGTTGGCGTTGTTCCAATTGCAAGACGCCGATTGGATGCGCTGGAATCAAGCCCTGAAGCAACGCTTGCTCACCACTCAATTGCCTGCTTACGACGGGCAGTCCGGCAGTTGGGATCCGGACCCGCTCTGGGGCGGCTACGGAGGCCGAGTCTATTCGACAGCCATGAGCTGCCTGTGCTTAGAAGTCTACTATCGATACTTGCCTATGTATCAACAGTCGAATGTAGCTAGCGCAGCAGGCTATTCGCAGCGCAAGTAAGGATTTGTCAGAGTACGAACCCCAACAATTCCGCACCCTAAAGACATGATCACATCGCTATCAAACACTCATTGTCTACCATTCGAAGCCTCTATAGCGTAGCGTTCTCGTGATTGCAAATTATTAGCATGTTTGCAACGAAAGTATGCGAGCGGTATAATCTGGGCGAATACGAATCCGAACAATCGCGATACACTTGGTCCCACTTTGCGGTGGAATGCAAGAGATAAACTTAAATTCAATCAGAAGTTCGCCGTGAGGCATAATATGATTTCGCTGCTGCTCTTGTTATCGCTCATCGCGCCTATTTTCGCGCAGAATAAATTGACGAATACCCCAGCTTTCAATACCCCAATTGCGACAACAGTCGAGGAAGCGATTAAGCAGCAGATCATTGAAGGTCTTTGTCTCCCTAAAACTTATAGTACCTCACTCTTCTCGCTCGAAGAGCCAGTTCTATTGCATTGCGAGAGTGAAACTGCGGCGACCAAGATCGTTGGACGCAGTTTGATCTTGCAGCCGCATGCGGAGTGGTCGCAAGCTGACGTGGAGATGTTAGTTCATGAAGCTTGCTTGCGTGTGCCCTACAGCGGTTGGCGAGAACACGCAAAAGAAATTAGTGAAAAGACTGCAATTTACTGGGCAGAGTTCGCAGCGACTGACAACCTGGACTGGAGGCGGCGTGTGATTGCAACGCCATTCTACAAGTTCGTGGTGTCGATGCACAAAGGAACGCGTCTAATTGTTTACAGCATTACGACCGGAATGGATGAGATGTCGGCAGAATTGCAAGAGGAACTAGGCCTAAGCTACGGCGTCTTCAAGCAGCCAGCCCGACCGGCGGCTGAGATAGTTAAAGAACTACCTTGCGAAGCGTGGTTTCGTTCACGCTTGGAGTTGGCGAAATATCACCATTCCAGGATTGGCCATAGTGACAGCCGGTGGCCAACTGCGGTGCATATACGCTTCGTTGCGTCAAGTAAGAAGTGGTCAATGATCATCGGCGAGCGTTCTGCGGCCGCTCCGAACGGCGATGAGCTTGGAGACGCCGTGGCGTCTGCTCTGGCTCAGATCGTCGACGTCGACCAAGCTGATGCGCCGCGGGAGATCTTTGCCAGTCACGACGGGGAAACGCAGAAATCTGCGGTATATAAAAATCTAGCGGTGCTTTGGTCGCGAAAGACGGTTGATGGTATGGAACGCATCGAACTGCAGTTTAGATGTCGCATTGCTGGAGAAGCCAATTAGCAGCCAGCTAGCAACTAGCGCGCTCGCTGGAGTTGTGAGCCGTCCACCACTCTCGCATCGCACTCCCCACCGACAGCGTTAGTTCAGTTCAATCTTCAAATCAGAACTGCCACCGCTTGGGACGGTAACTGTGAGCCCGGACTTCGCTGAATCCGCATACTTCCGATCGATTTTGATTTTAGGTGGCGGCGGTGTAGTGAACTCAGTCATGCCTTCTGCAGGATTTGTTGAAGGCGGACCGACATAGGTGACGGCGACTTCGTACTCTCCGGGAGGTGCGCCATCGCCGACCTCGTTTGTGCCGAGAGTGAATTTGCCGTCGCTATCGCTTGCGCCCGCCGCCGGTCGCTTACCTTCGCTCATGAAGATCACTTGATGGAACTCGAGCGGCTTGCCCTTGTACGTGAGTACTCCAGCCGCTGGCACCGTGCTTAGCACATCACCACTCGGTTGGCCTCCGCAACCAAAAAGCAGAGCGCAGATCGAACCTAAATAGCTGAACTTGGCGAGCAACTTCATTCCATCAAACCTTGTGAAATAGGGAAACAATTCCGCAGACTGATCATTACAACTCGCCAATAACCTCGCCACCACCCATCGAACCAACAGAACGCCAGATTTGACCATCGACGCTATCGCTGATGAACTGAATTGAACCGTCAGCCAGTCCCATGCTGACACCGCCGGTGTGATAACTGCGAGCCGCCATATGTCCAAAGAACAAACCACCGGTAATGCAATCGCGGCGACGCGCGTTAGGTGTCAGAGTATGGGTATAGTAAGTCGCAACCAACAAGCCGCGGTAATACTGAAGACCACGATAGAGCCACGCTGAGCTCGAGCGTGTTTCGCAATCCGCAGGGGGCACCAAGATGTTATTGCCAGTCCAAGACGAAGCGGCGGGGCGAGTCGCGACGCGGAAGTCGTCAGGCGTACCAGCCACTACCACTGCTAGCGATCCCGCTCCATTCGGACCCTTCTTGATCTCACTAAACATGGCTGTGTTCGACAACCCGTCGGTGATACTGGAAAGTCTTGTAAATGAGTTGCGAAAGAAAATACCATGCTGAGGGCTAGCCGATACTGGGTTCTGATGCGATGTTGCTCCAAGTGACTGCATGTAGTTGGTTGTAGTTGCATCAATGATGCTGGCGACAATACCGCGATTGGGAGCGGGGTCAGAAGGGCAGTTGTATACCGAGATCAATTGGGTGCGAGCTTGAGCGTTTGCGGCGTTTCCGTTTACCTGAAAAGAGAAGTTAAACGTCGAGTAACTATTGCCCGCTTCCAAGTAAGGAAGAATAAAGGCATGCGTCGATGCTTGCGGAATCTCACCGCGGGTGATCGGTACTTCAATGCCGTCACCGGGTGGTAATTTTCTATGCGCGGATTCATAGTTCAGCAGTGACAAGCCAATCTGCTTCAGATTATTACTACACTGCATGCGACGAGCCGCCTCGCGGGCCGCTTGAACCGCAGGAAGAAGTAAGCCGACCAGGATACCGATAATGGCAATCACAACCAACAATTCAACTAGCGTGAACCCATTGCGACGTAATCGAAGTGACACAGGCATTCGGCAAGTCCTCGAATATTAAGAGTAAAGGATACCCCAGGTCGGCAATTTCGATCGCGTCAAATTAAAGTTGTCGTTAACTTAGCTGCGCTGAACAGAAATGCTTTCTGCGGTGCAGGAGTAGTAGTAAGAGAATAGTTTGTTGGCGTCAACAAGCACAGTCAAAAATTAATAGATGCACTGCATCACTGTTGTTATCGCAAAGAGGTATTACGAGTGATTTCCATCATCCGGTTTTGGGTCTTGCTTGGCTCTTGCTTTTCCATTGGCTCTGAAATGCTGGCGGCGGGTACGCCGTTACAGCTACGTGTGTTGACTTACAACATTCATCACGGCGAGGGTACAGACGGCAAGGTTGACCTGGAACGCATTGCAAAAGTTATTTCGGCGCAGCAGCCGGACTTGGTGGCTTTGCAAGAAGTTGACAACCGTACATGGCGAACCGGCGGCGTGGATCAAACAACCGAACTCGCAAAATTAACGAAATTGCAAGGTCGATTCGCGAAGCAGATCGACTACGAAGGTGGCGAGTATGGTCAAGCGATTCTGTCGAAGTACCCTATCGACGATCTCAAAGTGCATGTGCTGCCAGGCCGACCGGAGCGTGAGCAACGAATCGCAGGAGTAGCGACAATCAATGTGAACGACATCAAGCTCAGCTTTGCTACCACGCATCTGCATCACGCGCGCGGCGATTTGCGGCTCGAGCAAGCAGTTGAATTGAATCGCTTGTTTCAGTCGCAAGCACAACCGTCGATAGTCGTGGGCGATATGAACGCGGTGCCCGATGAGGCTACGACGGTCGAGCTCGCGAAGCAGTGGTTGTTAACTCGCGGCGAACATGAAGGAGCCGCGAAGTTATGGACTTATCCTTCGATCCATCCTGCGAAGCAACTCGATTACATTGCGGCGCGGCCGATCGCTGCTTGGCGGATCGTCGAAGTTCGAGTTGTCGAAGAAGAGCTTGCATCCGATCATCGTCCACTGCTCGCTGTGCTTGAGCTTATTGCTCCGTATGACAAGCCACATGGCGACTAGATTACTGCGTGGATGTGGCCGAGTCTTCGAAGCCACGGCTAGGTTGAGTTAACCGAAATCTTCACTGAATCTACAACCAAGTAAACTCGCCGGACGGCAAATCGGTCTGTTAGAATGTTTTTTATTCAGACGCTAGGTTTGAACCGATTCCCCTCCCCTTGCCTCGAATCGAGAGTTCACTGATGTGTTACAGATCTCTGCCACGCTCCTGTCGAGCCCTTATTTTCGTTGCGTTTAGCCTATCAGCCAGTCAACTTACCGCTGCGGAAGTTTTCCAATTGACGGCTGAAAACATTGCTTCACTTGCACCAGCAGGCAAAGAGTCCGATGCAATCGTGGGCGATTGGGTACTCCGCAACGATCAGATCGCAGTCGTAATTGCGCAACCGGTTTCAGGGCGCAACGCAAACATGACAGTCCGAGGTGTGTCTGGCATGATCATCGATATGACACGTCGCAACCATGCAAGCGACCAACTCGGATGCTTTTACCCGAGTGGTGGCCGCTATCTTTTCGACTCAGC
>Ga0163144_10023166_pt1 | contig 12270 bp, 9 predicted proteins | sample OliLak19BULKMAT1_FD_123175 | JGI IMG/M metagenome (GOLD analysis project Ga0163144, IMG submission 123175) | Freshwater microbial mat bacterial communities from Lake Vanda, McMurdo Dry Valleys, Antarctica - Oligotrophic Lake LV.19.BULKMAT1 | ecosystem: Environmental > Aquatic > Freshwater > Lake...
CAGCGTCGGCTGGGACAGGCTCACCGTGAATGTCGCCGTGCTGCTGCCGCTGTTGCCTTCACTCACCGTCACGTCGGCAATCGACAGCGAAGCGCTGTCGTCGTTGAGGATGGTGCCTATCGCCTTGCCGTCGGCGACCGTGGCGCCACTGACATTAGACAGGACAACGTTGAACACCTCGTCCAGCTCGATGCCAATATCGCCCTTGATGGAGACCGGGTAATCGAACCGGGTCTGGCCCGCCCCAATCGTCAGGAAGTAGGAACTCGGCACGTAATCGACTTCGGCCGTGGCGCTGCCAGCCACTGTTTTTATCTGGAAATACACCGGTGTAGCTGAAGCAGCAGACAGTGTCACCGGGAAGGTCGCAGTGGTGGTTCCGCTATTACCTTCGGTGATAACGGCATCGGCGACGGACAAGGACACCTGGCCCACACTAAGGCCACTGACGTCTACTGGTATTGGTATGGCGAAATTCGAAGACTGGTTGTTACCGAGCTGTCCGGAGCCTCCATCACCCCAGCAACGGGTCGCACCTGCCGTGGTGCGCGCACAGGTATGGAAGCTGCCTGCCGAAATAGCGACGACACCGCTAGCCAAGCCGGAAACCGGCACGGGCACCAGACGATTGACGGTGCTGTTGTCGCCCAACTGGCCGTATTGATTGCTGCCCCAGCACAGGACCGCGCCGGCGGTGGTCAGGGCACAGACGTGCTGTTCGCCGGCGGCAATCGCCGATACGCCAGAGGTGAGGCCGCTGACATTGATCGGCGACGAGCGTTGCGTGGTGCTGTTGTCGCCAACCTCGCCCTTGCCGTTGAAGCCCCAACATTTGACGCCGCCGCCCGTGGTTAACGCACAGCTGTGGAATCGGCCCACCGCGATGGCCTGGACGCCGCTGGTCAAACCACTGACGTTGACCGGGGTCAGCTGTTGGGTGGTATTGCCGATGCCCAACACGCCGTAGAAGTTGTCGCCCCAGCATTTGACGCCGCCACCGGTGGTCAAGGCACAGGAATGGAACGTGCCGCCCGCCAGCGCTGCGACGCCGCTGGCAAGGCCGCTGACAGCCACCGGCGTCGGACGATCGCTGGTGGAGTTGTCGCCAATCTGGCCATAGGCATTCCAGCCCCAGCACTTCGCCCCGCCGCCGACCACCCCGCAAGTGTGAAAATCGCCCGCCGCGATGGCGGTGACGCCGGTCGCCATGCCAGTGACCGCCACCGGCGCGGAACGGCTGGTGGTACTGGTGTCACCCAGCTGGCCGTTGCTGTTGTAACCCCAGCATTTGGCGGCACCGCTGGACAGGCTGCAGGAATGGAAAGCTCCCAAGGAAAGCGCCGACACGCCGCTCGACAGGCCCGTCACCCTTACCGCGGTGGGGTTTGTGGCAAAGAAGGAATTACCCAGCTGGCCGGAGGTACCGTCTCCCCAGCACAGGGCTGCGCCACCGGCTATCAGCCCGCAGGTGTGGTAGCCACCTGCCGCGATCGCCGTCAGTGCCGTCGAAGCACCGGAAACCACGATTTCGCCATCGACAGAGTCGCTGCCCTCGTAGTCACCGTTCTGGTCGTAGGCGTTGAAATTCACGCCGAGCGTGACTATGCCCGTCATGGGGCCGATATCCACCAAGGCGGTAATACTGCCGGCACCCAGATCTACCGAGTGCGAGCTAGCGAGGGCAACGCATTTGAGTCCGGTATAGGCGAGTTCCGTCGGGGTGCATTGCAGTTGGCCGTTGCTGACCGCGCCCGAAATCGACGCGATCCGGATCGTCTGGTTTCCATAAAGCGAGAATTCGAAAGCACCGGTGTCTGGACCCGGTGTGAAATTGATCGTGACGGCATGGTTGACCGCAAGGGGACTGGCCTGGGTCTGGCTGGCGACCAGCCGTTGCGCCAAAACCGTGGGCGGAAATGCAACGAGGCAGAGAAAGACGAAACAGAGCACAACACGGCACTTCACGCGTGCGCGGTTGGCTGGCACTGTGGCCGCAAGCAACGCAGACGACCTGCCCTCATCCAAGGTGCTGTTCAGAAGCACGAGGCATCCCTGACGATAGCCGCACCAATGCAGGTGGCATCGGCGCTGTTGACCTGCCCGTTTTCATCGCAATCCGGCTGTCCGGGAGCCAAACCCAGACCCGCCACCTCGTTGCGGGTCCGCACCATGTCGTCGGCTTCCAGCCCGCGGTAGTAGTTGTCAATGTCGGTATCGCCCCGGCAAAGCCGCCCAATTGCGATGTCCGACTCCCAGCCGGTAAGCCGTCGCGTCGCGTAGGCATCGATGGCAATCCGCCCGGTACCCGTGCCGGAAACCCAGCCCAGCGAGACTTTCTTGATGCGGTCGGCGGCGTTGCCTGCAACCACGGAAAAACGAGGCGTCGGATCGGTACCGGCACCGCGCACCTCGACCGTCATCGGCTGCCCAGCGTTCCAGTCCAACTCGATGGCGTACCAGCGGCCAGGCACGACCGGCGAGGTGAAGGTGACGTTGGCGCTGGTGTCGAACTTCAGCGTGGTGAGGTTCTGGCGGATCTTGATGATCGTCTGCCCGGAGGCATTGCTGGCCCGGAAAAACTCGACCTCCTGCGCAGGAACATCCACGAAAACGTAGAAGCGCGCGTGGTAGGCCCAGTCTTCCAGCGTCAGGGTGTCGGTGACGTAGTTGCCGGGCGCCTTGGCGATAGCGGCGCAAGGGCCGGAATAACGTGGCACCGGCGCGGCATCGGCGGGCGTCCCTACCGTCAAGACCTGACCTGCGCTGCCAGCGGTGGCCACTTCATCCCAGCCATTCAGGCTGCAGGCCGTGGCCCATCCGGGCACAACGAGAAACAAAGCTGCCACCTGCAGCCCGAACCTGTTGACGCATGAGTACATGCACCGCCTCCGCAAGCTAGCCCCTAGCCATTCAGCAACCGCTTCAGCACTTTAGGCCAGTGTCTGGCCACCTTCAACCATGGGCTCACTCCCCGGCATGACTGCGTCGCAACCGGTACAAGGGCGCATCACCCGCGCCCTTGGCAAGGGGCAAGCAACCAAGATAGTCGAGCGCGAACCGACGATCGCCGGTTGCCGCCAGCGCATAGGCCATTTCGGCACTGACGCAAACCGAACCTGCCGCCGCCACCGGCTCAATGCGCGCCGCACGATTGACGTGGGATCCGAAATAATTGTCGCGACCGAGCAAGGGATCGTGGGCACGGAACACCGGGCCAGTATGCATGCCGATACGGATGTTCATGCCTTGAGGAAGGCCGAATAGCGTCCAGTCCCGGTCGCGCACCGAATCACGTATCTGCAGCGCAATCTCGGCACCATCCTCGATCGCTTCGAATACCAGGTAAAGGCCATCGCCCCAAGTATTGGCAAACACGGGTTGGCGCTCGCAGCGGGAGAGGATATCGGCGATGGCGCCTAGGAAATTGACCAGGAAGGCCGGCGTATCCTCCTCCTCCAGACGGCTGTAGCCGACCATGTCGGCAAACAGCATGGCGCGCACTTCCCGACGCAGGGAATGTTGCCGGATCGCTACTTCGCTGACCGCAGCCGAGTCGTCCGCCGCCATTGCTGACGACTCAGGCAAAACGGAGAGATCGATGATTTCCTGGGCCAATCCGAGCCGCGCCCATTGGCCAATCAGGTCCGCAGTGCCGCCGACGAGACCGCCAAAGCGGTGATCCACCACGGCAAGCATCAGCGGTTCGGTTTCCAGTTGGCGCGCCCGCAACATCGCCGCGCCAAGCATCAGGCTGCCGGCATGGGAGAACAGCGCATCATCCCCAAGGTAGCGTTCCTTCACGCCATAGGTGACGCTGGTGGCCCGTTCCAGCGCCGATTCGAAACGCGCCAGCCAGCCAGGACCCGCGTAGGACACGCTGGTGGCGATGAAATCACCACGATCGAAAGGCAACGTGACGTGCACTTCGGCACCACGCGCCAGCATCGCCTCGATGAAGAGCAAGTCGGCCCCACACGCCGCCGATGTGTAGCCGATGCCGGCATTCAGCGCACCTAACCGCTCTGCAATCTGTTCGGCAACGGCTGCTTCCAGGCTCGCCGGGAACCGCGGCACGGCACGGCCAGGCGCATCGAGCAAATGCCCGGTGAACACGACGATGCCAGGCAACTCCAGTGCCGGCAGCAGGCGATCGGGCAGCAGCAGGTGCCTGCCGATCAGCTTCAACTGCCGACGCATGCTGGCGATATCGCCCACCTGCCGGCCGGCAATCACGACGGCAGCGCGGTAATGACCTTCCGCGGATTCGAAATCACCCAGCAGGATCGAAGCCTCGGCCAGCGTAGCCTCGCGCCAATGCGATTCCACCTCGCCGGTGATGGACAGTGCTTTCGCGCGCACCGCCTGTGCCAGCGACCGGGACAGAGTTGCGTCGCCGATCAGGCCAGCCAGCGTGGCGGCATTGATGCCGGGGAAAACATCGCCAGTGTCCTCCCATGCTTTCCGGTAGCGGACCAAGGCCGTCCTGCCCATCTGCCGCCTGTCCTCGCCCTCGGGCAGCGACGCCCAGCGATCCTTTGCGATGCGCCCGGCGAGTGCCAGCCAATCGACCGGGGCCGGCCCAATGGCTTCAGCCAACACGGCTTCGATCAACTCCGAGGCTTCGGAATGGCTGCCGATGCGCGCCAGGGCCAGGGCACAGAGATAGCGCAATTCCGGCGATGCTCCAGGCAGGCGGCAGCGCTCGCGCAGGATTTCGCAGGCCAGGGTGGCGTGGCCCAGATCCATCGCCCGCTCGGCAAGCTGCGACAGGCGTGCATCGGGAACGGACCTCATCTGGGGCTTAAGTTCATCCCATTGGTCGAGCACTTCGCGCAGGGTGATGTCGGGCATGGCGTGCCGTTCCTAGCTTGAGCCGAAACTTTGTCGGCATTTGACATTGTCATGGCGCTGTTGGCATACAGTATCGCTGGTACGTTCCATGTTGACCATGCAACTGCACGAAGGTGTCAAATGTGCAAATTCCCCGCCAAAATCCCGGCTATTCTCATATCGATTTTTTTTGCCGGTCTGGCGATGGCTGGCGGTCGCCCCATCCGCGTCGATTTCGGCGACTGGTCACCCGCCCAGGCCATCGGCAGCGCGGCTTGCCCCGGCACAACCGCGGGCAGCACGATAGTCATCTGGAAAGACTACTACCTCGTCGGTAGCGAAGACACCAAGTACTTGGCGGACGCCTACTGCCAAACGGCATTGGCTGGCGATTTCGACAGGGCCAGCTTCAACGGCGAAGACTCGCCCTACATCAGCCGGCTCGTTGGTTTGAATACCGACAACCGGGTTAAGGCAATCCGCTACACATTCCTCGATGGCAACCGCTTCAGCACCACCAAGCAGGGTTACCAATGGGTGATCTATTCCTTTCCTGGCGTTGAGCTGATTGGACTCAACGCCTCCGCTGGCTTTCCTCTGACTGCGGACAGTCGCATCACCTACCAGAACATCGGCAACAGTCCGTTTTGGAGCGCCGACCAGTATCCGGACGGACAGTACCTCTGCTTCGTATATGGCTCCGGTTCTGGTGGATTCGGCGGCAACTACATCATCTCCGACAACAGCTACCAGTTTTCCGCCAAGGATGACCTGAACCCCAGCAATCGCAACGATTGCGTGGCCAGACTCACCGGTGTTTACGCCAACAGCTTTGAAGACCCGCAATGATTGAAGACGGGGAGTTGGATCTAACCGGACAAGCCGCTGGAGCTCCGGCACCCATATACCGTGCCTTCATCAGCTACAGCCACCTCGACACTCGGCTGACCCAGCGGCTGCACAGGAAACTGGAGTCGTACTCGGTTCCCAAATCGGTTCGTTCCGCTGGGCTCTCCAGCAAGCCAATTCCAGCCCATCTGCGTCCGGTGTTCCGTGATCGCGATGAACTGGCCTCCGCGACCCGTCTGTCCGACACCATCCAGGAAGCGCTGGACCAATCGCAGGCGCTGGTCGTGGTGTGTTCTCCCGCCGCCGTGGCCTCGGCTTGGGTCAACGCTGAAATAGATTATTTCCGGCGACGCCATCCTGACCGACCGGTATTGGCCTTCGTCGTGGCCGGCGATCCTGGCCTGGACCCACGCAAGGATCCTGCGAAAGCCGCCCTGCCGCTGGCGCTCGCGCTGGAAGACCCCGACGCACCCGAAGGCAAGCTCGGCGAGCCCATGGCGGCTGATGCCCGTGATGTCGGTGATGGATTCACTGCCGCCTGCCTCAAGCTTGTCGCCGGCCTGCTGGGCGTCCGCTACGACCAGTTGCGGCAGCGGGAACAAAAGCGAAGCCAACTTCGCTGGGCTGTGCTTGGAACGGCTTCCTTGGCACTTACGGCAGTGTTCGCATTCATGGCATGGCAAGCGACCGCGGCACGCGACCTGGCCAAGGCAGCGCAGGCCAACGCAGAACTGGAACTGGAATCCGAGCAGCAAACACGCGCCTTCCTCTTGTCGGTGTTCGAGTTGGCCGATGCGAATGAAAGCAGGGGAAATCAAGCCACCGTGCGGCAAGTCCTTGATAGGGCTGTCGAGAAAATCAATCGCACCGAATTCAAAAAGCCCGTGACGCGAGCACGTTTCCTCGCCACGATGGGACAGGCGTATTCAAGCCTTGGCCTCAACCGAAAAAGCGTCGAGCTGCTTCAATCATCCATACTGGCTCTGGAAAACAGCCTCAATGCGCCACCCGATCGCAGCCAGAGGATCGACAGTCGAATCGAACTGGCTGAAATCTTTTTCGACATGGGTGAATACGACAAATCCATGCTGCAATTAGACCTTGCCGCGAAGCCTGGCGATCCCTTCAGCATCGAACAAGAGATCAGGATTGCCAACAGCAAGGGCAACATTGCGCTGTATCGGGAGAATGACTCCGAGGCGGGTAAGCATTACGGAATCGCGCTGTCTTTGATAAAAAAATCAAAACTGACGGGTGAAAAACTTGCGCTTCTGATGGCAAAAACTGAATTTGGGCTCGCTCAACTCGATTATTTCGCAGGCAAATTCCTGCAAGCTGATCAGGGAATCACCCGCGCACTTGATCAGTTGGTGCCGGCTGTTGGTGAGACACACCCGGATGTCATCAACCTCAGGGTAACAAAAGGTTCAATCGCATATGCTGCCGGCGCGAGAAAGACTGCGCGAGCCGACTGGACAGCATCGCTCAGTTCAGCCAGCAAGATTTACGACGCCTCGAATCCCGTCATGGGAACCATCAAGAACAATCTCGGGTTGCTGCTGCTTGAGGACGGCGACTTGAAGGCTGCCGAGCCCATGCTCCGCGAAGCGCTGGCCAGCGACCGCCAGCATCGCAGCGAGAACTTCGACGACCTCGCCTACCCGCTGGCCAACTTGGCCTACACGCGTTTTTTCCTGGGCGACACGAATGAGGCGCGGAAACTTCTCGAAGAAGCCCTTCCGATTGCCGAGGCCAGCGACCATGCCATGAAGGGCCCCATCCTCAACGGGTTGGCCGATATTCTCTGCTCTGATGGAAATGCCGCGAAGGGCTTGGCTTTCGCCGAAGCTTCTGCCCAGGAAAATTCCAAGCGTCATCCACCCGACCATTGGCGTATTGCCCAGTCCAAACTCACGCTCGCCTATTGCGGACAAGCTGCAGGAGTGACTGTCGACAGAAGTGAAATGTCTCGCCTGTCTGCACTGTTACGAAAAAAATTCGGTCCAAGAAGCCCTTTCACGCGTCGAGGCGAAGCCCAAGCCAAAGCTTCTGGTCCAATCGAACGCTGAATCACACAGACAAAACGCTTACTTCAGCCCGAGCAATGCCCTGAGTCGTTGCCCTGAGTCGTTGTCCTGCCTGGATTGATCCACCCAAGCGACTTGAGCACGAAACGCCCGCCGATGCAGCTGCAAAAAAATCAGCGCGGCCGCCGTTTTTCGATCAACCGCTGCACTAGCTTGGCAATGCGCCAACCCGCCAGAGCAAGCGGGATGGCTTTCACGATCCAGCCCAAGCGTTTGTCGGCGACAAAATTTGCCGCCGTGGCCAGCATCGCCGACTTGTTGCCCATCAGGCCGAGCAACATCGGCGCGTGCTGCAAGGGCAGCATGGGATGGCGCAGTTCCTGTACGACGGCGAGCATTTCCAGCCGGTGTGATTCGGCCTCCAGCCTGAGCAGACGCTTGCGCAGTTCGCGTTGCGAGATGCGAGCGGTGTCAGTCATGGCAGCAGGCGCTCGCGGTCGCGCCGCAGTTCATCCAATGTGCCGGAGAACGGCTGTGGGCCGTCCTTCATGCCCGCCCACGCCATGCGCAGGCAAGCGGCTCCGACACCCAGGAACAACACCAGCAGGCCAAGGACGGCGTAAAGGCGCCAGGCCTCGCCGACCATCAGGATCACGGCCAAGGTGATCGTCAACAGGCACAGCAAGACGCAGCCGGCACCGACGATCACCAAAATCAACGTCTTGATCAATCGTTCACGGGCTTCCTCAAGCTCGATGCTGAAGATGCCCAAGTGCGACTGCAGCAGGCCCAGCAGTGCTGCAAACAGGCGCTGCAAAGGGCCGGGTGGCGGTCGCTTGGCGGTAGCCGGATTCATGCGCGATCAGTCCGTGATCTGCGAGAGCAGTTCAGCGACGGGAGACCAGCAGCCCGATCAGGAAACCGATGCCGGCGGCAACGCCAATCGACTGCCAGGGATTGTCGTGCACATAGGCGTCGGTGACCTTCGCGGCGACTTTGGCTTTTTCGGTAACCAACTGCTCGGTCTCACTGAGCTTGGCCTTGACGGTGCGAAGATTGGCAGCGATGCGCTCGCGGACGGCCTGAGTCATTCCGCTGGCCTCGTCGCCAACGTCTTTGAGCATGGCCTCGGTATCGGCCAGCACATCCTGCAGGTCGGACATCAGGGCTTCCTGGTCAGCTTGGACTTTAGTTGTCATGGACTTGCTCCTCAAGGGTGAAGGACGGGCGGCCGGAGTTTGAGTATAGGGCGAGAATTGTTTCGATGGAGTGGAGAGGAAATACGGACGGCTGTGCTGGAAGGGCGTTGTTCAGGGAAGCGTCGGGCCACAAAGCCCTTCAACAGGCGGGCAGTTGCGCAAGACGTCGCTCCGTCTGTATCGGCCCGCAAATTTAATCGACATAAACCGTCTTGATGTTCATGAACTCGTGGATGCCGTGCTCGGCCAACTCGCGGCCATAGCCGGAAGCCTTGGTGCCCCCAAACGGCAGGCGCACATCGCTGCGCACGATGGAATTGACGAAGCAGGCGCCGGCGCGGATCTGCCGGGCCAGTGCCTCACCCCGGGCCTTGTCCCTGGTCCAGACGCTGGCGCCAAGGCCAAAGCTGGTGTCGTTGGCTACGCGTGCGGCTTCGGCGTCATCCCAGACCCGGATGATGCTGGCGACCGGGCCGAACAACTCTTCGCTGTACGCTGGCATGCCGGGAACCACGTGATCGAGGATCGATGCCGGATAGTGGCTGGCGCCCTGCCCCGGCTCGCAGCCCAGCAGCGGTTTCGCACCGGCCTCAACGCTGCGCAACACCTGCCCGTGCAGTTCATCGCGCAGATCCGGCCGCACCATCGGCGCCAGATTGGTCTCGGCAATATTCGGGTCGCCAACTTCGAGCTTTCCGGCAGCCTCGACGAAACGCCGGACGAATTGTTCGGCAATTTTTTCCGTGACGATAAAACGCTTGGCGGCAATGCAGGTCTGGCCGGCGTTGCCAAATCGCGAGGCAATCGCCACCGGGATGGTCTTGTCGAGGTCGGCGTCATCTAGCACGACGAAGGGATCGCTGCCACCAAGCTCCAGAACGCATTTTTTCAGGTACTGACCGGCTGTTGAAGCCACTGAACGCCCTGCCCGCTCGCTGCCGGTCAGGGAGACGGCGTGAACGCGCGGATCGGCTATCACGCTGGCGGCAGTGGCGTTGTCGATATGCAGCACGCCGAACACGCCCTCGGGTATTCCCGCAAGCGACAGCATTTCAGCAATCAGGTCGGCGCAGCGCGGCACGTTGGTCGCATGCTTGAGCAGGGCGACGTTGCCGGCCATCAGCCCCGGCGCGAGGAAGCGGAACACCTGCCAGATCGGGAAATTCCAAGGCATCACCGCGAATACGCAGCCCAGCGGCTCATAGGTCACATAGCTGCGGGTGGCCTCGGTTGCGATGGTCTGGTCGCGCAGGTAGTCGACGGCATGGCGGGCGTAGTAATCGCAGGCGCCGGCGGATTTTTCGATCTCGGCCAGTGCCTCACGGTGCAGCTTGCCCATCTCGGTCGACATCACTGTGGCGATACGCTCGCGGTGCTCGCGCAGTTGCGCGGCAACAGCCAGAAGGAAAACACCACGCTGTTCGATGGAAAGCACCGACCATGCCGGAAAAGCCGACTGCGAAAGTGCCAGCTTCAGCTCGACATCGGCCGCATCGGCATAGTCATAGCGATACTCGACCTGACCGGTCCATGGATTGCTGATTTCAACAGTCATGCATGCCTCTTGGTTTTTTGGATGTGCATCGGGACACCAGCATGCAGCACACGCTTTTTGCACGAGCGGCGCAAGCCGCGACCACGGTGGCTGGAGAACACGGTCGCGGCTCGCGCCGCTCCTGCAATGTCCCTAGCCCTGCTGCAGCGCCAACTGCATGTCGCGCTGTCGGCGTTTTTCCTCGCGATGCATCAGCCACCAGCCGATACACGCCGCCGTGGACACCAGCATCACCAGCAGCGAGGCCAGCGCATTTATCTTCGGGTTCAGGCCCATGCGCACCGAGGAGAAAATCTTCATCGGCAGCGTGGTGGCATCCGGACCTGCAACAAAACTCGAAATCACCACATCGTCGAGCGAAAGCGTGAACGCCATCAGCCAGCCAGACATCAGCGCCGGCATGATGATCGGCAGGGTGATCACGAAGAACACTTTGACCCGGTTGGCACCGAGGTCCATCGCCGCCTCTTCCAGCGACTTGTCCAGTTCGGCCAGACGCGAGGAAATGATCACGGTCACAAAGGCCATGGTGAAGGTGACGTGGGCGATCCAGATCGACAGCATGCCCTTGGGCGAAAGCCCGAACGGGCCGAACAGGGTCACGAACATCAGCAGCAGCGAGAGACCTGTCACCACTTCGGGCATCACCAGCGGCGCGGTGATCAACGCACCGAACAGCGTCTTGCCACGAAACGGCTTGAATCGTGTCATCACCATCGCCGCCACGGTGCCCAGCACCACGGCGGCAGAGGCCGAGAAAAAGGCGATCTTGAGGCTGACCCAAGCGGCAGCCAGCATGGAATCGTCCTTGAGCAGCGCCGCGTACCACTTCAGCGAGAAGCCCGACCAGACCGTCGAGATGCGCGATGAATTGAACGAGAAAACGACGAGGATCAGGATGGGCAAATACAGGAAGGCATAGCCCAGCCCCAGCATCCCGCGTCCGAACCAGCCGGCCTTGTGCACCGAACTCATGTCAGCCTCCCTTCCAGATCGCGCTGCTGGTAGCGGTGGAACACCAGGATCGGGATCATCAGCAGGGCCAGCATCACGATCGCCACGGCAGAAGCCATGGGCCAGTTGCCAGCGCTGAAGAACTCGCTCCACAGCAGGCGCCCGATCATCAGCGTGCCGGGGCCACCGAGCAATTCGGGGATCACGAATTCACCGACGGCCGGAATCATCACCAGCATGCAGCCGGCGATGATGCCGGCCTTCGACAGCGGCAACGTGATGCTGATGAAGGCTTTCCATGGTTTGGCGCCGAGGTCGTAAGCCGCCTCCAGCAAGCGCAGGTCCAGCTTCACCAAGTTCGCGTAGAGCGGCAGGATCATGAACGGCAAATATGCATAAACGATGCCGATGTAGGCGGCCAGCGGCGTGTTCATGATTTGCAGCGGCTCGTCGATGACACCGATGCCGAGCAGCATCTTGTTGAGCAGTCCATTGCTTTGCAGGATGCCCATCCAGGCATAGATGCGGATCAGGAAAGAAATCCACGACGGCAGCACCACCAGCATCAGGGCAATGTTGCGGCTGGACGGCGACATGCGCGCGATGGTGTAGGCCATCGGGTAGCCGATCAGCAGGCACAAGAAAGTGGAGATGGCGGCGATCTTCAGCGAGCTGAGATACGCCTCCAGATATTTGGAGTTGGCTGCCAACTCGACATAGTTGCCAAGGTTGAGTTTGAGCGTCAGCGCGTTATCGATGTATTCGAGGATAGGTGTGTACGGCGGTATGGCAATCGCCTGACTGGAGAAGGAAATCTTCATCACGATCAGGAACGGCACCGCGAAGAACACCAGCA
>Ga0163144_10023167_pt1 | contig 12269 bp, 10 predicted proteins | sample OliLak19BULKMAT1_FD_123175 | JGI IMG/M metagenome (GOLD analysis project Ga0163144, IMG submission 123175) | Freshwater microbial mat bacterial communities from Lake Vanda, McMurdo Dry Valleys, Antarctica - Oligotrophic Lake LV.19.BULKMAT1 | ecosystem: Environmental > Aquatic > Freshwater >...
AAGGAAACGCATCTGGTCGCAGGTCGCAGCGACGCTGCGAAGTCCTTTCCGGCAGAAAGGACCTACCTCAGCGCGGACGTTCCACCGACTCGTCCGTGCATTCGAGAATGCGATTGTCACTGATTGGCACGCGAGGTTGAATATCAATTGTCACTTGCCTTACGACACGGATTCGTATCCGAAGAAACATGCGGCTCGACAACACGACTGGCGGAAGAAACGTGTCGAGTACTTAACGGCCTGATTCGTTCCCTCCGAAAGCAAAAGCCTCCAGCCTAACGTCTCCAGCCTAACGTCTCCAGCCTAACGTCTCCAGCCTAACGTCTCCTATGCAATGAAGCTTCACAATACCCCGCCGCGACATCGGCTTACTTGAACGATTCGTTGTGACGGAGGATGCGTTGAAGTTCCTCGACCCGGTGGGAGCCAGTCTGGGTGACATGGTTGAGGTGGAAATGAAGGTGACAACCGCACAGGAGCAATCGTACGACTCTGCTTACGTTACCGCTTGCAAAAAGAGTGGCGGGTAGTAGAATTGAGCCGGTAGAATTGCACGTCCGGTTTCAGAAGGTGGCAGTTCGATGAATAAGCGCAATTCTCGTCCGACGCTCGTTCTGGCTGATCCCAGGAAGTCATTGCTCAGCGGCCATGATGCCATGCCGACGGTGCCCTTCGACACTGAGGATTGTGTCACGCGGCCAGCCAGGGGTCGGACCACTGCAGTGGACTCCGCTGGTAATTCTGTTCCGATGCGATTTGTACGCGACGACGCAGAATGGACGCTGGAATATCTTCTCCTTGGGGATCTCACCGATCTCTTAAGTGAAGGTTATGACGAAGAAAATCGCAAGTGGATTCTGGTTGTACTGGACGGGTTGTTGGATGCCATTCCCGCCGAAAAAAGACGAGAACGTTTCAGTAAACTGCGCGCCGCGTATCCTGATTCCCCAGGCATGTTGCAGTCATTGACGCAGCTCGAATCTGAACACGACGCGATGATCTATCAACTGCAGAGGCTCCGAAATCGCGTCGCGTGGCGGCTGTCGCTGCTGGATGTCGTCGCCGCCGAAGTTGTCCGCGATCTCACGCGTTGGCTGGTGACATTTCAGAATTTCTGTCAGCGCGAACATCGCCTGGACTACTTCGAGGAAGCACACGTCCATACTGAGTGATATGCTCAGCGCGGTCAGAAATGAAGCCGTCGATGGTCTTGCGAATGTCCCCTCTCCCCCCGCAATCAATTCGCCATCATCACAAATATCCCACGAGGGGAGAGGGCCAAGGGGAGTAGAATCAACTGTTTTCTGGTTCATGATATTAACTCCCGGTCAGCCCCCTCATCCGGCTTGCGGCCACCTTCTCCCCCGATCTCGGGGGAGAAGGGACTTGTGAACGATTCCCGCTGAAGGCATCATTCCTGACCGCCTGAAGTATTGAACCGGCGTGCACCAGAATTGTCACCAACTCTGCTACAATGAATACAGATCTCAATATGCATCTGGTTTAAGACGCAAGCATTCATGGTCACTATGCGAATTCTGCAACTCTCTGATCTGCACGTGTTCCAAGATCCGGAAGTGCGTCTGAAAGGAATCCCGACGCGGGAACTGCTGGAAGATGTGGTGCGGCATGTCGTCGAGTCCGGTCAAACGTTCGATCATGTGGTTGTGACAGGGGATCATACGCACGACGAGTTGCCGGAGAGTTATCAGGCGGTGCGACGGATTTTGAATCCCTGGCTGGATCGGCTGTGGCAGGTGCCGGGGAATCATGATGATCGGTCGGTCTTGAGATCAGTCTTCGGAGATCGCGTCAGCGGAGTTGGGCAGGATCGGATTACGTTCGCATTCAGAGCAGGCCGATGGCTGTGTCTGGGCGTGGATACGCACGTTCCGGGGGCCGTGCCGGGAAGAATTGAATCCGACCAGATTGACTGGATCCGCCAGCAGATCCAGTGGGCGAATCCCGATCGCGTCGCGTTATTCATGCATCATCCGCCGGTCGATGTTGGCAGTCTGTGGATGGATCCGATCGGACTATCCGGCAAAGAACTGCTCCATGGATTGTTCAGTTCGGAGCGTCGCATTGAGTTGGTCTGCTGTGGTCATGTGCATCATGAATTCAGCAGTCAGGTTGGCAACGCGAAAATCTTCACGACTCCGTCAACGGGACTTCAGTTCAGTCCTGCGGGCAGTCAGCCGACATTTGTGGCGGAACCGCCGGGCTATCGGGTGATTGAATTGACGGACGATGGTTTTTCCACGACCGTGTGGAGACTTCCCGTCACGCGATTTTCGCCCGTCACCTGATTTCCGGAGAATTGAATGCTGATTTTTGACGCGCACCTCGACCTTGCTCTGAATGGTGTGGACTGGAATCGTGACCTGCGCTGTGATGTTTCCGAGCTGCGAGCTCAGGAGCGGGCGCTCGGGATGAAGGATCCAGGTCGTGGCGGTTGTACGCTCAGTTTTCCCGAATTGCGGCGAGGTGAGATTGGCGTCTGCCTGTCTACGCTGCTGGCAAGACAGGAACGCGAAATCAATCACAGTTTTGGCTGGACTTCACCGGCCACCTGCTACGCCATGGCTCATGCGCATCTGGCATGGCACAGGGCGATGGAGCGCGCCGGATATCTGCGTGCGATCCGCAATCGCGCCGATCTGGAATCACATTTTCAGGACTTTGAAAAGAATCCGGAAATCACGCCGCTCGGCTTTATCCAGACAATGGAAGGTGCCGACCCGTTACTGGTGCCGGACACGGTGGATGAATTCCACCAGCATGGGCTGCGCGCGATCGGATTGACGCATTATGGTCCGAACCGTTACGGAGGCGGGACGTTGTCTGAAGTCGGACTCGCCGTCGATGCGATCCCGTTGCTGAAACGCATCAGTGAACTTGGAATGACAGTCGATGTGACTCACTTGTCCGACGTGGCGTTCTGGCAGGTACTGGATCGATTTGACGGTCGGATCCATGCGAGTCATCAGAATTCCCGCCGACTGGCACCATGGCAGCGGCAGTTTTCGGATGAACAGTACAAAGCCGTGATTGAGCGGAATGGTGTGATCGGGATGGCACTGGATGTGATTATGTTGCAGCCAGGTTACGTGCGGCATGTGAGCGAAGTGACGGTGACGATGGACCGAGTGGTAGAGAACATCGATATCGTGTGTCAATTGGCTGGCAACACACGGCATGTCGGCATTGGCAGCGATCTGGACGGTGGCTATGGCGTCGAACAAACGCCGTCCGATCTGGATCGCATTTCTGACCTGCAGCGGATTCCGGATCTGCTCCGCAAACGCGGCTACGTGGAGTCGGATATCGCGGGCATCATGCACGGAAACTGGCGACGATTCTTTTCCGAGGTACTGCCGGAGTAGCAGTCAGCAACACGTCAGGATATATCTTGCGATTTCTTCAGACAAAACGCCGCTCTTCCCGAATCATTGAAAAGGATGGGCGGATACGTTTCAGGAAGTACTTGAGTCTGCAAGTTTGTTCCAACAGCGTGTGGCGTACTGAGCGTAACTGATTTTTGTAACAATCGACTCAGTGGCAAATCGACGACAGCGGGATCCCGGCTCAGGAAAGGCGGATATCGTCATGGAACAGCAGGATGCTGCGCTCCCAGCGCGCGCGACGCATGGAAGACGCGTTTGGCTGATACTCATCTCCATGGTCGCACTTGTGGATGTGACGCTGTATCGATGCCTGGGCTTTGCCGGTCCCGCTGTGTTTTTTCCGGTCTCGGTCGCATTGCTGCTGTGGGGACGCCGACGGAGTGAGTGGAATAAATCATTGATCGTGGTGACGAGTCTGCTGTTTCTGCTTTCGGGCAGCATGATCTGGGCTGGCGGATATGGACAAATCATGGCAGCCGTCTGGTTGCTGATCGCAGTCAATCTTTCGGCGCAGGGAGTGACGCCGTATCTGCTGGAATGCACGATTGCACTGGCAGCCATTGTGCCGGGCGGGTACGAGTTTCTGCACGGCTTTCAGCTCAACTGGCGACAGGTGGTGCTGGATCCTGTGGATCATGGACGACCGGCACGTGCGATGAATTTTCTGCTGCCAATCGCGAGCGTCATTGTGTTCGGGACAGTTTTCGTCCTGGCTAATCCGGATGTGATCAAAGAGCTGTCTTCGATACTGTCGGCATTCTCTGAGCATATTCGAATTTGGTTGTCACGCTTTTCTGCGTCTGAGATCATTGTCTGGTGCGTGACGTTCTGGCTGACAGCCGGCCTGCTTTGCCCGGTGGTTCGCCGAACCGTTGAAACGCATGGAATTCTCAGCAACGACGCAAATCCGAGCTATGATCATCCGATGTTCGGGCCGTTTCGCAATACGCTGGCTACGTTGATCAGTTTGTTTGTGGTGTACCTGATCTTTGAATTTCGTACGTTATGGTTTCGTAGTTTCCCTGCGGGCTTTCATTATTCCGGATATGCCCATGAAGGCGCCGCATGGCTGACGGTGGCCCTGGGGCTTGCCACGTTGACATTGTCACTGATTTTTCGCGGATCGATGATGAAAGATCCCCGCGTTGCATCGTTAAAGAAGCTGGCGTGGGCTTGGTCTGCACTCAATTTCCTGCTGGCGGCTTCCGTCTACAATCGGGTACTGATCTATGTGGAATTCAACGGCATGACGCGGATGCGCGTTGTAGGGCTTCTGGGGATTTCGGCCGTCATCGGAGGCTTTGTCCTTGTGTTGGTCAAGATCGTGCAGCGACAGAGATTTATCTGGCTCATCCGTCGCCAGTTGTGGATCCTCTCCTTCGCGATCTACCTTTACCTGGTCGTGCCCGTGGACATTTTCGTCCATCGCTACAACGTGCAACGCATTCTGGCTGGCTCCGTTGCCCCCTGCGTGCAGATCAGTGAGCATCCGATCGCTGACGATGCGTTGCCGCAGTTACTTCCATTGTTGGAGAGCGAGAACCAAACCATTCGCGAAGGTGTCAGGGCTATGCTCAGAAATCGGCTGATACTCCTGCAATCAGCGGCTCGTCAGAATTTTCAACATTGGACCGCGACTCAGTTTGGAAAGAGCCACGCCCTGCAGAAACTGCAGTCCGCAGAAGCCTCGTTGCAACAAGTCGGCACAGACACGAATGCGTCGTCGGCCCTGGGTGATTTTCACGACTATGCGATGCAGTGGTGGTGATTGGTAGTGCAATCGCGACAGAACGATATACTCCGACTTGCTTCGAGACGAAGGAGACGAATGTTTGAGTATCAGGCAGGCGGCAGATGGTTTTCGTGATTGGTGCGTTTTGTGTGATTGCATTTCTCGTCGGCGGAATTCCGTTTGGGTATCTCGTTGGACGCGGACAGCTGAAAGACGATATCCGAAAGCACGGCAGCGGCAACATCGGTGCCACGAATGTAGCCAGATTACTGGGCTGGAAATGGGGGTTCGTCGTCCTGTTTCTGGACGCACTCAAGGGACTGCTGCCCACATTGGCCACGAAACTGTTTCTGCAGGATCGCGGCAGTGTGGAACTGGTAAATCTGGGAGCGATCCTGGCGGGAATCTGCTGCATCGTCGGCCACATGTATCCGATCTGGTTGAAACTGCGTGGCGGAAAGGGCGTCGCTACGGCCTTGGGCGTCATTTTAGTCATCGCACCGTTGGCATCCGGCGTGGCATTGGCGACGTTTCTGATCGTGTTTGCAGTTTCACGAATCGTCGGGCTGGCTTCGATCATTTCGGTAACCTCCTTCGCGATTGCGCAGTTGACATTCATGGGGAAGGATATGTTTGTGTTGGGCCAGCTTCCGCTGACACTGTTTTCGACGATGGTTCCTGCGTTGATTGTGTGGAAGCATCGATCCAACATTCTACGGATGTTTCGAGGCGACGAACAGAAGCTGGAAGCGCGATCGGAGAGCCACGACACGACACCTGATGCTGTGGAGTGAGCACGATGATCGACGAGCCGAACACGGAGAATTCTCCAGCGTTCGCCGAACCCATGCTGCGACTAATGCGGCGGATTGAAGGTATTCCGAAATCAGAGCACTGGCGATGGTTTTTGTTTGATAAAGACCTGAAGTCGGGCATCAGATTTGGCGACGGTTCAGTCGGGCCGATTGTGTCACTGGGGATGCCGTGGCTATCGGCAGAATGTACACTCCGATGGTTGGGACCACGCATGTTCTTCTGGCCGCAGGGAATTCCCCGGCGGCACAGAGTCTCCCTGGTGTCCTCACGGTTGAAGCAGCGACTGGACGAAGAATCGTGGTGGTTCGACCTGCTTCGTACGGCCACGCTGCGAATCGATCCTACGCATGATGTCCTGTGTGCTGTGACAGGAACTGCGGCGCATCGATTTGTACGTCGCGCGGCAGAGATATTCGGGCGATCACTGCTGGAGTTTCAAGTGGACGCGAGGGAACAGCCTGTCGATGACGCCGATGTCGCTGCGTGGCTGGCTGAAACTGCAAATCGCGCGGCGTGGGATTCAACGGTCGCCATCACTGAAGCGGACCTTGTATCGGAACCCCCGGTCCTTGAAAGTTACGCATCGGGAACGCATTGGTCCGTATTTGTTTCGTCTGCCATGACAATGTCAGGCAATTCGGCGAAATCGGACGCACCGAAATCCGAAACTCTCCGCCTGAGCGAGCAGCCAATTGCCGATCGAATTCTGTACGCAGCTGGCGACCGATTGCAAGTGCTTCGGGTCCGGGTCGGTGGCGCGGTTCAGGCGTTGCTGATGCAGCACGTGCTGGATTCCGAACGTTGTGCGTCGCTTGTCATGCTGGCGTCGGACGCTGCCGGACAGATCTCTGAGATTGACCTGGAATCGCACGGCTGCGTGATTCCGTGGCTGCTGAAATCATCAGACGAAGGCGTTTCTGCTGAGAACCATCAGCCTGGAAGTGTTAAGGACGACAAGCCATCTTGTCGATCATCCACCGCGCGGGGTTCGTGGGAGACTTCAACGCCTCTGTCTCATCCGGATGCCTGGCTGCTTCACTGGACTCGTTCGACAGTCGGTCCGTGGCCTGATCAGGATGAACAGGAGTTCAATGACGAACTCATCCTGGGATGCCGCTCGTCCGATCGATCCGCACTGGCAACACTGTTGCGAATCGTCACTGAAGGACGTCTATGGGCGTCGTCAGACGCGATCCGTGGCGGCTTTCGAATGGTCTCATTTACGGAGGTTCCGCTGCACGAGTTTCGTAGTCGAAGGGCATATCGGAGGCATCGTCGACGCTATGACTTTGAACCATGGGGAATCGCCATTCGCCGCGATATGCTGGTGTTTGCCGGAGCCCGTCCGGTCGATTACGGCGACGAAGAATCGTGGCATACGACGACGGAACCTGCACGACCGTTTTTTCAGAACGCCGGAGCGGGCGATGGCTGGACGAAGGACGAGCGTGAATGGCGAATCGCAGGTCATGTGCAGTTGGACAAGTTGCCAGCGTCGGCGGTTGTGGTATTTGTTGATTCCGAAGGTTCGCGTGAGATCATTCAGAAGGAAACCGAGTGGCAGGTGATTGTGGTGCCCGACTCGCTTTAAAAAAGGGGTCAGGAACCAATAGCCAAATGGCCCGGAGGGTGCTCCGCACTATTGGTTCCTGACCCCTTTTTCCTGACCCCTTTTTCAAAGCGCGAAACGCATTCAACGGATTCGTTGCATTTCGACAACACGCAACTGCCAGACTTGCTGGCAATCCATCTTGAGTCTGCTCGACTTTGTGTCAGGATGGGTAATTGCCATGAGACAATTGTCCAACACGCCGGAAACCACAATGTCATTCAATAACGAAATTCACTACGCCGCTTTTCGAGCTGCGTTTGTACTGACGCTGGATTGCATGTTGCGGGAATCTCTGGATCACCAGAATACGGGCGCCAGACCCGGTGGATTCTTGGACGTCTATCCGCTTCTTCTGGGGACAGCCCCTCAAATTCAGCTGGAATGTCTTCTGCGAACATGGGATCACCTGCAGGAAAGCGAGACACCACTCACGCAGTTCGACCATGGCGTGATCAACGCGGCATGTAGCGCTCTGGAGAAGATGGGAGAACTGACGACACTTCCGACCCTGTCCAGTGTGTGGAAAGGACCAAAATTGATCGTCACCGCCTGTGATCACTGGTTGACATCAAAAGTGCGGGCGTTGCAGCTGACGCTGGATGAAAAAACTTCGAGCGAACTGGTTCGGCTCGAAGACAAATTAGATGATCACAACCCCGTTTCGGCAACGTTTTCAAGGATTGCAACTCCGTGTCACTCCGAAGAATTATTGGCCGTCGTCGAACGCTGGAGAGCCTCTGGCGACGTCGTATTGAGTTCAAAAGGACTGCTGACGGGGGAGGAACAGGACATGCTTCGCATCTTTTTTGAGGAACAATCGGGTCTATTGAGGTAAGTGAAGCCCTCCAGCCGCTATCATTGCATTTTGAGATCGGGAATACCGTTTGCGGGGCGTTGGACTTCGTCGGGATTCGGTGATTGTTGAGCTTGCAGAGCGCAAAAGGAACTGAGATCAATGGCGAAGAAAAAGGTAGTCAAGAAAGCGGCAAAGCCTGTAAAGCCAGCGAAAGCAGCGTCCCGCGTGGCGAAAACTGCTAAAAAGGCCCCGCCGACTGTGGCAAAAAAGAAGCCAGTTCCAAAGAAACTTGCCCCGAAAAAGGCTCCCGTTTCTCGGAAGCCTGTGATGGTTGCGCGAAAACCGGCTCCGGAACCCGAGCCCGAACTGACGCAACGGAAAAAAGGCGTGCGAAAAGCCACGATTTCTTCGGGAATTCACGATGAACAGCCATCCCGAAAACTTGGACGTTCGCGTATTCCGATAGATGCACCGCTGGATGTTGTGTTTCAAAACGACATTCAGGCCCGAGAAGCGTTCATGTTCCTCGGGATTCATTCGATTCGAGATCTGGAACAATTCAACCCCGACGACCTGGTGCTGCGGTTGACTGGCCCTGCGAAACTGACAGTGGGTCGTATTCGCAAGATTCTGGCGATGAATAACCGCTGCCTTTCGAACGACGAAGAGTTCGCACTGGAGTTCCAGGAGCTGTTGTCGCGTCCAAGAGAATAGATGTCATATGGATTCGCGATTTCAGCACACTGCTCAAGTTCATTCAGGCGACCTGGCTCCGCTCAGTGATCATGCACGGCGGTCGGCAGATCAGGCCATTGGTTTCCTCATGCAGCAGGCCGTTGAAAACGCCGACTGCATCTCGCTCGCCGCCGGACTGGTCGATGAAGAATCGTTGCCAGTCAAAATCGTGCGTGAGGCGGTTGCCAAATTACTGTCAGACGCCGATTCAGGCCGCAAGCTGTTGCAGTACGGAATCACACCTGGCCCGGAACTACTCCGGCGGGAGTTCAGGACAAATCTGGCCAGACTTGAGCAACGTACCGATGAATTGCGCGATCTGCCGTTGTCGCACCTTGTCCTGACGACAGGGTCCCAACAGCTGCTGTCACTTGTGACGCAGGCATTATTCAATCCAGGTGACATCTGCCTTGTCGCGGCGCCGACCTATTTCGTGTACATTGACGTGCTTCAGGCTGCAGGTGCGGAAATTGTTCCGGTCACCGCCGACGCGGACGGGATGCGACCCGATTCACTGGCTGCCGCTTTTGCACAGATTCAATCTGCAGGCAAGCTGGACCGGGTTCGACTGGTCTACGTCGTCAGTGACTTCGACAATCCGTCGGGCGTGAGTGTGTCTGCAGCAAGGCGTCCTGAGATTCTGAAAATCGTGCGGCAGTATTCATCGGATCACCGCGTTTTACTGCTCGAAGACTGTGCGTACCGCGAACTCCGCTACGACGGCGACGCTATTCCCAGCATCTGGTCGCTCGACAAGACACGCGAAACTGTCATTTTGGCTCAGACGTTTTCAAAAAGTTTTTCACCAGGCATCCGTGTCGGAATGGGTGTATTGCCGCTGTGCCTGGTTAAAGCCGTCACCGACTTGAAGGGCAACGAAGACTTCGGATCGGCGCATTTGAATCAGCATATTGTCGCACATGCAATTCGCACGGGCGCGTATGCCGAACATGTGCGTAGCGTGTGTGAAAGTTATCGCCGCAAACGTGATGCGATGGTGGCAATGGTCGAACGCGAGTTTACCGGACTGCCCGGAGTCTCCTGGGTGAAACCGCAGGGCGGCATGTATGTCTGGATGCGGCTGCCGGACAATATTGAAACAGGCTTCACCAGCGTGCTGTTTCAACGAGCGACGCAGGTGGACAAAGTGATGTATGTCCCTGGTGAGTTGAGCTATCCGGCCAATTGGCCGCATCGGCCACGCTGTGAAATGCGATTGAGTTTCGGTGTGCAGAATATCGCCGGAATTGAGGAAGGTATACGGCGACTTGCGTCTGCTGTCCGCTGGGTTCTCGATGTGCAATCGCAGCAGAATGTCTCGCAATCGCACGCGGAGTCTGGACGGTGACGCCTGAGTCTGATGCTTGGCGGCCATCGTGTTCGACTCAGATGTTGCATGTTCGAGCGGAAATGTTGCGTTCGATTCGCGATTTTTTTCGCGACCGTGATTACCTTGAAGTCGAGACACCGTGCCTTTCCCGTGACATTGTACTCGACGCATGGCTGGAACCGTTTGTCATCGACGTTCGTGGTACTCGATGGTTTCTGCAGACCTCGCCTGAAGCGCACATGAAGCGCCTTCTGGCGGCTGGCGCAGATTCGATCTTTCAGGTCAGTCGTGTGTTTCGACAGCATGAACGGGGCAATCAGCACAATTCTGAATTCACAATGATCGAATGGTACGGCGTTGGCTCGACCTGGCTGGAACAGCTGGAAGTCACCGAATCGCTTGTACGAACGGCAACCTCTGCGGCCGCTTGTGTGACAGGACATAACGTTGCGGATCAGTGGAGTCCCGAAACCTTTCAGCATACAACGTACGCAGCGGCATTTCAGCGTATATTCGGGATTGATGTGTTCGGGTGTTCCGGACGCCAGCTCATGGACGTCGCCCGGCACTTTGGCGTTCCGCTGCCTGCTGATCTGCGGGAAGACCGAATCGACGACGTATTGAACGTCATGCTGGCGTTTGCGATTGAACCTCAATTGGGCGGGACCTCGGAGAGCAGCGGAATTCGTCCGGAGTTTCTATGTGACTATCCGCCTGCTCAGGCAGCACTGGCCGTTATTTCGGAAACGTGTCCGCAAGTGGCTCGTCGTTTTGAACTGTATATAAAGGGTCTGGAATTGTGCAATGGATACCAGGAACTGACGGATGAACCTGAACTGCGCCGACGGGACGCAGTCCGGAATCAACGACGCATCGTTGAGGAGTCGCCGGAACTGCCCGGTGCGTCGCGGTTGCTGGCAGCGATGCAGTCCGGTCTGCCACCCTGTTCCGGGGTTGCCCTGGGATTTGATCGTCTGGTGATGGTGGCTACCGCGTGCCGGGATATTCGTGAAGTGATGCCGTTTCCTGAAGATCGAGCGTAAGTGCGAATCTGAGGCTCGCCTTAAACAGCGCTGGACGACCGTATTCAACTCACGGAGCAGCGACGATTGCAGGACTTGCGGGGCCGATGCCGGATTTCCGTTTTGCAATTCGTTCGATGTCGAATAGAATGCGTTGGGAAAGGTATCTCAGACACTTTTTTCAACCACAATCAGGCATCACTCAGGCGAGGACAAAATGTACCAGGACAATAACCCGTACGCTGTCAACAGCGATATGTTTGCGGTAGATGCGGCACTCAGTGAGCGACTCGCATTTCTCCGAAAAGTTTATCTGCATGTTTTCGGTGCGATACTGTTCTTGATCGGGCTGGAATTCCTGTACTTCAGCACACCGATGGCCGACTCGATTATGATGCTGTTCGGCAGGCGCACATGGTGGATCGCGTTGATCGGGTTTATGGCGGTCACCTGGTTTGCTCAGCGTTTGGCGTACAGCGGTGCGTCTCAGACCTCGCAGTATCTTGGACTCGGCATGTTCACCGTCGCCGAATCCGTTTTCGTCGTGCCAGCGATCTGGTTTGCGCTGCGGATCAATCCCAACCTGATAGGTCAGGCTGCGTTTCTGACGTTGCTGATCACGGGTGGACTCACACTCTTTGTCGTGTTTTCAAAAGCCGACTTTTCGTTCCTCAGAAACTTTCTGTTCGTCGGGGGGATGGCGATTCTGGGTGTCGGACTTCTTTCAATGTTCGGTCTGTTCGGCGGACTCAATGTCGGAACGATGATTTCCGGTGCGATCGTAGCTCTGATGTGCGGCTACATACTGTATGAGACATC
>Ga0163144_10023168_pt1 | contig 12269 bp, 13 predicted proteins | sample OliLak19BULKMAT1_FD_123175 | JGI IMG/M metagenome (GOLD analysis project Ga0163144, IMG submission 123175) | Freshwater microbial mat bacterial communities from Lake Vanda, McMurdo Dry Valleys, Antarctica - Oligotrophic Lake LV.19.BULKMAT1 | ecosystem: Environmental > Aquatic > Freshwater >...
AGAACCATCTATAGACACCGCAAATGTATCAGAACCTCCAGTAGCAGAGTCTGATTTTATAATGTCCAAACCTGTGCCAACAAAGGTCAGTGTCGTGAAATTGCCATTACCACTAGCACGATAAGCGTCTGGACCACCGCCAGTTGTTTCCATAACAACGGAGTCACCAAGAAGCGTTGTAGTTCCATCATCTAGTGTAAATGCTCTAGCAGTTGAGGAGCCGATTAGCGTACTAAAATCATCAGGACGACCAGCCCCAAACTCTCTCCAGAAATAAGTTCGAATTACTTCTTCGTTCGCTGTTACATGGTTGGCACTAGTTAGCGTTGCAGATGCAGCCGCTACTGGTTGAACCGACTTACCGATGGTACCATCGGCTCGCATGTACATTACAACTCGACCGCCACGATTTCCTAAAGTTCCCGATTCAAAACCAGAGTTGTAAGCAGATACATCTGTAGATAATAAAGTTCGCTTTAAACCGTTTACAAGTGCGGTTCCAGGAGCGACTTTGATAGAAGACGAGTCGTTTAGGATTTCAAAGCCGTAAATATGGCAACTGAATCCTGCTTGAATAACGCCTCTTATAGTATGGAACCCAAGACTTAAACCGCTGGCTAAATTTACGACAGAATTTGTGGCAAAGTTTCTTCCGCTCAAAACGCTGCTGTGGGCATTGGTTGAAATGTTGGTATCGACGCCACTACCACCGTCAACAAAAATTCTTACAGCTCTAGTATTTGCGTCTGCAAAAGCAAGGATATTTAATCCAATACCGTAAAAAGAAATTTCAAAAAAATCACCGACATTGCCTATATATACAGTTGCACCAAGGATAATCGATGGCACATTAATGACTCCACCACCAAATCTAAGCTGATCGTATTTATCGTTTATTGGTTTAAATACAGCTTCACCGTTAGGACCACTCTCACCAGTCACTTGCATTACAGACTGAACCTGAATCCGTTCAATACCCATTCTCGGTTGAAGATCTTGCGAAAGATCTACCATCTTTGCTCTATTCACAACGGTTGTAAAAGGTGCAGCTATATAGCTTACATTTACCTGATTTAAAACCTGACCAATTGGAACACCGGAAGGTCCTGGGTTGCTGTTTGCAATGCTTAGAGATCCTGGTACGTCAGCAGCACCAATTGCTGGTACACCAACTTGTGCGATAATACGCATTTGACGTGTTGCATCGACGGTGTAATTGTTAATCAACGAATTGATTATAAGGTTTGTGTCATTTGCTTTAATCAAACCATCAGCAGCAATTGTTTCCCAGTTACCATCAGCTAAAGAATTGTGAAGAATTGTAAAATGAGTCGGCATCGCACTAAGTCCGTGTGCAATGGTTCCGGCTGGGGAGCTTGTAAACGAGCGGTCAAACTTCTTAGAGGGGATTGCACGGTTTCCCTGTCCACAGTCATACATTCGAATGTTTGCACGGTTGGCAGATCCACCACCGAAATTGAGCCAAGCTTTTGCGTCCGCTTTAGCTACAAGGAATGAGTCTGAAAGTTCATTAACAGTTAAACCATCTTCAGAGATGAAACTAGCTTTCCAATCTTGATCCTGAGTGCGAACACCCACGGTGTTCGCTAAATCAATACGTGCAGATACTAGTTTTTGAACATCGTTGTCTGTCATCAAAAAGTTTTTAGCGAAAGCAAATTCTGAAACACGTCCCGACCACGGTGACGATCCACCAGCGATTACGGCACGGTTTCCAAACATCAACGTCTGCGAGCCTGTCGGTGTAACTGTTGGGTAAAATGTGAAAACGTGTAAGCCATCAATATATATTTTTGCTGCACCTACACCGTTTCCTGCAATCGCTAAGTGATGCCAGGAGCCTGGAAGGAAGCTATGAACGTGGTCGTAGTTCTGACCGCCAGAAAAGAATTGTAGAGTGTTCGTTGCTGTGCTGCACCGTATGGCTACGAGGTTGTTTCCGCCCGAATCGCTCATGTTCATGGGAAATTGGAACGAACCGTTCGACCAGCTATCGGAAGCGAACCAACCACCCGCATAGAACGGGATGTTTATTACACTTGGAAGAGTGAAATAACTTGCATCAACTATGGAAAGGTTTACCGTTCCATCACTCTTAAAACAGTTCGCTGCTCCGAAAAGACCAAGTCCTGCGAATGATGCACTGCCTCCACCTGCCACCCCTTGACCAGACGATGCCAAGAAGTTTTTAGCGTTGACAGACCCATCCGTAAGTCCTGAAAGGTTCCAGAAAGAAACTTTCCCACTTAGGCTTGCAAGCTGGAAGCTGTCAGTTCCAAGAACGTGTCCACCAGCGAGCTGTTGACCCTTGAAGCGTTTTGAGTAGAGGATATTGATTTGTGAATCAGTGAGGACCGTTCCTTTGTGAACGAAAATATCCTGGTAAGATCCTGTCCACCATTCACTGGTGCCAGTGTTTGAACCAAGGAAGAGGGTATTCGTGCCAGCCACAGCCGCAATGGTAGCCGACCCAGCGAGTTGACCGTCAATGTATATTTTGCAAGTCGTTCCGCTGAGTGTCACAGCGAAATGATGCCAACCTGAATCTAAACTAGTCGTGGAAACACTTGGGACAGCACCGCCTCCTGATGCTAGGATACGAACTACACCGGAAGCAAACTGCAAATACACCGCATTTGCGAGAGTAGTCCCAAGCTGGATCATTCCTAAAGATGTGCCGTTTAGTGCCCAGTTTCCTAAGCTGAACCACCCGCCGAAAGATGTAGCTCCACCGCTAGTGTTGTAGGCAAAGTCGGCATTTGCTGCTGAAAAATACTGTGACGAACCATTCAGAGTCGCAATGTTTTCACGTCCAAAGAATCCTTTAGAATTGAAAACTGGAGTGCCACTTCCCGCAAGAGCTTGAGCACTGACACCAGAGTCGTTTAGTGACGTGCCACTTGTTTCGTTACCACGGTAAATATGGAGCGTCGTAGTGTTAGGAAAATCTGTTGTCGCCAAATCACCATATGTCGCCAGTTGTCCTGCCGAGCCAACTGTTCCGATGGAATGATCGGAGTCTTCATAAGCATATGGTGCAATATTGACCACTACTTGACTGCTATGAGTTTTTCTTGGGGCATCAAACTTTGCAGTGTAATTGCTCGAACCATCTGTCTTAAGTTCAGCAATTGGAATAAAACGGGAGGTATCAATTGATCCAATACCTGTCGTCAACACCACAAGCATTCCGGTCGTACCTGATGAAACAGGGTAGTAAGTAAACCCCGCCGTTGAATGCGTTGTCAGTGAAGAAGGTAAAAAGGTCGTGTCGAGATACAACACATAAGCTGTAGAAGCTTGAGGTGTTGTGATACTAAGTGCGTTAACACCAGTCTTAAGGTTAAACGTAATGTCAGCTTCAAGTCCGAACATCAGATTATCATAACGCACGAAACCTTTTTTCAAAGTTGCGACGTTGGAAGTGATAGTTTGGAGCTTTAGATCATTACCTGATGAGACAGAGGAGTTAAGTGCAACACTCTTAGTGATTCTAGATGTCCCACCTACAGAGTTCTCAATTACTGAAGTAGCAGAACCTGCGGTTTTAAAAGCAGTGGATGCTGTAGCTTCGAGGTCGATGTAACCAATAGGTATACCTTCGATAGCAGCAAAGAGTGTAACGGGAGCAGCGAGAGCACCTACAGATGCCGCAGAAGCACTGTAAACAGAGTTCACTACATTAGTAGCAGTAACATAAACGAAAGCTAAACGTCTAAATTGACCTATAGTAGTAGCTGGGTTAGCGAACGTTACACCTTGAGACTGAACGGTTCCACCGCTAACGGAAGCAGTTTGTAAGTTAATAGTGGTTGCGACATAACTTACAACACCATCGTCAGAGCTGAGTATAGATTTCTGAGTACCATCTGAATTTTGAGTGAAGTTTGCTGCGATGTTCAATAAAGCATCGGCTGGATTGCTAGCATATAGCCGTAACGGCTGACGAAATTCAGAGTTTACCCCTGTAAAAATTGCGTCTAGTTGTGCTCTAGCAGCAGTACGAAGTACATCTAAAGCCGCATCATTAACTATTTGACTAGATTGTTCTTTATCTATTGGCACTTTATCTCCATGTACTTACAGGACGTAATTAAAGTATTCATTGAATAAATCTTATGGGTTAATTTATTCTGACTAAATCTTGCTGGTGGGTTCAAAGCAAAAACTTAATGAGATTCTTTGAATAAATCTCATTTCGGAGTCTGACTAATGGAACAAGAAATAATAGCTTTAGGTGAAGGTCTTCAAATCTTAGACGATGCAAAACGTGCCGGTATGAGAGTAGCGGTCACAGTTAGAAATAAAGGAATGGGTAAGGATGCTAGCCAGAAGTGGCAAATTCCAGAAGATGAAATGAAGAATAAAGTAATGGAAGGGTTCTTGGAGTTCAAAAAAAAGGCAGGTAAAAGTCCCATGTTCCAAGAAAAAGCTGCTTTGAAATACTTCTTGGACGGCTTCAGTCAAGCCTTTGAGGATTGAAATGCAAAAATTAAAAGAAATATACTTTTTAGTCGAATTATATGTAGTGCTTTTTTATCGCATGATAAAGGAATCTTTTAAAGGGTGACCCCTTTTTATGGTCTTTTAATAAAAACTACTTAAAAGCATTGCAGTTTCACATGCCTTATCCGGTCATAATATGACCGCTTAAAAAATCACCTTTGGTTGTATGTTGCTCGCTGCAACGAGAGTGGATCAAGAATCGGCTGTACAACCGATTTCAAGCCCCTAAGTAACGAAAACTAAAAGGTCCTGGACATAAAACCGAACACATCGGACATTCATACCAATTCTCCCAGTTGTAACTTGTCCACCTTATATGGTACAGCTTTTCCATTAACAAGGAGAAAATAAATGCTCTGTCTTGATTTTAAAGCCCAGATATTGCCATCTATTGGCGGTATGAAAGCTGCTCGTTTAAGTAGTATTTCGAATATTCCTATTCCCATAAGCTGCGTCTTACCTTCATATCATTATATAGAACACGTAGCCGACCTACCTCTAGAAGATCTCTTAATAGACTTAAATCCCCTAGATATCGAAAGTCTTTTAAAAGTTTCCAGCGAAATAAAAACCTTAATTTGCGATAAGCCGCTTTTAACTCGACCTCTGTTTTCAATTCCACTCTCAGACCTCTTAGCCATTAGATCCTCTTCTATACAGGAAGATCTTTTAGGACTGAGCTTCGCAGGTCAGTATGACTCATTTTTAAATGTTGAAAACAACCTAGATCAATTAGAAAAGTACATAAAACTCTGTTGGGCAAGTTTATACACCCCACGAGCTATGTCCTATAGACACCACAACGGTTTAACACAAACAAACCTATCCATGGCTGTTTTAATACAAAACATGATTGAAGGTATTTCAGGTGTACTATTATCAACTAAAAATGAATTTATAATAGAATTTAGTAAGCATGGTGTAGTTGATGGAAAAACCAACGGGGAACATCTCATCATCAAAGACAAGTCTGCCATAAAAGATTTCGGTGCCCTCTCTGCTAAAAATCAAGAACTGCTTATTAATTATACAGAAAGTCTTTTTGATAAATTTGGAGTTCACTTAGACCTTGAATGGGTTTTATCTGACCACTTATTATATCTCGTACAGGTCAGACCCTTCAAGGTGTTGAAGGATAAATATACCGATATATCGGTAAGGGGTATTCCGATCTTATTTGGTTCAGCCGTTGGTTTTGGGACTTTGACTGGGGTAGTGCAGAAAGCTCAAAGTCCACGAGATAAAATTAAAAAGGGAATGATCTTAGTGGTGAAAGATACTAGTCCTGATTGGGAACCTTTAATGAGGCAAGCTAGGGCTTTGATTACGGATCATGGTTGTAGGACGAGTCATGCTTCTTTAGTAGCTAATGAGATGGGTTTACCTGCGGTGGTGGGAACCACAGAAGCTACTTTTTGCTTGACAGACGGGCAAATTATTACGATTCAATTAGGTAAAGAAACAGGTTTCGTTTACGGTGGTGCTTGCTTTGAGGAGATAAGCCATGGGTGATTCAAAAAGTAATATGACTCCTACGACTACAATATCTAAAGGTGTGTTTTCCCGTTTTGCTAGTCGTAAAAAAGACGATACCAAATCCCCCCCTAAAGATGACTATGAAAACTTTGCTGATCACATCGCTAATGCCCATCTGATTTTGGGCAGACTCATTAGTGCAAAGCAGTCCGATCTTAAGAATGAGAAGGGTGAAGAGATCCCTAATGCGTTCAAGACAACTCTTTTGATTGAGTCCAACAGGGATCTTGAAACCATTATGGATCGTTGTGGGGAGTACGCAGGACTGTGAGTTTAGTTGTAAGACGAAAAGAAGAGTTTTGGTGTGATACTTCCGGTCAAGGTTGTGGGAAGTATTTTTTAACCTATTTAAGAAATAATACCAATGGGGCATTTACTATTAAATGCCCCGCTTGTGGACATGACCATTACCGTAAGATCATTAATGGTTTGGTAACTTCTGATCGGGCTCGTGAAGACAGAGATGTTTATAACAAAATAATCATAGGTCTAAAAGCTACTCTTAGAGATACCCCACAACATAACAGTCCTGAGTTTAGACGTTCACTCATGAAGAGGTTATAAAGTGATGCTTATTCATCAAGAAGTAGTTCCATGGCTAGGTTGGGTTCCACCTACTCATCCCTTACATCCAGACTATGATCTTTTAATTAGTAAATTCTCCACTGTTGAAAAACTCAACTTAGCTCCTCAAATTGTAGAATGGGATGCTTTTAATAAAAAAGAAGTAGAAGAAGCTAAAAAGATCTACCAACAAGCTAGACGAGAAATTAGAGAGATTGTCACTCTAGCTGGTATCCCTATTGAGTTCTTTCACCCTTCCCTAGAAGGTTTTGAGATCAAAGGCAAAGCTCTTAAAGCAGGGCAATTCTCGGTTCGTATCCTGAATGAAAAAGGTGATGAAACTGTTGTTTGGGATTCCAATGATCCTGATGAAATCGAAGAAGCAGCTAAACTTTTCTCTAATTACCTAAATAAAGGTTGGACACCTTATGCAGTATCTACAGATGGAAGCATGAGAAGGAAAGTTAAGTACTTTAATCCTGAGCTTATGGAAGTCACATTTTTAGAGCCTGGGAAAGAGAAAACGGCTACTCAAAAGTTAAAAGAATTTGTGAAAGAGTGCCCAGCGGTAACTATATTGCCTAAAACTTACGCAGGGTAAGTATGACACCTAAACAAGATCATATGATCTTACATGCTAGCGGCTTGAGTCAACACGACCACCAATTTCGTGTGCATTACTGTGATAGGCGAGATAATCTCGATTTGCTTCAGTTAGTTACTACAGGGATGATGACAGGTCCTCATTTAGCCTCTTTTCTTAATAATCAAAACGCCTATTTCTATTTAACTGAAGCCGGTATAGCACACGCTTGGAAACTTAAAAGGGAAATGAAATGACAGTAGCTTATGCCTTATCAAATCCAGAACTCAAGTCGCTTAATGCAGCTATCGGAGATCGTGTGGATAATGCCTTAAATGGATTAGTAGTTGAAACCATTAAGCAGGCAACAGTAATAATTCCCTTAACCATAACATATAATAATACCCCTTATATTGTCACTAACGGATCTGGGACATTAAATATTGGAAATTATTACACAACAGGTATGGGTACATCATGTACAACTACCAACGTTCAAATTACTTCTGGGACTTCCACTGCTGCTTACTATAATTATTTATACACCACTGGTACTACTGCTACTTGTACAGTACCAACTAATTATGAATCTTATATCAATAATCATGTACCAATCAACTATAGTATAAGAGGTGATATCACATGGAACGTTAATGGCAATATTACTTTGGCAGAGCCATTTAATGAAAAAGAATTAAAGAAACAACAATTAAGAGAATTCATGCGGAGCAAAATGTTAGTTAAGCAAGGTGCTTCCAAAATGCTTAATCGTGACATAACTCCTGAAGAGCTTAAATCTCGTAACTTACTTAGGGACATGCTCACGGAGAAAGACTGGAGACGATATGTTACCAACGGCTTCATTATGGTCGAAGGTAAAAGTGGGAAGTGGTATCAGATCTTCAATAAGAGTGCAGGTTACTGTGTAGGAGTTTTCGAGAAGAATCAAAAGATTGCCAGTCTCTGTATCCATACCGTTAAAGATTGTCCTCCAACCGATCATGTCATCAACATGAAGGTATTGGTTGAGCTAGACGAAGAACAGATCTACAAAGGTTCAAATGTTACTAATATAAGAAATAATAGTAGATTGGTAGTTTCTAAGTCTAATACTGCTAATAAAGTTTCTACTTTGCTCGATTACTATAATCAGTTAAAAGCGAATAAACAGCCATATTATACATTTCAAACTACAGAAAATTGGGGGGTTGCAGCATAATGGCTGGAGCAGTACAGAATAAATTAGAAATTCTTCGGCAGCTTTTAACCGAAGGCTTTTCTAAAAAAGATATAGCTAAGAAAATTGGTATAAGTGTTAGTAGTGTTTGTAACTATTCAAGTAAATTAGGATTTTCAGATCCTAAGAAGCAAGCAGCCTCTATCGAGGCTCACAAAAATTTAAAGCTTAAAATGGTGACCCCTTTAGCTGGAGAAATAAAAATTGAAACATAGATTCAAAAATACGGATGAGGGGGTGTTAGCTTCCCATCCAGGACCTTACGTTGAGCTTTCAGAAATAGAGTTTTAAAAGTGCATAAAACCTGCGAAGCTTTAGAACAAAATTTAAGCTTCGCAGGTTTTATGCGTTTTCTACTTCCTTTCTTATTCTCAACCACTGCTTCAGCTCACATCTTAGTGGGCTCCTTAGCTAGCTCTATCCAGTCTAAATCCGTAGCCATCTTTCTAATAGAGCCCGTCACACCTAATCAAGATCCTGTCTTTTTACGAGTTGGTTACGAATTAGCTGATAATTGGTATATCAAAGAAATTAAATATAACAAGGTCATTGTCTGCAAAGAAGATAAATGTGAAAGCTACCGTCCTGGGGACGAAGGCATGTCGTATGTTCAAGCTATTGAAGACATGACCAAGAATCCTGGGTTTAGTATCAATGAAGACAATTCTGTTATTACAGTCAAAAAAGAACTTAAGGATCAGATTGTATCTAAGGAGCTTGCTAAGGTAATCATGCAAGCTGCTTCTAAGTTAGTTTACAGTCCTCCACCGGAAGAAGCTTTAATGGGTATAGAGCTTTTAGAGATTGACAAAGGTTCAATCTATGAAGCTTTCGGTTTACAGGATGGAGATATTATTACAAAATTAGATGATGTCTCCGTTACCAATATTGTCGAAACTGTGAAACAATTAAAAGGTTTACAAAACGTAGATAGCTTCAAATTTACAATCATCAGAGATCATGTTGAGAAAACAATTACGGTAAATATAAAGGAATAAGTCATGGAAAAAGAAACTGAAGAAATTCACGGATTCGATGCAAACGGTTCCCCCGTAGTGGAAATTGTAGAAATAGAAATAAATCATCCATTTAGTCCCGATGATTGTGCTTGTCCTATCTCTTAATTCATTAGTTTAAATATAAGACTATTAATTTGAAGAGGTAATTTTGAGTTTCATTAAAAAAATCCAGACCCAATATGAAGTAAGTGCAATGAACATGGGTGAAGCAGCTAAGAAACTGGATTTAAAGTCCTTTGACTTCGCTATACCTATAGACTTCTCTAAGGATATGCACGCAATTGCACCAGGTCATTGGGCAGGGGTATGGGGTTATGATCCTCATAAAGGGACAAAGACTATAATGGGTTATCCCCGTCCTTTGACAGATGAAGCTTTGGAAATGCTGAAGAAATTCAATGCAAAATACAAAACTCAATATTATGTAGACTTTGATGTGTTGTCTGAAAGTGATGAAGATCAAGTTTGACTTCTGTACAGAAGTCTGTTTAGGTTGAAATGAACGTTTAGTTCAATTGGAGTTTCAACCTGTTTTCAATCCTTCGCAGAGATGATCGTAGAGACTTACCACATGTGAGGTGACGGTTATTTTTCGTGAAGAAAGCCAAAACCCCGCCTAATCAGCGGGGTTTTGGCTTTTGTGCATTTTGTTTCTTTTATGCCGTGTTACGGCTATGCATCAGTCTTTAACTAGTAATTTCCTCCATTAATGTATATCCTATTCAAATATAAATCATGGGCATAGATTATCCTCCTTCGAACACTTCTCAAATTGGAGAACCATCTTGAGTTATATAGATACGAAGAATTTGCATAAGGTACCTGAAGAGCAGAGAAAGCAGTTTGAAGAGCTTTTGAAGGCTTATCCTCAAATAAACATTAAGTCTAAAATGGAGACTGCTAGGGAGCTTAACACACCAGCAGCTCAAGATCTAAAGAAGGGTATTAAACCTCCTCAACCTCCTGTAGCTGAAGATGAACTAGATCTTTCTGCTATACAAGAGCAGCAAGATTATCAAAAGGAATATACCCCTAAGAATAGGGCTTTAGGAGAGATGAAGGTTGATCACGCTCATTCTAATTATCAGTCTATTAAAGCAGAAGAAAAAGCTGAGGAACAATATCAAAAAAGACATGAAGAGCCTTCGGTTCCTGTGGCAGAGCAAACCCCTAAAAAGAAGACTACTAAGTTTTCCCCGATAGGGAAGCAACATCCTGTAATGGCGAAAATGCGTCATTCTCTTGGTCTAGATAATTTAGAAACCATTTTACCTGCAATAGTCTCAGGTGTTACTTACGAATTACACAGGTTAGTTCGTAGTGATATTATTAAAGCTTCTGCTTTAGCTAATTTGAAGTCTAAAGATGAAATTGAGTTAAAAAGCAATATTGAGTCTGCTTTGATTGCTTATGCTACTAAAAAGATTGATGGGGTAGCTTTAGAAGATGTCTTAGATGCACCTCTAAAAGAACTAAAATACAGTACGGGAAAAGAGGAAGCTCTTACACCTGCTGAGAGGGTGGATAAGGGACATCAGCTTTTTTATGGATTCTTGGTGGATTCCCCTACAGAGTTTACAGATCTTTTAGTTGTTCATTATGAGCAACATTACCAACCTTTGAGTTTATTAGCTGATGATCAGCAGGTGGCTCTTTGCCCTGATGCAAATTGTAAACACAAAGCAATTATAGCTAAGAATGACAAACGGTTCTGTCCTTATCACGGTTCTGAGCTTAGGAAAGAGGTAGATCTCCCAAACCCTTCTTAAGCGATCCTCTGGAAGTATATGAACATGATCCATCGGTGGCTCGCAGATTATTGGTCATGGCTCACTGGCATCTAACGCCTGAGCAAATAAAAAAGGTCTCAAGCGAAGATATCGCTTTGATGGAATTCTCATTTCTTCTGTATGAACGACGACAGTCTGAAACATTAGATAACATCATCGGTATGCTTATTGGGGCAAGTTGGGACAGCGAATCGCTTTTAGAAAAAGACAAATCAGGTAAGAAAGATGAGTTTACTTGGGCACTTAGGAAGCGTCGTCCTAAAGTTATTATGCCTTTGGCTTTAGCTCTCAATCAGAATCCTAAGTTTATGGAGAACTTAAAGTCTTTAGCTACGAAGACTAAGAATGAGAATCGTGAAGATCCTAGTATGCTTAACGTACCTCGTCAGTTTGATAAGCAAAAAACTGAGCTTGTGGATCTATCTAATGTGTCACCTAAGGAGTTCTTGAAATATGCTCGTAGTGTTCCTGGTTACAACCAAGAATGACAGAGATTATTTATTAAAAGGGGATTATGGCAGACGATATCAAAACATCGACTACTGAAGTAGCTCAGGCAGAGAAAAATGCTAAGGCTCTTAATAGTGCCGTCCAAGATACCAAAAACTCTATTGCGGGGTTGGGTAAGACCCTTAAGGATACTTCTAAGGGTGTTTCCACTTTTAGTACTCAAGCAAAAAATAGTCTTCGCAATCTTCGTCCTTTCAATAAAGAAACTCAAGCTGTAAGTAAGAGTTTAGATCGAGCTTCTGATAGTGCTAAGACTGCTCAAGAGCAAATTACAAAATTTGCTCTTAAAGGCAAAAAAGCAGTATATGGTATCTCTGTAGAGATGAAACAGATGTCTGTTGAGATGGTTAAATTAGCTACAAAAGCTAAAAATACATCAGATACTTTAGATCAGCAAATGATTGTATATCAGAGCCTCACTAAAGCGGTTCAGAGTGCTAAAAAAGAAGTTGAAGAAACTAGTAAAGCTTTAGAAGATGGTACTGTAACTATAGAGAAGCATA
>Ga0163144_10023169_pt1 | contig 12269 bp, 8 predicted proteins | sample OliLak19BULKMAT1_FD_123175 | JGI IMG/M metagenome (GOLD analysis project Ga0163144, IMG submission 123175) | Freshwater microbial mat bacterial communities from Lake Vanda, McMurdo Dry Valleys, Antarctica - Oligotrophic Lake LV.19.BULKMAT1 | ecosystem: Environmental > Aquatic > Freshwater > Lake...
ATTCAACGTCGGATGCGAAGACGCAGAAGCCCGGCATCCGGAAGATGCCGGGCTTCATGACACGCGAGATCTATTTCTTCCGCCGAGTGTAAGTGATCGTCATCAGTTCCATTTCGCCCGTTGGCATGTCCATGGACATTTTGAACGTCTGTTTGTCAGGCGACACTTCCGTTGTGACACCCTTGAACTTCATTCCGCCTCCTTCACCCGTCATGGTCAATACCTTGCCAGACGCATCCTTGGTTCCGGTCATCATGAGTGGTGTCGCGGTCATCGAATCGCACCAGACCGCGGTGTACTCTTTCTTGACGGGATCGTATCCATCAAGCCCCTGTCCGGAGAATTTCTGTCCGCCGATGTCGCCCACAAAGCTGGACGAAAGCCACATGCCTTCGCAGACCATCTTGTACTCGGCAACCGCCTTTGATTCCCCGCCGTCGTTCGTTTTCACAACGGCATCCCAGGTGCCCTCCATCTTCGCCAGTTCTTCATGTTCCTTACCGGGCTTCTGCGGCTCCTGAGCGCAGGAGGACAGATTTGACAGGAACAAGCCTGCGAGCAAAACGGTCAACGAAATGATCACTCGACGCATCAGAAAGCACTCCACAGTCAAAGCCCAAAACACTCAGGATACCAAGTGCGAGCACGATTCACGCTCGCCGTCAGACATCAGTGTACCGCCGCAATCCACGACCTTCGCTGCCGAAGCCTCGCATGTTCACAACAGACCAGAAAAAATGCCGATTTGATCGGGAGGTTCTACTGTTGGCCCGCCGCTCCGCCGGCGGGAATTCGTGTCGCCGGATGCGTGAGCACCCGGATGTGGCCCTGCAGTTGAATCCCAGCCGACGGAGCAGCTGGCCAACAGTAAATCACAGCTTCGGAGCGAATCGCGGCCCTCGCTGAGCGACCTGTCCTACCACTCCGGCTCAGCATCCTTCACGCCGTCGCGGACCTGATCTTTCGCGGCCTTCACAACCTTTTTGGCGAGCGCCTGAAGAGGCTCGCTGAGCCCCTCCGTCGGCAGGCCCTTGAGCTGTTTTAAGGCGGCACTCGGGCGCTGTCGCTCCGTCAACAGGAGCTGTGCCATGCGGACACGAGCCCAGCCGTTCTCTTCCGGGAAGCGGTCGATGAATTCCTGCAGCCAGATTTCCGCTTCGTCGAACGCGTGGGCTTTCAGCAGCCCGGTCGCGAGCTTCCGGATTCGCTCCGCGTTCGGGCAGATTTCAGAATCCTGAAATCGCAGCATCATCAGCTCGTCGACTGCCGTGAGAATATCTCCGTCGTCGATCAGCTGATTCACCCTCGCCAGTTCCTCGCGGTTCTTTTTCGCCCGCGCCGACTTGTTGCCGAGCATCGCGTCCGGTTCGTCGCTGCTGTCCGGGACCGGAATTTCCTTAAGATGGTAGATGGGATTGCCATGTGCTCCCAGGACCCAGTCAGGCTCTGCAAACCGACCGTACTTGCCGCTCATGACCGCGAACAAGTCCCACTTCTCACAGTCGACCCAATGTTTTTTGACGTACAGCACTCCGATCGGAAAACCGATCGCCACTCCAATCAGATGCAGCCCGGGCGTATACATCCCAGGCGCAAGCAGAAATCCAACCAGATTCAACCCGATGAAGAACAGTGAGAACACCATGATCGTCACGTCGAATGAGTAGAATCGAACGGCTCGGAGCAGCAGGAAAGGAATGATGATGAATCCCACCACATGCAACTCGTTCTTCGGCGCCCAGACGAAAGCGATCGCCATGAGTCCGAATATGACTCCTGATGCACCGAAACTGGCTCCGTCCGTCATGCCTAAGGTCAGCAAATCCTCAATGGCACCGGAGGCACCTGCAATCGCAAGGTAAACAGCCACAAACCGCCACCAGCCGAGTTTGCCTTCGACGACAAGGCCGAAGCTCCACAGGAAGATCATGTTTCCGATGAGATGTCCGAAGCCGCCGTGGGCGAATGCCGAGCTGATCCATTCGACCGGATTGATGCCGTGGCCGTATTCCAGCACCCACGACTGAAGCCGATCGTCATGGAAACCAAATCCGGTTGCCGCAAAGCAGAAAACATTCGCCACGATCAAGCCGATCGTGGCGTATGGAAAATGATACAGCGGTGCATCGGTTCCGACGGGAATAAAGAACATGATGCAACTCGCTACGTCGCGCGGCCAGGTCCTGATCCGGGCAGTTTGCCCTCGAGATAACTCGACACGTTGCGAGCCAGGTTCACGAAGTCCGACGGAATCATGAGCACGGTCGTGCTGTTCTGTTCAGCACCAACCTCAGCAATCATCTGCATCCGGCGAAGCTCAAGTGCCGCGGGGTTGGCGGACATCAGTAATGCGGCCGCCCCCAGCTTTTCCGCAGCGGCCAGTTCCGCCTCCGCTTTGACAATGCGGGCGCGCTTTTCACGGATGGCTTCGGCCTGCATCGCCATCACCTGCTGCATCGCTTCAGGCAGCTCGACATCCTTCATTTCGAAGCGGTATCGTCCGAGGCGGAACACGACACCCCTCTGATATTTCTGAGCAACGCGCAGACCAGAAAGCAGGATCACCACCACCACAACACTGAGACAAATCCAGAAGATCAGCATGAACAGACTCCAGAAGGCCGCTCAACTGCCATCGCAGCACCCCGTGTGCGGACGCAAACGTCCGGAATCTCCAGGAAAAATATGGTAATTCGACAGAGTTGTTGAGCCAAATCGTGCCGGATCAACCGGCCGCATTGACACGCAAACGACACAATCAAATCAGCGGATCACAACAACCGGCCGATCGTAGCGGGACAGCCGATTTCCACGAAGATTACGCACTTTCATCTGTCCTGGACGGCTCAGGCAGCATCCCGGTGAGAATCACTCCGGTCAATGCATAGGCCCCGGCTACACAGGCACCAACCATCGCCATCTGCCCCGGAGTTTTCGCCAGCGTAATTGTCAGGAACGCGGCGGCAGTTCCAATGATGCGACCGCCGATGTTTGCGGCAAAACTCTCTCCTGTGCCTCGGAGATGTACGGGGAAGACCAGCGGGATGTAGTTGCCCCAGAAGCTGAATTGGGCGACCACCAGAACTCCCGCCACGAAGATGCCCATCTTGATCATTGTCAGCGATTCCGACTGCAGAGCTCCGCCGATCCAGTAAAACAGAGCCGGTACAAAGATCATCGCAGGAATCTGGAAGATCCTCAGCAGACTGCGGCGACTCACGATCTTCAGGGCCAGCACTGCCAGCAGTGCACGACCGACAAGTCCACCGAGTTCCTGCCACAGCGTGACCCCGGCAACGACCGAATCGCTTTCATTGCCCGCGGCTCGTTTCTGGTCCGGACTGTATTCGGGTTTGCCGGTCGCCCTGTTCTTTCCGGCAGGCTCACCAGCCTTGAGTTTCGCGGCGGCAAGCACCTGCGAGTGTCCGGATTCCTTCGGCGTTCCCAAAGCCTGAGCGCCCAGAATCTGCGGCAACTGCTGGATGGCGCCGAACGCAATTCCGTAACTGGAGGCGAAGACCAGCGTCGTCAGAATGGTTGTCTTCCGGAGTGCAGGGCTGAACAGCTCACTGATGCGAGGACGTTTTAGAGTTCCGGCATCCTTCTTCCTTTGCCATTCGGGTGATTCCGGCAGGAACGGTCGAATCAGCAGCAACGGCAGCGCCGGGATGACTCCGGAGATCAGCGTATAGCGCCATGCTTCATGTCCTCCGGCGATTTCCGGAAGACTCTGCGCAATTTTTCCGGCGAGCAGATTCATGCTGGCCACCAGCAGACCGCCGAACGACGAAAATGCCTGAGTCCATCCGAGCACCCGTTCCCGCTGTTCGTGAATCGGGAACAGCTCTGCGAGCCATGCAACGGCCGCCACGAATTCCACACACACGCCAACGAAGACACAGCAACGGAAGAACAGGAGCTGACTCAGGCTCGTCGAAAATCCTGCCGCGCAGGCTCCGAAGGCGTAGAGCAGAATGCTGAACGTGAGAACTCGCCGACGTCCCAGACGGTCGGTCAGCCAGCCGCCGTACAGCCCAAAAATTCCACCGGCAAGTGCAGGAACAAAAAACAGGATCCGAGCCCACGACTTGTATTCGTCGCCGCCCGGAAGCCACAGCGCGATGGCCTCAGGACGAGGCATGCCGCCCGCGACCAGTCCGTCAATGATCGGAGCACTCAGCGCTGCAATGGCCGGCTTCAGAATCAGCGGCAGCATCAGCAGTTCATAAATGTCAAAGGCAAAGCCGATCGCGGCAATGGTGCACACCAGCCATTGAACGGCTGTCAGCCGGGGAGCGGGGATGGAGGACATCAGTGGATGGAGCCTTGATTGAGGAACTGTCTCGCAGGATGGGCGGTTTTTGCCGTCAGGATTCGCGTTCCTGCCGGTCAGGATTCCGACGGACGAGTTGATCCCAAGTCGGACAGGCATGTCCAACCTGCGAAATCTCGGTTCAGGACGGATCGTCCCGGACCTCGTTCACGCCGACGCCGTCGAAATCCTAACGTGAGCCAAACGACAGATCCAACGTCGACCGGGTTGAGAAAAAGCGACTTTCCGCAGCGAAATCAGCCGTGCGGTGCCATGTGCCGGTTGATCAATTGAAACAATCGCCAGTTGAACCGATCATGCACCACGTTCTGGTGGCTTGATTGCTGCCTCTTCGTTCCTGTCATTCCGGGACTTCGATGAATTCTTCTGTGTCTGCGGACAACGGCCATTCCAAAGCTGCATCCACTCCCGGGTCCGTACCAGCGCACCATCAATCGTTCTGGCTGTGGGTACTGTGTCTGACCGGAGTGGACTACTTCAGTACTCTGGCTTATCAGCCGTCGATCGCCATGACCAGTGCCGGGCGTCTGGCTCCGATCGCTACGATCCTGCTGGTACTGGTGACGCTGTTCGGAGCGGTACCTATTTATCGTCGAGTGGCCCGGTCATCACCTCACGGACAGGGTTCCATCGCCATGCTGCAGCGCCTGCTGCACGGCTGGTCCGGAAAGTTTCTGGTACTAACGCTCCTTGGGTTCGCCGCGACCGATTTTGTCATCACGATCACTTTGTCGGCCGCGGATGCAGCGAAGCACCTGATCGAGAATCCGCTCTTTCAGCACGCGCCGGCCTGGCTGCACAGTCAAGTGGGGATCACTCTGGGAATGATCATGCTGCTGGGGGCGCTGTTCCTGAAGGGCGTCCGGGAAGTCATCGGAGTAGCTGTGGCGGTCGTCGCCGTGTATTTGGTAATGAATGTGATCGTGATCAGCGGCGGACTGGTGACGCTGACTCAGGAGCCGCAACTGGTTTCGGACTGGTGGCAGAAACTGAGTTCCGGCGATGTCGGAATCTCCACCGAGTCGCACGAGTCCGATCCGTCCGATCCGACTGATCCGACTGATCCGACTGATCCGACTGATCCGACTGATCCGACAGGGTCTGCGGTCGCTGCGATCACCACTGTGCCTTCCGCACCGACCCCACCATTCGGTCCGCTCACGTGGTACGCCGGGCTGTTCATGAGTGCGTTGCTGTTTCCCAAGCTGGCTCTGGGATTGAGCGGATTCGAGACCGGCGTAGCCGTGATGCCACAGATCAAAGGAGACTCAACCGACACGGAGGTCAATCCCGAGGGTCGAATCCGCAGGACTCAGAAGCTGCTGCTGACCGCGGCACTGATCATGTCCGTGCTGCTCATCGGCTCGTCGATCATCGTGACGACACTGATTCCGCTGGAGGTCGTCGGCAAGGGCGGAGCGGCTCATGAACGAGCGCTCGCGTATCTCGCTCATGCCGAAGGCGGCCGCAAGCTGTGGCCGTTCTTCGGTGAGATTTTCGGCACGCTGTACGATGCCAGTACGGTGGCCATCCTGTGTTTCGCAGGATCCAGTGCGCTCTCCGGACTTCTGCACCTGATTCCTCGCTATCTGCCGAAGTTCGGGATGGCTCCGGACTGGGCGTCTTCGACGAGACCACTGGTCTGCGTCATCATCGGAGTCTGTTTCGTCGTGACACTCCTGTTCAAAGCGGACGTTGACGATCAGGGAGCGGCCTACGCGACCGGCGTGATGGTGCTGATTCTCAGCGCCTGCGTGGCGGTCACGATCGAACGCTACCGGGCCAACGTCGGCTCCACGATTCAGCGAATTCCGTGGACAACGGCGCTGATCACGCTGGTATTCCTCTACACAGCGACCGACATCATGATCGAGAAGTCCGAAGGCCTGATCATCTCGCTGTTCTTCATCGCGGCAATCATGGGCGTCTCGCTGATCTCACGAGTTGTCCGCAGCGATGAACTGCGCGTCGTGCGGTTTCAGTTCGCTAACAACGACTCAAAATTCCGCTGGAACACACTGCAGCATCTCGAAATCCCGGTCCTCGCACCGCATCGACCGGGAGGTCGGACTCTGGATGAGAAAGAACGCGAACTGCGCATCTGGCATCACCTGGACGATGACATACCAGTCGTGTTCGTCGAAGTATCGCTCGGCGATACAAGTGATTTCTTTCAGGAACCGATGCTGGATATCCGCCATGACGGAGGTCACTACATCATCAAAGTCAGCCGCTGCACATCCATCGCCCCGGCTCTGGCAGCGATGGCGCTGTCTCTGAACGGAACGACGAAGCCCGTGGAAATGCACTTCGGCTGGTCTGATGAGAGTCCGCTGAAGATGAATCTCGGCTTCCTGCTGTTCGGCGAAGGCAACATCCCGTTCCTCGTGAAGGAACTGCTGCGCGAAGCGCAGCCGGATGAAACATTGAGGCCTCGGGTGATCATCGGGTGACGAGAACCTTCGTGGCCTGGCCCCATCGACCAGCATCGAATCGTCCTGGACGGCCTTCACACTGCCGGACGTGTCGAGAGACACTTTGAGCTGGATGATTTCTGCGACCACGATCTGCATCAGATCCTTCGTCTGCAGATCGGCAATGCGATCCTGGGCACTTGTGAAGTCACTCGCCTCCGGACTCATCGCAATTGCCGCACGGATCGGGTTCAGGTCCACATACTGCATACACGTCAGCAGTGCCGCCTCATCCAGCAGCGGTTGAGCCTTAACCGCCCATCACACAATCGCCGAGCATCTCAACCCCCATTGCGACTGCTCCTGCCATGCACGCACCGCAAACGAACACATTCCCAGCTTTGTACATTCCGCTCAGACATCCGTTAATAGATGGATGGCCCCGCTTTTCGCCCCGCTTTTCTGGCCCCGCTTTTCTGCCGCTTTTCCCCGCGGGCGAAGTTCAGCGATGGCTGGCTGACCGCGAGAGCCAGATGCAGCCGAATTCGACAAGGATGCGGCCCCATTCGAGGAGGCCCGGGGTCCGGGTCCGAAGCACTTTGACCCGTGTCGAATACACACTGTTGATGTTGGGCGACTCGTATGGATTCACGTATAGTGGCAGCTTCCCAACGAAGGCACATTTACAGATCCCGACCAGAATGCCCCAGACTCATGCCAAAGCAGTGCAAGACCTTGATTCCGGTGCTGAGTTTATTCAGTGGGGCCGGCGGACTTGACTACGGGTTCGGGCAGGCCGGATTCGAGACGGTCCTGGCAATCGACCACGACCGCGCGGCCACGGCTACATTCAACGCGAATTTCGACGGCGAGGTCGCGCGGAACGGAGATCTTTCAGCGGTATCTCCGGCAACCGTCGTCAAGTGGCTGAAGGATCAAAGGGCGGAACCGCGCGGAATCATCGGTGGGCCTCCCTGCCAGGGCTTTTCGGTCGGGAACAACAATGCCAGCCCGGATGATCCTCGCAATCAGTTGCCGTTCCGGTACTGCGAGATCCTCGAAGCACTCAATCGCAAATACCAGATCGAGTTCTTTGTTTTCGAGAACGTACTGGGACTTCACTCTCCCAAACACCGTTCGCGGCTCTCTGAGATCGTTGCCAGATTCGAGCAGGTTGGATTTCGAGTGGCGCAACGTGACGTCAACGCAGTTCGATTCGGCGTGGCGCAAAATCGCCGTCGGCTATTTCTTGTGGGAATCAATCAGTCACTACACCCGGACATTGAATTTCATTGGCCGGCCGGGACGGACAAAGTCCGAACCGTTCGCAGTGTGATCTCCGGATTACCAAAACCGGCCTATCGAGTCGCCGGAATGCGGGCCGAAGAGATCGACTATCACCCCAATCATTGGACCAGCCCGCCGTGTTCTCCCAAGTTTGAGTCACAAGATTTTGGCGATGGTCGATCGTTCCGACGACTCGCTTGGGACGAGCCGAGCTGGACCGTCGCTTATGGGAACCGGGAGATTCATATTCATCCGGATGGCACGCGACGATTGTCCGTCTTTGAAGCGATGAGGCTCCAGAGCTTTCCGAAGAAATTTGTGATTACGGGCAACTTCTGCGAACAGGTCACACAGGTCTCGAATGCTGTCCCGCCCCGCGTCGCTCGAGCGGTCGCTTCGGCCATTCGCAAACAACTCTTTGACCTATGAGTGTTTTCGTTGTGGACCGAGGTGTGAGATGGCAGAAATCAGTATTCCGCGTGCCAAACTTCGCTCCGATGTCGAATCCGGAAAACGAGGAAGGACTCGGTTGCAGACGGACGAGCGAGTTCTCGCTCGAATCACGGATGGTATCTACCGCGAACCAGCATCGGCTTTGCGAGAGTTGATCTTCAATGCCTACGACGCCGATGCAACGAGCGTCTGGATCACGACCGACGCTCCCCGCTTTTCACAGATTGTCGTTGCTGATGATGGAGACGGCATGACTTTCGATGTGTTGGATCATTTCATACATCACATCGGAAGCAGCGCGAAACGAACCAAAGACGGTCCTAAGCTGGGGATCACCGACCCGAAGCGTTCAAAGTTCAGCAAGCAGGGCAGAAAGCTGATCGGCAAAATCGGCATCGGCTTGTTCGCCGTTTCACAGCTAACCCGGCACTTTCAAATTGTGACGAAGCCAAGAGGCGGAGCGTACCGCTATGTCGCTGACGTCCGATTGAAGATGTATTCCGAGGATGAACTTGCAGAACACGACGCAGACTCGAAGAGGCCCTTTGAAACTGGCGATGTTGAGATTTGGCGTGAACCAGCAGCCGACAAGGGCTCACACGGGACAGAGATCGTCCTGCTTGATCTAAAACGATACTCACGCGAGTTGCTTCAAAGCCACGAGCGCTGGCTGCGACGGGATGCGGCTGAAGTCGCAGAAGACGAAGCCAAGTGGAAACCACCGATATTTCATATCGGGAGCATCGATCCCAAGAGTCCGAATACCGTTCGCGATGATGCGCGGCTGCCATGGAGCGCTTCAGATGATGCTCCGGACGAAAAGTTCCGGAAGCTGTATCAAGCGATTCTCGATCAGGTCGAAGAAACCACGAGTGTCCCGGAGCTGAAAAAGACCGTCGATAACTATCTGCGGACTTTATGGACGCTCGCGCTTTCGGTGCCTGTCGATTACATTGAGAAGCATCCATTCGACCTGACCGGTAGCGACAACGTCCGGGTGTTTCTGCTCTCGAATCGGGACCGTGTCGCCGCTGAGGAACTGAAACTCAAGCCGCAACAGACGGTTCGTCATGCTGCGAAGCTGAGCGAATCACCCGACAGCGGCACTTTCAAAGTTGTCATTGACGGCGTTCAACTACTTCGGCCAATTCGATTCCGCGACCTGCCAGTCAAGACGAAGGCAAAGCAAACGAAACCACTTTTGTTTGTTGCCAAGTGCCGTCCCAACCTCAGTCCGTTTCCGGCGGACACGCTTGGCGGCCGTGAACTCGCATTTGAAGGCTACCTCTTTTGGACACCGACGGTCGTTCCGAAAGAGAACAACGGCATCCTCCTCAGGCTGGGGAATGCGTGTGGAAAGCTCTTCGATGACACCTTTATGGAGTACGAGGTCTCTGAGCAAACACGACTGCGGCAAATCACCGCGGAGCTGTTTTTCTCGGACGGTCTGGATGCCGCCTTGAATATCGACCGCGAATCCTTCAACACGGCACACCCGCATTACCAGTTCGTCGCAAGATGGCTTCACCGGGCATTGCGGCAGCTTGCCTCAAAGAGTAAGGCCATTGGCTCGGAATTGAACGCCGCAGACCGAACGAAGCAGGCTCGCGCTGCCAGGAAAAAGCTCGATGTCGTAGTCGATGAGTCTTGGAGCAACGCGCCCGAAGGGGGCGACGAGCCGCCGACAGAGGTCATCTTCGTTGATGACGAGAAGTCATTGTTCGCCAAACAACAACGCAAAGAAGGAGTCTTGGTTTTTCCGAACCGGGTGCTCAGTGACTACCCACAGCCTCAGCGTGCCGGTGCGAAAAAGGTTGCGGAACAGGAGCTCTTCGAAGAACAGCTCAAGGCAGTTGCTCAAGTTCTTGATGGCTACGGTCTGCTTCGGCAACTCACTTACAAACAGCAAGAAGAGTTGCTTCGCGCCATCGCCCGAGTCTTCCTGACGAGAGGTGACTCGTGATTGCCGACGATGAAACAGACGATGGCTTTGAAGATGTCGAAGACTTGGTTCGGGTCGATAGAGTTCCGGAACGTGAGCTGTTGCCAATCGAACCGAGTCAACAGCCCGATCCCTGGCACAAGCCGAGAAAGCAGTGGATTCGGAGCGAGCAATGGGGACGCTTGACTGGCCGATTGTTGGACGATCTCCACTTGGATGGCCGCCCTCTTCGATACCTCACACTGCCCGGCCGTTATCTTCTCGACGTTCGCCATTTGCATGGTGTTTGCGAACAACGCGGCGTTCGGCTGCGGTTTCTGGGATTCGACAGCAGCCGGAGTGACGATCCCGAAATCACGGTTTCGATGGACGAAGTTTGGCGTTTGCCGTTCATCGACAAAGAATCTGTTCTCCAGCCAGATCGAATCGAGGAATTGGCTGGCAACCGGCGATCAGTCGCTTCCCAGGCTCTTGGCCATTTCGGGCACTTCGACATTATCAACCTCGACCTGTGCGATTCGGTCGCGAGCCGCGACGCGGGAGCGAGTGGAAGCTCGTTGGAAGCCATCAAGTCGCTGATTGAATGGCAGTCGGATCACCGGAAAGAGCCGTGGTATTTGTTCCTGACAACCAGAGCAGACCGCGAAGCGGTCAAACCGTCCGTCATGAAGAAACTGCTCCAGGTTCTGCACAAAAACCTGCAACGAAATTCGGACTTTCAGAGAGCAGCGGCCGACTCACAACTCTTTGACGAGGATTCCATTGTTGCCGAGATCAATCGCATCGATACCAAGGCAAAAAACACGGAAACACTGCTGGACGATCAATTCATGCGAGCGTTCGGTATTGGTTTGTCAAAGTGGCTGCTGAGGCTTTCGCTTCGGGCATGGAAGGTGAAACTTGAAATCAATGCCTGTTATCGAGTCGGCGATGAAACTCAAACGCCGAACATGATTTCCTTGGCTTTCCGGTTCGACAGCATTCCGGAACCTATTCACGATGCGATTGGACTCGTGCCGGCCGCTCGGATTGCCAGACAACTGGAGCAGGCACCCAGTGAAGACCAACTCGCAGTTTTGTTCCTGCATCGCATTACAAAGCTCATCGACGTTGACGAGCTTCTCTTCGCGGATGAAGAACTTCGCGAGCAGATGGTCGTTACCAACGCAGAATTGATGGCTCAAGCTCGCTTCGACCGGCAAGAGATGATCGACTGGGGCAGGGCGGCTTGCTGGCAACCACAGTAGTCAATCGAGAAACCGCCGCAGTCGTATTTCGAGTTTGTTGGCGTTGCGTGTCCAGCACTCCCAGACAACGAGCACATGCCATCCCGCCCGTCGAAGCGCTCGCAAATGCCGCCTGCCTCGCTCGCGATTCTGTTGGAGCTTGCGGACTTGCGGGGGACTTGTGCGGTGCCGGGGGACTTGTGCGGTGCCATGCACTTGTCAAGGGACTATCCACTTGTCAAGGGACTACACCAGATGCACAGGACGCACGCGTTGAACATGGCGAGCAGGCAGGCTGGCTCCTGTGCCGCTTGGATCCGCCTCGCAGGAAAGTCCGGGAGAAATCGAGTTCGCGTCGGGCGTCGAACAATGGCTGCCTGTCGATGTCACTGGACCGGTATCTTCAGTTGCTGGACTGGACGGGTCGGGAGTTGCGGTCGGACAAGCGCGGCTCAATCCCCAAAGATCTCGATCCGATGCTGGAGCGACTGCAATGCAGCGGTGAAGCCTGGCTCGATCTGGTCAGGAACTTCCGCAAGCGTTTCCGCGTGGAAATCGGTCTGCCGACGACTCTGCAATCCGTCTCCTCCCGCCGCCGAACAAATCGCACAGCC
>Ga0163144_10023170_pt1 | contig 12268 bp, 11 predicted proteins | sample OliLak19BULKMAT1_FD_123175 | JGI IMG/M metagenome (GOLD analysis project Ga0163144, IMG submission 123175) | Freshwater microbial mat bacterial communities from Lake Vanda, McMurdo Dry Valleys, Antarctica - Oligotrophic Lake LV.19.BULKMAT1 | ecosystem: Environmental > Aquatic > Freshwater >...
AAGCCAATGGCAACCATCCGATGCCGAGAAATGCGGCAATTCATTGAATGCGGCTGAATCTGTCTCTCCGTGCCCGGAGCGCAACAATCCAGTCCGGGATTCTACGACTGGAGGTGAAGACGTGGCCAAAGACAGAGTCGACGCAGCGAGGGAACTCGCGAGGAAGCATTACGAGATTGAATCGGGCATTACTCGGATCATTCGTTTCACAAATCCTGCCGACGGTCAGATCGATCGTGCGGAGCCGATCAAGCTGCTGGAAGTGAACGAGAATACGGTCCCATCCGGGGTGATGCCTCTCTTCTTTGGCCCGGCCCCTGCGAGCGGTATTGACTACTCTTCCGTCATCGTCGAAGTGACTCCTGACGAGTACAAGAAAATTGAGTCACTCGAGCTGACGCTGCCCGTCGGCTGGATTGACGGTGAGGAGATGCCGCGGTCGCCGCAGTGCCATGGGGGAGCGTAATGACCACGAGCGCCGACTGGTCGGTCGGCTTCGCACGACAGGCCGACGCGGATTTCAGAACCTTTCAGCTGCTTCAGATTTCAGACGTTCCGGAATGTCACAAACTGCATTTTTTACAGATGGCTTGCGAAAAGCTGGTAAAAGCACACCTGTGCGGCGCGGGTACAGAGCCTTCGACAATCCAGGCCAGCCATGCGTTTGTCGCCAAGTTTCTGCCTCGAGTGCTTGACCAGTATGCATTGTCTCTGAACTTCAGCAATGCACGAGCTCGTGAGATCCTGAAGCAGACTCGACATCTTGCACAGGAGGTCGAGATTCTCGCTCCTGCCTTGAAACGGGGCGGTCAGCGTCCAGATAATTGCGAGTATCCGTGGGAAGACAATGCTGAACAGCTTCATGTCCCATTGGACTGGACGTTTCCGCCTTCCCGCCTTATTGTTGAACGTGGCGGCCCGACGATTCTCAAACTCATCCGAGGAGCGATTGACAGCCTACTGTAGTCGCGCCGAATGAACCTGATATGGTTTCGAATTCAAAACCACGATCGTCTTCTCGCCGCGTATGGCTGATCATCGGAATCGTCGTCGCCGGTTTGACTGCGGCTGGATTGTTCTGGCTGTTCGATACCGCGGCACTTGATCGTGAAATGGCTGCGCTCCGATCGCAGGGATTGCCGACAAATGCTCAGGAACTAAATGCGTTTTACATAGTTCCGGCCGGAGTGAATGACACAACAAAGCTGTGGACCGCAGCTGTCTCGGCCGTGACCGCTGCAAACATCAGCCAACGCGCTGCGCAGCTCCCTGTTGTGGGGTCCGGGCCGACTCCGGTCCCGGAACCCGGTACGGAATGGGCGGAACAGGAAGCGTGCCGAACATTTCTGAAAGAGCTCGACCAGGAAATTCAGGCAATCCTGCAGGCGGCGGATGCCGGTGGCGCAGCGAGATTTCCAGCCGATTTCTCCGGCGGGGCCAACACGCTGCTGCCTTATGCCCAGGAAACACGCACGATTTCAAGACTGCTCACGCTGAACGCCCATGTCCATGCCCATGATGGCGAGGATGAGCAGGTCCTGAGGAACGCGAAAGCAATCTTTGCCGTTTCCGATGCACTCAGCGGCGAACCGACGATGATTTCACAACTGGTTCGAATTGCTGTTCATACCAGCGGCTGCCAGCTGGCCGTGCAAATGTTGGCTCACAGCAAATGGACCGAAGAAGAACTCAAGACTCTTCAGATGGCAATCGGCCACGCTCGTTTCCGACAGGAAATGCTCAACGCGTTTCACGGCGAACGAGCCATCTTTCTGGATTCGGGCGGTACCGGTTCGGTCAGTGTCGGTGTCGGTACAGTGGTTCTCTTTCGCGGCGCAAATGCCATGAAAGCGATCGATCTGTTCAGGATGTGCACGGACGGATTAGCCAAATCGTGGTCGGAAGCGATGAGGGAACAGCAGGAGATCGACGTTCAGGTCAAGACCATGTCCAGCGGCTCGCTTTCCAGACTGAGGTTCATGACTGTGATGCTGCTGTTTCCGACTGTTAAACCTGCAGTCATCGCCGGAGCGAGAGCAGAAGCCCGCCAGAACTGTGCACTCGCCACGATCGCTGCACACCGCTTTCGGCTGCAGCACGGGGAGCTGCCAAAGTCTCTTGCGGACATCATTGCGATGATGCCGGGTGATCTCGCCGATAGACCAGATCGTCTCACGGACCCATTCGATGGTCTGCCCCTGCGATTCAAGTCTGAAGACAGCCGACTGCTGATTTACAGTGTTGGCGACAATCTGACAGACGATGGCGGGATCGTGGACGGGAAAGGCTCTCCGCTGGAAGGAGATCTTGGATATTCAATTGAGGAGTAGAGTGCTTCCCGGCGCAGCGTCCGGGTTCGGGTGCAGTCGTGTTCGATTGTGAGATCGGGAGGGCGAGGCTCCTGCCGAGCCGTGCGTTTCAGCATCTGTTGGCGGCTCGGCAGGAGCCTCGCCCTCCCGAAAACGAACGGTGATTTCACTCTCACGGAAATTCATGACTGCACCCTCCGTATTCGTCATTCGGAATGAGGAGTGGAGTGCAGGTGGTCGGCACGTTACGATGCCCGTTCACTCAGAAGGGCTGCGCGAATGCTTCAGATTCCGGGAAGTCCAAAGAGACTGTGTGATGGAATCACACGTCGCGACTTGTTGCACATCGGCAGCATCGGTGCGCTGGGATTGAATGCTGGTTCGGTGTCGGCAAACACCGCGCCGGGAATCCAGAGCGGCCGGGCAAAAGCGTGCATCTTTGTGTTTCTGTTCGGGTCGCCTCCACAACACGAAACATTCGATCCGAAACCGCTGGCTCCTGCTGAGATTCAGGGCGAGATGAAAGCCATTGATACCGTCGTTCCCGGACTTCAGATCTGCGAAGGACTGCCGCAGATCGCACGCATTGCAGACAGGCTTACAGTCGTGCGATCAATGACGCACGACTATCCGATTCACTGCTGTGCGTATGTGATGACCGGAATGCCGACGTACAGCATTCCTCTGGAAACCCGTCCACGGGATCCGCAGCAGTGGCCGTTCATGGGCTCCATTGTGGATTATCTGGATGGTCGACAAACGCATGAACGGTCTCCGGCATTACCGCGGAATATCGGACTGCCGTGGAAATTCTGCTCGAAAGGAACTTCTACCGACCAGGCTGGGCCGTACGGTGCGTTTCTGGGCAATGGATACGACCCGTTCTGGACTGATTTTGGTGGCCAGGGCACGGTCGTTGTGCCCAAACTGAATGCCGACAGCCAGACAGAGATTGTCCGTGACCCGCACGCAGGGATTGAGAGCTCAGCACGGTTCCAGCTTTCGGAGGGTTGCCAACTGCCGGTGGAATTGTCCGCCAGCCGATTCGACGCTCGTGTTCACCTTCTTCAGCAGTTCGATGCGGCGAGACCGTGGATGGACCGAGCCGCGGCGATTGGAAACTACGACGCCAGTCAGCAGCGCGCTTTATCGATGATTGGTTCGAACCGAATACGTGAGGCGATGGATGTGGGCCGCGAGCCACTCTCTTTGCGCGAACGCTACGGAATGTCGCTGTTCGGTCAGTCCTGCCTTGCCGCCCGACGCCTGGTGGAAGCGGGTGCTCGTTTTGTGTCCGTGTTCTGGGATCCGTTCGGTCCTCACGGCGCGTCCGTTTGGGATACGCATTCGAATCACTTTCCGAGGCTCAGAAACTATTTGCTGCCGGTCTTTGATCAGAGTTACTCGGCCCTGATCACTGACCTGGATGATCGCGGACTGTTGGAGGAAACGCTGGTCCTTTGCACGAGTGAGCATGGTCGCACACCGCAGATCGACTCAAAGCCAGTCGGCGGTGCCCGCCACCATTGGTCTCGTGCGTATTCATCCGTTTTCGCGGGCGGTGGCATGGCACGCGGCCGCGTTGTCGGGGAAACAGACTCAATCGCCGGCGATGTCGTCGACACACCGATTTCACCCAAGGACATGCAGGCCACTGCCTACCATCTGCTGGGGTTCGAAGAATCAGCCACAGTTCCCGATCAACAAGGTCGTCCGCACCCCATCGCCGGTGACGGACGAATGCGACGAGAGCTGCTTGGCTGAACTCGAAGTGTATGTGTCGGTCGGTGATCACCGGGAAAATTCGGTCGAACGAATTGCAGCAGCGACTCCCACAAATCACAGTCCGGAAAGTTTTCCCTGCTGCCTTGCCGGATCTGCGCCGTCCCTTCTCCCCCTGGCAGAGGGTGAACGTGGCAGCCCGACAATTCTCAAGCTCATTCGGGGAGCGATTGACAACCTGTTTTAGTCGCGCAGAATGAACCTGATATGGTTTCCGATTCAAAAGCAGGATCGTTGCGTCGCCGCGTATGGTTGATCATCGGAATCGTCATTGGCGGCTTGATTGTAGCGGTATTGTTCTGGCTGTTCGATACGTCGGCTCTTGATAGAGAGCTGGCTGCACTTCGATCGCAGGGGCTGCCGACCAACGCGACGGAACTGAATGCGTTTTACTCTGTTCCGGCCGGAGTGAGTGATACAACAGAGCTTTGGACTGCGGCTGTTTCGGCGGTCGCCGCAGCAAACATCCAACAACGGGCCGCAAATCTTCCGTTCCTGGGATCAGGGCCGACTCCGGTGCCTGAACCGGGTACTGAATGGGCCGATCTGGAAGCGTGTCGCACTTTCCTCGACGAATTGGACGACGAGTTTGGTGCGATTCTGCGGGCGGCTGACGCGGGGGGTATGGCGAGATATCCGATCGACTTTACGCGCGGAATGTACACGTTGATGCCTCATGTTCTGGAACCTCGGCAAATTTCGAGGCTTCTTGCGCTAAATGCGCACGTCCACGCGCACGACGGAGAGGATCAGCAGGTCTTACGGGACGTGACCTCAATCTTTGCCGTTTCCGATTCACTCCGCGGCGAACCAGTTTTAATTTCGCAACTTGTCCGGATTGCGACTTACGACTTGGGTTGTCAATTGGGCATAGGAATGCTCCCGCACAGTCAATGGAGGGACAAAGAACTCGAAAACCTCCAGGTTTCAATCGGGCGCGCCAATTTTAGACAGGAGACGCTCAATGCCTTTCATGGTGAACGAGCAACGTTTCTGATTTCGAACGCGGAAAGTGCGGGGATACTGTCGCGGGATTCGAATTCGTTGCAGGCCATCGAGCTATTCCGGATCTGTACCGATGGATTGAACACTTCCTGGCCGGAGGCGATGAAAAAACATCGCGGAATCGAAAAGCAAATGACTGCGATGGCCAGTGGAATGTTGTCCCGACTGAAGGCCCTGACTGCGGTGCATTTGCTGCCGGCACTGGAGGTGGCGATTCTATCAGGAGCGAGTGCCGAAGCCCGTCAAAACTGTGCGCTCGCCATATTGGCCGCGCACCGCTATCGACTCCAGCACGATGAGTTGCCAGGGTCTCTTGCGGAAATCAATGTGCTGATGCCTGGTGATCCCGACGAAAGATCAGTTCGTCTCCAAGATCCTTTCGACGGACTGCCATTGCGATTCAAGTCCGCAGGAGGGCAACTGCTGATTTACAGTGTGGGCAGGAACATGACGGATGATGGCGGGATCCTGGACGAGGAGGAACTGGACGGAGATCTTGTTTATTCAATTGGAAAGTGAAATCCTGGGCCGCGTCACCACCTCGCGATAACCCCCTCATCTCCCGGCGCGCCGGGATCGGCCACCTGCTCTCCCTGCCATGGGGAGAAGGGACTTCGCGGGTGCCATGAAATCCATGGCGATGAATCCTGAACTACGTTGACCGGCTGGCGAGGGGCACTCTGCGTACGCGGTATTCGCCCGTCGTGATTCGTCACAACAGCGCGGCGTTCACCGTAACAATTCCGTCACAACTCGCGCGTGTGTGACTTCGGTATCGGTGAGGCTGGTTTCGCGACCGTCATAGGGCACGGTCAGGCGAGTGTGATCCAGTCCGAGTGATGCTGAAGGCAGGCCGCATGGACATCAAGTCCGCAGAACGCCATGCACACACAGAAAGCGACGCGCGGGCGCGTCAATCCTGAAAGGCAGAGGCCCACGCTCATGACGACTCCGAGACGTCCAACAGATTGTGTGGTGTGGCGGGAACGGCTCCTCCCGTGAGTTCGGCCGCAAGGATGTGGATCGCGGCAAATACCCTGGCGATTCGTCAGTCGAATAGTCCGGCTCTGAGCATACAAAGAAAGCCGCCCCAGGCAAACCTTTCTCCGGACTCACGCTGAGCGAGGTTCAACCGCCCAATGCAGCCGGATCTCGACGCAAGGCGAGCGGCAGAAACTGTTTTTTTCCGTAGCCACGTTCGCAAGATCGTGGCTGACCCACACTCTGGCGAGTGTGGCTACCGGTCAGATTTCAACTGCCGGTCGCCTTACAAATGCATCGGATCGCGGCAAGCCGCGAAGTCCTGTCCTGCACACAGGACCAACGAGAAACAAACGCGAGGAAATCCGCGACAGTACCTGTCATTCGTCGTTTTTCGTCCCTGCATGCGATTCATCGTTCAATCACATAGACTGAGGGACATCGCGGTGTTCAATACTCGATCGGTTGACCGCAACGGAATCAGGACTCATCCCAATGGACAACAGCCACCTTTTGAATACCTTGACAACGCTTCATTCTCAGCTGTCCAGTGCTGGAGAAATCGACGCGGAGACGCAGGCGATGCTGCAGAAAGTCACTGGCGATATTCAGAGAATCCTCGAGAGCCGTGCCGCGATGAGAGCGACCGATGAATCCGAGATATCGTTCTCCGAACGTCTTCGGGAAACGTTGATCGAACTGGAAGCACGGCATCCCCATGTTGGTGGTTTGCTCAACCGAATCACGGATGGACTTGCGAACATGGGAATCTGAGTTGACTCATGAAGATCACACGCCTGGAAGTGTTTGTGATTGGCGATGGACCGGAGATTGATCCGGACAAAGGCGGCGTCGAGCCGTTGGCGTGTCTTCGCGTGCAGACTGACGAAGGTCTGTTCGGATTGTCCGAAGTCTTCCGAGTACCGCCAGGGGTGGTGCAGGCGACCGTCGGAGGTCCCGACACGCATTTCGGACGGCTGTTGATCGGCCAGGAGATTACTCACCCTGAGCGTTTATGGCAGCATGTTTGGGATGCGTTGATGCATACCAACAGGCGAGGCTGGGAGATCATGATCCTGGGGGCTCTGGATGTCGCGGTCTGGGACATCTATGGCCAGATGCTGAATCAACCGGTCTGGAAACTGCTCGGCGGAGCTCAGCGCGGGCCGTTTCAGTCGACTGTTGGTGCCACGGTGGAGATTGTCCCGTATTGCACCCTGGTATCGGACATCTGGGGCGGCGAACCCATGTTTTCGCAGCAGGTGTCGCGAGCAGAGACTCTGGCAACCCTGGGCTACCGAGCGTTCAAAGTCGAGCCGATGATGTCCACGCCGAAGGATGTCGTTGAACTGGCTCGACGGTGTCGAAAGGCGCTGGGCGAAACACTCACACTGATGGTGGATGTTGGTTATCTGTTCAATGATGTGCCCACGGCCATCCGAGTTTGTCGCGAATTAGAAGAGTGGGGCATCTATTTCTTTGAGACGCCTTTCCCGGTTGATTCTCCGGAGCCCTACGCAAAGCTGGCCGCCAAAACTTCCATTCCGCTCGCGATGGGGGAGCACGGAGTCACGCGATGGGAATTCCTCGACATGATGGATCGAGGAGGAGTTTCCGTCGTGCAGCCCTACATGACCACGTGCGGCGGACTTACTGAGGCGAAGCGAATCGTCGAACTGGCGGCGGCGCGTGGCGCACAAGTGTGTCCAGGTAATTGGTCGACTCAAATTCTTGGAGCGGCGTCGGTTCACCTGGCGGCCTGGTCACCGGTGACGCCATTCATTGAATTTGCTCCTGCGGAAGTCTTCGAGTCTCCATTGAGGCGGGAACTGCAGAACGCCGGATTTCCAGTGAAGAACGGAGCCATCGCGCTTCCGCAATGCGATGGCATCGGATACCAACTGCCTGCGGAGATCCTGGAAGCGTTTCGAATCGTTTAACGCCCGGCCGAAGGCGGCGGCAGCTCCTGCATCGTACATATCGCAAAGCCGACGCCTCCGGCCGGGCGTTCAACAGCAATTCAATTAACCGGCGATCATTGATGTCTGACTCATCGTCCCTGAATCAACAGAGAGCATCCAACGTTCGATGGCAGATTATCGCCATGCTGATGGGATTCACGATCCTCGGACACTTCAACCGTGTCAGTATCTCGGTGGCTGGGAAGGCGAAGTTCATTGGTCCCGGCCTGCTGACAGAAGATCAGATGGGAATGGTGTACTCCGCGTTCCTGCTCATTTACACGCTCGGTATGCTGCCGGGCGGCTGGGTGATTGATCGACTTGGCCCACGGCTGGCGCTGACCGGTATGGGTCTGGGCATGGGATTCTGTGTGGTGTTGACCGGTGGCCTCGGGTGGCTGGGATTACCGGTTGCTTCACTGTTGCTGCCGCTTCTCCTCGTGCGAGGACTTGCCGGCGGACTCAGCGTTCCTCTGCATCCCGGAGCGGCCCGCACGGTTTCTCTGTGGATGCCGCTGACGAGTCGTTCAACGGCGAACGGTCTGGTAACCGCCGGCGCGCTGATCGGGATCTCCTTGTCGTATCCTGGATTTGGCTGGCTGATGGATCGGCTCGACTGGCCGATGGCATTTGTCGTTTCCGGATCGGCGATGATGTTGTTTGCGATCCTGTGGTTCGCATTATCGACAGATCGTGCGGCAGATCACCCAAGGGCCAATGCGGCCGAAAAGAATCTCACGAGTTCCGGAACACGCATCCATGAAACCGTCGGGATGAATCAGGATAGTGAGATAAACCCGTATTCCCCATTGATCGTGAGTTCTGCAATCGTTTGGGATGACGCGGCCCGTTCCCAAAACGCATCTTCCACGACCCGCGCGACGTTCAGCGATTTCGGCAGACTCTTCAGAAATCGGGGACTGGTGTTACTGACGATCAGCTATGCGGCACTGAGTTATTTTCAGTACCTGTTCTTCTATTGGATTGAATTCTATTTCGGCAAAGAACTGAAGCTGCCGGATGAGGAGAGTCGCCAGGCAGCCTTCACGGTCACAATCGCAATGGCGGTGGGAATGGCCGTGGGTGGGGTCTGCACGGATCAGCTGTGCCGCCGCATCGGCCATCGATGGGGCTGTCGCTGCATCGCGTTCGTGGCGATGGGTCTGAGCGCTGCGTTTGCCTGGTACGGCGTTGCGGCGAAAGATCCAGGTCACGTCGTGTTGCTGTTCTCGCTGGCTCTGGGTTCGCTCGGACTGTGCGAAGGGATTTTCTGGACGACCGCACCTCAATTGGAACACCGAAGCGGCGGGTTGGCCTGTGCATTTCTGAATACGATCGGAAACGCCGGAGGGCTGGTGGCCCCAATGCTGACTCCGTGGATTGGCATAAACTATGGATGGACGACGGCCATTGGCGTCGCGTGCCTCGTCTGTGCCCTCGGAGCGGTGCTGTGGCTGTGGATTGATGCTGCACCCGACTTACCGTGATTCCGATACCAGATTTTCCTTCACGAAGTCTTCGTTGATCGTGACTCCCAAACCGGGACCGTCCGGAACGGTAATGCGTCCGTCGACGGCCTGAATTTTCTCATGAGTCAGTTCGTGCCGCAGCGGTGAGTCATCAACACAGTCTTCGAACAGGAAGGCATCGCGGCAGGTGCTGAGCCAATGCAGACTGGCCGCAGCCGTCAGCGGACTCGTGTAGCAGTGATTGCACAGCCTCGCTCCGATTTCCTCAACGCGGCTGCGGATGTACGCCGCTTCCGTGAATCCGTTGCGTGACAAGTCGACCTGATAGATATCGAGTGCCTGGCGGTCGATGAACGGCCGGAAGGATTCACGGCCACATTCACCTTCGCCGGAAGCAATGGGAACCGGAGATCGGCCTCGCAGCCAGACGTAACCGTCTACATCGTCCTCACGCAGCGGCTCTTCCAGCCAGCCAATATTAAAATCTCTGAACTTTTCAGCTCGTTGGAGTGCAGTGCGCGCATCCCAGACGCAACCCGCATCGATCAGCAGCGCGGCGTCATCGCCGAGCCCATTTCGTGCTCCGCGAACCAGGTCCAGGTCGACCGTTTCACTCTCGCCCATGGGTTCCCAGCCGAACTTTACGGCCTGATAACCGGCAGCAATCCACCGCTGACCGATGTCTCTCGTTTCTGAACCGTCGCGACCAAACAGAATCGAAGCATACGCCTTGAAAGAAGAATGCAGTTTTCCTCCGAGCAAACAATGAATGGGCTGCTGGAAGAACTTGCCTTTCAAGTCCCAAAGAGCCATATCCACAGCCGCCATGGCTGTGATGCCAACCCCGGTACGTCCGAAATACATCGTGCGGCGATACATCTTCTGCCAAAGTCGTTCAGATTCCAGAGCGTTCTCGCCAATCAGCAGCTGCCTCAGTCCACAGGCAATGTTGTGGCTGAACGGGGCGTCGATGATGGCCTTAACAACTTCAGGAGACGAGTCTGCTTCGCCGACGCCTTCGAGCCCGTTCTCTGTCCGGATGCGGACAATCACGGAATCCTGACTGCTGGCCGTTTTGGCCTGCACGGATTTGACTCGAATGATCTGACAAATGACTTCAGTGATCTTCATTGCTGGGCTGACAGTTGAGTTGAGTGAGAAACGGGACTCTTACGAGAAAGCATCGAAATGCCGAATCAAGTCGCGACGCTTCATAGCGCGGGAACCGTTACCTGCCGAGACAGTTGTTGCCCCGTTTGCAGCAACAGATAAATCGGTTCTAACAAGTCAGCGTCAGTGTCGGTCCGTTGCGCATCCGACATTGGCAGCGGCTCACCGGCCAGCATAACAAGCGACAGGAGTTCCGTCCGCCAGCCCAATCGCTTTTCAAGAAACAGGAGCAACAACATGCTCAACAACAATCGAGTGACGATTCGCGTGTGGGGCGACTACGCCTGCTTCACGCCGCCGGAAATGAAAGCCGAATCAGTCAGTTATCCGATCACGACTCCCACTCCGCGTCAGATTCAAGACGCACTTCGTTAGCGACGCGGCCCAAACTGGTTGACGTCGTCGAAGGCCACGCCGGGAAAACGCGCCCAAAGTTGCAGGATTCACAGGGGTCGGCGCGCAATCGGGTGAGGTGACAGGTACCTTGATTTCGGAGTCAAGAAAGCTTGATACGCCGTCGGTCGATATGAATCCCTTCACGGAGGAAAACGAGCATCCGCGTGGTTTGGCCATCGACGGTCTACGAGCTACCCTCGCAACTTGACCAACTGGTTGCTCCAATCGTGGATGTGAGCAATGTCTGACAACAAATCGTTTTCGGTTCCAGGCGATCATCACACGTCGTGGCCACGAAGGGTTCATCTGTTAATGCAGGTGCTGACGGTCTCCCTTTCGGAAGGATCGTATGTCTCAGTTCACCGACGACGACTTGATTCCGCTTCGCTTTCTCAACGACCTCCTCTTTTGCGAGCGGCGGGCGGCGATGCATTTGATTGAGCGGATCTGGCGCGACAACCTGTACACCGTCGAAGGCACCTATGCGCACAAGTGAGTGGACCAGACGAAGAACCTGAAACGAGGTAACAAGCGCAACGTCACCGGCATGATGCTCGTGTCGTATTCGCTCGGGCTCACCGGCAAGGCCGATCTGGTTGAATTTCACAAGGCGGACGGGACAGGAACTGCGGACGAGAAGGAAGGAGCGGACGAGACGTCCGCGCTCCCGGGAGCGCGGACGTCTCGTCCGCACGGTTCCCATCCTCAAAGGTGCCATTTTTCCAACTTCGCAGTCAGCATCGTCGCGAAGTCATTTTCATTTTCGACGAGATGCTCCGTCAACAAACCATTCGCGCTGCAGTTCGTCAGCAAGACTCCCGCAGCCGAATGGAAGGCGAGCTGCAAAGGTTGTTCGTTGCTCGAGATCTGCATGCCCAAAGCATGGCGTCCCGTCCGCTCGCACACAAACCGGGACCGCGGACGTCCCGTCCGCCACCTTGCCCTCCGCAGACACCCAGTGTGCAGGCATCCCGAATGCCCCGTCGCGCATCACAGGGACAGACAGAATGTCGCCGCCAGAGGCTGCGGGTTATTCGCTGCCGAGCGGCAAGGCGGACGAGACGTCCGCGCTCCCGGACGAGATATGGTGCAGAACTCGCTCCGGCATTTCGATGCACAGCGATATCGACTTTTTAGCTGGGTCATCATGCCGAATCACGTCCATGTTCTCTGCCGACAAGTGCCAGGAAATGAA
>Ga0163144_10023171_pt1 | contig 12268 bp, 10 predicted proteins | sample OliLak19BULKMAT1_FD_123175 | JGI IMG/M metagenome (GOLD analysis project Ga0163144, IMG submission 123175) | Freshwater microbial mat bacterial communities from Lake Vanda, McMurdo Dry Valleys, Antarctica - Oligotrophic Lake LV.19.BULKMAT1 | ecosystem: Environmental > Aquatic > Freshwater >...
AGAAATCGCCTTCGCTCGGTTTCCGGCGGGCCAAGCCCCCCGGAAACCCGCTCGGCGCGCGGCCCCTGCGGGCCCGCGCTTCGCGGCTGTGACGGAATCTTCGATTCCCTCACAGCCCCTCAGCGCGTGATCTTCACGACGTCGGACGTCGTGCCGTCGCGAAAGCGCAGCCGCACCGTCGCGAACTTCGTGGACGCCGGCACCTCGACGTAGAGCGTGTCGTCGGGATTCACCGCGTACGGGTGCTTCGGGTCGGGCGCGCTGAAGGGCAGCGTCCGGTCCGGCGCCTCGACGTCGAGGCCCCACCGGATCTCCTCGAAAGCGGCGCGGTACGACAGCAGGCCGGTGAAGTAGAGGAGCACCTTCCCGTCGTAGTCGCGGAACGACAACCACGACGACTTCAGCATGTCGAGCGCTCGCTTCGCGCCCAGGACGACCTGCGCCGCCGGGTCGAACACCAGCGGGAACGGCCCGCGCTCGCGTCCCCGGCCGTCCCTGTAGCGCACCTCGAGGGCCGTGCGCGGCGCGTCGAGGGGCAGCTCGACGGCGTACCTGGGGAGTGGCCCGCCGCCCGGCGCCTGGTAGCCCTCGAGGAACCCGGTGCTGCGGAACTCGCCCTTCCCGTCGGCACGCCAGCGGATCTCCTTCACGGGCTCGGCGAACGTGAACGTGAGCGTCCACTGCTGGTTCGACTGCATCGCCACCACCGACACCGGGCGCCCGAGCACCGCGTCATCGAGCGAAGCCGCCGCGGCCAGCCGCCGCTCGGCATCTTCGACCTGCGCGGCGGCGACGCTCTGGTCGAGGAAGTGGGCGAGAAAGGCCCCCGTCGCGCGCAGGTCGAGGAAGGTGCGGAGATGGGCGCGCTCGAGCCGGCGGTCCTCGAGCGCCTGCGTGCCGAGGCGCGCGGCGGAGAATTCGCGCGAGAGTTCGTAGGCCGCGGGGGCGAACCGCGGGTGCGCCGCCGCGTACGCCTCGAGGGCGGCGACGCGCGCATCGCCCTCGAGGAGCAGGGTCGCGGCGAACGCGGTCACATCGTCCCGGGACGTCGCGCGCAGCGCCTCGTAGGCCTCGCGCGCGCCGCCGGGCCCCCGCTGGACCTTCAGCAGCGCCTGGTAGCGCAGGTGCGGGTCGAGGAGGCCGAGACCCGCCGCCGTGGCGAAGTAGCGGCCGTAGGCGGCCATGGCCTGCGCGGTGTCGCCGCGCTGCTCGTAGACGCGCGCGTTGTGGTAGTGGGCCTCGGGCCGGTCGGCGTCGGCGATCACGCCGCCCTGCTTCGCCAACGCGTCGAACCCCGCCTTCAGGCTCTCGAGCGTGTGGACGACGCGGTCGTTCGTCGCCGCCGACGCCTCGGCCGCGGCCTTCGCGCCCTCCGCCGCCGCCTTCGCCGCCTCGGCGGCCTTCGTCGTCGCGTCGGCGGCTGCCTCCACCCGCTTCCCGCTCGCATCGGCGGCCGCGGCGCCGGCGTCCAGCTGGGCCGCCAGCGCGCCCGTCGCGGCCTCGGTCCGCGCCGTCGCGTCGCGGACGTCCTCCACCACGGTGCGCGTCGCGCCGCCCTGCCGCAGCAGCAGGAACGCCGAGCCGACGAGCACGAGCACGCCCGCCCCGACGAGGACGAGTTTGCCCTGCAGGCCCCGCGTGGCCTCGCGGACGGCGCGTGTGTCGTCGGCGATCCCGCCGAGCCGCGCCGCGAGGTCGGTCCGGAGCGCGCCGAGGTCGTCGCGCACGACCGCCACGTCGTCCTTCAGGCCCGCCGCGAAACGGTCGAGCGCCTCGCGCCCGACCTCGAGGTGCGCACCCGGGTCCACCTTCGTGCGGCCGTGGTCGAAGGCCGTCTGCACGGGCCCGACGACCTCCTCGTAGTAGAGGTCGAGCAGCGTGAGCTGCGCGTTCGTCACGCGCTTGTGGTGGGACAGCGCGTTGCGGAAGCGCCGCACGTCGTCGAGGAAGGCCTGGATCGTCCGTCGGCGCTCCGTGAGGAGCGTGAGGAACGGCGTGTCGGCGTAGAGCGCCTCGTAGCGCGCGAACTCCTCGCGGTTCACGAACAGGCTCGCGAGTTCCCCGAACGAGCAGCCGGAGAGCACGTCGCCCGCATCCGCCGCGGCCTGCCACTGCGCGACGACGCGCGGGCTCAGCGCCTCGCGGAGACGCGCGAGCAGCCGCTCCTGATCGCCGTAGCTCTCGGTGATCAGGCTGCGCACGACCAGCTCGAGCGCGCGCACCTGCTTGCGGCCGACGTCGGGCGACACGAGCGCCTCGACGTCGCCGTCGAGCAGCGGCGGCGGCGGGACGTGCGGCGCCACCGTCTCGAGCCACGAGACGAGGCGCACGCCCGCCAGGACGGCGTTGCGCTCGTCGGCCGGCCCGGTCGCGGACTCGGCCAACCGGCGCGCCGTCCGCTCGACGTCGCGCAGCGCCGCCTCGAACGCCGCCAGGTCGGCCTCCTCGAGGTGGAGCGCCGCGCGAGCCGCGGGGCCGCCGGACTCGGCCTTGGCGCGGAAGTACGCGCGCACGAGCCCCGGGAGGTCGTCCGCGCCCTCGAGGTCGGACCCGCCGACGTGGCGGACCAGGCGCGCGAGCGCGCGGACGAGGAGCGGGCGCAGCGAAGCGGAGGTGGGCACGGCTACTTCTCCGTGAGGTCGAGGACGAGGTCGTCGGCGGGCAGGTCGCCGCCCGAGAGGCGCCGGGCCGATTCCGCGGCGAGCCGCGCGAAGGCGCCGCCGCCCGGGCCCGGCGCGTCGCGCAGGGCGGCGAACCGGCGCTCGGCGTCGCGGAGGTCGCCGGCGGCGAACCGCGCCAGCGCCTCGTGGGCCGCGTCGGCGCGGGCGGCCGCGGCCCGGGCCTCGGGGCCGCCGTCGCGCCGGCCGGCCACCGCGTGGACCGCGACCGGCGCGCGGCGCCCCACGGGCCGATAGAGCCCGAGCGGCACCAGCACGAGCCGCGCGGGCTCCGTGAGGCGGGCCACCACGTCGCCGGTGACGAGCACCGGCGCGTCGAGCGACTTCGTCATCCCCTCCACGCGCGACGCGGTGTTCACCACGTCTCCGATCACCGTGTAGGAGCGCTTCTGCGGCGAGCCGAGGAGCCCCGCCACCACGCGGCCCGCGTGGAGCCCGATGCCGGCGCGCAGCGGGCCCACGCCCGCGAGCGAGCGATTGAAGCGCGCGAGGTCGGCGGTCATGAACAACGCGGCCGCCGTCGCGCGGTCGGCGTGCCCCGCGGCGCCGGGGCGCGCGGCGAACACGGCCATCACCGCGTCGCCGATCAGCTTGTCGACCCGGCCGCCAAAGTGCTCGACGCACCGCGTCATGTGGCCGAAGTAGCGGTTGAGCAGCTCGACGAGCGCGTCCGGCGCGAGCGTCTCGCTGACGCGCGTGAAGCCACGGAGGTCGCTGAAGAGGACCGTGACCTCCTCCTCGTGGCCGCGGAAGCCGCCGCGGCCCGCCTCGCCGAGCAGCTCCTCGAGTTGCGCGTGCCCGACGAAACGACCGCTCGCGTGAAGCATCCACGCGGTCTCGTCGAGACGGTGGAGCGTGTCGTCGATCCGGGCGCGCATGCTCTCGGCCGACGTCGCGTCGAGCGCGCGGAGGGCTCGACGCAGCGACGCGACCGCCTCGCGCCGGCGGCCGGCGGCGTCCGCGAGCGAGGCCTGCAGCTCGAAAAGCTCGGCCCGCTCGACGGGCGTGACGCGCGTCGAGGCCTCGAAGGCATGCCCGGCCTCCTCCGCCGCCGCGATCGCGCCCGCCGCGTCGTCGCGCGCCCACCGCGTCCGGGCGACGAGCTGGGCGAGCAGCCCGCGGAGCTCGGGCACGGCCTCGGCGGCGAGCGGCGCGAGCGCCTGCCCGGCCGCGGCCGCGTGGGCCGTACCGCCGTCGAGGTCTCCCGCGCGCAGGCTCGCGCGGCCGAGCCCCACCTCGGCGAACGCGACGCCCACGGCGTCGCCGGACGCGTCCGCCGCCGCCCGGCCGCCGCGCAGGCAGCGCCGGGCCTCGTCGAGTTCGCCGAGCTCGGTCCGGCACGTCCCGAGCTGCGTCATCAGCTGGCTGACCAGCCGTGGGACCGGCGGCTGCTGGGCCTCGACGACGGCCAAGTCCTCGGTCAGGTGGCGCGCTGCAGCGCGAAAGTCCCCCAGCGCCATACACAGCCGTCCGAGGTTGCCGAGCGTCAGCGCCCGCCCCGCGGCGTCGCCGCCGGCCTCCTTCGCCGCGAGCGCATGTTCGTACGCGGCCCGCGCATCGACGAGCAGGCCTTGGTGGTGGAGGAGCTGGCCGAACGTGTCGTGAACCCGACCGACATAGACGCGAGGACCGGGTTCACCGAGGGTTTCGAGTGCGTCGAGGCTTCGGTTCAACTCCTCCACCGCCGCGGGTACGTCCTGGTCGACGCGCCACGCCACGAGGCCCCGCAGGTGGGCGGCGATCCCGGCGGCGAACGGCGAGAGGCCGTCGCGGAACGGCGCGAGGGCCCGCAGGAGGGCCGGGAGGACCCGGGGGAGGTACCGGGGGTCGCCCGCGACGCCGACGGCGGCGCGTACCCCCCGGGCCGCGGCGGGGTCGCCTCCGTCGCCTCGCCCCACGTCGAGCCCGGGGGACGCGTCCGCCGCGCGAAGGACCTCGGCGACCTCGGACGGCGAGAGGCCAGCGGCGGCCAGCGTGGCGGGGAGATCGAAGGCCATTCCGCTAGCCTACCCCCGGTCGATGGAAGGGCCTCGCGCCCGGAGCCGCGGCAGCGGGCCGTGCGGGCGTCTGGAGCGCCCCCCTCGAGCGCTCGCTCGGCGGCGCGCTGGGGCCCGCGGCCCGGGGTTCGTACCTTCGAGGCGGAGGTGACCGTCGATGGACTTCCCCGTCTGGGACATCGACGTCGGCTACGGGCCGCTCATGGCCTGGGTCGCCGTCGTCCACGTGTTCGTCGCGCACTTCGCCGTCGGAGGCGGGCTGTCGCTGGTCGTCCTCGAGCGCCGCGCCCGCCGCAGCGGCGACCTCGCCCTCCTCGCCCATGTCCGCCGCCTGTCGGCGTTCTTCGCCCCCACGACCCTGGTGGTCGGGGCGCTCACCGGCGTCGGCATCTGGTTCGTCATCGGGCTGCTCTCCCCCACGGCCACCGGCGTCCTCATCCGGACGTTCGTCTGGGGCTGGGCCATCGAGTGGACGTTCTTCCTCGTCGAGATCCTGGCGGCGATCCTCTACGCGAAGGGCTGGGACCGCTTGGCGCCGCGGACCCACGAGGCGCTCGGCTGGGTCTACTTCGTCGCCGCCTGGGCGAGCCTCGCCGTCATCAACGGCATCGTCACCTTCATGCTCACGCCGGGCGCGTGGCTCGAGACCGGCGCGCTCGTCGACGGCTTCTTCAACCCCACGTACCTGCCGTCCCTCGTGATGCGAACGGCGATCTGCCTCCTCCTCGCCGGCCTCTTCGGCGCGCTCATCGCCGCCCGGACCCCCGACGCGAAGGACCGCGCCCGCCTCGTGCGGACCGACGCCGTCGTCGCCCTCGTCGGCCTCGCCGCGGCCTGGGCCGCGCAGCGCTGGTACGGCGCGGCGGTGCCCGCCGAGCTCGCCGCGACGATCGGCGCGCGGCTCACGATCCCGGCCCGCGCGCTCGAGGCGTTCCACGCGCTCTCGCTCGCGCTCGGCGCCGCGCTGGTCGTCGTCGCCCTCGTCCCGCGGACCGGCCGGACCGCGGTGGCGGCGGTGCTCCTCGCGCTCGGGCTCGGTTGGTTCGGTGCGTTCGAGTGGTGGCGCGAGGGCGCGCGCAAGCCCTACGTGCTCGCGAACGTCGTCTACGGCAACGGGATCGGCGTTGCCGAAGTCGCGACGCTCGCGAGGGACGGCGCGCTGCCCGCCATCCGGGTTCCCACCGGCGACCCGGGCCGCGACCTCTTCCTCCACCAGTGCCGGGCGTGCCACACGCTGTCGGGCTACAACCCCGTGCTCGCCGCGTTCGCCGGCACCGACGCGACGTTCGTCGAGGGCGTGCTCGGGGGCCTGCACAAGATGCGCGCGCCGATGCCGCCCTTCGCGGGCACGGCCGCGGAGCGCGCGACCCTCGCCGCGTGGCTGGCGGCCCGGGCCGACCGCACGCCGCTCGCGGCACGCGCGCGCCGCGACGGCCGCGACCTCGGCGCGCTCGTCTACGAGGTGCGCTGCGGCGTCTGCCACGTCGAGGGCGGCTTCGGCGACAAGGGGAGATCGTTCGAGGGGCTCTCGGCGGACGACGCGAAGGACCTCCTCGCGAGCGTCTCCTTCGACGAGATGCCGCTCTTCTCCGGCACCGACGAGGAGCGCGACGCCCTCGTCGCCCACCTCCTCGCCCGCGCGGAGGGAGGGGCCCGATGAGCCCGGTCCTCGCCCTGCCCGACACCTCCGCGCTCCCCGCGCCGCCGTGGCTGCTCGCGACGCTCCACCTGCTCACGTTCGTCCTGCACCTCGTCGCCATGGCGGGGCTGCTCGGCGGCATCGTCACGCTCCTCGCGGTCCGCGCGCCGGACCGGTTCGCGCGCCCCGCCACGCGGCGCGTCCTCGGGCTCCTGCCCGTCGCCATGGCGGCCACGGTGTCGCTCGGCGTGGCGCCGCTGCTGTTCCTCCAGCTCTCCTACGGCCGCGTCGCCTACGCCGCCGCGATCACGAGCGCGGTCCCCTGGATCCTCGTCCCCCTCCTTGCCATGCTCGCCTACGCGAGCCTCTACGCCGCGTCGCACGCGCCCGCCGACGGGCGCGGCGTCGGCGTACGCCTCGGCGTGGCGACGGGCGCGCTCGTCGCCGTCGGGCTCGTCTACGCCTCCACGTTCGCGCTCGCCGAGCGCCCCGACCTGTACGCGGCGCAGTACGCGCGGACCGCGTCGGGCTGGACGCTCCACCCCGAGCCCCTCACCTGGCTGCCGCGCGCGGTCCAGGCCCTCGCTGCGGCGGTCGCGCTCGGCGCGTTCCTCGCGCGTCGCGTCGCCTACGACGACGCCGACGCCCGCGACGCCGGTCGCCGCGTCCTCGAGGCGGCGCTCGTCGTCGCGGCGCTCGCCGGCCTCGCGCGCCTGGCGATCGACGGGCGCCTGATCCCGGCGCTGGGCGCCGTCGGCGTCGTGCTCCACGTCCTCGGGGTCGTCGTGCCGCTCGCCGCCGTTCCGCTCGTCCGCCGCGGCGCCGACCTCCCCGCCGGGGCGGCGCTCGGCGCCGGGCTCGTCCTCGCGGTGCTGGCGCGTCACCTCGCGCGTCTCGGCACGCTCGAAGGCGTCTTCGCCCCGTCCGACGCCCCCGTCCGGCCGCAATGGGGCGCGTTCGCGCTGTTCGTCGTCTGCCTGCTCGCGGCCGTCGTCACGATCGCGGCGATGCTGCGGGCCTGGTTCCGCGCGACGCCGCCCCCGAACGCGACGGACCCGGCCGCCTGACGTGAGGCCCCGCGACCGACGGGCCTCGCGTCCCGCGTCAGCGGCGGGGGCGGAGCCGGCGCCAGGTCCGTCTCCACCACGACGCGCGGCGGCGGGCCTTGCGTCGCGCGTGCGCGAGCCGGCGCGCGAGGGCCGCCGCGAGGTCGGCGCGGCCGACGTCGGCGAGCCCCTGCAGGAGCGGCGCGCTGAAGATCCCGAGCGGGTCGCTGCCCGGGGAGTACCTCACGAGCTCCGCGGGCTCGAGGCCCGGCCGCGGGAACGACGTCGTTCGGCCGGGCGCCCCGAGCGCCAACATTCCCATCCGCGTGCGGAGGCACTTCTCGCACGCTCCGCAGTTCGCGACGCCCGGCGGGAGCGGGTCGTGGGTGAGGCAGACCTGGAGGGCCTCGAGGCCCTCGGGCCAGGCCGCGACGGCCGCGAGCTTCTCGTGGCGGAGCACCGCCGCCTCGCCATGGTGCAACTCGACGGCGCCCGACGACAGGTTCGCGTCGACGAGCGGGTGCGAGGAGTACCGCCCCTGGTGGATGCCGTAGCCGTTCGACGCGACCCACGCGTCGGTCACGCGGCGGCGAAAGAGGTGCGCGACGGCGAGCAACGACGGCCCGAACTGGAGGTACTTCCACGCGTGGAAGTCGGGGCAGAGCGCGCGAGCGTTGGTGCGCACGGGCACCAACGTGAGGCCCGTCGCGTCGCAGAGCGTCCGCAGGCGCGCCTGCTGCTCGAGGTAGCCGCGGCGCCGGTCGGGGTCCGGGGCGTCGCCGCGGACCTCGTCGGGGTGGAGCCCGAAGACGTGGAAGGCGTCCTCGAGCGCCGCCGGGTGGCCCACCGGCAACGCGGCGCGGTGGCTGCGGAGCAACGCGAGGCTGTCGACCCCGCCGGAGAGGAACATCGCGACGCGGCGCGGCGTGCGGGACCGCGGCGCCACGAGCCCGCCGGTGGGCTCGACGGGCACCGGTCGGAACGCGGGCTCCCAGCGGTGGAAGAGCCGCAACACGCCCTCGAGGCCCGCGACGAACCGCGGGCAGACCGGCGCGTCGATCGCGACGCGCGGTTCGCCGTAGCGGACGGCGGCGGCGGCGCCCGCCAGCAGGAACGCCTCGGGCGCGGCCTCGAGGTCGTCGGCGAAGGCCGCGTCGGTCTCGAACCACAGGCGCTCGGGCCCCGCGTAGCCTCCTTCGGCGACGACACGGGCCGACACCCGGCACCCGGCGGGCCCGACGTCGCGGCGGAGGTCCTCGATGCGCGCGCGCGGAGTGTACGGACGGGACGCGCACGGCGCCCGCGGCGCCGCGGGCGTCGTCGGCGCGACGGGCGCTTCCCCGCCGGGGCGTTTCGCGTAGCGTGGCGGCCGACCCTGACGGAGAGCGCGCGTGCCCCATCCCCTCGGCGAAGCCCTGCGCGCGACCATGCGCCGTTGGGCGAGCGGCGTCACCGTGGTCACGTCGGCCTACGAGGGCCGGCGCGGGGGCATGACGGTGAGCGCGTTCCTCTCGGTGAGCCTCGACCCGCCGACGGTGCTCGTGTCGCTGCACGAGGGCGCCGACACGCTGGCGAACCTGCGCCGGTCGGGGTTTTTCGGCATCTCGATCCTCGGGGCGTCACAGGAGGCCGCGTCGGCGCGGTTCGCCGGGTGGGGCCTGCCGGCCGACGCGGACCGTTTCGAGGGGTCGCGCCTCGACGTGCGGCCCTCGGGGGTCCCGGTGCTCGCCGACGCGGTGGCGTGGCTCGAGTGCCGGGTGGCGGCGCTGCACAACACGGCGACCCACGTCCTCGTGCTCGGCGAGGTGATCGCGACGGCGGCCCGCGACGGCGCCGAGGGCCCGCTCGTCTACACCGACCGCGGCTACCGACGCCTCGCGACGTAGCGCGGGGCGACCGCCCCTTCCGATCGGAAGAAGCCCCCCGAGAACGCCGCGCCGCCGCCGCGGCCTGCACCCGGCACGGGTCGCCGTCCGCGGAACGACCTCCGCGGAACGACCTCCGCGGAACGACCTCCGCGGAACGACCTCCGCGGAACGACCTCCGCAGAACGACCTCCGCAGAACGACCTCCGCAGAACGACCTCCGCGGAAAGACCTCCGCGGAAAGACGCCTGCGGCGAAGGCCGCCGCGAGCGCGAGTTCGGTCGGTCCCCGGCCCCTCTCCCCGGCGACGAGCGCCGTCGCAGGGACGCCGCCGACGACGACGCCGAGCTGGGGAATTCGACGTGCGCCACGCGACCGGGCGCCCCGGCGCGTCCGACGCCGGCCCCCCTCGCGGGTAGGCTCTGCGCGGGTGCACACGGTGTGGGCGGTCGTCCCCCGAGGGAGAACGCTCATGGCGGATCCGATTTCGACGAAGCCCGAGGAATTCACGACGGTCATCGGCCCGGACGCCCAGTTCAAGGGTGAACTGACGTTCCAGGGCGCGGTGCGCGTGGACGGCCAGTTCGAGGGCTCCATCCAGACGACGGGCAAGGTGTTCGTCAGCAAGGGCGGGAAGCTGAAGGCCGAGGTGAAGGCCGGCAGCGTCGCGCTCGAGGGCCAGGTGGACGGCAACCTCACGGCCGACGACCGCGTCGAGCTCCGCGCCACCGCCCAGTTGCGCGGCGACGTCCGCGCGGCGAAGTTGCTCGTCGTCGAGGGCGCGTCGTTCGTCGGGCGGTGCGAGGTCGGGCCGAACATCGGCGCCGCGGCCCCCCGGCCCGCGGACGGCGTCGCGCGCCCGGCGAACGTGCCCGTCGCCGTGGCCCGCCACTAGTCCCGACCGAGAGGCGCCGGGCCCGTGGCGGTCCGCCACACCCTCTGCACGCAGTGCGACCTGACCCTCGACGTCGACGAGACGGCGAAGTCGGTCAACTGTCGCCACTGCAACACCCGCGTGATCACCGAGGCGATGGTGGTGGCCGAATACGTCGCGGTGCGACGGTTCGCGACGGCGAACCGGATGCGCATCACGAAGAAGGGCATCGTCTACGCCTCGGTCCGCGCCGACGCCCTGGAGGTCGAGGGGGTCCTCCAGGGCGACGCCGTCTCGCTCACGTCGATCCGGATCACGAAGACGGCGAACGTGAAGGGCAGCCTGCGCGCCGCGAGCCTGTCGCTGGAGCCGGGCGCCACGTTCGTCGGCGACGTGGCGATCGGCCCCGCGCAGGTCCCCGAGGTCGCCGCGGCCCTCGACGCGGCGGCGGCCCGCGGCGCCTCCCGATGACGCCGCCCGATGACGCCGCCCGCCCCGCTCACGGCGGCGGCGGCACGGGCGGCGCCGGGGCGCCGTCGTCGGCGGGCCGCAACGTCGCGAGCGGACCGATCCGCGCCAGCTGCGGCCAGCGGAGCGCCACCGCCGCGACGGCGACGAGCGTGCCGACGCCGCCGATCACGACCGACGCCACCGGCCCCGCCAGCGCCGCGAGCGCGCCACTCTCGAACCCGCCGAGCTCGTTCGACATCCCGATGAACACGAACTTCACCGCCGCCACGCGGCCGCGGAGCGCGTCGGGCGTCACCATCTGCTCGAGCGTCATGCGCACGACGACGCTCACGCCGTCGAAGAGCCCGGTGAAGAAGAGGCAGCCGAGCGAGAGCAGCAGGTGCCGGGACAGCCCGAAGCCGACGGTCGCGAGGCCGAACCCGACGACGGACGCGAGCAACACCCGGCCCGGCCGCCGCCACGGGACCATGCGCGTGATCGCGACCGCGGTGACCAGGGCCCCGAGGCCGGGCGCGGCGCGCAGCCACCCGAGCTCCGTCGCGCCCACGCGGAGCACGTCCTTCGCGAACATCGGGAGGAGGGCCGTCGCCCCGCCGAGGAGCACGGCGAAGAGATCCAGCGTGATCGCGGCGAGGAACACGGGCGTGCGGCGCATGAAGGAGAAGCCCGCGAACAGCGCCGCGAGGCCCCGCCCGCCCCCCACGACCGTCGGCACCGGCGGCTTCGGGACGCGCAGGAGGCACAGCAGGAACACCGCCTGCCCGACGGCGCCCGCGACGAACGCCGCGCGCGCGTCGCCCGTCGCGTCGATGAGCGCGCCCCCCGCGACGGGGCCCGCGACCGACGCGACCTGGAACGCGGCCGACATCCACGCGTTGGCGTGGGCGAACTGCAGCGGGTTGAGCAGCTGCGGGAGGATCGTGCCGACCGACGGCGCCGCGAACGCGCGCGCGACCCCCACCACGAGCAGGAGCGCCCACGTCCACCAGAGCGGCGCGTCGGCGGCGGTGGTAGTGAGGAACCCGAGGGACGCGAGGCCCAGCAGCGCGTGGGCGAACATCGCGATGCGCCGGCGCGAGCTGCGGTCGACGAGGTGTCCGACGGGCACGAACAGCAGCAGGACCGGGATGAGTTCGAAGACGCCGACGAGCCCGAGGGCCCACGCGCTGCCCGTGCGCTCGTAGAGCTGCCAGCCCACCGCGACGAGGAGCGTCTGCATCCCCAGCACCGCGAAGATGCGCCCCACGGCGAACGCGCGCACCCACGGCAGGCGGATCGCGGGGACGGGCTCGACCGGGGTCACGGGACGCGACGGTACCGCATGCGGAATGCGGAACGCACTCCTCGCCCATCGTCGGGCGTCCCGACGTGCGTCGAGGCGGCGGCGGCCCGGGCGACGCCCGACGGCCCCGAACACCCCGACCTGCGCCTCCTCGACGACGCCCCGACGGAGATCGAGCCGGCGTCTCACCCTCAGGTTCTCTTCCGCTGGAACCTCTCCGATCGGGCCCTCTTCCCCCGCCGGTGGGCGTTCCCGGAGGCGAGGCACGCGAACCCGGACGCCCTGCACGGGTACGGCGGGGCCTGCCGCACCAAAGGGAGCGGGGCGACGCGAGGCCCGGCGCACGCCGGGCCTCGCGTCCCCGCCAGCGCGTCCCCGCCAGCGCGTCCCCGCCAGCGCGTCCCCGCCAGCGCGTC
>Ga0163144_10023173_pt1 | contig 12267 bp, 14 predicted proteins | sample OliLak19BULKMAT1_FD_123175 | JGI IMG/M metagenome (GOLD analysis project Ga0163144, IMG submission 123175) | Freshwater microbial mat bacterial communities from Lake Vanda, McMurdo Dry Valleys, Antarctica - Oligotrophic Lake LV.19.BULKMAT1 | ecosystem: Environmental > Aquatic > Freshwater >...
AATTGTTTAAGGTCACAAATTGTGATCTTAAGCACTGTAGTAAGCGACTGAAGGTGTTGAGCGCAATCTTGCCAATTATCTCAGTCAAGTTATCCTCAGTTTATGAGCGACAAAGAAACCGTTTTGGAGGCAGTTCGCAAATTGCCGGATGACGCTTCACTACAAAGCATCGCCGAAGAAATCGAATTTCTGGCCGCCCTTCGCGAAGGCGAAGAAGCGGCGGACAAAGGACAGGTCACGCCTCACGACGAAGTGAAACAAAGGTTCAACTCGGCAATTTTATGACTCAACTCAAAGTTTCTTTACCAGAGCCCCTTGGAGAATTCGTCGTCGAGCAGGCCGCTAAATCTGGCAAGCAAACGGCGGAAGCTTACGTGACTTCGCTCGTGCGCGAGGCGCGTCGTCGCGAGGTTTTGAAAGAAGTTGAAGCGAAGTTAATTGAAGGTTTGGAAAGCTGTGAATCGACACCCATGACTGACTCGGACTGGGCCGAAATTCGGGAACGAGTTCGCGCCAACTCCACTCGGAAAAACGGATGACCATCATCAAGCGCCCCGCCGCGAAACAGGATTTGATCGAATGCGGTTCATTCATTGCGTTGGGCGATCCAGTTGCTGCCGACAAGTTTTTTAGATGCAGCGGAAAGCGCGTTTGCACAATTGGCAAGAATGCCGCAAATGGGATCTGCGCTCTATCATCCAAATCCGCGATTGCAGAATTTGCGTTTCTGGCCCGTGACGGGATTTCGAAACTATTTGGTATTCTATTTTCCACTTTCCGATGGTGTTGAGATCGTGCGTGTCTTGCACGGCGCGCGCGAATGGAAACAGGTTTTAGAAGAGGAACAAAAATTATGAATCAAAAAATGCGATTAGGAATTATTGGCGGTGGTTTGATGGGGCGGGAGGCCGCCAGCGCTTTTGCCCGCTGGTTTGTGTTGGAAGATTTTCCCGTGCAGGTGGAACTGGTGGCCGTCTGCGATTTGCAGGACAAATTGCTGGAGTGGTTCAAGAACGTTCCGACGGTCAAACTGTTGACCAAGGATCACAACGAGCTGTTGAAGTCACCGGAGGTCGATGTCGTTTACGTGGCCGTGCCGCACAATCTGCACGAGAAACTGTATCTCGACGTGCTCAACGCCGGGAAGGATTTGCTCGCGGAAAAGCCGTTCGGCATCGATTTAAACGCGGCGAGAACGATTCGCGACGCGGCGAAAAAGTCCGGGCGTTTTGTGCGGTGCAGTTCGGAGTTTCCGTTCCTGCCGGGAGCGCAACGTGTTTTTCAAGCGGCGCAGGCCGGTCAGTTCGGCAAGCTCCTCGAGATACGTTCCTGTTTGTGGCACGCCAGCGATCTGGACCCGGCCAAGCCGATCAACTGGAAACGCCAGAATAAATTCTGCGGCGAGATCGGGGTGATGGGCGATTTGGGAATGCATGTGGCGCATATTCCATTTCGACTCGGTTGGAATCCAAAACGCGTTTATGCCCAGCTCCAAAAGATTTACACGGAACGGCCCGATGGCAAAGGGGGAATGGCGGCCTGCGACACATGGGACAACGCGATGTTGCACACCGATGTGATGGTGGGCGGGATGGAGGTTCCCATGCGCCTCGAAATGAAACGACTGGCTCCCGGCGAGATGAACACGTGGTCGATCGAGTTTTTGGGGACGGATGGCGGCGTGCGCTACAGCACGAAGGAGCCGAAAACTCTCTGGACGTTCCAGCGGGGCAAGGAACAGATCTGGCAGCGGACCGATTTGGGTTACCAAATGCTCTTCCCGACGATCACCGGCGGAATTTTCGAAGCCGGTTTTCCGGATTGTTTCCTGCAAATGTGGGCGGCGTATGCGGCGGAGCGCGCGGGTGCCCTGGGAAACCGCATGGGCTGCGTGACTCCCGATGAAGCGGTGCGAAGTCATGAACTGTTTGCCGCCGCCCTGGAAGCGCACACCAAGAAAACGGTGGTCGGTCTTTAGGCGAATTGCCGCAGACAAAATCATCGAACGCTGCCCGCCGGACGTAATGAGTTCGGATTTCCCTGTTCGGTGTGAGAATTCTCCAGACTGAAGTTCACGCGTTGAACCCTTCAAATGTTACCGACGTGAGCTTCATGCGGAGTTTCCAGGATTCCCGGATCGCGCATCATTACCTTGAACCGGCAATGGGGAGGCGCGTGCCAATCAGAGGCAGTTAATTTTTCTCTTCGACAGGATCGTGGGATTTCCTGGAGGGGAGAATCTGGCACGCTTCCTTGCATCCGAAAATGCGGCTGAGAAACAGACGGTTGCGGCTGATGAAATTATAGATTTTCTCAGCTACCCAAATCACTCCCGGAATCCAGAGGATCAACGCGAGCGGAACCAGAAGCGGCATTCGCATTCCCACGAAACGGATGCAGCGCGCGCCCCGATAAATAGTCCCCTCCGGCGTGACGCAATGGATCGCTTCCATAAGAGTTTCGCGGGCGAGGCCCGGCGCGATTTTGGCGGCGCGCGGACTGGAGAGCGGCAGAAGGCTGACGGTGTTCAACCAATCCAGCCAGGTCAACAGGCGCATCTGAAATGTGCAAAGCGGGCACTGGTCGTCGTAGAGCACGAAGTTTGTTGCGCGGCTGAGATTCATCCGATTAGTATCGGCTCCCTCGGTGCTTTTTCAAAGACAATGTATATTGAAATCGCCGGGCTGAATTCAACTTGTCATGACGAAGGAAGCTTTAGGCACGCATCAGAAGGCCCTGCAGATTAATTTGGATCCTGCCAAATACGGGACCTTTGCCGAGATTGGCGCCGGACAGGAAGTGGCGCGCTGGTTTTTCCGGGTCGGAGGGGCGTCGGGAACCATCGCAAAAACGATGTCCGCTTACGACATGGTCATCAGCGACGCGATCTACGGGCATGCAGAGCGTTACGTGTGCCGTGACCGCCTGGAGACCATGCTCGGTTATGAATACGAGCTGATGCAGGAACGGCTCAGCGAAAAGCGTGGAGACAAAACCAAATTTTTTGTGTTCGCTGACACAGTGGTGGCGCGAAGTTACACTCAGCAAAACGACGCGCATGGTTGGTTGGGGATCCGCTTCCAGGCCGAACCGCGCACCCAGCCTTCGGAAATTATCATCCACGTTCGCCTCTGGGACAAAGAAAATGTCCAGGAACAGGAGGCGCTCGGAATTCTTGGAGTGAACCTGATTTACGGCGCGCTCTATCTTCAGGAAGATCCGGAGGCGCTGATTATTTCGCTGGCGGACAACGTTGGGAAAGAGCGTATCGAGGTGGACATGATTCGCTTTTCTGGCCCGTGCTTTGCAAAGCTGGATAATCGACTGATGGCGTTGAATCTCGTGAAAAACGGGCTGACACACGCGGCGTTGTTTACTGCGAAGGGCGAGGTGATCCATGCGGCTGACGCATTTTACAAAAAATGCATCCTGGTCGAGCGGGGCAGCTTTCGCCCAGTTACGAAAGTAACGCTCGATATGCTGCGTTGCGCCCAGGCGCAGTTTGTTCAGGAACCCAAGGTGCAGAACGAGGAGGTTCTGACTTTGATGGAGATGACGTTGAAGAACCTGACCGATGGCGACAAAATTGATCACAAGGATTTTCTCGACCGCGTGGATATTTTGGGTGCGCTGGGAAAGACCGTTCTGATTTCCGACTTTGGCGAGTATCACCGCCTGGCCGCCTACTTTTTCCTGTACACGAAAAAAATGATCGGCATCGCCATGGGCGTGCCGAGTTTGCAGGAAATTTTTGAGGAGAAATATTATGTAGATCTCGCAGGCGGCATCTTGGAATCCTTCGGGCGCATGTTCAGGAACGATCTGAAACTATACGTTTATCCGTTGCTCGAACCCAAGAATGGTTCCCTGATTTCGGCCACCAATTTGCGCGTCGCACCCAACCTTCGGCACTTGCACGCCTATCTGATGGAGAATCGCTGCATTGAAAGCCTTCGGGATTACGACGAGAAATGTCTCCCCATTTTTTCCCGGGATGTTCTGAGCAAACTTCGCTCCGGCGATAAGTCCTGGGAAGAATCGGTTCCACCGGAGGTCGCTCAAATTATTCGCGAACGAAATCTCTTCGGGTGCGATAAGGCTTGTTGAGCAGTTCACGCTTTCTTCCATCGGAATTATCGTGTTTATTCCGGCGCAATATGAGCAAGACCGCACTGCTGTTTGCCGGCCAGGGGGCGCAAGTCGTCGGAATGGGGCGTGATCTGGCGCAGAACTATCCAGGCGCACAAGAATGGTTTGATCGCGCGGATGAACTTCTCGGCTACGACCTCGCCGCGGTGTGTTTCAATGGGCCCGAGCCGGAATTGACGAAGACCGAAAATGCGCAGCCGGGAATTTATCTGGTAAGCTGGATTGCGTTCCAACTGCTCAAGGAGAGACTTCCTGGGCTGACTTTTTCCGCAACCGCTGGTTTGTCTCTCGGAGAATTTACCGCTCTGGCTGCCGCTGGCGTCATGAGCTTTGAGGATGGTTTGCGTGTCGTGCGCGAGCGCGGAAAATTTATGCAGGAAGCGTGCGATGCCACAAAAGGTGGAATGGCCGCGATCATCGGCTTGGAGGAAGCACCGACGCGCGAAGTTTGTTCCGAAGCTGGGGTTGATCTGGCCAATCTGAACTGCCCGGGACAGATCGTTATTTCGGGCGCGACTGAAAAGATTACGAAAGCTTGTGATCTGGCCAGGGCGAAAGGGGCCAAGCGCGCCTTGCCACTTCCGGTGGCCGGTGCCTATCACTCCAGGTTGATGGCAAGCGCGCAACCCAAACTCGAATCTGTTTTGGCGAAGGTCGCTTTTTCCGAGCAAATCGTCCCGGTGATTTCAAATGTCACTGCCAGGCCGCACGGGCAGCCGGATGAAGTTCGCGAGAAGCTTGTGGCGCAGGTGACTTCTTCGGTGCGTTGGGAGGAATCGATGCGCTACCTTTTGGCGCAGGGCTTCACCCGGTTCATCGAGCTGGGACCGGGAACCGCCCTGAGCGGTTTCATGAAGCGGATCGACAAGAACGCCCAAATGCAAAACGTCTCCGACGTGGCCAGCCTGGAAGGTGTGTCCTGATGCAAGCGATGAACGTTCCATTCCTGAATCTGGCGGCACAACATGCGGCGATCGGAAAAGAGGTTTCCCAGGCCGTCGAGAAAGTGCTGACGGGCGGCCATTATGTCCTGGGCCCGAACGTCGCCGAGTTTGAAAAGGAAGTTGCGGCGTTCACACAAACCCGATTTGGGATTGGAGTAAACTCCGGCTCCGACGCTCTGACGCTGGCACTTCGCGCTCTGGAAATCGGCCCCGGAGACGAAGTGATCACGAGCCCGTTTACTTACATTGCTCCCGCCGAATCCATCCATCAGGTCGGCGCCAAAATTGTTTTCGCCGATATCGAGAAACGGACCTTTTGTTTGGATCCGGACGATGTTGCCCGGAAAATTTCCCCGCGGACGAAAGCGATCATCCCAATCCATCTTTTCGGCCAGGCTGCCTCGCTTGCGGAGATTCGAGCCCTGTCTGAGGCGCAAGGCATCGCCATCGTGGAGGATTGTGCGCAGGCCATTGGAGCGAAATATCACGACCAAAGTGTTGGAAGCATAGGACGCATGGGTTGTTTCAGCTTTTATCCAACCAAGAACCTGGGTGCCGATGGGGACGGGGGTATGGTTGTGACGAACGACGAAGCGCTCGCGAAAAAGTTACGAATGTTGCGTGTTCATGGAATCGAGAAACGCTATTACCACGACCTGCACGGATTCAACTCGCGTCTCGACGAAATCCAGGCCGCGATCCTGCGGGTGAAGCTTCCGCATTTGAATCAATGGAATTCGCGGCGAGCCGAAATCGCCGCCCGCTATTCAGAGGCGTTCGCGAAATTGCCGTTGCAACTTCCGGTGACCGCGCCGGGTAACACGCACATATACCACGTTTACGCCGTGCTCACGGAAGAGCGGGACGCGCTCCAGAAGTTTTTGGGGGAACGAGGAGTGCCGACCATAATCTATTACCCGCAACCGCTTCACCTTCAGAAAGTCTATGAGGATCTGGGTTTTCGAAGAGGAGATTTTCCCGTTGCCGAAACGGTTTCCGAAAAAATCCTCCCGATGCCGATGTATCCCGAACTGACCGACGCGCAGGTCGATTACGTTTGTGAGGTAGTTGCCGGGTTTTTCGAAAGTTAGCGCGGATAGGAAAGCGGTTTGAAAAGGAAAAGGCCGGACTGTTTCCAGCCCGGCCTTGTGAAATAAACGTGAGAGGATTACGCCGCTTCCTGCGCCTGTAGGAATCCTTGCAAACGCCGGATGCGCGTCGGGTGCCGCAACTTGCGCAGCGCCTTCGCTTCAATTTGCCGAATGCGTTCGCGCGTCACTTTGTATTGCTGGCCGATTTCCTCGAGGGTGCGTTCGTTGCCATCGGTCAAGCCAAAGCGCATTTCCACGATGGTCCGTTCGCGATCCGTCAACGTTGCCAGCACATCGGTCAATTTTTCCTTGAGCAAATGTTGGCTCGTCATTTCCGATGGGTTTTCCGCGGACTTGTCCTCGATCAAATCGCCGAAGCTGACGTCCCCCTCTTCGCCGATTGGCGTCTGGAGCGAGATCGGTTGCTGCGCCATTTTCTGGAGCGCGTGGATTCGGGAGACCGACATGTTCAGTTCGTCTGCCACTTCTTCAGTGGTGGCTTCGCGCCCGAATTCCTGGAGCAATTGTTTCTCGACGCGCCAGAGTTTATTGAGAATTTCAATCATGTGCACCGGGATACGAATGGTGCGGGCCTGATCGGCAATCGAGCGTGTGATCGCTTGGCGGATCCACCAGATGGCATAAGTCGAAAACTTGTAGCCGCGCTGGTACTCGAACTTCTCAACACCCTTCATCAGGCCGATGTTGCCTTCCTGGATCAGGTCGAGGAGCGACTGACCGCGGTTCATGTATTTCTTGGCCACAGATACGACGAGCCGGAGGTTGGCTTCCGCCATGTGGGTCTTGGCTTTCTGCGCTTCCTTTTGTGCGGCCTTGAGTTTCTCAAAAACTTTCTGGAACTCCTCTTTCGGCATGCGCACGAGCTTCTCCAGGTTTTGAATCTTGGTTTCCTCGGCGGCGATCAGCGCCTGCTGGTGAGCGGATTTGCGCTGCTTTTTGTAGTGCTCAACGTGGGTCAGGCTGGCGTGCAGGAGTTCGTGAATGTTGGCGGCCACCGCGGTCAGCTCCTCGGAAAACTTCGGTCGATAATGGAATTCAGGAAAGACCGCTTCGAGTTTGCGATGTAATTTCTCCAGCTCGGTGGACAGTTTCTGGGTTTTGGACTTGGATTGGGCCTTGGTCCAATTCAGATAAACCTCGTCGAAACGCGAATCCAGCGTGCGAACTTTGCGAATCAATTTACCCAACTGTTTTAAATGCGCGTCCCGGAATCCAAGTTTTTTGTCCGCGACGATCCGGTCGAAACGTTCCTGCGGCGGGTCGGCTAGAAGTTTTTCGGCCAGGGCGATGTGCTCTTTTCCGGCGAAGCCAAAGCGATAGATAATTTTGGTCGCTTCGTCTTCTGCCTTTTCGATTCGCTGGCAAATCTCAACTTCCTGTTCCCGGGTGAGCAGGGGGGTCTTGCCCATTTGATTCATGTACATCTGAACCGGGTCGTCCAAAATATCCAGGCGACTGGTTTCTTCCTCTACTTCCTCAGATTCGACCGGCTCAGCTTTTGTGCGGCGCGCCTCGGCGCTCTCGACAATTTCGATTTCCCGCGCGCGAAGCTTCGAATAGACATCGTCCAATTCATCCGGCGTGATCATCTCGTCCGGCAACGCATCATTGATATCGTCGTACGTTAGATAACCCTGTTCCTGCCCGAGCGAAATGAGCTCCTTGAGCTTTGAGGCGAGATCAAAATCGGCGGGAAGGCGCGCGTTGCCGTTGCCGTTGCCGTTTAATGGAGTCTCTTTTTCTCGCGCCGACTTTTGGGATACCTTGGCCGCAGGAGCGGATTTAGCGCCTAATCGTTTTGATGACTTTCGGGTCGTTCGTTTCAACATAGTTAAGATGCGTCCACCTCCATCGAGGCAGATGAGAGTGCCTTTTCGGGGTGTTGTTTTTTAGTCTTTTTCCTTCGGGAATTCTCTTTCGCCAGCACGCTGCGGACAAATGGAAACCGATTAGTCAGGAAACTGACGAGCCCCACCATACCTCATTATTTGTGTAGCACAAATTTTTCTTTAGGGTAATCCCTTAAGGAAAAAGAGGTTAGTCCAGAATCGGTTGGCCAGTTTATTTGGAATTCTCTAGTTCATAGATGTTTCCGTCGTAACCAAGAATATAGATCTCACCGGAAATATCTTCTGCGAAGCTGGAAAATTGTCGCGCGGGAACGCCTTTTGGTTGCATTTCCAATACTCCGGCGGTCGTCACCTTGCCATTTTCATAGCGCAAACCCCAGAGCGTGCCTGAGACAAAATCGGTGTACAAATAAACCCCCTGCAGCGCGGGAATTTTGCTCCCGCGATAGACATACCCGCCGGTGATGGAAAGTCCCGGAAGATGGTTGGTGCCCAGTTGCGCGTTGTGCGGATATTCCAGAATGGGATCGATCAGCTTTGCGTCTGAAGGCGGCTGCCGGGTTCCAAACTCCTGAAAGCCTTCCCGAAAACTCCAGCCGTAATTTCCTCCTTTTTCGATGATGTCGATTTCCTCCCATTTGTTTTGACCGACGTCCGCGCAATAGAGCAGCCCGGTTTTTCTGTCGAAGCTGAACCTCCAGGGATTTCGCAGCCCGTACGCCCAGGTTTCGGCGCGCGCCTCCGGGTTGCCGACAAACGGATTATCCTTTGGAATCCCATAGGGCAGATCGCCGGTTTTGGAATTCACGTCCACGCGCAAAATCTTGGCCAGAAGAGTGCCGAGGTTTTGTCCGGTGCGAAATTGGTCGTTCGCTGCGCCTCCGTCGCCCAGTCCGATGTAGAGAAACCCGTCTGGCCCAAACTCAAGCTGGCCGCCGTTGTGGTTCCACTCCGGCTGCGGAATCTCAAAGAGAATCCGCTCGCTCGCTTTGTCCGCCACATCCCCATTCGCCTTCGAGACGTGGAATTCGCTGATCACGCTGCGCCGGGGATTCTGTTGCGAATAAAAAATGTAGAAATTCCCGTTCGATTTGTATTTGGGATGAAAAGCGAATCCGAGCAGACCTTCTTCATTTTGCACCCAGGGTTTGCGATCACTGATATCGAGAAATGTCTTCGTCTCGGTGCCGTTGCGATCCTTCGGCAATATCAGAATCTTTCCGTCCTGTTGAACCACGAAGAGGCGTTTCGATCCATCAGGCGCTTCGCTTAACCAGAGCGGCCGATTCAGTTTCAACGTCGGAAATGCGACCTTCGTTTGGATGGATGGAAGTGCCTCGGCGGATACGAGGGATCGTGGAAACACGAGTCCGAGCACGGACAACAGGGTCAAGAGCGAAATTTTCATGGCTGCGATATGACGATTCATTTTCGCTCCGCGTTCAATCAAAATCTTCCGAAAGGCAAAATATTCTTCCTTATTCGTTTCCCCTTCTTACTCTTAATTCTAATCTTGCTTTGAATCGCAGGTTTTCGGCGTGATCAATAGACAAGCCGGTTTATGCGCAAGATTCAGAAAAGATTTTTAAGCCGATGAACGAATGGAATATTCAATCCCGCGCCCACGCCTGCCAGTCCTGCGAGAAAGCGTTTGGCGACAAACAGCTTTATCACACGCTGTTGTTCGACGAAAAAAGCGAGCTGCGCCGGCTCGATGTCTGCGATTCCTGCTGGCAATCCCAATTCTCGGAAGGAGGGACGGACAAGAAGGGGGTGATTTCCCGGTGGCAGGGGATTTATGAAGTGCCTCCAGCCGCGGCTCCGGAAGCGATCGGAAAAGAGAACGCTGAAACGCTCCTTCGCAAGCTGATCGAGCTGGGTGATCCGAAGCACGGAGCGGTCTGTTATATCCTGGCAGTGATGTTGGAGCGAAAACGCATCTTGAAAGTCAAAGAGCAGATCAAAACTGACGGGGGGCGCATTTTTATTTACGAACAGCCGAAGACGGGCGATTTGTTTACCATCACTGACCCGAATCTTCAGTTGGACCAGCTTGAGGAAGTGCAACGCGACGTCGCGCAACTTCTGGAGCACGGGTTGAATCCGCCCGACGCCCCGCCCGAGCCGCCGAGCCCCCCCGAGATTCCTTCCCAGGACGAAACGAAAGGCGAAACTCCGCAGCCCACCACGGCAGGATGAAGAAGGGCGCGCAATCCGATTTGGACCGGCGCCGATGCCGGGCGCGAGTCCTGTCCCTGTCGGGTGGCCGGCGGCCATTCTCCACTTAGATTCCGTGGCAGATCTCGAACAACTTCAGGCGGACCTGGGCTACCCGTTTAAAAATGTGCGATTGCTCGGCCTTGCCCTGACGCATCCCTCCTACGGGCACGAATCGGGATCCGATGTCGAGACCAACCAACGTCTCGAATTTCTTGGCGATTCCGTCTTAGGCCTCGTTCTAACCACCGAACTTTACGAAAAATTTCCAGAATTCGACGAAGGTCCGTTGACCAAAGCTCGGGCGCAAATGGTCAACAGCCGGGAGCTCGCGCATCAGGCGAGGCGAATTAATCTCGGCTCGCACTTGATCCTGAGCCGGGGTGAGCAAGCCAATCTTGGCCGCGGTCGAACCTCCGCGTTGAGCGACGCATTCGAAGCGGTCATCGGCGCCATCTATCTCGACGGCGGGTACGAGGCGGCGCGGGAATTCGTGTTGCGCAGTTTCCGGGAGGCGTTCGGCGGTCTGGAGGTAATCCCCAATTTGGAGAATCCGAAAGGCGAACTCCAGGAACTGCTCCAGGCGAATTCCCCTCACGCGCCCGAATACGAGGTTGTTTCCGCCCAGGGCCCGGACCATGACCGGGATTTCGAGTGCGTCGTCCGCCACGAAGGCATCGAACTGGGGCGAGGCGCTGGCAAAAGCAAAAAATTAGCGGAAAGCATCGCGGCTGCTGCGGCGTTGTCTGCCCTGAAACAAAAAGCGCCGCCGAAATCCTCAGGGTAACTCTTTGATAAAGCTGTCAGCCTCCCGGATGGAGCGTTCCATTTCCGCAAGGAGTTTGGTGATGTCTTCCTGGATGGACAACGCCTCCTTTTGCAGGGACGACAATGCCTGCGCATTCAGGTTGTGTTTCAGAAACAGCACCTGATCCTTGAATTGTGTCAGCACCGGTTCCATGCTCCTTTCGGCGCGCTTGAGCGCCTCGACCAACGTTTCATAACGGCGTTTGGTCTGACGCAATTGATCCCGGCTTTTGTCGCGCAGGCTGGGCGACGAGATCTCTTGAAGCTCTTTTTCCCATTCAATGAACAGGTCGTCGCCGACGCTTTCGACCTCCTTGATGCGTTTCCGGACGGATTCCGCCTTCTCGGACGAACGATCGAAGTCACTCTTCAAAGCGTCATAAACCTTTTCCAGGTCGCCTCCTTGGAATCCATACAGTTCTTTCAGGCGGGTGAGCGCATCCTTGAATTGCTGGCCGGCTGCTTCCTGGTCGTCCCGCGCGGCGACGACACGCTTTTTGAGCAGATCGCGTTTGTGAACGCCGAATTTCTCCCAAGTCGAATAGTAAGCGCTCTTGCAGCCCGTCTGTAGAAGAAACGAGAGGAACAATCCGAAAAGAATTCCGCGATGCCATTTCATGCCGGGCAATTTACCTGTCAACCGGTTGGGCGCAAATGAAAGTTCATGACAACATCAGTGTCTCGCCAGCTTTGCCTTGATTCCAATTCCGGGGCGCGCCTCAAGGTTTCTGAACTCGCGATTACTGCGCCATTCCGGCAAAATCATGGAGGGCAAAATCATAAAACCGCCTCAAGGTTTCTGAACTCGCGATGACTGCGCCCATTTTTCATGATTTTGCCCGCCATGATTTTGCTCCGCCTCAAGGTTTCTGAACTCGCGATGACTGCGTCCCCTTCGCCTAACTGATTGTGCCGAAGCGGTCCGCTCGCGGGTTTGCGAGCGAGACGCGGATTTGCTGACGCGTTCCGGGAATCGCGAGGGGTCGGCGCATTTCCTCTGTATTCACGCAGTAAAATTTTAGCGAGCGTCCCTGCGGGTGAGCCTCGGCACTGCCGCGCTCGCACCGCGTTCGCCGCGATCAGGCACAGTCGTTCGCGATTTCAAAAAACAATGCCTTTCCAATGGCGGAAGAAAGGTGGTCGGTGGCCTTAGCCGGAAATAGTTCAACGTTTTTGGTTTAAAGTTTC
>Ga0163144_10023174_pt1 | contig 12267 bp, 7 predicted proteins | sample OliLak19BULKMAT1_FD_123175 | JGI IMG/M metagenome (GOLD analysis project Ga0163144, IMG submission 123175) | Freshwater microbial mat bacterial communities from Lake Vanda, McMurdo Dry Valleys, Antarctica - Oligotrophic Lake LV.19.BULKMAT1 | ecosystem: Environmental > Aquatic > Freshwater > Lake...
AGACTTTTTCGCCCGTCGTTCAGCCTTCTGCGCCAGAACTGCTGGTGAATCGCCTGCTTTAGGGTAATCGGCTACGGGAATAGCTGGCACTTTTACCGCCGTACGCGTTACGATAATAGGATCATAGGGCTTGCCTTCTTTATAGAGCTTTGTTTGCCGTTCAATTTCATCTTCTAATGTTTCTAAGGTAATCGGGTCCGGGTTTGCCGCAATATCCACCAGTTCTGGTTCATCTTTTTTGCCACCCAATTGAGTTGGTACGTATAAAGGAATGTCTTTTGCTGCTGCGGTCTTTTTTTCTTCAGGAGCTTCTTGTGCTTTCGATTCCCTGAGTAATTGTGCCTGATAAGCGGCAGCCTCTTCTCGTGCTCTTTTTCTTTCTGCTTGTTGTTGTTTGATTTCTTCCTCTTCCGCCGTTATTTCTACTAGTGTCTGTTCCCGCTCCATGCCCCGCAGCGGCATGCTGACTAAGCACAGTATCATTAATAACTTTTTCATAGAGCACCGATCTCCTCTTATACAAAGATAATTTTACTACCGATTGGCACTACTCAACGCCAATAACTCATACTGCAACTGAACAAGATACGCCGTAATGTCACCTGCTGGTGCCGCAACTACAGGCCGTCCTGCAGCATTTTTTAAACTTTCCTCTATAGCACGTGCAATATCTGCGTCATCGTCATCAACAGAAGTTGATGTTCCTACATCACTAACACGGCGCTTTGTTTCTGGTTGCGTACCCCGAGTTGCTGCCCCTTCGCGCTTAAGTTCGGCTGGCGGAGTTGCCGTCCTTTTTGGCGCTGGTGCCGGAGCTTTCCCTTGATCTATCTGGTCAAGCATTTTTTGAGCTTCCCCTTTCAACCACACATCAAAGGGGGTGCGACCGCCCCCGGCCATAAGAGAGTTGATATAAATTTTGGCTCGACGATAATTCAAAGATTGCCAAGCCTCTTGAGCATCTAAAAAGGAATTAATGTAATAATCAGATAACTCTCGAGGTTCATCCATGCGGACCAACCGTTTTTTATACTGCTCTATCGTCGCCTGCTCTTGAGCTTGAATGTTCTTAACTTCCGCTTCGGAGAATAACGTGTCTGCTAACCTTATCTTAGCTTCCTGTGCTAAGGCTGCTGCTTTTGCAAAATAAACTTGCGCAAACCGAGCATTTTTAGGAAAGTCCGGCCCGCCATCCCGGTGCATAATACCTAAGAGCTGCAACGCTTCTGCCTTGCGCGCTGTGGCAGCAACGTCATTATCAGTAACTGCCGTGGACACATTTGATAAATCATAAAATGCTTGCGCATAGTTTTTGCGATACAAAAGTTGCTTGCCATCTTGCAAAAGCTTTGCATGTTTATCGTGCGGCATCACCTCGCCACCAGGACCCGTATTACCGCTTATGAAATCTGTCGTAGCTCGCGCGTGCGCTGCTGTTGCTTCTTTATACTGTGGTGAATCCTCAAGCCCTCGCTGGGAACGCATCACATCCCCATAAAAATCAATTGCCTTATAGGTGTCTTTCCTAAAACCAGGGCCACCAGTTGCATACAAATCGCCCAATGTTATCTGGGCGGTTCTTCTGCGAGAGGCAGCCTCATTATCATCAAGCCACGCATCAACAATCAACATCAACAACCGGGCCGCCTCATCAAAATCACCATTTTCCTTGGCGGTAAGCGCAGCGGCTAAATATCCTTGCAAGATTTTTTGATCGACAGGAAGAAATGGTAATGGTTCTAAACGGGTAACTGCAGGAGCGGGCGAGGCGTGCGTTGCAGGTTTATACTGCTTAAGCCATGCCAATGCTGTTTTTTTATACGCTTTGTAGGGGGCCGCGTACACATGAAGCCCCTCCTTTAACTCCGCCGGGGTAGCTCCTCGCTTATCATCAAAATTTTGATGCGCATAAAAATAATGTAAAAAATAATCTTGGGAATAGCCTTGCCATGGTGAGCCCTGGACATTGTTAAAAAGCTTGCCGGTAACGAGATAATCTTCTTCGTACGAACATAAATATTGAAACCCCTTTTGCGGTGCTGCAGGGTCATAGACATAGTATTGAATCTCAGTTTTAGGATAGCTGACTAAAGGCACGTTGAAAACCGGATCTCGATACCTTCTTCGCCGCACCTGCCAAGAATCCGGTTCTTTCCAAGGCAGTATAATTGGATACCCAATCGCTTCAGCTTGCTGGGAAGACCCCACAAAGCCCCCTGCTCCTTGTGGGGTCTTCCGTTGATAATCGAAAAACAATAGGTTAAAGGCATGGGCATCATAATATTTTATGCCAGACTTTGTAACTCGCCTTTCAGCCTTCTGCGCAAGAACTGCTGGCGAATCGCCTGCTTTAGGGTAATCGGCTAGGGGAATAGCGGGCACTTCTGCCGCCGTACGCGCTACAATAATAGAATCATAAGGCTTGCCTTCTTTATACAGCTTTGTTTGCCGTTCAATTTCATCTTCTAATGTTTCTAACGTAATTGGGTCCGGGTTTGCCGCAATATCCACCTGTTCTGGTTCATCTTTTTTACCGCCCAATTGGGTTGGTACATATAAAGGAATAGTTTTCGCTGCGGCCGTCTTTTTTTCCTCAACCGCTTTCTGCTCTGGCGTCCCTGCACCACCAGCATCCCTTTCCATTTGGGCTAATTGCTCAAGCTGTTGCTTTCTCAGCGCATCAAAACGTGCTTTAGTTTGTTTGGCACGTTCTGTGGCATCTGCGTCATCACGCGCTATTTCTTCAGCGCTTCTTGTATCTTGTTGGTCCATGCCCCGCAGCGGCATGCTCACTAAGCACAGTATCATTAATAACTTTTTCATAAAAATCTTTCTTAAGCTTATAAATAAGCGGGCGGATAGCTTGGTATAAGCCGTCCGCCCGCGTAAAATTACTTATGCTAATATTATGCGGCTACGCGCGCTGCTAATGCTGATAATTGGTAATGCAATAAAAGCAATTGGCTCTGTACAGCAACTGCCGGCTGACCAGCTCGATGTTTATCTTCTCGATCTTTTCTATCACCCTGCCCCGCTTTAGGTTGCTCGGTTTTAGGTTTTTCAACCTTATGTTGTAGCTCGGGATGCGCTTGGAGCAAATATTCTAAATGTTCTACAGCATATTGCGTTGTCTCTTCATTTGATGACGCAACCATTTCATTTAATAGTGCATAAGCTGTTTTAAAATCCTGGGTTTCCTGCGCAATATTCACCAATAAAGTATTTGCTAGATCATAAACCTCCAGCAAACGAGGAAGATTCATTAACGCTTCGCCTTTGACGGCGAGCATGTCTCTTTTTGCGCCCGCATATTGTTTTTGATCCATTAACTCTGCCGCTCTTTTAAAAATCTTATCGTATTTTTCTGCTTCTGCGGTAGGAAGTTTTGGGAACGGAGTACGCCTGCCAGCAGCAGGTTCTTCCCCACCAGTCGCCTTGCGTTTCTTCTCTTCACCAAGTGCCGCTGCCGCTCCAGCCCCAGCACCAGCTACAGGGATTCTTCGCGATGTTGATTCCGCATCCGCAAGGCTCATAGCTATAGCTAATTCAAACTGTTCTTCTTCGCTCAATTGTTCTGGCGCCTCTGCTTTTGCCTTGGCTTTTGCATCTGCATCAGCTTTGGCACGCCTTGCTGCTTCTCTTTCATCAATACGGCGTTTTTCTTCTCGTGAAGCAAGAGCCTTAGCATCAGCTGCATCTTGACGTTTTTTTGCTTCTGCTGCTTCAGCATCGGCGCGCTTCTTTTCTTCTGCAGCGACCAATCTTTTTGCACGCGGTTTTAACTCGGTGGGCGTTATGGTAAGATTTCTTGCTACAGGCGATTGTGTGACAAACTTTCTTTTATCTTCATTTCTTTCTATGATCCGGATTCTGTCTTCATCATCTATTGCGGTTTCAAGATCTTCATATTCTGCAGCGTTAGGGTCTTCATTCACAAAATCTGCATCAAAATAATTCTGATTCGCATCAAAATAATTAAGGAAATATTCTGCAGGGTAACCATACCAGCGAGAGTTCTGATCATCATTAAAAAATATTCCCGGCTCTCGGTAAGAACAAAAGTATTGGAAGCCTTTTTCAGGTGATTGAGGACTGTAAATAAAATATTCAATCGGTTTTGCATAATCTATGGTTCTCCCTGTCACAGAAGTCTTATAAACTGCTCGTCTAACCGGTAGTTGCAATCCAGTTTGCTCAACCTCGGGAGCCCATGCCCATCGTTGTTGTTTAAACTGAAGAATACGACCTTGGATAGGGTAACCCATACCCAGAGGTGAAAATATCTTACTTCCTACTTTTGTTTCTAGCATGGCAAAATCGAAAAATGCTTTATTAAAAGTATGGGCAGGAAAATATTCAATATGTCTTGGCGCAGTCAGTAAATATTTTGCTCTTGCTGCTCTTTTTTGATCTTTAAGCGCTTGCGCATCTGGAAGTTTTTCTATCATATTATAGGGAATTTCCTCTATCAGAGGAACGCGAGCGAGCAAAAAAGGTTCATTTTTTTCTAGAAGTTGATCTTTAATAACATCTGCCATTGATTCTAATGTTATCGGATCTTTTTCCGCTACATTCAACTGATAGGTACTGCCATCGCGTAAATGTACCGGTATTTTCCCCGAAGCAAGCTCTTTTTCTATAAATGCTTTATCAACTTTTTCTTCACGCGCTTTCTGCTCTTTACGCTCCATACCCCACAACGGCGCATGCACCAAACAAAGCATCATCAATACTAACTTTTTCATTATACCCTCCATTTAAGAACTTAAGTAAAAATAGATTACAAATAACTTTTACAGCGGGTCAACGATATTGTTTAATATTGCAAACAGTACCATATACCTTTACGCTGGATGGTATAAACTATTCTTATGGTTTTTATCAAAAAAAGGTTGTATATGAAGTACGTTATGAAACAGATACTGCTCGTAACAGTGACCAACTTACTCTTAGCCCCGCTGCAGGCGATGCAGGCAGTAGAAACAAAGAGAAATGCCCACATTAGCCATCACCCCACAAAAACAGATCCCCAACTAGAAGCCTCTTCTGTTCAATTTTGCCACTTTAAATTGCGGGTGCTTGCCCATAGAGATAGCGGCCTTTTTAATGATTATCTACGCGCTTGTTATGCGTATGACCGCACCAAAGTCAATTTAGATTCTGAAAAATTGGCCCCGTATGGTTTAGCGCTAGAACAGCACGCCGTCATACAAGAAATCATATCCTATGAAGAAAGTGGCCACTACGACCTCAGCTCTATCAAAGAGCAAGAATATAGCGCTACCCCTTGGGTTTATTACGCTGATACGAGCGGGGCCACAGAATACTTGGGAACTATCACCGATCAGTGGTACGCAGCTTTTTGTGCCCTTCAGTACCTTTTAGAACTTACTACCGATGAATCCCAACGCGTAACTGGCGCTGATCTTTTACGCCCCGATCGCGAAATAAAAAACCCCAGCGAATATCTCACTACGATTATTTCCTCTGATCTGATTATTGACACGCCGTGGGGACGTTTTGACCTGGTTGAAGACGATCAAGCCCTCTCACAGAAAATACAACAACTTTTGCAACTTAAGCCATGCAAAACAGATAAAAAAATAGATAACAAAGAGGAACTACCCCGCTATAAAATTTTAGCCATTGGCGCGTTACCTATCGGAAAATTTGGCTATCGCTTACGCAGCCTTATGGAAAAAGAAGCCGACTGGCTTTTGTTTGAAGAATTTTTTAGATCACCCACCGGGCAAGTACTGTACGCAACCTATAAAAGGGCCATCCAAGCAAAAGCATCCACAAACGCTGGCTGCCGCTGCACTATTTTATAAAGATACTTATTTTAGTTCCGTCCCCTGGTCCATACGTATCGTCCGCACCGGCGTTGCAACTTCTATTCCCTGCGCCTTAAGCTGCCGCACCAGTTCAAGCCTAAAGTCAGAAGCAATATCCCACTGATCAAGCACCTTGTCAGAAGTAATATACCCCCGCACTAAAAACAGGTACCCATTTTCTACAAATTCTTGCAAACGCACCACCGGAGCAGGGCTCTTAAGGATATAAGGATTAGCATCCATAACCTGCAATATCAGGGCGCGTACCATAGTAGGGTCCGCTTTAAAGGGAATGGTTACGAACATGTCATCAAAAGCGATAAAGCTCCGCGAATAACTCCAGTTAATGATAGAGTTCATAATAATGCGCGAGTTAGGAATAATGGCCGTTACACTATTGCGCTGACGTAACATAATAGTACGTGGCGTAATATGTCGCACTACCCCAATCAACGGGTTGCCAGGGCGGGAAGCATCAATGACTTCTATTAAATCACCCACTTTAATAGGCCGCTGGACCAGAATAATAAAGTAAGCAAAAAAGTCCCGCACCGCTTCTTGTGCTGCAAAACCGACACCCGCAATTAAAATGGCAAGCTTGGTAGTAAGGCCTTCAAGATGGGCCATGTTTAAGCCCATAAATATAGCGGTAATAATAATGCCATATCTCACCAAAGTCAGAATAGTACTCTGAACACCCGGCTCAACAAAAAATGGGTCTAAGGCGCGGCGTAATACAAACCGGTTAACAAATGCGGCTAACGCAATGCCACCAATAACAAATAAGAAAATATTACTTATGGTTGATACACGCACCGAAATATCATTACCTTTTTCATCGAATTGCGTATAAAGGGTATAGTCAAACCAACCAGCAAGATCACGTAACGTAATGCCTGACCCCCAAATTTTTGCACCAAGGTATAACCCCGCTATGACAAAAATTAAAAGTGATGAAATAACAAATAAACCATATAAAAACCGGCCCGCCATAAACCGTTCTTTAACTTCATCGGTGTCCGTATAATAAAAGAAAAGATCGACCGATGCGCGCTTAATGCGGTTATGTATCCATGAAAAGAAGGGCAAGAGCGCTACCGTAAGGAGCACGCGCGAAATAATATAGAGAACTTGTCTGCCATACCCCACATACGGGTTGCTCATCACAATAATGCCAATAACTACCGCCAATAATGGGTAATAGTAGTAACTAACATGCTCATGGATCCATTCCCATAACGGTGTATCAGAAGGCAATACCCCTAAAATTTGGTCTTTGCGCAAGAGTAAAATTACTAAGGTTTGTAATAAGATAAATAATATTGCCAAGAGAACGGTAGGCACCTGCGAGCTCCGGTAACCACCAAGTAAGAATGATTCTCGCAAAGCAATCAGAATAATGGCCGCATAAATAAAAGGAGGTACGATTTTTGCTAACCATTCTTGATAGCGCTCACTCACTAACTGGAAGTTTTTTTGTCGATTGACTGTCTGAAGATACAGGAAAAAATCATGCGCTAAAAAGAGTAAATAGGGTATCGAAAGTAAATAAAAGAGCTGTAATAATAAATTATCGCGAATAAAGCCCATATTCAAAATAACGCAGAGCAATACCCAGCTATAAAAGCTCTTAAAATGTTGCAAAATAAAATGTAATGACAACGAAAAGAGCATCGAAAATGAACGAATAAAAGGGTACCCTTGGCCTACTTGTTGTAAATAAACTACCAAATCAGGTAAATAAAGCCGCAATAAAAAGAAGCTGATTATCATGATAATGATATTAATCACCATCAATAAAATTTTGAGCGGATCATGCACCAGCTGCGAAATACTACTCATCACCCGAGACGCACGCTCCTGCGAAACAAGAGTCAAGGATGAACGGCGAATATCACGCACAAATCGCTCAAGGTCGGGGAACACATTTTGCAACTTATTCCAACGAATAGATTGGTCCGAGCGGCGCCAGAAACTTTTTGCACGGAGTTCTTCCACAATGCTATCGATCTTTTTAACATTATTTTGGACCGCAACAATATTGGTTGAATACGCTTCGATCAATTTTGCTACCCAATTTATTCTTCGCCGCACCTTATCTTCAACATCATATAAAAAGCGAGCAACATATTCGTACCCGTTACGTTCATCTTTAAAAATAGTATTCTGCTGCGAAGTTAAAAGCTTCACCAACACCTTCAACCGTTCCAAGCTATTGTTAAGCTGCTGAAGGCTATTAATTGCTAAATCACGTGCATTGGTCAACATCACAATTTGCGCTTCAAGCTCTACCTTATTCAGGCGATACATCTTAATTTCTTGCTCAACTTCTTCGTCTGTATTAAACCCCGTATAATCGGAGGTCATTTTATGCCATGAGCGCACAATAGAAACTTCAAGCTCATCCTTACTAAATTGAGCTTTTTCAAGGTCCATTTGGGTGGCAAGATATTCCCGCTCTACTTCGAGCAAGGCTTCCTCGGTAAGCAAATTTAACATTATGACAAAGGAGTTCCATTCTCGTAAGGTTTGCGGATCTTTATTTAACAAACGTATAGCGGCAAGGTCGGCTGCCGATATATCAAACTTATGTTGCGCATCCTGAATCTTATTTTTTACTTCAATATCGGCGGCTAAGATAAGGCGCATTTTGTCATTTAAACGATCAGATTTTGATACAAATTGTTGTCGCTGTGCTTCCAACTGCTCTTCCATCTGCTTTACATACGCCGTACCAATACGAGCGGCTCGTTGAACACGGCTATACTCTTTTTTCAGAATTGCCAACTGGGCCGTATCAAGCGCCAACAGGTCTTCAGTAAAGCTTAATTTACGCTCAGCCTCAGTTACTTTTAACTCGGCAAGGTTTTTACGCAAATCGGCAAGACGCACTTCTATATCGAGTATTTCACCTTGTTGCGCCGGAGAAAGGCCCCGATCTTCACCCTTTACCTTAACGTTAACACTAAAGTTTTCTTGCTGCTTCTTTTTATTTTTATATTCTTCTTGCACCAATAATAAAGCTTTTTTACGCTTATTTATGTCATCAATACTCGCGATTTTATTCTTTTCTGCATCGGCCAAGGCGGTTTTAAGCCCAACCATTTTTCCTGCTAATTCTTGTACATCATCAAAGTCATAATACGCTTTTACGGGGACGCGTAAGGCATTAAAATTCTCATCGGCGAGCCGTTCTTGTTCCAATTTAATATGCGCATCAATATTAGCTGCTATCTGTTGTTGTACTTGCTCATGTTCGGCTAACAACTGATATTCTTGACTAACTAAGGACAACTTTCTATTAGCAACTTCGAGACGTTTCCCTGAAGAACGGCGGCTGGTACGCTTGAGGTCTTCAAGCTTTCCTGATACTACTGCCATTAAGGGCGGAATGTCACGGAAGCTATGCTTAAGTGAATTTTTTTCTTTTTCTAATGCCTGTAAACGCTTATCAGGGCGATTAGCTGCCGATTGATTGGCATTTTCACCGACGTTCGCATTTTGCAACATAGCAGGTATCATGGCCGCGTGTACCGATAAGGTCAACGCTCCAAGAGCCAGGCTTACTAAGAAACATAATTTTTTCATACCGCATCCATTACGTTAAAATGTACTATAGTTAGAGCGCTATCCTTACAAATTCTACGGTAGTAAAGGTATGCGCACGTGGATGTGTAGTAATACAATTCATGAGCCATTGTGGTAATTTTTTATCAAGCTCACTGACCCTAGACACATCGATTATCAAATCATCCTGCTCAACTGAAAAGAGCTGAAATAATGATATATTTTCTTTTGCTAACGCATCGTCAGGGTATACCCCTAATAATGCAAAAAATTTTCCTAAAAAAAGCCGTCTGGTAAAAGCAATATTGCTTTCGGCAGGTGCCGCATCGTATAATTTCATAAATAATTTGCCCACCGCAGGGCAACGATTATGTTCCTGAATAAAGGCAGCTGCCATTTCTAATACATGATGCAAAAATAAAATATCGGAACTTACCCAAGCAGCAGGTGTGGCTAATAACTCAACGTCAGAAATACGATAAACGTCACGCCATAGTTCGAGCCGATACGAAATAAGGCCCCCATGTACTAACGATTTAAAAATAGATGGTGCACTAAAAATTGCCTCCACACGACCAAGGGCGGCATCAAGCAAAGATACTTTAAAACGATACGGAGCATGGAACCGCAAAACAACTCCCTGCCGTATAGTATCAAGAGTACTGTTCATTACCCACCCGCTTCCTTTTGCTTTTAGAGCGCTACGCTCATTTTATTTATTAGTATATAAACATCTTATGCTACCAACAAGAGATCATCTACGTCTCCTTATTTTTCTTGTAGATAGATAACAAAAAAGATTACACTGGGAACAATTAATCTAATAAGGTAAGAAAGAAATTATGCGTAAAATTATTGCCCTCTGTTTTTTGCTCGCAACGAACAGTCTCCATAGTAACCCGCTTATCCCCCTACATTATAAACGGGCCCATATCATCAACAGCATATATCACCTTATCAACAATACCGTCTACGCTGTAGCTGCCAATACCATCCAAACTAATTCAGTCTATATGGCTGCCGCTACTGCTGCCATAAATGCAGCATCTGCGGGAACTAAGGTCATAACGGGCGATTTTGCTGGCGCCGCCAAAGCATTGTCCCATAATCAAGAAATTATTGAAGATATTCAAGAACATACGGCAGAATACCTTGATGCCTGCGCACTCATAGCGGGGCAAGCATATGTAAATTACTACATCGACAAACTGATACCTATTCCCAACTGCCCCGACACTTTGCCCCAACAAGGTACTCATTTATTAGCGCAGGTAATTTCTAATGGGGCCGTGCAGACCACTATTAGCAATTTCAACCGGCAGCCAGGCATTTTTTCTGCTGTTTACTTGGCTGCAGCACTGGCTGCTAAATATGAAACCCCAAGCTTTGTTGATACCTACGTTCTTCGCCTGCCGCACCATACCCATTCAACGCAAGAAAAAAAGTTAACCTTTATGCAGCAAGTAGCGCCGCAGTTTATTGCCAATGCATTGGCGTAGGAATAAAAATTATTCAAAAGTGAACTTACCGCACCACGGAATATGACAATGATACTGCCCTACGATACACTAATAAAAAACAATAGGTCCCCCTCAACAACATATAACCCCATGCAAACACCAACAGCTTATGGCAACCTCTGCAGCCTCTTTTATGATGCGGTCAAAACATATGCCCCTGAGCGGGAAGTAAGTTTCTACGCCCAATTTATTGAACAAAACCCGGGGCGTGTTTTAGAGGCTATGTCAGGGTCTGGCAGGCTCCAAATACCCCTCTTGCAACGTGGCTACACGGTTGATGGGGTCGATAATTCAACCATCATGCTCGAACGGTGCCGCGTCCGGTGCAAAGAACTTAACCTTACCCCAGAAATTTATGAGCAATCACTTGAGGCCCTTTCGCTGCCACACCGCTATAATACGGTGACTATTGCTGTCGGGTCATTCCAGCTACTCTGCGACCGTACCGTGGCTCTGCAAGCTCTCAAAAATCTTGGCGACCATATGCTGCCAAACAGTAACCTGTTAGTTGATGTTTTTGTTCCTGATTTTACTATCGACCCGCGCTCGGTGCGTTTAGCACGCCTTGATGATACAAGGACCATTCGATTAACCACCCGACACGTCTTTGACCAGCAAGCAAAACGAGCCCAGGCTTTTTGTAATTATGAGCTTTTGGTGAATGGTTTAGTAGAACAGTATGAACATGAGCTGATAGAAGTTACCTGGTACTCGGATGAAGAACTCGTTGTCCTCTTTAAAGAAGCGGGGTTTACTCTTGTCAAAATATATGATGAAATATTCCGCAGTTCGGGGCCTTCCCGCGTGGTGCAGGCACAACCCTTTAATATAAAAGCTTGATCTATGTCCTGTTACAAAATAGTTATTCTTATTTTAATCATTGCCGGTATAGGCATAGGCATATATCAATATAATAAAAAAAATGATGCCTCTGGCAAGGCTCGCCATGCATTAGCTCAATTTTTACAGGTTCCTGATAGTAAAATCAGCTGTTCCCTTTTAACTGGTGGTTTTGATGAAGGTACGGTCATGCGGTGCCAACATGCCGGCACTGACTATGTCATTAAATCATTTCCCAACAAAGCCGCATGCCACTACGAAGCTGCCTGGACCAAACTTGCGTCGGACCTTGGCATGGGCCCAAAATTTTATTATCAAGACCCTGAAGATGCCTATTTTATTATGGCATATGTGCCCGGCCATTCCTTAGTACCGGAAACATCAAAAGACCTGGCAGTTCTTGCCACGCTTGCCGCCCACGTAAAACTTCTGCACCAATCGATAGCACCACAGGGCATGGTACCGTCACAACTTGCTGACCGTATTACGACTAAATATAAGAACCT
>Ga0163144_10023175_pt1 | contig 12267 bp, 11 predicted proteins | sample OliLak19BULKMAT1_FD_123175 | JGI IMG/M metagenome (GOLD analysis project Ga0163144, IMG submission 123175) | Freshwater microbial mat bacterial communities from Lake Vanda, McMurdo Dry Valleys, Antarctica - Oligotrophic Lake LV.19.BULKMAT1 | ecosystem: Environmental > Aquatic > Freshwater >...
ATTATTTTGGCGGGGTTTCCAGCCACAACGACATTTGGGGGGACGTCCTTTGTGACGACCGAGGCCGCTGCAACGATTGAACCAGCGCCAATAGTTACCCCTTTAAGAATCGTCGCGCCGGCAGCAATCCACACATCATTTTCAATCGCAATCGGTGCTCCAGCCAGATCAATATTTGCGGGAAACTCAAATCCATGCTTTGCCATGTATTGCTGATGCCGAATTTTCGCGTCCAGGGGATGGGTGAGATTGTCACAAATAAAACAATCGTGAGAAATTAAAACCCTATCGCCAATATCCACTCGAGTTAACGCCCATATCCTTGTATTTTCACCAAGGTAACTACACCTTCCAACCCGAATCACACCCCGGTCGAAGAAACTGTACAACTCAGCATTGCAAATCACATAATCATCAAGAGTTATTTCTCCGGAAGAATTTTTACTGATAATTATTTTTGACAGGTTTGCAACTGTATTGGAGCCTTGGGTATATTTTCTTGAGAACTTTTTTACCCGATAGTATTGCAGTTTCAATTTCTGTTTGAAATTCACACCGGGATCCTTAACGGGTTGAGTACTGCGTGATTGAAAAAAACGGAATCCAGCGAGTAAGCAATAAACCTGTATCCCTCGGCAATTTTTGTTTGAAGAGCCAAGACGTCCGGCTGTACTATGTGAACGCCGTATGGAACACGATGTTTGGCGCAAAGCTGACGTATTCGCTCCATGACCGACACAAATGCCTGCGACTCGAATTCTGCAACCATTCCCATGGATGCAGACAAGTCATACGGCCCGACGAGAATCGCATCAAGGCCATCAACTGCAAGAATGCTTTCCAGGTCGTCAACCGCTTGAATGTGCTCGATCATTGCCACAAGTAGCGGCGCTTGAGCCTCTGCCCGATACGTGTCAAAGTGCTTGCCAAAAAGATTGGCGCGTGAAAAACCAACGCCACGAATGCCCGCTGGTGGCCAGCGACAAGCGTCCCGAACTGCGAGCAACTGAGCTGCGGATTCAACCATCGGAACGATCACGCCTCCCGCGCCGGCATCCAGTGCCTGTTTGCAGTCCTTTGTGTGCCCCCGTGCCAAACGAACCAATGGCAGAGTCCCACCCAACTCCAGGGCGCGAAAAAGATCTGGTAGCTGGTGGATGGAAATTGACCCATGCTCCATGTCGATAGCCACCCAATCGTAACCAGCCTGCCCAATTATCTCGGCAAGAGAAGCATGCGGGATCTGAATCCAGCTTCCTATTGACGGTAAATCAGCAGCCAGCGCCTGACGGATTGTGTGAATTTTTTCTTCGCGATTCATTGTGCTTTGAAATCCTTGATCCAGTGCCCGGCGTAGTCAACGAACACCTCTGTGTTCGTGCTGTGCAGCCGCAATACAAAGGGGACTTTATTGGCTTGTGCAGCATCAAGGTCAGCGCGGGCGTCGCCGATCATAAGGCAATCGGAAGGATCGAGCATACGCTCCGCAAGCGTCATGCTAATCGCGGTTTTTTTATGCGTTGGAGCGCCAAAGGCGGCAGCGAAGCAATTTGTCAAAGACAAGGCATCCAAAATTTGGTCCATCTCAGGTTTCGGCGTGGCGGAAACAAGGATAAATGTCTGCTTATAAGCGTTACTGCGAAGGAAGTTTTCCACGCCGTCCACCCATGGTGACCGAATCACATCCTGCATAACCAACTCGCCAAATTGACGTTCAACCAGGTTTATCTTTGCAGCGGTCGGCTCCTCACCTGACCACTGAATATAAAGCGGGAACTTGTCAAAGCGGGACATGCCGCCATTGGCCTGATGATGTGCACGAACTTTCTCGACAATCTGCGAGCCGAAAGGTCGGAATAATTTAGCAAATGCTTCAGTCTTTACTTCGACAGAGTCTTTAATGACCCCATCAAAATCCCAAAAAATGAGCGAGGCGTTCTTCAGAAGGCTCATAACCAATTATCAGGGACGAGCCCAGATTTGGTTATAGCTATGCTGAAAGCCAAACGTCGAACTGGATATTATTTCGGAATGCCGTTTCTCCTTTAACACCAGTCCTGCCCCCTCAAGCAATTTCTTGCATTGCTCCGCCTGTTCTGCAAAAGCATCATTAATTTCAATTAATATACCTTTCACACTTCGCAATATATTTGGTCCACCCTGCAGTATGTAGTGCTCTAGGCCATCCACGTCCATTTTGATGAAATCAGGCGCAGGAATAGCCAATCTGTTCACTGCATCTTCCATGCTGAGTCCCAAAGTTTGAAAGCTAAAAACCTGTTGAATCGATTTACCATCCCAACCAAAGTCCTGACCAAAAGTCGACAACGCACCGCCCCATTGGGTCGAAGTCATTCGCATGTTACTTGGAGCCAGGCGGTTACTCAAAGCAAGAGGAAGAATGCAAATCAGGTCCGTCAATTGGTTGGCGGAAATGCTCCTGGCGAGCAATTCAAGATTAAAAACAGACGGCTCGAAAGCCCAAACACGGCATTTTTTCTTCTTGGCCGCGTATACAGAATAAAGACCGATATTTGCACCTACATCCCACAAGATGGAGTTCTCAGGCAGGGTGTCTATCCACTCCAGTGTTTCAGGCTCTTTTGTTGCAAATGTTTTTGCGCGCCAAGTACACAACGAATTAGGTGTCGGGAACTTTAATATCACTCCGCCGTACGAAACCTCTTGAACTCTTTCCATTGTGATTTGCAGAATCTCGTTGATAAGATATTGCCCGATTCGGGTATCGGAAGCGAATTCACACAAAGAATGGATTGCTGATTTAATTATATTTTTAAGTTGTGCAATCACGCGCGCGCCCCATCCTGCGAACTACTTTTCTGAATTTCCTCAATCAGCTGTAGTAGCCCCTGCCCCAAGTCGACGTGCAAAGGGGGGACGTATTTTCTACCTAGCTGGGTCTGGTAGGCGTAAGGGGTCCGGATGTAATGCCCCGCGTGATTGGAGTCAATGAACTCTACCGTTTGTGACATTCCGAGTATTTCTGCCAGCATTTTTAATAAATCAACCACCCGCATGGGCTCTTGGCCCGTCAGAACCACATGCTGGTTTCGAAATTCGTCGCCAAGCGCGACAACACTCGCCCGGGCCGCATCCTCTACATGAATGTACTCGCGCATTGCCTCTGGACTACCTTGGTAGCTGACACGCCCAGCGTCCAAGGCCTTCTTAACCGTGCGCCACAGTCCATTGTGATGATCCGAGCGCGGGCCATAAAGGGAGCCATAGCGAAGTACAGTAAAGTCCAGCGCGTAACGACGTTGATACTCCTCAACGAACTGTTCAGCTGCATGTTTGCTGCATCGGTAAAAGCCGCCCTCCCGACTATGGACGTACACCGTGCTAGCATAAACATAGCGCTTGACGGCATGGCGCCGACATGCCTCGAGCACCATAACATTACCCATGATATTTACTTGGACTGTCTCCACAGGCTTGTCCAGCGCCTCGTCAAGATCCGCAATTGCGGCAAAGTTATAAACCGCTTCGCAGTCCCTGATGGATTCGTCGAGTGCCACTTGATCCAGTATGTCCGCGCAGACCATGATCTGGTCAGCACGCAACCAAGTAGAGGCCACCCGATCATAGATATGTACCTCGTAACCGGCAGCGGACAATTGATCGCATACATGCGACCCGAGAAATCCCGCACCACCTATCACGCAGACTTTCTTCTTTTTCATTACAGACCCTGTCTTTGCACGTCATACTCTCCTGGCGGAACAAGTCCCTGCAGCGGTTTCCCCGTCAAAAATCTTACCGCCTCTTCCGTTGCCTCAATCTCCATACGCGCGCGACAGTCTACAGACATCGAGCCCATATGCGAGGTGAGCAGGCAACGCTCGACCTTACCAAGAGGGCCAGTGTAAGGTTCCTGTTCGAACACATCGATGGCGGCACCGCTCAAGTGGCCAGCGCCAAGCACCTGCGCCAAATCATGCTCATTGATGATGCCGCCGCGCGAAGTGTTGATGATCATCGCGTCCGGCTTCATCTGCAGAAGATGCTCGCGCCTGATCATGTTTTTGGTCTGCCCGGTCAGCGGGAGATGCAGGCTGATCACATCGGCGTGACGGTAAATTTCCTCCTTGTCGACCCACTCCAGTTTGAGCTCGGGAGCCACTTTCTGATTTGGATGGATGTCATTAACCAGGATGCGCGGGCTGCCAAACGCTGCAAGACGGCGCAAAACGCGCCCGCCAATCCGCCCCACGCCAATGATGCCAATCGTGACTTCAGGAATGCGCCGCCCAAAATGGCGATGCCATTCACCGCGGTGTATCTGGGCGTTTGCGACATGCACTGACCGGAGCAAGGAGAGCATGAGGCCAATGGTCAATTCGGCGACTGCGGGTGCCGGAGCGTCAGGCGTGTAACTGACCGTGATACCACGCGCCTCTGCGGCCAACAGATCCACACCATCCAGACCAATTCCAACCCGGGAAATCAGTTTTAGTTGGCTCGCGCTGTCCATAACTCTGGCGGTGATTAATTCAGTTCCCGCAATGAGCACATCAAAGTCAGACACCATTTCTGCAAGCTCATCCTCCTTGAGTTTGCGGCCGAGGGGATTGATCACATAGTCGATTCCCGCAGCCTCCAATTGCTCTAGCGGAAGCCGGTTTTTTTCACCGAAGGGAACGGTAGTTATTAATGCCTTGGGCATATAGAAGTTTCTTCAATTGATTGTTTAACAACTTCCAGCGATAGGCGGTAGATTACGCGCTGCCCGTATGTCACTGGATGAAGCTGACTATGGTCAAAGACGGTCATCTTAACAATTCAAAATTACCACAATGCCGCTAGCCAATGGAGCCGCCTCTTAAACAAATGCGTAAATGGCAAGCAAGAGCCCCGATGCTGCCTGGCTCCCGACGACATCAACATTCAACCAAGCGCTACACACTCAAAAGCCTATTCGCCATGACATCGCGAAGAGCGGATTCGAGGTGCCGTAAAGGGTCGTCAGGCAGATATGCATACGCACGACAGTAGCGCTCGCGTACATCTTGCACATCTGCACGTAGCCACCAGCCGTCTACGTCATTCCAAATGCTGACAATATGCGCCGCAGCAGACTCTGGAGTTTCGTGAAATATGCCAACCCGAATCAGCTCGTCAAAAATCAAATCAGCAGATTCATGAAGTTGCTCATATCTTCGATTCCAGAAAATAACCGTTGGGGCATTCGCCGCAAGGGTTTGGTTATAGGTTGTTCCTGCATAAGTGCAAATTATTACTTTAGCTTTTGAAAACAGAGAGTGAATATCTGCAGCGCCACCGTCTACCTCCAAGTCGGGAAATTTGTCTTCCCAGCGCTCCCTATTGCCCCATAGATTGTTGGTTGATGTGAGTCGAACTGAAAAATCTTTTCTTATTGGTTCGGGAAGTGACTGTACAAACCTCATTTGCTCATTGAGATATATGTTGAAATCATCGCTTTGAGTGGTAGTCGAAATACTAAACGAGTATCTGGGGGTACCCAACTGCACCAGCAACCCCCCGGCGGATTGATCAGTATGCCATCGCCTGGCAAATAGTTGACCCACATTGCGAACCTTGGGATGCCACGTGTTCCCCTCGCCCGGTGACAAATATTGATCGCAGATTTTCAGCTCATGTTCCGTCTGGAAATTTATTGCATGAAAAGGTCCGCCGCCATGTTGTCCGACGACCAACAGACTCCCCTGTTCGACCTTAGACGCAATGTAGGTCTTGACCAAATCATCGTAAACGTGGCCGACTGAAGTGAAAATCAAACTCGGGAATCTCGGCCAAAGCTTAAGCTCTATAAGATCTTTGGTGAGTGAATATCCCTCGACATGGCTCTTGGGTATTTGCTGAGGGACCATCTGGCGGATGAAGGATTCAAATTCAGATTGGCTCTCCCCTTTTATATGCCAAGCTCGTCGTTGTGGATCCAGTTCTACTCTAGCTGGACCATCGGAGAGACTGTATTGAGGCGCTTGTTTAAACTGGATTTTGAGTAGCAACTCCTTTGCTCGCGGCATACCTGTAGCTATGAAAAACATGTCCGAAGGTGATGTGAAGGGAGAAAGGCAGATATTCGTGGCGTCGAGCAAGTATTGCTTCAACCTTCGGAATAGAGGCTGCTTTTCAACCATTAGGGCAATATTGTCGACCTTGCCCAATTTCAGGTGTTTACAAGTTATTTGGGTTTGATACAGGATGATCCTGCCGAAAATATAATGATTCCATCCGTCCCCAGAAAACATTGCTGCAAACTCCAACATATCGTTAGGGACCATATGGAGTTTTTCATCTTGTAAAAGGATCGTACCTTCTAGTGGAAAACTGCGAGTGGCAGTCTGAATGCTCGACCAGCGCTGAAACAACATTTGAATAAAAAAACCCAACCAGGGACCTACCACCACTCTCCAGTATTTTTCACTGTGAGACGTGCCGTGAACGCCATTTAAGGCGGCGGCCAACTGGGGTAAAACTCTTTCATACAGGCTCGTAAGGTATGCATAGTCCTTTTTAAGGAGCTCACGATCATCCCACGAGTATGCAAGCGTCTTGTAGATACGAGCCTGCCATACATTTTTACGTCCATATAGTTTGCACCATTCACCTAGAAATAGAATCTCTTCGTCTATCCCCCAAGTCTCTTCAAGAGCAGTCGTTACAAGAAGCATATATTTAGGATGTGTCAGATAATTTAGAACGAGTGGATGATTTGATTCACTACATGCCACGCGACAAAATTGGATTTGGTATGCCAGGAAGCAGATCAAATAGATTGCTCAACTTTGGGCTCGTTCTGGCTTTTCTACGAATTGATATGCCGCAAACAACATCCGGTAAGTCGGACACCTCCGAAGCGATCATCTAATCATCAAGTTCTCTTACTTGAGTTGAAGCCGAATCGTAGTTTTATTAGCGGTCTTCGCATAAAACTCAGGGAAGTCGACCACAGTCGCGTGATCGAGATTGAGTGGCTGGATCTGATCGATTCGCCCTTGCCAGCAATTTCCACACAATATACCAGCAAGATCGCGGTCTATATGGCGCCGTCTTGCATCTCTGGCCGGCTCACTGTCCCATGCTTCGCGTATCGATTGATGCTTAAGGTCAGCAACGGTTAAATAATTTTGGTAATCAACACAACAAAGCGTCAAATACCCTTCACAAGTGATGTGCAACCGATTAAACGGCATTGGGCATATGCTGTCATTGAGGGCCGGCGGCGTAGTGCCTCCGCTGAGCAAAGCCTGCGCAGAAGTCATCTGACCAGACTGTATACCGCACTCGACGAATGTGACTTCATCGACATATGGAGTTATGAAAGTCCTGAAAGCGTCGACCTCATGGCGCATTGGGTTGGTAATCACACAAGTTACAAACAGCGCCATCGGACGTGCGAGAGATTTCCGATATTCCGAGATGAACTTGAGGTGCATGATGACCGCGTCCCAGTCATCCTCGCCATGTATTAACTTATATGTTTCCCGGCTTCCAGCGTTGATAGAAAACTTTATTGAATCCATTCCTGCATCAATAACCACCTTTGCCCTATCAGGTGTAGCCAATGCACCATTAGTAGATATATACACATATCGAAATCCGAGTTCTTTAGCGCGAAGCGTAAATTTATCCAGATCTTTATGAATAAAAGGATCCCCAGTCGTGTAAAACCCAATCTCGTCCACACCCTCTTGCCTAGCCTCCTGCATCACCCTGTAAAGTAATTCACCACTAATACGTTTTGCTTTTCGCGTCATGTGCGGGTTTGCGCAAAAAATACATGCATGATTGCAGGCATTTGAAAGCTCAACCATCATGTTCTTAGGAAGACCAACGTCGACTTTATAAAAGTCCGATACCCGATCTGTACTGTATTGATCTTGATCGCGTTCGCTCAATTTTTTCATGGTGTTTACTAGGTAATAGTGGGGTAACTCAGCGCGGCATTTAGACCGATTTTAAGTCACAACTGCAACCACTACAGGCATACCGATGGCCAATAGAACATCTGTAGTTCGTCTACATTTTTTGTGAGGCTGGGTCAGCGGTATCACCAGAGCTACTTAAATTCCTTACGCAAAAACTTCCCCCGTGTCACCACAACCCTTTCCAACTTGTGACAAGCTTCACTCTAAATCTAATTGGCTGGCTTAGCCAAAGAGACGCCAATCCAAAGCGGTGCCCCGGCTCAAATCTTGATTTACCTTTTTACCCAAAACCACATCAAGATATTTTGTCGACAACCCGAAGCCTGGGCGAATCGCCCTTACATTTTCTGCCGTAAGCACATCACCGACCTTCAAGTCTTCTACAACATATAAAGACCGACGAAACTGAAGAGATTTCTTTTCTGCGTCAGTTGGGCCATAGCTCACTTGCCCCATTGCCTGCCAAGCACGCTCAGTCTCCAAGATCAACTGAGCCATTTCAGCAGGCTCCATAGAAAAACTGCTGTCTACACCGCCATCAGCGCGGCTCAAGGTGAAGTGTTTTTCAATAACGGTTGCACCCAGCGCCACGCTGGCCACGGACACGCCTACCCCCAAGGTGTGATCAGACAGACCCACCTCACAACCAAACAGTTCGCGCAAATGCGGGATGGTCAAGATGTTGGTGTTGGCCGCTGTGGCTGGGTATGTGCTGGTGCATTTAAGTAAGACAAGGTCATTGCAACCAGCCTCACGCGCCGCTCGGACGGTTTCATCGAGCTCGGCCACCGTGGCCAAGCCAGTAGAAATAATCAATGGCTTGCCTGTCGCGGCTACGCGACGTATCAACGGCAGGTCAGTGTTCTCAAAGGACGCAATTTTGTAGCAGGGAACGTCAAGGCTTTCAAGGAAGTCCACAGCAGTATCGTCAAACGGCGTGCTGAAGGGAATGATGCCTAGCGCGCGGGCTCGATCAAAAATCGGCTTGTGCCACTCCCAAGGCGTATAGGCCTCGCCGTATAGCTTGTACAGGGAGGTACCGGCCCACAAACTGTTGGGGTCACTGATGTGAAACTCCCGCTCGTCCAGATCAAGCGTCATGGTGTCCGGCGTGTAGGTCTGGATCTTAAGCGCGTGCGCTCCCGATTTGGCAGCGGCGTCAACGATTCTCATCGCCTTTTCCAGCGACTGGTTATGGTTACCCGACATTTCAGCGATGACGAACGGCGGTTGATTTCGGCCCAACAGTCTGCCGGAAATATTGAACGCATGCTGCATTTTCAATTTACTTTCTTTAAATAGCTGCTGGATTCAATTTGGTAGCCAGCTTCAGAAAATAAGCGTCGGGACCGATCGTTCGAGCCAAGTATGTGCGCACGGACAGTAAATACCGCAGGGTGATTCGCAGAAATCCATTGTTCAGCACTTTGCAGAAGATCTCGTCCCAGGCCTGGCTGCGAACCACCGGGAACACGATAAATCGAAACTTCAGCTTCTGAGCCATGAATGTCAAACCGAACAACGCCCAGCGGTACGCCACCCTGATGCCCAAGTAGCAATAATCGATCAGGTGAATGCATAACAGCAGCAAACCATCTCTCATGGATTTCCCATGGAATCACTTCTGAATCACGAGACCCTGCCCTCACGCTCGGGTGGTTACGCCATTCAAACAGTTCTTTAGAATCATCTTGCTGCGCAGGTCTAATTTGAATTTGACCATACTCCAGGTAACCGGCGACCCGCGCAGCGCCGCGCCCGTCCACAGCACTCATACAGTTAGCGGAAATAGCGTACCTAAGGTAGCCATTTTCCATGAGTGCTACTACATGACGGCTCATGTGCGCCGTCAAGTCACCACTCACGTCAGGCGAATAAATCAATCCGGCTGAAGCCGCATCGCGGATCAATTCCTGCTGGTTGTCTGCTACGCAGATTGTGAACGAGGGCAAACCCAAGCAGCAACGCTCCCAGGTCGTGGAGCCTCCAGCGCCAATCGCCAAATCCGCCGAAGCTAATAAATCAGCCATAAGAGGAGTTTGCACATGGCAGCTGTAAGCGTTCGCTGCGCAAAGTGACCTGATCTGAGCGATGTGCGGATGTTGCGCACCAATAACCACATCAACATGCAGGTCGTGGCATCCAATTCCAGCGACGGCATCTATCGTCCGCGCTGTGTAGTCATTGATGTCTACGCCACCGAAAAAAATCAGCATCCTTTTGACTGGCCCTTTGCGTTGCTCGACGGATCCACGTAATTCGCGAAACTCTTCACGCAGCAATCCATAACGAGGCCCCATCAATAGCTGGCAATGCAGGGGCACCTTACCGCTGTATCGCTTTTCCATGCCGACATAAAAGTTTTGGTCTAGTAGCACATCACAGTCATGCACACGATCTGCAATGTCGTCAATCACCATAATTTTTGGGGTTACTTTTCGAACTGTTTTTTCCCAATTTACATCCAGGGCGTAATGGTCAACAATCATCCAATCCCACATCCCGTCGGACAGCAAACGCGTGGTCTCGACTGCATCGGTTTGTTGACTGGTTCCCAGCCAGTGCGCGTGCATGAGACCGCCGGGAGCCAACTTTTCTAAAACGCTGGTCAGAAGACGGACTTCACATTTTTCTTTAAGCGCCATCTCGCGCAAGTATCCGGGGAGGTCTCGGCTAACGAAACAAACCTGCGCGCCACGCCTCATCAGCTCACAGGCCAAAGTCAAGCAGCGCATGAAATGACCCGTGCCGCTTTGGCTTGATGCATCAACGCGAATCGCGATTTTCAATTGCGTCACTACCTATGAAATTTCGACGAACGGGGATCCCCTCCGCCCGCATTGCCGCCTTTGCGCCAGCCGGCGTAAGTTCAGTGAAATGAAATACGCTGGCAGCAGCTACGGCTGAAGCTCCAGCCTTTTTTACGGCATCGACCATGTGCTGATAGCTGCCAGCGCCGCCTGAAGCGATAACTGGAATTTTAACGGCTGTCACGGCCGCTTCAATCATCGCGAGATCGTAGCCCTGGAAGGTACCGTCGCGCTCGATTGACGTGATGAGGATTTCACCTGCCCCCCTATCCTCCATTTCGCGAGCCCACTCACGCATATCACGACCAGTCGCTTGTTGACCTGCATGGCTAAAGCATTGCCAGCCCACTCCCGTGGCGGCCACACGTACGTCGATGCTTGCGACTACGCACTGTGCACCGTGGCGCCGCGCTATATCAGTCACCAGCTGGGGGTTAGCAAATGCTGCCGTATTGACACTAACCTTGTCAGCCCCTGCGCGTAACAGCTTTTGAACATGATCAACGTTGGTGATACCACCACCTACCGTAAACGGAACAAAGCAATCTTTCCCGAATTCGTCAATTGACTCAAAATCAGGAGCATCAGACCCCAAGTGGGCGAAGATATCAACAAGGATTAGCTCATCTACCTCACGCTGGTTATAGACCTTGATAGCAGGCAATACTGGACCAACTCTGCGCCAACTGTCAAACGCAGTGCCCTTAACCAAACCAAATTGCTTCCAGAGAAGCGTCGGTATCACGCGCACCTTCAACATGACGCGCAATGAATGAAGTTGCGCAACAACCTGAATCCTGCGCGAGAACTTTTTTCCGGATGGAACTGTGTTCCCCATACACGACCGCGCCGGACAGCTGCGGTAATCGGCACACCGTAGTCAGTCGTTGCCAACATGTCAAAAGGGTCGTCGGGTACGAAAGCGTAGCTATGAACGAAATAAAAGTCAGTTAAATCCGGGATACCGTCAAACAATCCACCACCTTCGGCATCGGCTCCAGGCCTACAGCTCACTTCGTTCCAGCCAATATGCGGGACCCGGAGCTTGCAACCCAACGAGCTCAAGCGCTCAACCCGTCCTGGAATAAGGCCCAGTCCAGCAATGCTCTCTGTGGCACCGTGTTCTGCGCCTTCCATGCTGCTGGACGCTAGCATCTGCATGCCAAGACAGACACCCAAAAGCGACTTCCGGCCGCCGCCGACTTCTTCAATCAACGCGTCGAACCATCCATCCTTCACAAGCAGACGGGCGCAGTCCCCAAAATTGCCAACACCGGGCAGTATGAAGCTGTCCATGTTTCGCATTTCCAGAGGCTTTTTGACCAACAGCGGGGCAACCCGCAAGTCCTCCAATGCCCGCATCACGGACCCCAGATTGCCCACGCCATAATCAATAACGCCTACCCTCGTGGGTTGTCATAGTTGATTTTGATGAGATTGCCGTCAGGGCTTTTGATCAACTCACCACTGGCGTCACGCTTGAATATCTTTTTATTGGTGAATCTATCGCAAACACGGAC
>Ga0163144_10023176_pt1 | contig 12267 bp, 12 predicted proteins | sample OliLak19BULKMAT1_FD_123175 | JGI IMG/M metagenome (GOLD analysis project Ga0163144, IMG submission 123175) | Freshwater microbial mat bacterial communities from Lake Vanda, McMurdo Dry Valleys, Antarctica - Oligotrophic Lake LV.19.BULKMAT1 | ecosystem: Environmental > Aquatic > Freshwater >...
CGCTGCGAGGACGGCCGCAGCTACACCAACGATTCCCTGCCGGTCGTTGCGGTCGAACGCGAAGGCAAACTCGACGCTCTCCTGCTCGCCTACGCCGTTCACAGCACGGGCCTCGGCATCGACGACCTCACCCTGTCGCGCGACGTCGCCGGCGCCATCGAGGAACACGTGGAGAGCCGCTTCGCGCACCCCGTGCTGTCGCTCTTCTTCAACTCGTGGAGCGCCGACATGTCGCCCGGAAGTCCGGATGTACCGCTCCAGAACGGCGCAACCGAGCCCGCCGGCTACGAGCGCATCAAGCGCGTCGGATCGGTCGTCGCCGATGCCATCCACGAAGGCGTCGAGGGGATCGCGTGGGACGATGATCCCGAGGTCTTCGCCGCCGTCCGCCGGGTCCCGCTCAATCGCACCGCGATCGGCTACGCCGACGGCACCTTCCCCTACGAATGGGGCGGCGTTTTCTGCGGCGGCACCGGCGACACCGACTGCGACCCCGCCACCACCGAGGTCGACCTCGACAAACGCTGCATCGCGTTCCCTGAAAACTTTCCCGTTCCGCCGCAAACCGAGCTGTCGGCCGGGAGGATCGGAACCCTCGCCTTCGTCACCTTCCCCGGCGAGCCCGGCACGTTGCTCGCCGAAGAGATCCTCACGCGTCTCCAGATCCGCCACGGCGAGTCCAACGTCATGCTGCTCGGCTACGCCCAAGACTACACCGGCTACTCGATCCTCGAAGACGATTGGATCCAAGGCGGCTACGAAGCAAGCGGTGGGCTCTGGGGACCACGCCAAGGTGAGTACCTCGTGGACCAAGCGGAGGAAGCTTTCGCGTCCATCGTCGTCGAGCGCGCCGCGCCCGACCCACGAGCCCTGGCGCCGCTGGACCCGTTCGACGTCGGCGACTACGTGCCCTACGCGCCTACCGTCGGGGAGCAGGTAGGCACCGTCGCCACCGACGTCGCCAGTAGCTACGGACCCACCGACATCGTGACGCTCACCGTGCGCGGCAGCGATCCCTGGCTCGGTGCGCCGACGGCGACGCTGACGGACCCCCAAGGTGAGCCCGTGCGCAATGCCGCCGGCAGCGTCATCGACAGCGACGGCTATGGATTTTGGGTCGATCTGCAACCACAACCCGGTTACCGCGCCGTACGCAACGCTGCCAGCCGCGCGTTCCTGTGGACGTTCTCCATGCCGGTCACCCAAACCGTCCCCGGATTGCTGCCCAATCTGAGCGGCGGCACCTACCGACTGCGGGTGGCAGTACCGACTGCGGGCGAGAGCATCGAAGCGTTCAGCGCGCCGTTCACGATCAGCGCCCAATAGGGCATTTCCGCCTGGTAACCCGTTGGAACGCCTCGCCTCGCACGCAAGCCGTCATTCCCACGCAAGCGGGAATCCATGATTGGTGATTGGTGCGGGATTCCAGGCCCCCGCGTCCGCGCCGGCGACAGAAGTTTTAGACGTTCAACAGTCTGTTATATCTCGCCGATCATCGCCGCCAGTTCCTGGCGCAACACCCGCGGCAGGCGGATCACGCTTTCGACGATGCGCACGGCCGGAATCTGCGCGGCCAGGTGCGCTTGCGGATCATGGCCCGGCTTGCGGCCGCGGAGGTCCTGAAATGCGGCCAATACATCAGGGGCCATCGGGGCGACCGACGTGCCTTGCATCGCCAACACCCGGTGGCTCGGCGCCGCGAAAGCGAGATACGCCGCGCCGTAGGTGCCGCCGCCGAGGGTGCTGATGATCGGCTGACCGCGCAATCGCGCGGCCACCAGCGCGCGTAGGCACTCGGCGAGCGCGCGATGCAACCCGAACCGTTCCTGGGTGGAGTCGACCACGTGCCCCTGACAGAAAACGAACGACAGCACCGCCGCCGGCGGTCCATCGAGACGCGCAGCTTCGTCGAGCATCGCGGTCACCAATGCCGCTTCCTCGATGCCGACGCCACGCCCCTTCCCCTGTTCGGGTCCAACGATGAGGCTAAGAGCCTGACGCGGGCCGAGGGTCCCCAAGGCGGCGTGCACCAACCCACCGTGCCGCACTTCGCCCTGCGGCTGCCACTGCCCGCGGAAAGAGAAGCGCAACAGGTCGCGACGCCGGCGACGGCTCGGCTCGTACGGCTCGAATTCCGGCGCTGCCTGCAACCGCGCCAGCAGCGTTGCGCAGATGGCTCGGCTACGCGCAATGATCTGGACGGGATCTTCCGCACGCTGCGGCATGTCGCGAAGCGACCCGCACAGTGCGGCACGCACGCCGGTCGCCGTATCCGCGGCGACGGCATGGGCATCACCGTTGGCCAGGCGCTGCGCCGCAGCGCTCGCAACGAACGACGATACCTCTGCTCCGTCGTCCGGGCCATCTTCAGCGCGCACACGCTCGATCAGTTTGGGTCCGGTCAGACCCCAGTGCGCATCGTCGGTCATGATGACCGCTTGCGGCAGTGCCGCCATCACCGACGGTGCCCCGAAGCAGCCGCGTGGGCCGCTGATGACGGAGACGACGCGCACGCCGCGGGCGACGAGGCGCGCCAATTGGACGCCGACGGCGGAAACGGCTGCCAGGGCGACGGGGCCTTCCTCGACCCGGACGCCGCCGGTGTCGAAGCCGAGAACGAGCGCGGGGGCAGAAGACGCGTCGGCGCCATCCGGGAGCGCGGCATCGAGGACGTCGTCCAAGACGGTCGCCTCACGCACACCGAGGGTGCCACCGTGGCGGTGGCCGTCGATCAAGGCGACGACGACCGGGCGACCCTCGATGCGTCCGGTGCCGATGGCGAGGGGGATGTCGTCGGGGATGGCGGGGCGCGGCGCGAACGAGCCGGGATCGAGGATTGCCCCGGCTCGTTCGGAAGCGCTCAGTGCGGAATAGGAGGGATCGGCCACCGGCGCCCGGCTCAGGCGAGGCCGCCGGCGCGCCGCAGCTCGTCGACCTTGTCCTCACGCTCCCAAGTGAAGAAGCCGTCTTCCGGAGCGCGTCCGAAGTGCCCGTACGCTGCCGTGCGCTTGTAGATCGGCCGCAGCAGGTCGAGCGTGGCGATGATGCCGAGCGGCTTGAGTTCGAAGTGGTCGCGCACGATCGCGGCGATCCGCTCATCGGATATCGCGCCGGTGTCGAACGAGTCGACGAGTACCGAGATCGGCTCGGCCACGCCGATGGCATAGGCGAGTTGCACCTCGCACTTGGTGGCGAGCCCAGCGGCGACGATGTTCTTGGCGATGTACCGCGCCATGTAGGCGGCGCTGCGGTCGACCTTGCTCGGGTCCTTGCCGGAGAACGCGCCGCCGCCGTGACGACCGTAACCACCGTAGGTATCGACGATGATCTTGCGTCCGGTCAGACCCGCATCCCCGAGCGGACCGCCGACGACGAAGCGGCCGGTCGGGTTCACGTGGTACTTGGTCTTGGCATCGAGATACTCGGCGGGAATGACGCGCGGCACGAGGTCCTTGACGACGAGATCGAACAGTTCCTTTTGCGACACCGCTTCGTCGTGTTGGGTCGAGATGACGACAGCATCGACGCGCGCCGGACGGCCGTCGCGGTATTCGATCGTGACCTGCGACTTGGAGTCGGGGCGCAGGAAGTCGTACTTGCCGCTCTTGCGATCGGCGGCGAGGTGCTCGACGAGGCGGTGGGCGAGAACGATGGGCAGCGGCATCCACTCGGGCGTCTCGTCGCAGGCGAAGCCGAACATCAAGCCCTGGTCGCCGGCGCCCTGTTCCTCGTGGAGGCCCTGGCCGGCGGTGACGCCCTGCGAGATATCGGGCGACTGTTCGGCGATCTGCAGCAGCACGGCGCAAGTGTCGGCATCGAAGCCGACCGCGGAAGAGGTATAGCCGATCTCGCGTACGGTATCGCGAACGATGGCGGCGTAGTCGATCGTGGCCTTGGTGGTGATCTCGCCGGCGAGCAGAACCATCCCGGTCTTGGTGACCGTCTCGCACGCGACGCGGCTCGCGGGATCCTGCGTCAGCAGGGCGTCGAGCACGGCGTCCGAGATCTGGTCGCACATCTTATCGGGATGCCCCTCGGATACGGACTCCGACGTGAACAAGAAATTCTTCAAGGCCATGCACACTCCTTTTGCATTTCGCATTGCCCGCATGCGGCAGGCACGCCACCCGCGGACTAGGCGGCGTCGTTGGGATTTGGTCGGGCATATTACAGCCGAACGAGCCGGGCAAGGGCGCCGGCCGCGGCGGCTCAGGGGTCCTCGTCGAAGCCGCGCTCGACGAGTGCGCACAGGGCGGCGAGCACCTCGGCCGCTTGCGGTCCGGTGGCGCGGACTTCGATCGCCGTGCCCGGCGGCGCCTCGAGGGTCATGAGCCCGAGGATGCCCTTGCCGTCGACCCAGCGGCCTTCCTTGCCGACCTCGACTTGGGCATCGAAGGCGATCGCCGTCTTGACGAACAGCGTCGCGGCGCGCGCATGGAGGCCCAGGCGGTTGCAGATGACGACGACCGCCGAGTGATGGTCGGACTCAGTGCTTGTCATCCTCGTCGCAAATGCTCTTGAACAGGGTTGCACGATCGGCGGTAGCGACGAGGTGCTGGCGGAAGGTCTCGTCCTTGAGCAGGCGCGAGACACGGGCGAGAGCCTTGAGGTGCTGGCCGACGGAGTTGTCGGGCGCGACGAGCAGGAAGAAGATGCGGCTCGGCTTGCCGTCGAGGGATTCGAAGTCGACGCCCTTGGGATGACGACCGAACGCGGCGAGCACGCCGCGCAGGCCTGGCAGCTTGCCGTGCGGGATCGCCACGCCGTCGCCGAGGGCAGTGCTGCCGAGACGTTCGCGTTCCCACAGGACGTCGACGAGTTTGGCTGCATTCACTTCGTGATGCACGTGCGCCAATGCAGCGGCGAGTTCGCGCAGGACTGCGTCTTTGGTTTCACCTTGTAGAGCCGGAATCACCAGCGTCTCCGGCAGAATTTCCACCAGCTTCATGGTCCCCATCCGTTATCGTTCGAGGGTTGGGTCAAAACGATTGGCGCCGTTTCGACGAGGGCAGCAATCCCATCATTTCCCGGTACTTGGCGACGGTCCGGCGCGCGATGGCGACGTTCTCGGCGGCGAGCATCTTGGCGATATGTTGATCGCTGAGCGGGCGTTTGGTGTCTTCGGCCTCGATGATCTCGCGGATGCGTTCCTTGACGCTCTCCGCGGAGACCTCGTCGCCGTCGGCGCCCTGTAGGCTAGAGGTGAAGAAGTATTTGAGTTCGAAGGTGCCTTGCGGTGTGTGCACGTACTTGTTCGCCGTTGCGCGGCTAACGGTCGACTCGTGCATGCCGATGTCTTCGGCGACGTTCTTGAGCACGAGCGGCTTGAGGTGGGCGACGCCGTGTTCGAAGAAGTCCATTTGGAAGCGGACGATGCTCTGTGCCACCAGCGACAGGGTTCGCTGGCGCTGGTGGATGCTCTTGATGAGCCAGGCGGCCGAACGCATCTTGTCCTGAATGTAGCGCTTGGCGTCGCCGGAGCCCTCCGCGCCCAGCACGGTGCGGTAATAGTTGCTGACGCGCAGGCGCGGCAAGCCCTCGTCGTTGAGGGTGACCTGGAGTTCGTCGCCCACCTTGTGCACGAACACGTCGGGCACGATGTAGCGCACGTCGCCCTCGTCGAAGTCGCGTCCAGGCTTTGGTTCCAGCGACGCGATGTAGTTCGCGGCGTCGACGATTTCGTCTACGGGAACGCTGAGGTCCTTGGCGATCTTGTCGTAGCGACGGCTTTCGAGCAGGGCGAGGTGATGCGCAACGATCGGCTCGGCGAGCTCGTCGCGGCCCTCGTCGGCATAGATCTGGAGGAGCAGGCACTCGCGCAGATCGCGGGCGCCGACGCCTGGCGGCTCGAGCGTCTGGATGCGGCGCAGCGCCGCGTCGACGAGGTCGTATTCGACGCCGCACTGAAAGGCGATGTCCTCGATCTCGACCTGCAGGTAACCGTGCTTGTCGAGGTTGCCGATCAAGCGCGCGGCGATGTCTTCCTCTATGTCGTCGAGCCCGCTCATGCGCAACTGGAAGATGAGATGTTCGGTGAGCGAGGTCGCGCGCGAGAGCGTGTTCTCGTACGCCGGCCGCTTCTCGTCGTCGTCGTAGTCCGCCGAGGTCTGCGACGAGCCCTGCCAGTCGTTGCTGTAGTTGTTGAGGTACTCGCGCCAGTCGATCTCGCCGAGCTTGTCGGCGGTCGGTTCGATCTCCCCGGTCTTCTCGGTTTCGTCGCGGGCCGCGAGCCACTCCTCTTCCGCGGGCGCTTCGTCTTTGGCGCTCTCGTCGGTGCGGTTCACCGGCTCTTCGTCGACCAGTTCCAGACCCTCTTCGAGGATCGGGTTCTCCGACAGCTCTTCCTGGATGAGCGTCTCCAATTCGGCGCGCGAGACTTGGAGGATCTTGATGGCCTGACGCAATTGCGGCGTCATGACCAGCTGCTGGCTCAGCTTTTGGTAGAGCTTCGTTTCGAGGGCCATGGCTACAGGGAGAACTGTTCGCCGAGATACATCTCGCGCGCGCGCTTGCTCGACGCAATCTGCTGCGGGGACCCTTCCTCGAGAACGGAGCCATGGGTGAGGATGTACGCCCGGTCGCAGATGCCGAGAGTATCGCGCACGTTGTGGTCGGTGATCAGCACCCCTATGCCCCGCTCCTTCAGTTGCCGAACGATGCTTTGAATGTCGAGGATAGCAAGAGGATCGACTCCTGCGAAAGGCTCGTCGAGCAAGATGAACGACGGTTTGATGACCAGCGCGCGGGTGATCTCGAGGCGGCGGCGCTCGCCTCCCGAGAGCGAGTCACCCATGCTCTTGGCGAGATGCGCGATGCCGAGTTCTTCGAGCAGCGCCGACAGCCGCTCGCGCCGTTCCTCGCGCGACAGCGGCATCGTCTCGAGAATCGCCATCAGATTCTGCTCGACAGTGAGCTTGCGGAACACCGATGGCTCTTGCGGCAGGTAGCTGATCCCCTTGCGCGCGCGCTTGTACATCGGGTCGAGGGTGACGTCCACGCCGTTGAGTTCGACCTTGCCACGATCGGGCCGGAGCAGCCCGACGATCGTGTAGAACGTCGTCGTCTTGCCCGCTCCGTTCGGGCCGAGCAGGCCGACGACCTCGCCCGAATGCACCTCCAGGCTGACCGACTGCAGGATGTCGCGATTGCCGATTCGCTTGCAGAGGTCGTTGGCGCGCAGCAGCCCTTTCTCCTTGACCGTCGCTTCACTCATCGGCGCTCTCGGCTGCGCCCGACGCCACTCCGGCGTCAGCCGCCCGCGTCGGTGGATAGAGCACGGCGCGAACGCGACCTTCGCCGCCCTGGACGATACTCCGCTCGAGGCCGAGATCGACCACGATGCTCTCACCGCTCACCTGGTTCGGCCCGTCCTGCAATACCGCGCCGAGGCTGAGCACCACAGTCTGGGCGCGTTCGTCGAAGACCGCGCGACCCCCCGTCGCCCGGCGCTGCCCTTGGACCAGTACGACATTGCCCTCGGCAACGACGCTGCGCAGACGGAGATCCTCGACCCCCTCGAGCGCGATCGTCAACTTGTCCGTGCGCAACTCGATGTCGTCCTGACGAACGACGACGCTACCGATGTAGGTCAGCAGTCGCTCCTCGTAGGCGAACTCGAGCCGATCCGAGCTGACTTCGACCGGCGCGCCACTGTGCGACAGATTGAGGCGGCTGAGCAGCGGCTCGTCGCGAGACGCGGGCGCGGCGAGCGCCGTTGGCGCCGCGAGCGCCAGGGCCAACAGGCCGGTGATCGCTATGTTAGCGCCGGCCATTGCTGCTTTCCGCGGCGAGCGCGCTCGGCTGTAACGTCATCGTCACGTTTTCCGAGATCTCGATCTTGTTGGCGCCCAGGTCGACCACCATTTCGTCGCCGCTCACATCGAGATAGCGTCCGGCGATCTGCACTCGGCCGACTGAGGAAATGAGTTGGTTCTGATGATCGTAGACCGCTTCGGTAGCCTCGATCCGCATTTCGGCGAGGTCGACCTCGATCGCTCCGCGCATCTCGACGAACTGCACTTCCTTGTCCGCCATCACTACCCGCCCCTCGTCGCCCTTCAGCCCGAGGCGACGGCCGTCGTCGAGATACCAGGCAACCAGCGGCTTCTGCACGACCACGATCGCGTCCTTCTCGAAGAAGCGCGCGTCTTTCGCCGAAATCTCCCAGACCTTGCGCCCGTCTTTGACCTGAACGCGGCGAAAATCCTGCAGATGCTGGGTGACGCCAGGAAGCATTTCGAGAGTCTTGATCGCGAGGTCGGCGCGGTGCTGCTCCCACATACTGCGACTGACGAGGAACACACCTCCGCCGACGAGGAACAGGACCACGGCCATGACGACCCATCGGAGATTTCTTCTCATCGCGAGTGGCCGCCCAACGGTCGCGCGACGCTACCACCGGCCATCGGCCGAGTAAAGGAAGCGAAGACCCCTCAAGCGGCCGGCCGGAAATGCAAATACAGCGACAGCCCGACGTAGTAGGCAGGGAAGAAGAGCGACACGTACGCGAGTTGACGCGACGGCTCCGGCAACTGCAGCAAGAGCACGATCATCATCAGGGCCCAGAGCACGCCGAGCACATAAGTCAGGGTACGAGCCACGGTATTGCGGCTCGGATAGAGATAACGGATGGGCACGAACACCAGCACCGAGAGGATCAGGATCACCGTGACGTTGAACCAAATCGGCCCGGCGAAGGCGTAGAGATAGAAGACGACGATGTTCCAATACGAGGGGAAGCCCGTGAAGAAGTGGTTCGCCGTCTCGTCACTCGTCTTCGCGTCGGCCTGCGAGAAGCCGTAGCCACTCGCCACCAGCGGCGCGCTCGCGATCGCGACGCCGACAACGCCCGGCGGCAGCAGAGCAGCCTGGTAGGCGAGGACGATCGGCACGACGACGTAGTTGAGATAGTCGACGATGTCGTCGAGACGCGCGCCGTCGAAGTTCGGCAGGACCGTCTTGACGTCGACGCGCCGCGCCAACTGGCCGTCGGTCGCATCGATGAACGTCGCCAGTGCCATGCATGCGAAGGCCAGGCTGAACCAGCCCTGGCCCGACGCGACGAGCGCGACCAGCCCGAGGGGTGCGCCGATCGCCGTATAAAGGTGCACGCCCCAGGCGGCCCACGTTCGCAAACTCATCCTCGATTCTCGGCTCCTCGGTGGAGCGGACTATAGGCAGAAGCGGTTGCGTGGTGCCAGCGCGGCGGCGATCACGACCGGCTCAGACCGGCGGCACCGGCGCGGCGACATGCAGCGCCTCCGCCAGGTACGGCAGTGCCTCGTCGGCCAGCGAAAGGTCCGGGGCCAGACGCTTGCCGAGCCCCTCGGCCGTCATCAGGGCGAGATTGACCATGGTCATGTGGCTGCGGGCGCGGATGTGATGCCGGCGCAAGACGTCGAAGAGGCGACCGATCTCGACGGTCACTTGAATGTTGCCCATGCCGAGTCGGTGAACCGCGCCGACCAATTCGACCATCTCCGCCTCATAGGCGGCATAGTCCTGCGTCGCCTTATAAGGAGCGTTGTCGTGGAAGAGGCGCGCGACCGTGGCACCGTCGCCCACCGCAAACGCGAACAACAACTCCGCGGCCGAGAGGCGGTCGGCGCTGGTGAGCGAGCCCACCAAGCCCAGGTCGAGCAACACGATGCGCCCCGGCGGGAAGAAGCGCATGTTGCCGGGGTGCAGGTCGGCGTGGACGAAGCCGTGCAGGAAGATCATCCGGCACACGCAGCGCATCCCCGCCGCGGCGATTCCATACGGATCGACCCCGGACCGCTCGAGTTCCGATTCGTGCACGCCGTCGATGAATTCCATCGTCAGCACGCCTACGGAACTGGCGGCGCGGTGGATGCGCGGAAAGTGGATGTCCGAATCGTCGGCGAAATTGGCCGTGAACCGATCGTTGTTGTCCGCCTCGAGGTCGAAGCGGAGCTGCAGCGCGACCGCATCGCAGAAGTGGACCATCGCATCGGCAAGCGACACCAGCCGCAGTGTCGGCACGAACTTTTCGAGAGTGCGCGCGAAGAACACGAGGATCGAGCGGTCGAGCGCGACCAATTGCTCGATGTCGGGGCGCCGCACCTTGACCGCAACGACGTCGCCGGTCGCCACGAGCACGGCGCGATGCACCTGCGACACCGAGGCCGCCGCGACCGGCTCCGGCTCGAAGTCGCGAAAGATCTCTGCGAGCGGCCGGGCGAGTTCGCGTTCGATCGCGGCGCGGACGTCCGCGAACGCAAACGGCGGCACCCGGTCCTGCAGGTGCGAGAGTTCGGCGATCAGAGCTGGGGGAAGAAGGTCGGCACGGGTCGAGGCGATCTGCCCGACTTTGATGAACGTCGCGCCGAGGCGCGAGCAGAACTGGACCAAGGCTCGGCCGCCGGCGCTCACCCACGGCTGGGGCTCCGTGCCGCGCAGACGCAGGCCGTCACGCACGAGCACCATGGTGGCGACCAGGGCAGCACGGGCGATCTGCAGGCCGCGCCGCAACAGGGCGCTCCACGGAACGAGGGCGAACGCGGCGGCGGGGAGCGGCACGGAGGCCGGCTCGCCGCCACCGCGGGCGGATGGCTCAGGCGTCACGCACCTGCACGCTCAGGTAGTTCTCGATTCCCATCTGCTCGATCTGGAGGATCTGTGCCTCGAGCCAATCGATGTGCTCTTGCTCGTCGACGAGAATCCCGGCGAGCAGCTCGCGGCTGGCATTGTCCTTCACGGCAACCGCTAGTTCGATCGCGGCGTTGAGGCGCTTGACGGCGCCGAGTTCGAGCGCGAGATCGAGTTCCAGCTGTTCCTTGACGCTCTCGCCGATGCGGACCTTTTCCAGCCGCTGCATGTTGGGAATGCCGTCGAGAAAGAGGATGCGGCCGATGACTTGATCGGCGTGCTTCATCTCGCCGATGGACTCCTGGCGATCGACGGCAGCGAGACGCCTGTAACCCCAGTTCTCGCACATCTTCGCGTGGATGAAATATTGGTTGATGCCGGTGAGTTCGGCAGTGAGGATATCGTTCAGCGCTTCGATGAGTTTGGCGTCGCCCTTCATTGGAATCTCCTGTCGTCTGCCGACGATATAACAGCGACGGGAGCGGGAGCCAAGCCGGGGGCGGAAGGCTGAGACTGAGGCTGGGGTTGTTGAACGACGCGACCTGTCGTCTTTGCGTCGAGCTTCTTTCGCAGCCGTGCAGCGAGCGAGCCAACGGGGAGCGGCCTGCGAAAATCTCGCTGGGGCCGCGCCCGCGCCAGGAATCAGAGAGAAGCGGACAGCGTGGCTTCTTCGCCGTGGGCGCGGTTGGCCCTGAGAATCGTGCCGATTTCGTCGCGGCACGGCTGGCAGCAGCGTCCGGCGCCGGTGGCCCTGACGATCGCCGGCAACGTGGCGGCACCGCTTTCGATGGCGGCGCGGATGTCGCGGTCGGTAACGCTTGCGCAGTGACAGATGATCATCTTCTCCTCGCTCCTGACAGGATCACGTGCATCGAGTTCTAGGGATTTTGAAACTCATTATCAAGTAGTAATTTTCAGCGAACCCGGCGCGGTGCCTGCCCGCTCCAGAAACCGGGGCTCACGACGAGGCCCTCGTCGTCCTCGAACAGCACTTCGCACCCGGCCGCACGGGCCTTGGCGATACCGTCGCGACCAAGAACCACCAGGGCCGTCGACCAGGCGTCCGCGGTCGTCGCATCCGTCGCCAGCACCGTCGCCAAGCGCCGTTCCGCGATCGCCTGCCCCGTGCGCGGATCGAGAATCGGCCCCTCCTCGCGCGACGCCGCCGCGCGCGACGTCGACACCGCCGCGTCGCCGACTTCGAGCGTGCCGTGGACGACGCCGGTAGCCAGCCCTGCCACCACGATCGTCCGCGGCCGGCGCCCTTCGCTCCAGCCGAGCTGGCTCGAGCCGCCGAAATCGAGCCACAGGGAACTCGCCCCGCTGGCCTTCAACGCGCGCGCCATCGCATCGAGTGCGATGCCCTTGCCGATCGCGCCGGCGTCGAGCGCGGTGCCGGCGGCGAGGACGACGCCCTGGCGTTCGACCCGCACGGCTTCATGGAACGGTTGCGCCGGCGCGGCGAGGGGCACGCTCGACGACTTGCGCCACCTCTCGACCTGCGCGCCGATCGCCGGGTTGAAAGCTCCGTCGGTCGCGCGCGCCAAACGTGCCATCTGGGAGAGCGCTGCGCGCAGTTCGCCGCTCGCGGCAAACGCACCCTTGCCGGCGCTCGCATTGAGACGGGCGAGTTCGCCTTCGGCGCGCCAGGTCGTCAGC
>Ga0163144_10023179_pt1 | contig 12266 bp, 7 predicted proteins | sample OliLak19BULKMAT1_FD_123175 | JGI IMG/M metagenome (GOLD analysis project Ga0163144, IMG submission 123175) | Freshwater microbial mat bacterial communities from Lake Vanda, McMurdo Dry Valleys, Antarctica - Oligotrophic Lake LV.19.BULKMAT1 | ecosystem: Environmental > Aquatic > Freshwater > Lake...
ATTCCGGAATCTGCGGAGATTTTTCCGGCCCGGATTAAAAATGGTTTGGCACATACGCGAAGAGCATAGCGGTTTTCTCGCGTTGCTCAATGGGAGTCCCGCTGGGGCGGTTCCGGCGCCTTGGGCTTCGGCAACTCGCGATCCAACTGGAGCCAGATCGAGCGGCCGGCCCCGGGGCCGCGATCGGGGACGACGATCTTCTCCTGCGCATTGGTGAAAATCGCGCGCAAGGTCTCGCTCTGGCGCTGCTGGAAAAACAAATCGGCGTTGGCGCGCCAGGCCGGCAGGTTGTTGGTGAAACGCTCGACTTCGGCGGCGACGAATTCCACGAGCCGGGTCCGCTCCGTCTGCCCGGAATTTTTGCGCGCCGCGGCCGCAGCCCGGGCCGTGCTGAGGGTCTGGTTCGCGTAACCGCGGGCTTCGTTGAGTTCCTTCCCGCGCATCACCTCGGCTTCGATGACCCGCGCGAAGGATTCCTTCACCTGGCGCGGCGGGATGACGCGCACCCCGTCGATCTGATCGACAATGATGCCCAGGTTTTGACGTTCGATGAGCTGTTCGAGGCGAACCCGGGCCGCTTCGCGAAAGCCGGCCACATCCCGGGTCAGCGCGTCATCCACGCGATGGCGCGCCGCCGCGTAGAGCAACGCATTGTCGAACGCGTTCCGGACCACGTTCGACCCGTCCGCGAGTTCCATCTGATAGCGCAAGCCGGGCTCGGCGATGCGATAGCGCAGGGTGGCGCGCACATGGAGGATGTTGACGTCGCCGGTCAGCAGATAGCCGTCCTGCAACGGGTTGAGCGAAGGCCCGGGCGGCATCTCGGTCCCGGCGGCCTCCGCCGCCGGGCTGGTGGCATACCAGCCAATGGTGGAATTCACCGATTGCACCTGGCCCACCGGAATCTTGATGACCTCATCGATCGGCGGGGGAAAGGCCCAATGCGGTCCGGGTCCAAGGAGCTGCCCATCCCCGCCGCCGAGCGGCCGGCCAAAGCGGAGGATGATCGCCTTTTCCTGCTGGGCGACCGTGAAGAAGCCGGAGAACAGGAAGAGCACCACCAGGCCGATCATCAACACCTTGACGATCGCAAAACTGCTGCGCAACGCGTCGGCCAATGCCTGGGTCCCTGCATCCTCGGGAAGGTCGCCCGGCGGGGGCGGGACGGCGTTCTTGCCGGAACCGGCTTCGGGTCCGTGCTCGGGTCCGTGTTCGTGGCCGTGTTCGTGGCCGTGTTCGTGGCCGTGTTCGTGGCCGTGCCCGGGATGCGAATGGTCGTGGGGATCGCTCATGGCCGGCTTATTTTTTTGGGCTGGACCCGGGCTTCTGCGCCTTGAGCAGATCAAGGGGCGCGGTGCTGTCATCGAGGATCAGCGTGGTCCGGTTCTGGAGGAACTGCTCGAGCGCCTTCAGCTTGAGCAAAAAGATGGCGAGTTCGGGTTCCTGCTTGAACACCTCGAAGGATTTCGCCGCCTCCTTTTCCCCTTCGCCCTGCGTCCGGGTGGCCTGGGCATCGGCTTCGGCCAGGATCTTCTCGCTCTCCGCCTGGGCCTGGGCCCGGATGACGCTGGCCTGTTCCTGGCCGTCGGATTCGATCTCACCGGCCAGTTTCTCCCGCTCGGACTTCATGGTGTTGAAGACGAGCTGGGTGACGCTTTCCGGCAGGCCGATTTGTTTGATGCCGAGAAAGGCGATGTCGAGGCCATTGGTGTTGGCCCGGCAATCCGCCTGGACGCGCGCCTGCATCTCCTGTTCGATCTCGACGAACTTCAGTTCCTTCTCGTCGGTCGAGATGAAGTGCGAGAAGGGATGCTTGCCGACCACCCCGCTGTAGGCGTTGCGAATCAAGCCGGCGAGGCTGCTCTCGGCCTTGCGGATGTCCCCGTTGAAACGGGTCAGAAAGATCGTGGGGTCATTGATGTTCCAGCCCACGTAGACCTTGATCAGCATGGTGAACCCGTCCGAGGTCAGCACCGTCTCGAACTTGTTTTCGTTGCCCTCGAAGCTGTGGATGCGCTGGTCGAATTTGTGGACCGACTGGATCGGCCACGGCCATTTGAGATGGGGGCCGGGCCCGGCCTGGTGGGAGAAGCGGCCGAAGGTGGTGATGACCGCCACCTCGGTCTTCCGCACCTGGAACACGAAAAGGAGCAGGACAAAAATCAATAACAGGAGAGCGCCGATGGCGATGATGGGATTACGTTTCATGGCTGGCCGGGAGACGCGGGATTGCTGGGGGGCTTGGGTGCGGGCACGGGCTGGTTCAGGAATTCGTCGCGGATTTTTTCCGCGAGATTGAACTGAAGAACCTCCGGCGAATTGGTCGAGGTCATCTTGACATATTTGCGCGCGCCCGCCCCATGCCGGGCCAGCGTCTGGAGGTAGGCCCGCTGGCTGTAGACTTCCGGCGCGGCATGGAAGGCCGTGACCTGGTTGGTGAAGAGCGCTTCGTTGGCCCGCGCGGCGGTCACGCGAACCGCGCTGGCGGCGCTGGCCTGCAGCGTGCGGCGAAAGGCATCCGAACGGCTCTGCGCGTTCGTGCGAAGGGCAAAGGCCTGGGCCTGGAGCACGGTCGCCTGGCGGGTTTGCCGCGCCCCGACGAACCGTTCGTAGGCGGCGCCCACCTGGATGGGCGGATGCACATCCTGCAGGCCGAGGAAAATGATCCGCACCCCAAGCTTGAGCTCATCGGCCCTGGCCTGGATGCGCCGGCGCAGTTCCTCGCCGGCCGTGAAGCGCGCGGTCGACATCAGCTCCATCATGTCCACGGCGACGAGATAGCGGACGACTTCGCGGGTCGCCATTTTTTTCAGGAGATCGGCGGCATCCCCGTAATTATAGGCCCAGGCCTTGAGGTCATTGATTTGGTACTGCACCGGGATGCCCACGGTGAGCAGGCTGACCGGGGGCGCCTTTTTGCCGGCCGCATTGGTGGCGCCGGGGTCGGGTTGGCCGCGACTGGCCACGAGGAGGTTGAACTCCTCCTTGCTGTGGGACACCGTCCAGAGCACCGCGCCTTCTTTATGATCCTCGTCCTCATGCTCCAGGCCGACCGTGAAGGTCTGGATTTCCTGGGTCCGGAAGCGGTGCGCGCGATCGATGGGCCACGGGTATTTCAAATGAAAGCCGGGCCCGAGAATCTCCCGTTGCGCCACCGGCTGCCCGAACCGTTCGAGCAACGCCTCCTCGCCCGGCTCGATAAATACAAACGAGGTCCAGGCCAGCAGGATCACCAGTTGAAAAAAGATCAGCCACAGGAGCGAGCGCTGGAGAAACTGGAAGAACCACGTCTCGGACACCTTGAACCCGAATTGGTAATCGAGCGCGTGCGCCGCCGTGGTGAAGATCCCTTCGGGATGGCTGAGCAACCCGACCAGGCGGCTCTCGTAAAGCAGGTGCATCGCCTTGCCCTTGATGCGCGGCCGGTAAATCTCCAGCAGCAGGGTCAGGAGATTTTCCAACGCGAGCAGGCCCAAAAGGGCGGTCAAGCCCCGGGCGAGCAGCAAATCGGCGTCGCGAAATCCGGACATCATCGCAGCCAGGGCGGCCACATCCAGCGCGAGCAGATAGGCCCCGAGCAGCAGGAAGCTGGCTCCCGGACCGAGCAGGCGCCGCTTCTCCAGCCGGGCCAGCCCGGTCGAATATTGGCCCAGCAAAAACATCACCAGCGCCAGCAGGCCGAGGATCGACATGGCCACGAGGGGCTGGTTCAGTGTCGGAGCCGCCGTCATCCGGGACAGCCAGCGCCACAGCCACCAGCATCCCGTCCCTTCCAGGATCAGCAGCAGGATCGCGAAGCCCGGTACAAAATATTTTTCGAACTGCTCGCGCGAGCGCCGCACCGGGAAGCCGTCCGCGTCCTGGGTGTTGAAGAGGGTCGAACTGGGCGCTGCGCCGCGGGTGACCTCGTCAAATTCGAGTTTTTCGAGCCGTTCCCGTTCCTCCAGCCGCATCTGGAACCAGCTCACCACCGCCACCAGCAGGCCGAGCCCGAGGCACACGGCGGTGACCTGGCCCGACAGCGCACTGGCGTAACGCGAGACCGCGAAGGTCGCCCCGGCCACCAACAGCAGGATCACGAGGTTCACTCCGCCGCTTCTCTGAAGGTTGCGTTCCATGATTCCAGTCGGCTCAGCTCAATTCCCGATCCTCAAACAGGCACAAAGCCAGGGTCAGCGATGCACCGGCATACGCGACCACATAACCAAAGGCCGTCCCGACGTACCGCCAAGGAATGCGCTTCCCTTCCTCCAGGGCGTCCGCCATCCAGAGCAACTGCCAGTTGGGCAGCGCGGCATAACAGACCGACGCCCACCACGACCCCGTCTCGGCCCGGCGCCCGAACAAGTAGTCCGACATCAGGCCCACCAGGAAAAATCCCGAGCAAATGGCCAGGGTGGAGATCAATTCCAGCCGGGTCGAGCAGGCCAGCGCCAGCGCCGCCAGGATCCAAAGCGCAAACAAAATCAGCACCGCCGCCGGCACCAGCCGCCAATCCACCCGTTCGAAGGCCCCGATGGTGGCGTTCCGCGATGTCGGATCCGCCTTGCTCAACGAGGAATTGATCAGGAACGACAGCGTCGCGAATCCCACCACCGCCAGGGTGGCGTCCGACACAAACGGCCGGCGCAAAAAGAAATTGCTGAACCCCCCCGCCGCATAAGCCAGCCCAATCCCGCCACCCCAAATGGCCATCCCCGTGACGTCAGCGTCCCCATACGCATCGAACCCCATCCGGCTCGCCAGCAGGCAGGCCAGGGCATTGACGTAGGTGAGGAGGGTCAGGGCCGCCGCCAGGCCGGCATATTTGGCCAGCAAAAATGAGGCGCGCCCCACCGGCTTGGAAAGCACCGCCAGGGCTGTCCCTGTGCGAAGCTCACGCGCCAATGAGTTGGAAGCACACAGCACCGCCCCCAGCAACCCCGCCAGCAAGGTCACCGCCAGCACGCTGTCCTTGACCAGTTTCGGGTCATCGCCGAAGCCGAAATAGGGGACGGTTGCCAGGAAGACACAAAAGACCGCCGACGCGGTCATCAACAACAGAAACACCGGCTGCCGAATGAGTTCCATGAACGCATTGATGGCGATGGTAATGAACTGGCGCATGTCGGATTGCTTCGCGCGAAACTATTACGTTTAGGACCGAAGGTTGCCAATTGTTATTCCGCGCGCGGGCCTGCCCGGTTCCTTTGAGCAGGTTGGAATCCATCCGACGTTCGCGATGTGCGTCGTCCCGCCTTTAACCGCCCCGCTCGTCGTCCCGGCTTTAACCTCCCGGAGAGAGCCCCCATCCACGGTGGCGTCCAGCCCTGCCTCAAGTTAAGCAGCGCAGGACCGGCCAAAGCCGTGACTGCGAGCGTCTCCAAACCCAATGCCCACCACACTTTTCATTTGAATAACCCCTGTTCGTGGCTGAGTCTCTCCATGGCCCCGCCCCCAGACCGTCCGACCGGGTCATGGCTAATCGAGATCGCACGTCGCTTATGAGAATTCGCCCCGCTTTCCTCCCGCTGTTCGCGGTCTGGCTTTGTCTCGGGTCGACTGCGGTGCCCCTCCGCGGCGCAGAGTCCGCCCCCGGCACCAACCCCAACGAATCCATCCTCCAGCAGGAACTCAAACAACAGCAAATCAAGACCACAACCCGCCGCGTCGGCGACCAACTCGAGGCCATCATCGCCGAGTTCGACCGCAATGGGATCGCCGGCGAGGATGTCAAAGTGCTGCGCGCCATCCGCGGCGTTCTGGGGTACCTCACGGAAAAGGACATGGAGAAGGTCATCGGTTTCCTCCAGCAGGCGCGGGGTTCCGCCGACGCGGGCACTTCCGCCCGCCAGGCCACCGAGGCCTACGCCGGCCAAAAGGCCATCGTGGTCCAGCTGCAACAACTCGTCCTCGAGTACCAGCGCCAACAAGCGCTCTACGAGATCTCCCTGCGCCTCAAGGAACTCGCCACCCGGCAGTCCGCCAATATGTGGCTGGGCGTGAGCCTCTCCAAGTCGCTCGGGGACAAGGCGGCGTTCAATTCCTTCGACGAGAACCAAAAGATCAGCCTGCGCTACCAGCAATCCGAACAAAACCCCCTCAAGGAGGAGGTCGCGGCCATCCTCAAAAAACTTGAACGACTCTCGCTCGAAATCACCGACGGCCCCACCGCCGAGCGTCCCAAGGCCGCCATGCAACAAGCCCGCGAAGGCGGCCTGACACCCGCGCTCGAAGCCGCGGCCACCGAGTTGCGGGAGGATGGATTGCGGCTCCATTCCGCCATCGGCAACGAAAAGAAGGCGCGCGACCAGATGCGCGAAATCGCCCGGCTCCTCATCCTTTCCCAGGACGCCGCGGACGCCATCAAGCAGGCCATCCTCGAGCTGGACCGCGCCATTGACGGACAGAAGCGGGTGACGGCCGATACGGCGAAGACGACGAAGCGGGATGAAGCGGATCGGCGCGCGACCGAACAGGCGGCGGTGGTGGATGACACGGATCTGATCCGCAAGGACATCGACAGCATCGCGCCGATCGCCTCGGAACACCTGAAGGCGGCCACCGACAAGATGCAGGATGCCCGCGCCAGTTTGGAGAAATCGGATGATCCGAAGAAGCGCGTGGAGAAAGCGCTTCCCCGGCAGGAAGAGGGATTGACCCAGATGAAGGAAGCCCGGCATGCGCTCGAGGAACAACTGGCCAAACTGGAGGAGTTGGGCCAGAAACCCGAGAGCACTCTCGCTGCCCTGCGGGAATTACAGGAGGAAGTCCGGGACCTGATCAAAAAGGAGGAGGGACTCAAGGAGGAAACCGCCGCCACCACCGAAAAGCCGGCCTTGCAAGCCAAGGCGCCGAAGCAGGGCGAGTTGAAGGACAAGGCCCAGGAACTTCAAGCCAAGGCGGCCAGCCCCTCGCCCCCGGCGGCCAGCGCCCTCGGCGAAGCCGCGGGCCAGATGCAAAAAGCGCAAAACACCCTGATTCAACAGAAAAACGATACCGCCGCCCAGCAGGCCGCCATCGAGGCCCTGCAGAAGGCGGAACAACAACTCGCGGAGAATATTGCCGAATTGGAAAAGGCCGAGAAGGATCTCGCGCAGATTGAAGAGCTGTTGAAGAAGCTGGTGGCGATTATCGAGGAACAGCAAACGGTCCAATTCGCCACCGCCAAACACGCCATCCAGCCCGAGCCCTCCCCCGAACCGGTCAAGCAAATCGCCGGGCGCCAGGGAAAGCTTTCCACCGAGACCGGCGCGTTGCAGAAGGATTCGGCTGAGCTTGTCCCGACGGGTTCACCCTATCTGGGCAGCGCGTCCAATCACATGAACGAGGCCCGGACCGAATTGGAGAAGGTCGCCCCCAAAGCGTCCCAGCCGCGCCAGAATGAAGCGCTCACGGACCTTTACCTGGCGAAGAAGGAATTCGAAAAGAAGATCAATGAATTGCGCGAACAACTCGGGATGCCCCCGGCCGAAAACGCCGACGCCCTGGCCGAGGCGCAGAAGCGCATCGAACAGGCCCAGAAGGAGGTCAATCATGCGCTCGAACAATTGCAACAGGCGCCTCCCGGGTTGATGGAGGCGTTGCAAAAACAGCAGCAGGAAATCGCGGATGCCCTCCACGAGGCCCGGCAGGATTCACCGAATTCCAAGCAGGTCGCCCAGGCTGAACAATCCGCCGCCGAAGCCGCCCAGCAACTGGCCAAAAGTGATTTGCCGCGCGCCATCGATTCGATGAAAGCCGCCCGCAGCGCCATGAAGAAAGGCGAACCGGCTAATCCCGACGCCGGAAAGCCCGGCAGTCCGGCCAAGCCGGGAACGCCGGGGCAACCAGGAGAGCAAGGCAAGCCCGGACAGGGTTCGCTGCCCGACCTGGCCCAAAAACAGGATGACGTCCAGAAAGCCGCCGAATCCCTGCTCGCCTCCCAGAAGTCCGCCCCGCAGTCCGCGATGCAGTCCGCCGCGGAATCGCTCCAGAATGCGAACAACGCGATCAGCCCGCTGACCTCGGGCGCGCTCGGCCAGTTGCCCCAGGGAGCCCAATCGCAATTGCAAACCGCGCAGGGGGAAACCGGCAAGGGCAGCGCCGAGGCCTCGGCCGGCCAAAACTTCGCCGCGCAACAAAGCGCCCAGGCCGCCGCCCAGGCGCTCGCCCAGGCTCAAGCCGCCCTCTCGCTGGCCCAGGCCGGCGTCGGTTCCCAGGCCGCCATGGGCCAGGGGCAGCAGCCGGGCCAGGGACAACAACCCGGCCAGGGCCAGGGCCAGGGCAAAGGCAAAGGCCAATCGCAGGCGCGCGGCCAGGGCCGGCCCAATCCCGAGGGTGACGGCAACCGCGGCAACTGGGAGGGTTCCGGAGGCGCCGATGGCCAGCGCAATGGAACCACGGGCTCCTCCCAATTCACCAAGCTCCCCACCCGCGACCGCGCGGCCCTCCTGCAATCCCAGGCCGAAAAGTATCCCCAAGAATTCGGCCCGCTCGTGGAGCAGTACCTCCGCAACCTTTCCGATCAGGCGGGCGACAAGTGAGCGAAAAAGAAAAATTCGCAATCCGGAACCCGAAACCCGGAACTCGCTCTGCCATGATTAAACTCCTATTCCTCATCACCATCCTGGGCGCATTGGTTTTCCGCGCTCCCGCGGCCGAGGTGGCCAAACGGGACGCGGTCGTGCTCGATGAGAAAACCGAGGCAGTGATTAAGGGGGCCTTAAAATGGCTGGCGTCAAAACAGCAGCCCAACGGCGCCTGGGGTTATTCCGGCGACGAAACCCGGCATCCGGTCGCCATGACGGGATACACCTTGATGGCCTTTCAGTCCGCCGGCCAGTTGCCGGGCGAGGGCGAGTTCGGCAAGAACGTCACGGCCGGGATGCAATACCTGGTCGATCAAATCACTCCGGAGGGTCTCTTCGCCAATCGCAACAGCGGGCAATATATGTACGGCCATGGCATTGCCTCGATCGCGCTGGCGGAGTTGTATGGCCAGACCCGGTCGCCCGCCATGCGTCCCAAATTCGAGAAGGTCATCAAGCTCATCGTGGCCGCACAGAATCGCGAGGGCGGCTGGCGTTATCGCCCGGTGGCGAGCGATGCGGATCTTTCGGTGACTGTCCTCCAGGTGGTGGCCTTGCGGGCGGCCAAGAATTCGGGTCTGGATGTCCCGCAAGTGACCCTCGACCGCGCGGTCGCCTACGTGAAGGCCTGCCAGCATGCGCCCAGTGGCGGGTTTGCCTACCAACCCGGACGCGACCCCGGCTACGCGCGAACCGCCGCGGCGATTTATTCGTTGCAGGTCTGCGGCCTTTACGAGGATCCGATGGTCAAGAAGGGATCTGAATATCTGTTCAAGAATTACAGCCGGAACGAGCAGTGGTTTACCTATGGCAATTTTTACGCCGCTCCCGCCCAGTATATGATCGGCGGCGAGACCTGGTCCAAATGGTATTCGCAACTCAAGGATGTTCTCCTGAAAAACGTCACCTCGTTGCGCGGCGATATGTATTATTGGGAGCCGAAGCTGGATGCGGGCGGCGGCGGAGTGGGCCCTACCTTCAGCACCGCCGTTTACACCATGATCCTCGCGATGCCCTACCACTACATCCCGCTTTATCAACGGTGAACGGGGCGTATGAAATTTGACCGCGGATGACGCGGATTAACGCAGATAACCGGCGGGGTTTGGTATTTTTTAATCGGCGTTAATTTGCGAAATTCGCGGTCACAATCCGGGCGGTGGCCATGACTCGGCATTCACCCATCACCATTCTCGGCGGCGGCCCGGCGGGATTGGCGGTGGCGTACTATGCCCGTAAGCGGGGTGTTCCGTTCGTGCTTTGGGAGGCGGATGCGCGGGTCGGGGGCAATTGCGTCACGTTCCGGCATGGCGAATTCCTCTATGACTCCGGCGCGCACCGTTTCCATGATGTCCATCCCGAGGTCACGCGGGAGGTGCAGGCCTTGATGGGACGGGAGCTCAGCGCGGTCTCGGCTCCCAGCCAGATTTACCTCGCCGGCCGGATGATCGATTTTCCCCTGGCTCCGTCGAACCTGATCCGCAAGCTGGGCTGGGCCACCCTGGCCAGGGCCGCGTGGGATTTTTTCCAGGCACGGATCCAGCCTCCGCAGGACGATGAAAGTTTCGAAGCGGTCATCTGTTCCAGGTACGGGCGAACCATTGCCGGGCTGTTTGTGCTGGGGTATTCCGAAAAATTGTGGGGACTTCCGGGGCACGCGCTTTCCGCGTCCGTTTCCGGGCGCCGGCTGCAGGGGCTGGATCTCACCACCTTCCTTGTGGAAATGCTGCGCGGGGCGAAGAGCCGGACCCGTCATCTGGATGGAAGTTTTTTCTATCCAAGCCAGGGCTACGGAAGGATTGCCGAGAAATTGGCCGCGGCCGCCGGCCTCGAGAATGTGCGCACCGGCGCGCGGGTCACGAGGATTCGGCATGCGCAGGGGCGCCTGTTGGAAATCGAGGCGGGCCCCTCCACCCGGTTCGACGTGGAGGAGGTCGTGAGCACGCTGCCGATAAACCGGTTCCTGGAACTGCTCGATCCAGCACCGCCCGCCGCCGTGCTGGAGCAGGCGCGCCGGTTGAAATTTCGCAACTTGATCCTGGTCGTGCTTTTTCTCGATCAACCTTCCGTCACCCGGAATGCCTCCATCTATTTTCCCGGCCCGGACATCCCCTTTACCCGGGTGTCGGAACCGCGCAATCGCAGCCCTCACCTGGCGCCCGCCGGCCGGACTTCACTGGTGGTGGAACTGTGTTGCAACCCGGAGGACGAATGGTGGCGCTGCCCGGACGGGGAGTTGTGCGCCCGGGTGCTTTCCATCCTGCAACCGCTCGGATGGATCAAACCCGGCGCTCTCCTCGGAACCGAAGTGCGCCGGATCGGTTTCGCCTATCCCCTCCTGGAATTGGGCCACGAGAAAATCATGCGCAATCTCGGCGATTACCTGGCCGGGTTTGCCAACCTGAAATTGACGGGGCGAAATTCCCTATTTGCCTACACGCATCTCCATGACCAGATGAAGGCCGGGCAGGAGTTGATCGAACAGCATGTCCACGAATCTCCAACTCCTGCGCAAGCCTAAGGCAGTCGCCTGCCTGCTCGGGCTCATCACCCTGGCGCTCTTCTGGCCGGCGACACGCTTTGGGTTCATCGAGCTGGATGACGATGGGTATGTGTCCGAAAATCCCTATGTGCAACAGGGGCTCACCGGGCCCAGCGTCGTGTGGGCCACCACCGAAGTGTCCGAAAGCTACTGGCTGCCCGTGACCTGGCTCTCCTTTATCCTCGATCGCACCGTGCAGGGACCCGGGCCGGGCGGTTTTCATCGCACGAATGTCCTGCTCCACGCGGCCAACGTTGTCCTGCTCTTTCTCCTCGGCTGCCAGTTGACCCGCCATGCGTGGGGCAGCGCCCTGGTGGCGGCCTTGTTCGGATGGCATCCGTTGCGGGTCGAGGCGGTGGTGTGGATATCCTCCCGGAAGGATGTCCTCAGCACGTTATTCGGATTGCTCGCCCTGCTGGCCTACGTGCGCCTGGTTCGCCGGCGCCAGGGGAACACGAGGGCGGCGATGGTCGTGGATTACCTGTGGGTCCTGCTGGCCATGGCGGCCGGACTGATGGCCAAGCCCATGTGGGTCACGCTCCCCTTCGTCCTGTTGCTCCTCGATTTTTGGCCGCTAAAACGTTTCGGCTGGCGATTCAATCGGAGCGCCGTCGCCGGTGATTCCATGCCGTTGGCCCATGGGCAGGCAGCGGAGCGGCCGGGTTCCGCATCACCCCGGGCGATCTCGAATCGATGGAGATTTCCGGCCCAGCCCTTTCATCAGCTCCTGCTGGAAAAAGTGCCGCTCCTCCTCGTCTCCGCTGTTTTCATCTGGATTACGTTGGCCACCCATCAATCCAGTGGCTCGCTGCACAAGCTCGAGCCCGCAGCGTGGGTTGCCCAGGTCGCGGAAGTGCCCGCAAATTATTGCCGTTACCTGGGCAGGATTTTCTGGCCAACCGATCTGGCGGTGCGCTACCCGCCGCACCGTTGGCCTCCCGCCCAGGGTCTTGCCTTCACCTTGCTGCTTGCGACCTGGACCGCCGCCTGCCTCTGGGGCGCCCGACGTTGGCCCTGGATTTTGGTCGGATGGCTTGGGTTCCTCGGCACGTTCGTCCCCATCATCGGATGGTTGCGGATCGGGACCGCCGATTTCGCCGACCGTTTTACCTACGTTCCATCGATCGGGATCGCGCTCATCGCGGCGGGGGCGTTGGTATCGATCTGCCCAGGCC
>Ga0163144_10023180_pt1 | contig 12266 bp, 6 predicted proteins | sample OliLak19BULKMAT1_FD_123175 | JGI IMG/M metagenome (GOLD analysis project Ga0163144, IMG submission 123175) | Freshwater microbial mat bacterial communities from Lake Vanda, McMurdo Dry Valleys, Antarctica - Oligotrophic Lake LV.19.BULKMAT1 | ecosystem: Environmental > Aquatic > Freshwater > Lake...
CTGCGCGGCCGAGCGCGCCGTGTTCGCCGAGAGGTCGATGCGGAGGGCGCGCTGCTGCGCCTCGTTGGCCGCGAGCGTCGCCTCGAGCTGCGCGACGCGCGCCTTCGCCCGATCGGACTCCGCCGGGGCGCTCGCCCCGCTCGCCGAGAGCTTCTCGTGGCGCGCGGCGTCCTGCCGGGCCAGCCCGAGGTCCGCCGCGATCGCCTGGGCCTGCGCCTTGAGCGCGTCGAGCTGCGGCGCGGCCTTTCCGCCCTGCGCCGAGGCCGCGTTGAGATCGACCTTGCCGCGCTTCAGCTCGAACGAGAGCGTCGGGCTGTCGAGGCGGGCGAGCAGATCCCCCTTCTTGATGGGATCGCCTTCTTTCACGAGGATCTCGGCCATGCTGCCGCTGGTCTTCGCCTTGATTTGCACGCGGTCCTCGGCCTCGACCGTGCCCGTCGCGTACACCGCGTCGATCGCCGCCCCGCGCACCACCGGCGTCGCCACGACCGGGAGCGGCTGGAGCCTGCCAGCGACCACGAACGCGACGACGATCAGCGCGATCGCCGCGAGCCCCAGCTTGCCGAGGTGACGCCGGAAGAAGCCCTTGCGACGGACCGGCGGGCGCGCTGTCTCGGGCGATGTCTGGGTCATGGCGACGAAGCGATAGGATCGCGCTCCGCCGCCGTAAAGCGCGTCCATGGCTCATTTGGAGCGGGCCCACGAAGGGTGGAACGGCCGCTCACGTGATCGGACCGTGCGCGCGACGCTTCGATCGTTCCGTGATTCGCGACACCGCTCCGGGCCCGGCCACGGCCGCGCCGAGCAGCTCCTCCGCGTCGGCCGACTTCAACCCGCCCTTCACGATCACGATCACCGCCGCGGCTCGTTTCGCGCCGCTCTGGCGAGATCAGGCGCGTGAGGGGGGCGGGGACTCCGTTGTGCCTTCGCGCTCGGACTCGACGGCTTCGTCGGATTCTTCCCAGTCGGTCCACTCCACGCGGTTGCGCGCCAGGAACTCCTTGACGCCGACACCGAGGGTCGGAAAGAAAAAGTCGCGGCCGATGCTCGCCTTGAGGCCGTAGGCGTGGAGCCGGTCCTTCACCGGGTCTTTCATCTCGGCGAACGCCAGCTCGACGCCGCGCTGGGCGAGCTCCGTGTCGAGCTCCTCGATCATCTCGGCGGCGGTGGTGTCGACGTCGGTGATGGGCTCGGCCGCGACGATGACCCACACCGTGGGGGTGGGCGCCTGTTCGACGAGCTGGAGGACGCGCTCGCGGAAGGTGTCGGCGTTGGCGAAGAACAGGGGCGCGTCCCAGCGAAAGAGCACGAGGCCGGGCACCCGGCGCGCGGAGGGATAACGGGTGATGTCGTGATAGCCCTTCACGCCCGGCGCGCGGCCGAGGATCGCGTCGTGTGGGCGCCACGCGCGACGCACGAAGTCGAGGAGGGAGACGGCCACGGCGAGGGCGATGCCGCGGATCACGCCGAGGCCGACGACCGCCGCGAAGCACACGATCGTGACGATGAAATCGGAGCGGCGCACGCGCGCGAAGACGCGGACCGCCCCGAGATCGATGAGGCCGACGGCCGCGGCGATGACCACGGCCGCGAGCGCTGTCACCGGCAGGTTGCGGACGAGGCCGGGGGCCGCGACGAGGAGCACGGTGATCGCCGCCGCACCCACCACCCCGGTGAGCTGCGTCTTCGAGCCGGCGGCCTCGGCGACCGGCGTCCGCGAGGAGCTGGAGCACACGGGAAAGCCGCGAAAGAAGCCGCCCGCGACGTTCGCGAGGCCGAGGCCGACGAGCTCGCGGCTGGAGTCGACGCGCTGGCCGGAGCGCGCCGCGAACGTGCGCGAGAGGACGCTGGTGTCCGCGAACGCGACGAGCGCGATGCCAGCCGACCCGGCGAGCAGCGGGCCGAGATCGTCCAGGCGAACGTCAGGGAGGGCTGGCCGCGGGACGCCGCCGGGCACCACGCCGACCACGGGAATGTGAGCTTCGAGGTGGAGCACGATCACCGCGATCGTCGCGAGCACCACCGCCACGAAGACGCCCGGCACCCTGGGCGCGAGCGCCTTGCACGCGAAGATGATCGCGAGGCAGGCGACGCCGATCGCGAGCGCGGGCAGCCTGGTGCGCCCGGCAGCGAGCTCCCGAAAGAACCCCGCGGCGCCGCCGAGGACGCTCCCGGACGGCACCGAAAACCCGCACAGCTTGGGGAGCTGGCTGACGATGACGGTGAGCGCGATGCCGTTCATGTACCCGACGCGCACGGGCTTGGAGAGCAGGTCCGTGAGGAAGCCGAGCCTGGCGAGGCCGGCGGCAAAGCAGATCGCGCCGGTGAGCAAGGCGAGCATCGCGGCGAGGGAGGTCGCGCGCGACTCCGAGCCCGCCGCCATCGGCAGCACGGTGGCGGCGATGAGCGCCGCGAGCGCCGAGTCGGGGCCGAGCACGAGGATGCGCGACGGACCGACGAGGGCGTACGCGACGAGCGGGGCGATGGTGGCGTACAGCCCCGTCACGACCGGGAGGCCGGCGGCCTCGGCGTAGCCCATGCCGGCGGGAACGAGCAGCGCCGTGAGCACGAGCCCGGCGACGAGGTCCGATGCGAGCCACTCGCGCCGATAGTGGCGAGCCACCCACAGCCCGGGCAGCCAAGCGAAGACGCCCGACCGGGGCGGTGCAGGGATCGTCATGCTCTCGCCAGCCTGTCACGGTCCGCGGCGGAAGCGGAGCCGCTCCTGACGCGGCTGCCAAGAAAGGACCGGGGGCCCGGCGAGAGAGGCGCGTCCGCGGGCTCGCGCCTTCACCCTGTGCGGCGCTTCGTGCGGGCGCCGGGCCGGCTGGTCTCGGCACCAGCCTTCTTTCCCTTCTTCTTCACTTTCATCCGGCCCCGCGGGACCGGGACATCGGCTGACTCCACCCGTACGCGCTTGCCGTCGAACGCCACCGCGAGCGCGTGAACCGGCTCCGCCCCCGCGGCGCGGAGCTCCGCGCGGTAATCGTTGTTCCGGATCTGCTCCAGCCCTTCTCGGAGCGCCCTTTCCAGCGTCTTCTCCCCGGGCTCTGCCATCTTGAGCTCCAGCACCACGCCGGGCTTTCCGGTTCGCCGCGGCTTCACCCAGACATCCGGCCGGCCTTCACCGGATTCGCGGTTCGACCGAACCTCGTAATCGGGCTCGAGGCTCGCGAGGAGGCCGAGAATCAATCCGTGGTAGAACCGCTCCGGGTCCGAAGCCGCGGCATCGTGATAGGAGACCAGCTCCGTGGCCAGCAGCTGGAGCTGCTTTTCGAGGCGCTTCGCGTCGCCCGCCAACAGCGCATCGAGCAGCGTGCCGACAGCACCTCCCTGCGCCCGAAGGCCCTTGTCGATCCACGAGCGGAACGTCGTTCGATAAACCTCCACGACTTCCTCGTTGGGAATCGACAAGCGCGCAGGAGGCCGCGGCTGGCCAGCCACGGCGGGCCCCCGTTCTGCTCTCAGGTAGCCGGAGAAGACAAGCAGGTTCCACAGCGCGTCTTCGTTGTCGCGGAGCTCGGGGAACACGACGTTCGCGTCGATCCGCCGTTCGATGCTGCCTCGCGCGAGGAGCACCTCCATCGCCTCGTGCACGGCAAAGGCGTGGTGCTCGAGCAGACTCTTGACCAGCTCGTTGGCGCTGCTGGTGACCCAGTAGGGCACGAGCTCCCTCGTGGTGCTCGCAAGGAAGTGAAGGATGGACCAGGGGTTGTAAATGGCCTCTCCGCCGAAGATGTAACCATTGTAATAGACACGCACCGGCGCGAGCAGCTCCGGCACGCCGGCCTTTTCGAGCAGCGCCGCGACCTCGGGCTCGGTGAAGCCGAAGCACGTGCACAGCTCCTCGTCGAGCACGGTGTACACGGCGAGGTTGTCGAGCCCCGAGAAGACGCTCTCTTTGGCCACCCGCAGGATGCCTGTCAGGATCCCCTTGTGGAGGTGTGGATTGTCCTTCAGGCCGGCCTCGAAGAAGCCCCGGAAGAAGTCCACGACGTCTCGATAATAATCGTGCGCCCAGGCGGCATGGATCGGCGCGTCGTATTCGTCGATCAGCACGATGGGGCGCTCGCCGTGGGCGCGATGCAACACGGCAGTGAGGTGAAAGAGCGACTCCCCGTAGAGCGCCATCGAGGCAGTCCCGTCCAGGATCTGTCGGTAACGCCGCAGATCCACGTCGCTCAACGCGTCGCTGTCCATGACCCGACGATGCTGATCGTAGAGGGAGATGATGCGCTCGATCAGCGCCTGCTTGCAGTCGTCGAAGCGGGTCGGCTTGATGCCCTTGAAGCTCAGCGAGACGACCGGGTACCGGCCAAAGTGCGCGCGGGCCTCTTCCCCGGCCCGGGCGATGCGCAGGCCTCGAAGAGATGCCAGAGGTCCTCGTCCCGCTTCTCGAAGAAGTAACGCAGCATCGACAGGTTCACCGATTTGCCGAACCGGCGAGGACGCGGCAAGAGCATGACCTTCACGCCCGCCCTGTCGATCACCTCCTGGATCAGGTGCGTCTTGTCGACGTATTCCGCGTGCAGCTCGCGCAGCTCACGGAAGTCGTCGATGCCGATGGGGATGCGCAACGTCATCGAGGCCGGGGCGGAGCATGCAGAACGGCCGGCGCAAGATCAAGCCCGGCCCCGCCAAGCTGCCCTCTTGGGCTGCACCGCCCCCGAAAGGCAGCGGCAGTCGCGGCTGGCAATCAGGCCACGGAGTCGGCAAGCACGTAGAGCGGCAGTGCTGTTCACTGTGGCGAGGGTCTTGTTCGGTAGAGACGGCTCGCTTCCGGCTCGTGTGGCCGCGTCGGTTTCGGCTATCCTCGCCTTCCCGCGAACGCGGGCGAGGGTGGCGATGAACGAGTCGAAGGTGAGCGAAGAAGAAGAAAAGGAGCCTGACACCGATCGCGGTGCGGGAGAGACCGTCCCGTTGCGCCCGTTGGAAGAGGTGCTGCCGACGGGTGAAGCCGGGGCGCGGGCGTTCGAGCAGTTGATGCACGCGTTGCTCGAAGCGTGGGCGCAGCGCGAAAGTTTTCAGTACGACCGCGTGGACGTGACGGGGAGCCTGGCGACCGGCGTCGCGCTGGACGGCGTGCCGGGTCTCGATGGGCTGACAGCGTTCGTGTTCGTGGGGCGCGAGCCCGTCGAGGTTGGATCTCCCGCTCTGAGCCTCGCACCGCTGCTTCCTCTTCCTGACTCCCGCGCAGCGCGGGGAAAAAGAGCGCCCGCCGATCGCGGCACGATGGAGTCGTTCCGCCACGTCGTTTTCATACGTGCCAGCGATTCGACCGTCGATACGGAGGCGATCGCGCACCTCTTGAAGAAGGGCGTCACGGCGCACGTGTGGGGCTCCCCGCAAATTGAGCCCTTGCTCCGCGCCTGTCCGGCGCTGCTCGCGCGTCATCACCCGAGCGAGGCCGAGAGCGCGATTCGGGACTATGACGGATACCGGTACTCCGAGTTCGAAGTGGCCATTCGCAAGGCCACCGTCACCGCTCACGCGCCGCTTCGCATGCTGGGTCTGCCGACGGATGTGCTCGGTGATCACGACCGGCACCAGGCGATGGCGCTCGCCGACATCTTCGTTCCGCTGCGCCTCGTCGATCGCGAGCATTCCGACCGGTCGCAGACGGTGGCCGAGATTCTGGAGAGCGGTGCGTCGTGTGTCGTGCTCGGCGACCCTGGATCGGGCAAGACGACGCTGCTGCTCTACCTGGCGCTCGTTCACGCGAGCGACGCCGACGGGCCGAAGCTCGACGGGTGCAAGCCGCAATGCCGGCTGCCGCTCTACGTCCCCTTGCGCGAGCTGGTCAAGGCGCAGGCGCAAAGGCCCGGACTGACCATCGTGGATTACCTTGCCGAGCGGGCGCGCGAGAAGGATCAAGTCCAGCGCGCACACCCGGCGTTGTTCGAGGCTGCCTTGCGCCTGGGGGAGGCCATCGTCTTTCTCGACGGTCTCGACGAGGTCGGCTCGGACTCGGCACGGCAGCGTGTGGCGGAGCAGGTGCGGGCTTTTCAATCGACGTTTCCCCGTGCGCCCATCTGGGTGACCTCGCGCAAGTACGGATACACCTCCAAGATCGCGCTGCCGGCAGAGACCTTCCGCCACGTGAACGTCGCCGGGCTCGACCTGAAAGAAGCGAACCGGCTCATCGAGCGCTGGTACGCTGCCCGCGAGCCCGTCCCCGGGGAGCGCGACAAGCTTGCCTTGCAATTGCAGCAAGCCATTGCCCGCTCACCGAGCGTACGTCGCCTGTCGCAAAATCCGCTGCTCTTGACCCTGATGGCGTTGATCCATCAGACCCAGAAGAAGCTGCCGCGCGACCGAGGGGAGCTCTACGGTCAATGCGTCGAGATGCTCCTCAAGACCTGGCACGAGGCGAAGCGCGACGAGAACGACCCGCTCTCGCCCGACATTGCGCGCCTGCGCCTCCACGCCCACATTCAGAAGGATTATCTCGCGCACCTGGCCATTCACGTTCAGGAAAAGAACAAGCAGCAAAAGGATGACGAGGCGCGCGGGCTGATCGACAGGACCGATGCGCTCGAAGTGCTCGCGAAAAGGCACCTGGAAGTCGCACGGCGCGCCCGGCCCGAGCTGGAGATGGGCATCGCGCGGGAGGAAATGAGCGACTTTCTCGTCTACATCGCTGACCGAACCGGCTTGTTGATCGATCGGGGCGGCGGCGTCCTTTCGTTCATTCACCTGTCGTTTCAGGAATATTTGGCAGCATGGGTGTACACGTGTGGCGGCGCGGCGACGCCGGCGTTCTTCGAAGAGCGGATTGGTCAACAGGCGTGGGAAGAGGTGCTGCTCCTGCGCATGTACATCGTGCTCACGACGCCCGGAGGTGGCGGGCCTGCCGCTTTTGACTCGATCGTGAGCCAGCTCCTGCGTGGCCTGGAAAAGCAGGACCGCCCGCAGGTGTGGCTCACGCTGGCTCGGGCCCTGCGTGACAATCTGGAATTTCGCAAGGCGGATCAGCGAGCCATTCTGGAGAGGGCGCTCGCCGAGTGGCTCAAACAGGCGGCCTTTTCGGGCGAATGGTTCGATGTGCTCTTCGACATCACGATGTTCACCGATCTGGTGACCAAGGACCTGCGCGAAATCGTTCTCGAAGCGATCGCCCACCGACCGCCGTCGGAGTCGATCGCGTGCCTTCACCTTGCGACGCGCCTGTTTGGGTTCCCCACGGAGGCCGTGAAGGCGATCCAGGCCCGCGGCGATCTGGCAGCCATGAGGGCCGACCTGTGCACGTTCTTCCGCGAGCCCACCGCCGCGCCGCTCCTGGTACACGCGAGTCCAGGCGACTGGGTGGCAATGCTCGAAGCAGTGGAATCACCGGCAACCTATCGGACGCTCATCCAGTGGATGACCGCTCCGGACGGTCCCGGCGCGGCCTTCGAGGGCGCGACCGCCTGTTTATGGCGCAAGGTGCTCGGTGAGCTTGCCTCACGCACGGCGTTTGCCGCCAAACACGCAGGTGGCCCGGATGCCGGTGCTCTTTTCACATCGGGCGAGACCATCCAGTTCGAAGGCCGGAGACACAGGGTCGAGCTGCCCTGGTGCGGACTGCGCGCGCCCTCCCGGTCACCAGGGCCCACCCCTGCGCGCAGCCCCAAATTGCTGCGTCCGGCGCTCGCCGCCGAGCCGGTCACCTTTGCGAGCTCCACCACGGAAACAGCTCTCGAGGCGGCATTGGAGCGCTGGGCGTCTAGCTTGATAACCGAGACCCTCGCCGCATTTTCAGCACAGATCGCTCTCGACAGGCGGGGGCTCGACGCGCTCGTTCACGAAATCGGTCGCGAGTTCGGTCGCGATGTCAGTCGCGATGTCAGTCGCGATGTCAGTCGCGATGTCAGTCGCGATGTCAGTCGCGATGTCGTTCGAGCATTCGGTCGCGAGGTTCGGGCTTTACATCGCGAGGTTGGTCGCGATATCAGTCGCACCTTCGTTCGCGCTGTCATTCACCAGGTCGGTCGCGCATTCGTTCGCAAGGTCGGTCGCGCTTTCGGCCACGCTTTCGGCGACGCTTTCGTTCACGACGTCCTTCGCGCTTTCGTTCGCGATCTCGTTCGCGGTATTGGTGGCGAAGTCAATCGCGCTGTCGGTGGCGACGTCCTTCGCGATTTCGGCATCGATTTCGGCATCGATTTCCATGCTTCCGATCTCGAAGCACAATTGGATCGAGCCATGGTGAGTGAAAAAAATGTGCTGCGCGCGCTCAAGCACCCGTCCTTTTGGGATCTTTCGTTGGTCCTCACCTCGCCAGACATTTTCCTGAACGCGTCTAGCGCCCCCGCTCCGCGAACCCATTTCGAGAACCCATTCGCGCTCCCTCTTGCGCTCTTCGACGTTTGGAACGCCGCCGTGGTCATCTGGTTCTCGTGCCTGAGCCGCGACATGACCGTGCAGTTCCCGACTGGGCAGAAGATATCAGACGACGCCATTGAGACATGGCTTGCCCGCAATACGTTCGACGCTTTTTCCGGTGCGCTCGCCTGGGGTCAGCAAGCCGAAATTCTTCAGGGACAGGGAATCTCGCTCGAGGGTGAACGTGGTGCATTGATCCTGGCTCACGCCGCGTACTGCGCATGCCGGGCCGGTTTCATTGGGAACAGCGACGCCTGGCAGAAGCTCCTTGCCGAGCGCGACACATCCGACCCGCGCATCGAATCCGCTTATCTGCTGTTCCAGATCGCCAGTTTTCAGGATACCGACGCCAGCGTCATCGCCTGGAAAAACCTCGTCCAGAATCCCCCTTCCGCCCTGCGACCGCTGTTCGAAGCCGCGCGCATCGTCACACCGAAGGAGCCCTCACCCATGCCAGCCTGGATCGAAGTCGCCCCCTTCCCCTGGAGCGACCGTCGCGCGACGCAGCTTCGTGATCGGTTGTGCGAGGCCTATCCCGACATCAGCTCGATTCGCATGCTCGCACAGATCGCCGGCGTGGGGCTCGGGCGCTGGAATTCGTCGGGCGGCGCGGAACCCGCGTGGAACAGCCTGCTCGATATCGCCTCGAGCCAGGGGAACGTGCAGGCGTTGCTCGATCGCGTCCTCGCGGATCCCAATGTTCGTGCGTTCCACGAGCCAGTTCGCGCGCTGATGAAGGGCGCCGCCGCTACCGCTGTCAGTACGTCGCCGACAGCCTCCGCTGCCAATTCCGGTCCGGCCGCCGTCACCGCGCCCACTTTGGCTCGTCCCACCTCCGCGCCGATCCCACCTGTCCCCGCCCCCAAGCCCGCGCTCATCGACGAGACCCTCTTTTCCTGGCTCCACCTCTCCGACGTCCACATCGGTCACGGCGGCGCCGCTCACGGCTGGGATCAAGAGCTCGTCCTCGACTCCATTGCTCGCGATGTCGCCAAGCTCTACCGCGACAAGCACTGCCCCGCCCCACAAGCCATCTTCGTCACGGGCGACATCGCCTTCAGCGGCAAGGCCGCTCAATACGAGAAGGCCAAAGTCTGGCTCGAAAAGGTGGCCGCCGCCGTGGGCCTGGGCCTCGATCGGATCTTCATCGTCCCCGGCAACCACGATGCCGACCGCGACGCGGACAAGGACCGAAGCACCAGACGCCTGTTGCGCGACCTTCGCGATGGCGACGAGGAGCTGGACGAAGCATTGAAACACGACGGCGACCGCGACATGCTCGCAAAGCGCATGGCAGCTTACCTCGACTTCGCCAAGGGCTTCGCCTCGCCGGCAGAGCTCTACTGGTCGCACGGCAAAGACCTGGGCGGCCTCGGGCTCAAGCTGCTCGGCCTGAACACCGCCTTGCTCGCCGCCGACTCCGAAGACAAAGGCAAGCTGCGCCTCGGCAAGGGGCAGATTGCCCTGCTGCGCGACACCCGGGAAGAAGAGCTGACCGTCGTGCTCAGCCATCACCCCCTGGCCGAGGGCTGGCTGGCCGACGAGAAAGACGCGCGCGGGTGGGTCGAGCAGCGCGCCGACATCCACCTCTGCGGCCACGTTCACGAGGCCGAGGCCGTACAGCGCCGGACGGCCGGCGGCACTGGCATCGTCACCGTCGTCGCAGGCGCGGCGCATGGCGACAAGCAACCCGACGGCGTGCCCGACAGCCATGGATACAACTGGGCCGCCGTCGTGCGCACGCCCGACGACAGGGCCGTTCTGCGCGTGTGGCCTCGCATCTGGGGCAAGCGAAAAGACTTTCGCCTGGACGTCGACCACGTGCCCGATGGGAAGCTGTTCGCCGAGCACGCCCTCCCGCGCCTGCACCTCCCCGCCAGGCGTATGTAGCCGCTGCCGAGACCTCTACATCGCTCCGGGATTGATCACGCGGCCCGTGAAGAGCACCAGGCCCGAGCGCACGTGGCGCAGGAAGAACAGGAACGGGTGATTCTCCCGGAGCTCCTTTGGCCTCGGAGCCGGCATTGTTCCACCAATCCCGGACATGGTCATGGCCGCGGTCGCGGCGGCCGCTTCCGTGCCGTGCTCGTCGAGCTTCACGAAGGCCTTGTGGAACACCTCATCGATCTCGGGAATACCGCCAGTGACGTCGTTCTCATTACACTTCCGGCTCAGCTCCGCTCCGCGGATCGTGCCGACGAGCACCCTCTGGAATGCCGCTCTGACACCATTCTCATGACATTTCCGGCTCAGCTCCGCTCCGCGGATCATGCCGGCGGGCGCCCTCCGGAATGCCGCCCGTGACGTCCGCTGCGTTGATGGCCCCCCGCGACCACAGCGTGCGCTCCACCATGATCCGGAACACCTCCTCGATGGCGCGACGCACGTGGACCCCTTCGAGGATGCCCATGGCGCGGGCAATGGCCTCGGCGGTCGCCAGGCCTTTTTCGTGGGCTTCCGCCCGCAATCGATAGATCGAAGGGACGTCCGGCGGCAGCGACACACACGGCACGTCGCGCAACCCCGGCACGCGGTTTCGCACCTTGGAGGCCTGGCGCCAGTTGCCGTCCGGCACAATCAGGGTCACGGGGCGCTCCGAGGGCGCGCGGGGCGCCAGTGGGAGCGCGTCCTCGTGTGGGAAGAGCAAGAGGGGCTGCGAGTCGGCGTCCCACGTGAACGGCAGTGTCGGCGCCGACTCGTGACCGCGCACCGAGACCTCGCTGTTCACGAGGCACAGCGTGGCGAGGCGCCCGGTGTTCGTCGGCTTGCGGTCCTCGTAGCGATGAATCAACAGGACAAGACGAGCCCGCGTCTCGATGCGCGGGATCAGCGCACAGACGCACAGACTCTCGTGCAGGCGGCAGCGGCCGCACCGAGCACCGGCGTTCTCCCTGCGACTCACGCCGCCCCGTGTAGCACGACGCCGCCGCTTTCGGGCGGCTGGCCATGCGGGGCTCTGCCAATCTGCCCCGACGTTTCCGGCCGTCGCTGTGGCTGGCCATGCGGGGCTTAGCCAATCTGACCCGAGATTCCGGGCCTCTCTGTGGCTTGCCCTCCGGCGCTTTGCGCATCTGGCCCGAGATTTCGGCCCCTCGCCGTGGATTGATCGCAGCGCCCGGGCGTTCGTCCCGGGGGCCGCGGCGACGCTGCGATTCACGCGGAACGAGAAGGAGCCTCCGATGTCGAACGATGCGATGGTGCAGAATCCCTACGCTCCGCCTCTGACCGCCGCAGACCTCGACACTTCCCCCGAGGCGGAAGCCGCGGCGGGCCTCCCTGCCCTCCACGGTCGCGCCAAGCTCAATGGCAAGCGAGCGCGGAGGCTCCTCGGCCTGGCGATCGGGCTCTTCGCCCTGACCTTCGTTCTCGCGGTGGCGCTCGGCTCGTCCTGGATCGGAATCGTGGGATTCGGGGTCGCCACCCTGCTCACCGTCGTCGGGGCGTTCATGGGAATCTGGTCGCTCGGGCAGTCCTGGCTGGCGCCTGGGCCCGCGGAGCCCGGTGTCGGCCTGGGCGCCGTCTTCTCCGTGCTCGGGAACGGTTTCATGTTCTTCGTCGGCGCGGTGGCGACGCTCGCCTCGACCGGGGCCTTCTCGCGCGGACGACAGCTTCGCCGCTTCGGGCGCGTGCTGTTGCCGAACGTCCGGCCAGGCAACGACTGGGCGCAGCTCTCCCTGAAGGTCACGGCGGAAGAGCCGGTGCGACGTGGGCTCGCGGCGCAATGGCGCGAGAACGGGCGCACCGAGCACGCCTCCGTGGCAGCCTTCGCGCGGCTGACCCTCGACCTCATGGCCCTCGGCGCGCCGCCCGCGCTGGTCGCCGCCGCGAACAGCGACGCGCTCGACGAGATCCGCCACACCGAGCTGTGCTTCTCGCTCGCCCGCGCGCTCGACGGCAAGAGC
>Ga0163144_10023181_pt1 | contig 12266 bp, 10 predicted proteins | sample OliLak19BULKMAT1_FD_123175 | JGI IMG/M metagenome (GOLD analysis project Ga0163144, IMG submission 123175) | Freshwater microbial mat bacterial communities from Lake Vanda, McMurdo Dry Valleys, Antarctica - Oligotrophic Lake LV.19.BULKMAT1 | ecosystem: Environmental > Aquatic > Freshwater >...
GACCCGCTGGCCAGCACGCGGCGGCCGGTGCCGCTCACCTCCGTCTCGCCAATCGCCGAGTGGCCCAGCCCGAGCAGATGCCCAAGTTCGTGCAGCGCGATCGACTCGAGATCGGAGGCGCCGGTCTCGCCTCCGGCAGCCGTGGACCAGCGGAAGCGCGTGTTGAAGTAGATGTCGGATTCGAGGATCTGGCCGGTGCTGGCGTCGAGCAGGAACGAGGCGGCGCCGAGCACACGCTCCTGGTCGGGCCGGTCGAGGAAGCCAATCGTGGACCGGCCGTCGGTCTCGAGCGGCTGGCTGCGCGTGAGGCCCTGCGCGCTGAAGGTCACCGGCAGCCCCGGCGTGCGCATCCACGTGGCCGCCGCGCGGCCAATCGCGTCGCTGAAGGCCTGCGCCGAGATGCCGCTGAAGTCGCGCTCGGTCACGAAGTAGCGAATCGGTCCCGCGCCCCACCGCACGGGCACGACGCGGCCAGCCACTTCGACGCCGAACTTGAGATAGGCATGGGCGGGCGTGGCGCCGGGCGCCACGACGAGCAGGGCCACGAGCACGCTCACGATCCGGCCGTGCCAGACGCGAGTCATCGAGCGTCACTCATGGCGCGCACGTCAGCCGCGAAGGTGTCGAGCGAGCGCACCTGGCGAGCCGAACTGCCGCGCGTCACCCTGGACGGCGTGGCCACGGCGTGCACCGGCGACGGCACGACCATCGGGCCGCCGGCGCGCGCGGCCGTCGACACCCGGTAGACGCCGAGCGACAGCCCGACCGGCTCGGGCATGGCCGGCGCCCGGCCGCGCAGGAACACCACCACTTCCTCGCCGGCTCTGAACACGGGCGCGCCCGGCACCACCAGAATCCGGCCGCCGGCTTCGCCCCCCGGCACCACGAACGTGGCGGTCTCGGTGGAGGTGCCCTTGAAGGCGTCGATCACCTCGAGCGTGACGGTGGACCGGATGGTGCGCCGGTCGGCAGTCCAGGCTGCCTGCACGCTGCGCACGCGGCCGTGCACGACCGACGCCGACTCACGCACCAGTTCTTCGAAGGTGGCCGGCAGCACCGTCAGCGCCCGCGCGGAACTGGCCGCCAGCGTAAGGGCCAGGAGCAGCGTCGTTCCCAATCTGCGCATGATCTGAGTCTACCCCGCGGCCGGCACGTAGCCGTGCCGCCTCACTCGAGGTCGAGCCGCTCGAACTTCCGATTGCGACCCCAGCGATACACCTCGAAGTCGGCATCGAAGGTCATGATTCTTGGTTCGCCGTGCACCTCGGCACACCGAATCACGCACGCATCGGCCAGCGCGATGGGGCGATCGGCGTACTTGGCAAGGAGCCCTTCGACCTGGTCCCAGTGCTCGTCGAGCGAAAGCGCCACAGCGAACACACCGCGACGCCCGAGCGCGATGACCTCGGCCGGCCCTTGACGGTGCACTTTCCGCATCAGAACGCACGCCTCCGCGAGCACTGCCTCACACACCCGCAGGGGCGGCTGGCAGGCCGCGAACAGGCGAAGCGCCTGCGCGTGCGCGGCGTCGTCCCGCGAGAGCAGGGCCACGAGCGGTCCGGTGTCCAGCAGGACACCCGGCGCATTCACCGGCCGAACCCATCGAGATGTTTCTGGTGGGTCGATAGATCACGCGGGCCGCCAGAAAATCTGCCAGCGCTTCGACCGGCGGCGTCGAGTGCGCTGCGCGAGGCACCGAGATCTTTCTGCACACCACTCGTGCTACGGGCCGCGCTTGGCAGGTTCAGGCGGGCGCGCGCGGTCGGCTACCTCGAGCACGGCCTCGGCCACTCGTGCCGCCGAGCCCGGTGGCCCCAGCTTGGCGCGGGTCTCCGCCAGGCGCACGCGCGTGCGCTGCCAGCGCTCGTGGTCGAGCAGGAATGACACCGTCTCGTCGGCCACGGCCTGCGGGGTGCAAGCCTCCTGAATCAACTCGGGCACGATGCGCTCCCCCGCCACGAGATTCGCCATGGCGTAGGTGTCGATCGTGACGAGCGGCTTGCCGAGCGCGTAGGTGAGCGGCGACAGCTTGTAGATCACGACCATCGGCTTCTCGTGCAGCGCCGCTTGCGCCGTGGCGGTGCCCGAGGCCGTCACCACGACATCCGCAGCCGTGAGCACGTCGTCGGTGCGGCCCGCCACGATGGGCAGGCCGGGTGCGGCCGACACGAGCGGCGCGAACTCCGCATCATCACGACCGGGCGCACGGGCCACGATGAACTGCGCCGCCGGCACGCGCGCGCGAATCAGCGGCAGAGCAGAAGCAATCACCGGCACGAGCCGCGCCAGTTCGTTGTGCCGGCTGCCGGGCAGCAGCGCCACGACCGGACGCGCGGGGTCGAGCCCGAGTGCGCGGCACATCCCCGCCCGCACCTCGGCCGCGGCGCGCGGGTCGGCCGGCACCGCCGGCACGGCGTCCACGAGCGGATGGCCCAGGAAGCGCACGGGCACACCGGCCGCGCGGTAGAGCGCCTCTTCGAACGGAAAGATCGGCAACGCCAGCGTGACGTGGCGCTGCATCGCCTTCATCCGCTTGGGCCGCCACGCCCAGAGCTGGGGCGTCACGTAGTAGACGACCCGCACGCCGCGCCGGGCCAGACGCGACATGAGCTGGAAGTTGAAATCCGGATAGTCGATGACGACCAGCGCGTCGGGCGGCGTGGCGTCACTGGCCGCCACCAGACGGCGCAGCATGCGGAAGGTGGCCGGCAGCACGCGCACGGCTTCGGTGAGCCCGGTCACCGACAAGCCGGTGTAGTCGCCCACCAGGCGTACGCCCGCAGCCGCACAGCGGGGACCGCCGAAGCCAAATACGTCGATGTCTGCTCGCCGGGCGCGCAGCGCGGCGGCCAGGTCAGCGGCGTAGTGGTCGCCGGACGGCTCGCCGCACGACACCATCACCCGGGTCATGCGGGGCACCTGCGGCACGCGCCTGTCCGCCGGCTACTGCGGCGCGCCGCGGCGCGGCCGGCGCAGATCCGCGGCGGTGAGGTCGAGTTCGTCGATCGGGATGCGCTCGATGCTCGTGAAGCCGGCGCCGGCCAGACCGGCCATGAACTTGTCGGCATCGCCGACGAGCACCACCGACAGTTGGCCGGGCTTGAGCCGCGCGCGGGCCACGCGCTGCACGTCATCCACAGTAACCGTGCGCACGCGTTCGGGATAGGCCGGCAGCTCGTCGAGCGGCAGCTCGTAGAAAAGCTGATTCAGCACGCGCGTGGCAATCGCGTCGGGCGACTCGATCGAGAGCGGGAAGCTACCCGCCAGGAAATCCTGCGCGCCTTCGAGTTCGCCTTCATAGACGCGCTCGCGCTGCAGGCGGAAGAACTCGTCCACCACCGTGCGCAGCGCTTCGAGCGTGGCCTCGGTGCGCGTGTCGGTTTCGGCCACCACGGCGCCCGCGAACTTGTAGGCATCGAGGTCGGCCGAGGCGCCGTAGGTGAGGCTCTTCTGCGATCGCAGCACTTGCTGTAGCCGGTTGCCACCTTCGCCGCCCAGGATCTTCACGACCTGGTCGAGCACCAGGTGATCGGGGTCGCGGCGCGAAATCGCCAGGTGACCAGCGCGAATCTCGGTCTGCACCGAGCCGGGCTTGTCGACGACCACCAGGCGCTTCACTGGCGGCGGCGGCTCCATTGGCGCAAACGCCGGCACGGCGCCTTTGGCCCACGCCCCGAAGACGCGCTGCACCTGCGCAAACGCCGCATTGGGCGTCACGTCGCCGACAATCGCGATGAGCGCGTTGTTGGGCACGAACCAGGCTGTGTGGAAGTCCACGAAGTCCTGCCGCGTAAGCGTGGCCAGCGACGTGGCCGTGCCACCCGACGGCATGCCGTAGGGATGGAAGCCGAACACCAGCCGGTCGATTACCTGCGACGCCACCGAGTCGGGGTCGTCGGCCGACACCTTGAGCGACGACAGGGCCTGCGACGTCTGCCGTTCGATTTCCTCCGACGAGAAGGCCGGCCGCAGCACCACGTCGGCCATCAGGTCGAGCGCGGCGCCCAGGCCGTCGCTCATGCTCACGGTGTTGACGAAGCTCAAATCAGAGCCGGCCCCCGTGCCGATGAGGCCGCCCATGAAGTCGATCTCTTCGGCGATCTGCCCGGCCGAGCGCGTGGCCGTGCCCTGATCGAGCAGCGCGGCGGTGAGCATGGCCAGGCCTTCCTTGCCCTTGGGATCCTGCGCCGCGCCAGCGCGTATGAGCATGCGGGCGCTGACGACCGGCTGTTCGTTCTGGCTCACGAGCACCACCTGCAGACCGTTCGGCAGCGTGCGGATCTCGTAGGGCGGGAACTTCACCGGCTTGGCCGAGAGCGGCCGCGGCGGACGTTCGGTGGGCCAGCGCAGGGCATCGAGCCCGCGCTGCCCGGCCGTGAGGCCCACGCACGCCACCATCACGCCGATGGCGACGACGAGCGACGACTGCACCAGATGAAACACTCGACGGCTCATGGGCGGGTTCCCGCGGCCTTGGGCCGCACGTGCATCACCAGGCGCGACTCGGGCGTGAAGTAGGTCTTGGCCACGCGCTGCACGTCGGCGCGCGCCATGGTCTGGAAGATGGTGAATTCGCCGTCGGCCGTCTTGAGGTCGGCGTGCAGCACCTCGGCGTGGGCCAGGATGCCGGCCTTCGACTGCACCGTCTCGCGCTGCAGGATGTAGTCGCGCGCGAACTGGTTCTTGGCGCGCTGCAGCTCACGGTCGGTGATGCCCTCGGCCGCGGTCTTGTCGAGTTCGGCGATGAGCGCCTTCTCGACGTCTTCGGGCGACTGGCCCTGGGCCACGAGCGCCACGGTGAAGAACAGATTCGGGTGCTCGATCAGATTGGCGCCGCCGAAGGCGGCCACCGCCAGACGCTTGTCGTAGACCAGGCTCTTGTGGATGCGCGAGCTGTTGCCGTCGGAGAGCACCTTCGCCAGCACGTGCAGCGGGTAAGAATCGGGATGCCCATCGTAGGTGATGTGATGCGCGACGATCACCGCCGGCAGCGGCCAGTTCTCTTCGAGCATCACCCGGCGTTCCTTGCCGGCCGTGGGCTCGGGCGCGATGTCGCGCACGACCTTGCCCGGGCCCGCCGGGACGCGCCCGTAGTAGCGCGTGACCAGGTCGGTCGTCTCGGCCACGTCGAAGTCGCCGGCAATCACCACCGTGGCGTTGGCCGGAATGTAATAGGTGTTGAAGAAGGCGCGCACGTCGTCGATGGTGGCAGCGTCGAGGTCGGCCATGCTGCCGATGACCGGATTCTTGTAGGGATGCGTCGTGAAGGCGTTGCGGTAGAGCAGCTCGTTGAGATTGCCGAACGGCTGGTTGTCGACCCGCATCCGGCGCTCTTCCTTCACCACCTCGCGCTCGCTCACGAAGGTCTGCTCGTCGATGCGCAGCGAGCCGAGGCGATCGGCCTCCATCCACAACACGAGCGGCAGGTACTGCGACGGCACCGTGTTCCAGTAGACCGTGGCGTCTTCGTTGGTGTAGGCATTGGCCCGTCCGCCCACCGACGACACGATCGAGGTGTGCTGCTCGGGCTCGACGTTCTTCGAGCCCTTGAACATCATGTGCTCGAACAGATGCGCGAAGCCGGTGCGGCCGGAGCGCTCGTTCTTCGACCCCACGTGAAACCAGGTCTGCACGTGCGCGATCGGCGTGGACCGGTCGAGGTGCAGGATCACGGTGAGCCCATTGGGCAGCGTGAAGCGCTGGTATTCGAGTTTGGGCGGCGCCACGGCCGCGCTGAGCGGCGTCCACAGAGCCGCCAGCGCCAGTGCGCCTGCGCACACGGCCAGGAGCGCCCGGCGCCGGATGCGGTGAACGACGGGGGCGGCGGCTATGGTCATGAGTGCTTTCGATTATGGCACGGGGGTGCCGGGGTCGGCGGCGGCCCCAGCGGCAGCGGATTCGAGGGCCGCGAGGCGGCGTTCGAGGTCGATGAGCTGGCGCCGGTACTCGGGCAGGCGTCCGACCAGCACCGCCGACTTGCGCCAGTCGCGATTGTCGATGGCGGGCAGGCCCGAGATGAAGCGGCCGGGCGCGACCGAGTTCGTGATGCCGGTCTGGCCCGTGGCGGTCACGCGGTCGCCGATCGTGATGTGCCCGGCCACGCCCACCTGGCCGGCGAGCGTCACGCCGTCGCCCACCGTGGTGCTGCCCGAGATGCCGACCTGCGCGGCCAGCAGCACATGGCGCCCGAGCACGACGCCGTGCGCGATCTGCACCAGGTTGTCGATCTTGGTACCGGCCTTGATGCGCGTCTCGCCCACCGCGGGCCGGTCGATGGTGGTGTTGGCGCCGATCTCGACGTCGTCTTCGATCACGACCGGAGCGGTCTGTGGGATCTTCTCGTGCGTGCCGTCGGCATGGTGCGCGAAGCCGAAGCCATCGGCGCCAATCACCGCGCCGTTCTGCACCACCACGCGGTCGCCGAGGCGGCAGCGTTCGCGAATCGACACGTGCGCGTGAATTACGCAGTCGGCACCGAGCACCGCGTCGGCGCCCACGACCACATGCGACTCGATGACGCTGCGTGCGCCGATGCGCGCCCCACGGCCGATCACGGCCAGCGGCCCGATGCCCACACCGTCGGCCAGCACCACGCCGTCGCCGAGCACCGCCGAGGGATGCACGCCCACAGGCAATACCGAGGGCGGCGCCAGCGCCTGCGCCGCCCTCGCGAAGGCCAGATAGGGATTGGCGACGCGCAGCACCGCACAAGGCGCGGCCGCATGGGTCGTGCCGAGAATCACGGCCGATGCCTTGGTGGCGGCGACCTCGGCGGCGTACTTGTCGTTGGCCAGGAACGTGACGTCGCCGGGTCCGGCCGCCTCGAGGCCGGCCACGCGCGCGACGTCGAGGGTGCCGTCGCCTTCCAGGCGGGCGCCAATGCGCTCGGCCAGCTCCTGCAGGGTCACGGAGGCCAGCCTATCACGCAGCAGGAACGGCCAGCCGTTCCACGAACGTGGCCAGATGGCGCAACCCGAGCCGGTGCGCCAGTTCCTGCAAACGGTCGTCGCGAGCCGGCGCCGCCAGCGCCAAGGCCGCGCGCACGTCAGACAGATCCGCGCTGGCTTCTGCGCTCCAGGTCACCCGGTGCAATCCCTGCTGCGCGCCCCGCCACGCCAGCATGTGCCCCACCGTGGTGAAGGTGAAGTAGTAGCCGAGCATGTTGGGCCCCGGCACGAGGATCGTCGCCACCGACACGATCAGCCCCACCAGGTTCAGCAGGAACCAGCGCAGGTGGCGATCCGAATCGCGCTTCAAGCCCTGGCGGAAAATGGCGATCGCCTGGTCGGCCGGCAGGTCGCTCGGGGTGACGAGCGTGGCCGTCGTGGCCGTGCGCAGGTGCCACAACAATCGCTGCTCGGCCGCGCGCTCCACGATCCAGCGCAGCGACTTCTTGCGCCACCGGGCCATCAACCCGGCACGGGCCTCCACGTCGGAGTCGTGGCGGCGATGCCGTTCGGCCTCGGCTTCGCGCAGCATGTCGCGGAGCTTCCGCCGCTGGCGACTCAACCAGCCAGCGCCCTCGTCGACGGCCTCGACCGCGTCGTCGTCCGGCTCGAAGTACGGCTCGTAGGCGCCCGCGCCGATCGGGATCAGGAACACTTGCATGATCGTGGGACGATGCACGGGACCAGGCGGTTCTGCCGGCTACTTCGCCGGCGGCGTGGACGGCTTGGGCACGCGGCGCGGTGCCCGCGCGAAGGTCAGCGGCACGGCCGGTTTACCCGCGCGCTCCCAGGCACCGGTGATGAACGCCGCGGTCGACGCGACGGCATCCGCCACGCGCTGATCGAGCACCGGCAGCGCGGTGCGGCTGAAGGCGTCGTAGAAACCGTCGTCGTAGTACTCACGACCGGCGGCGGCCGCGCGATCGGCCGCAAGCATCGGACCGGCCAGGCGGTGACTATCGAGCAGAATCTGGAACATGGCCGCGCGCGGGTCGAGCACCGGCGGCTGCGGCGCGGGCACCACCTTCAACGTGGCCGCATAGCGCTCGAACAGATCCGATTCGAAGCGGCTGTGCGCGCCGGACTGTCCGGTGAGCTGGCCGTCGTAGTTCTTCACCGCATGCAGGGGCACGTGGCCGTCGCTGACATAGTGCGCCAGCACGGCCGAGAAGAGCGCAATGTTGTCGAGGGTGTACTGTGACGGCTGGGGCCGCTTGAGCGCCGCGAACTCGCGCTCGAGCTTGCCGTAGAACTCCGCCGTGCGCCACGGCAGCGTGCCTTCGCGCTGCACCGCCTCGCGGCCGAACTTCTCGACCGCCTTGTCGTACTCGCGCGGCAGCGCGTCGAAGGGATAGGCCCCGTACTGCTCCGCATCGAGGTCCAAGAAGTGGTTGGGCGGTTCGTCTTCCCACCCCACGGTGCGCCACAGGTCAGGGTCGACCGAGCGCTCCACGATGAAGGCACGGCGCGCCTCGAAGAGCGGACGAAGCTCGGCGGGCAGCAGCGCGATCATGCGGCCCGCCACGTGCTTGTGGGCGTCGAAGCCCCAGCCGCGGAGCGACGCCGGCAGCACGCACAGCAGGGCCAGCACCACCATCCACCGCGTCACCGAGTGCATGCCTTATTCTACGCGGCTCGCGTCACGGCACGGCGACGACGATGCCGGCCCAGCCTTGGTTGCCAGAGGGGCCCGAGTAGCGCGCGTCGTTGATCGTCACCGTCTGGCCCGTGGCGGTGGACGCCACGACGAAGAACGGGAAGCGCGACCAGCCCAGATACTGCCGGCCCCGGGCGGTGGCCGCGGCCGCGCGAGCCGCGGGATGGTCGTGGTTCTTCGTCACGCCGTAGCCGGCCGGGCGGAAGTGTGGCTGCGGCGAGAAGGCGAGGAAGCCCTTCTCGTAGCGCTCACCCAGGTCGACGATCACCTCGCGGCGAAATGGGTTGCCGGCCACGGGCGTAACCATGAATGGCGCCGCGCCCTGCCCGGCGCGCGTGAGACCCGCCTGCACCTCGGCCCGCGCCCACACGTTCGACGCGTACATGAGCGCCACGTAGCCGGCCGCCGCCGCCAGACCCGCGCGAGCCGCGCGCTGGCCGCTGGGCAGCGTGCTGGGCAATCCGCTGGCTGAGCCGCGCGCGCGCCACGCCCATACCACCCCGGCGCCGAGCAGCAGATACATCCAGGGGTCGACGATGTAGAGCGCGTCGCCGTAGAACCACCGGCCCGAGAACGGCATGAGCAGACGGATGCCGTAGCTGTTCATGTAGTCGAGCAACGGATGCGACCAGGTGCCCAGCGCGGCCAGCCAGAGCAGTTGCGTCGGCACCACCGGCGGCGGCGCCGGCACTCGGCGTTGGCGCACCAGCCGGTCGTAGCCGACGACCAGCGCCGTGAGCGCCAGCGGCAATAGCACCATGGCCGGCGGCCCGTGCGTCCAGCCGCGCCGGAACGACACCTGCAGCGTGTCGGTCGCGAGCACGGCGATGTCGATGTCGGGCGCGTTGGCGGCCAGCGCCAGCGTGACGAGCGCCAGCGGCGTGCGGCGCTTCAGCCCGGCCTGGCCCATGGCCAGGCCGGTGAGGGTATGACACACAGGATCCATCGCGGCAGCGCCTCGGCGCGATCTAGCGGGGGGCGGCCAGGCCGCGCAGGTCCTTGCGCAGCACCTTGCCCACGGGCGACTTCGGCAGGTCGTCGCGGAACGTCACCATGCGCGGCACCTTGTAGGCGGTGAGCGACTCGCGGCAGAAGTCGCGTAGCACCGCTTCGGTCAGCGTCGGGTCGCGGCGCACGACGAACGCGCACACCGCTTCGCCGCTCGTCTCATCCGGCGTGCCGACGACCGCCACTTCCGCCACGCCGGGGTGCGACGCGATCACGGCTTCCACCTCGTTGGGATACACGTTGAACCCGCTCACGAGGATCATGTCCTTCTTGCGATCGACGATGTAGAGATAGCCGTCGTCGTCGGCCACGGCCACGTCGCCGGTGGCCAGCCAGCCGTCCTTCAGCACGCGCGCGGTTTCGTCGGGCCGCTGCCAGTAGCCAATCATCACCTGCGGTCCGCGCACGAGCAGCTCGCCCGCCACACCCGTGGCCACGTCGTGCCCGTCGGTGTCGACGATGCGCACGTCGGTACCGGGCGCCGGCACGCCAATCGAATCGCGCTTGTTGCGATGGAACGGCACGAGCGACACGAGCGGCGAGGTTTCCGTCAGGCCGTAGCCCTGATAGATTGGCGTCTTGGTCATCGCCTCCCATCGGTCGCCCACAGCCGGCACGAGCGCCATCCCGCCCGCCACGGTGCCTTTGAGCCCCACGCCCGGCTGCTGCTGAAACCACGGCTCGTGCATCAACCCGGCAAAGAGCGTGTTCACGCCGGTGAGCCAGGTGGCGCCTTCGGTCGTGAGGGCCTGTTTCAGGTTGGCGAGCGGCCGCGGACTGGGGATGAGGATGTTGCGCCCGCCGAACACGAAGAACACCATGAGGTTTGCCGTGAACGCGAAGATATGATATAGCGGCAGCGCCGTGATGACCGTTTCCTTGCCCTCGATCACAGCGGGCTTCCACACCTCGATGCACTGGATGATGTTGGCGAGCAGGTTGCCCTCGGTGAGCATTGCGCCCTTGCTCACGCCGGTGGTACCGCCGGTGTACTGCAGCGCGGCCACGCGGTCGTGGCCGAGGCCCTGCAGGTAGAGCAGCGGGTCGGTGCCCGAGCGGAGCTTCGCGCCGCCCTGGGCGAGCGCGCGGTCGAAGGTGATGTGCGCAAACGTGATCGCCGGCACCTGCTTCTTCACGTAGCGCTGCACGGCGCGCACCACCGTGCGTGTCAGCCACGGCAGCAGGTCGGCAATCGTCACGACGACCACGGTGCGAATCGACAGTTTCGGCAGCACCTTCGCCACCTTGTCGGCGAAGAGATCGATCACGACCAGTCCGGTGGCGCCGGCATCCGCGAACTGATGCTCCATCTCGGGCGCGGTGTAGAGCGGATTGGTGTTCACCATCACGAGCCCGGCCTTGAGCGCGCCGAAGACCACGACGGGATAGGCCAGGCAGTTGGGCATCTGCACGGCCAGCCGGTCGCCGGCGGCAAAGCCCGCGACCTCGCGCAGGTAGACGGCAAAGGCGTCCGATAGCCTGTCGACCTCGGCAAACGTGAGGGCGCCGCGGGTGCCGTTGGGCAAGAGCAGCGTGAACGCTTCCTGCGTGGCGTACTTCGCGGCCGATTCCCGCACCAACGCGGCCACGGTGGGCCAGCGCCGCGGGGCCAGGTCGGGCGCCGTGGCGGGGGCGTAGAAGCGCGTCCAGGGTCGTGAGGCGAGTGTCGTCATTGGTCGCGGCTGTGAGGCATTGTAATGGCGCCGGGGTTCCGGGCCGAAAGACTACACGAGAGTTCGCGCCGAGCCTAGGCCTAGGGCATCATCCTTGCAGACATCTTTGGCCATGATCCGACTGATTCGCGTTGCCGTGTGCGCCGCCCTGCTGACCGGCGCCGCCGCGTGCAGCAAATCCCCAGAGTCGCCGACCTCGCCCAGCGGCGGGGGCGGCACGACGGGCGTGAGATACACCTCCATCGGGGCCAGTGACGCCCTCGGCGTGGGCTCCGCCGTGGTGTGCGCGCCCTTCGACCTGCAGTGCCCGAACGGCACCGGCTGGGTGCAGGTGCTGCACCGGCGTCTGCAGCAGAACGGCACTGCCACCCTGTTCAACCTGGCCGTGCCCGGGTCGGTGCTGAGCCCGGCCATCGAGGAACTGGGCCGACGGGTGGGCCGCACCTACCCCGGCAACTTCCTGACGAACCAGGCACCTTTTACATCCACCTCGGCCACGCTCGTGACGGTCTTTGCCGGCGGCAACGACGCCAACACGATTGGCCAGGTGGTGCAGGCGCAGCTCGCCGGCGACAATCCACGGGCGTTCATCGACCAGCAGGTGCGTCAGTGGGGCGAGGATCTGGGCGCCGTGGTGCGCGCCGCGCGGGTGCGCGCGCCCAACGCCAAGGTGGTGCTGCTCAACCTGCCCAATCTGTCCGGCGCGCCCTATCTGCTGCGGAACTCCGCCGTCGAGCGCGGCGTGATGCAGCGCATCGCGGTGGGCATGAGCGAGCGCGTGAACGCGCTCGCCAGCCCCAGCATCTTCGTGGTGGATCTGCTGTGCGACGCGCGCATTCTCGAGCCGGCGAGCTTCTCGAGCGACGGCTTCCACCCGAGCGACCGCGGCTACGCGCTGATGGCCGAACTGGCGTATCCCGCCACCGTCAACAGCACGCATCCGGCGCCCGCAGCGGATTGCGCGCTCAAGCGCGTGTCGCC
>Ga0163144_10023182_pt1 | contig 12266 bp, 9 predicted proteins | sample OliLak19BULKMAT1_FD_123175 | JGI IMG/M metagenome (GOLD analysis project Ga0163144, IMG submission 123175) | Freshwater microbial mat bacterial communities from Lake Vanda, McMurdo Dry Valleys, Antarctica - Oligotrophic Lake LV.19.BULKMAT1 | ecosystem: Environmental > Aquatic > Freshwater > Lake...
TGGGGAGCCGGTGAATCACGATCGGGAGGCGGTCGAACGCCGCGAGTCCGAGCCAAGCACCAGAGTTTTCCACGGTACCGACGCCAAAGGGCTGCATGGTGTCTTGTGCAGAGGTTCCCTAGGCGAAATCAGAGGTTGCGGCGCTGGTGTGCCAACGAGAATATGGTTGCTCGATGCGAGGCGTTCCTTCATCTCAGTTTCGGGGGGTCCGATGAAATCGTCTGCGATACGCAGGGCCGTTCTGGCGGTGCTAGTGTTGGGCAATATGGTGGCAGCTGGCGTGTGGGTTAAGCAAGCACAAGCGGAACAGAAAGCCAACTTGCCTTGTAGGAACGATTCCCAAAATCCGAGCGAGCATTGTAAGTGCAATTGGGGCACCGGTTATTGCACCCACAACGGTCTGCCTTTCGAGAAACCTTGCGACACTGCCGGCGCGCTGTGTCCCGTCGAGTAGGCTGCCCGGATAGTTAGAACCCAGTGATGCGGGGTTTCGTGATGATTCGAGAATGAGTCGGAGCACTGGCGCTATCCTCGTCCTAACAGTGCTCCTTGGGCTGCAAACAACGTCGTGGTTTCGGGAGCGAGTCACGTCGCAGTTTGTGAGGGTCCCAGTGACCGGTGGGCTGTTGCCCAGCGTACCGGTGGTGCTGGGCGAAGGGGGGGCACCCGTTCAGCTTGCTGCGCTTCTTGCAGGGGCGGGCGGGTGCTCGTTGGTTGTGGCGGCCAGCGTAGATTGCCCCTACTGCAGAGCGATGCGCTTGGATTGGGGTAGTCGCGTCCGAGGATGGGCCGACTCGGTCGACACGCCGGTTGCCTCCTTTTGGATGTTTGAAGACGAGTGGGCAGAGATTCGCACATTTTGGGCAGGGTATGACATGGATCCCAGTCAACCTGTTTTCGCCGATAGGCGCGTAGGCCCAGGGTTTGACCCGCTCGGGATCTTTGGCACTCCAATCACTTACCTGGTTGACGCCGCCGGGAGACTTCGGTACGGCACCGCGGGCGATCTGCTTCCCCCGGTGGCGGTGGGATCTCGAGTCTGCAAAGAGCGGCCATGACTTGCCGCCGTCGACTTGGATGCCTGCTCGCTGCGACCGTCGCGAGTGCATGTAGCCAGTCACGGGACATCGGAACTAGTGCGATCCCCGCGGATGCGCGCCCGTTGGCAGTCCTGTCTCGTATCGAAACGACCGTTGGGTTTCGACCCTCTGGCGCAACCGTAACCCCCGATTGCCGGGTATTGCTGGTCGGAGGCGACGCTGGAACCATCGTGCGCCTGTCAGCGCTCGGGGAGGTGGACGGTCTGTCTGGGGTGGTGCCAGGCCAACGCCAGCGGTCGCGCCTCGAGATCACCCGGAGCGGTCGCGCGATGTTGTGGACGAACGCGGTACCGTATTTTGGTGTGGTCAACGAGCGACTCGCTGCGGACAGCATCCTTCTTCCGCCTGCGATAGGGGGAGAGCGGCTAGCTGGGCCCTTCGTCGAGATGGACTCTGGCTTGGCGATCTTGATAGCTGGTGACCCGGCGACCCCCATCCGCTCGACACCCGCAAGTGATGATGCGGCATTGCCGATAGCGATTCTCTACAACCCCGACAGTCAGGAGGTTACCCCGGTCGGAACCCAACGGCGGCATGCCGGTGCGTTCCTTCAGTGGTTGTATGGACGCGCTGCGATCGGAGCGATCGGGGATACGATCATCGTTCTCGGGTTGATCGAGGCGCGGGTATCTGGCTGGGCTCCTCCCTACCTCGAGCCGGCGTGGGAGACAACGCTCGCGGCTGCATTCGAGTGGCCGACGCCCAAGGAGCATGTAACGAAGCACCCGTGGGTGGACGAAGGGGGCGATGTCATCGACCTTGAATACATGGCGCGGCTGGCAAGTGGTGCTATTGTGGATGACGGTACTTTGGTGACGGTCACCAACCTTGGCGCATCTTGGCAACCCAGGCTGATTGGGCCTAGGGATCGGGGGCAGTGGTTCCCAAGTGCTCAGGCAATTGAACTCCATAGCCCGCGGGGGGTTCTCCTCAAACGATTCGCTCTTCCCACCGCTGAACCCGTCAAGTGGCTTGCCAAGGGGAGTCATGGGTTGGTGCTCCTTGGATACGAGAATCAGATACTTATCGTCAACCCATTGGATCTTCCAAGGCCGTGCTCTGGTTGGCCGGTGCGCGTTCAGGTCCGTTCGCTGGATCAGGCAGGAGGCGACTCCGCGGGTGCCGGGTAGGAGGTTGGTTGTTCCTTCGGCCGGGATGGTGTTGTCACTCACCTCCCAAAGCCGGGCTCGGCGGCGTCGCAAGGTGGATTCCGAGTACCCCGGGTGAGGATGCGCACCACAGCAGGCGGTCGAACCATGCTTCCTCGTCGACGGAGGGTAGAATATTGCGGTGTACCTTGGTGCGGGGCGGACGGTTGGGTGCCTTCGTGAACTACAGCACTGGAGGCTCACGTTGCCGTCAGCCTTCTTGTCCCAGAGTCCAGACCCTCAGTGTGGTCGCCTGCTTGGGGCAGCTGATATCAGCCTGCCATTCCCCAGGTGCTTCTTCAGCTGTCGTGTCGCGGGATAGTGCTGGTATTGAGGTCGTCGAGAATAGTCCCGAGGGCACCATCGAGATCCCCGTGAAGTCGGCGATCAGCGGCCAAGTGGTCCTTCCCACGGGTGAGCTGACGGGCGTACGGGCAGTCCTCCCCCTCGATTCCTCCACGCTCATGATTGCGCAGGTGGGGGCGCCCGCCATACTCCTCATCCGGCCCGGAGGCGAGAGCGGCGTGCCAGCCGGTCGAGGTGGCCATGGACCGGGTGAGTATAGCGGGGTGCGGGGGCTCTTCGCCTGCGCAACGGATACGGTCGTGGTCCACAGCAACAGTGCCCGGCTGTCGTTTCTGGCTGCCCAAGGAAGGTTCGTTCGGATGCTCGAACGCCCGAGTTATCGGGGGGATGTTCTAGGAATCAGCCAGGATTGTGCTGCGAGCGTGAGGGTGGATCTCCGCCCTACCGCACCGCCAGGTCAGATGAGGGTGCCCGGGTTGGAATACGTCTTGTCCTGGTACGCCGGAGCGGCAGACTCAGCGGTGATGGTCGCAGTGATTCCAGGTCCAGAACTCGGAGTGGCTACGCTGTACGGTCGTCCAACTCCGGTACCCCTTCCGTTTGGGCGAATGCCATCGATCACCTCCTTCGGCGACCTGGTCTATGTCGGCGCAGGCACCGCCCCTGAGGTGCAGGTCTATCGGCGTGGGATTGGGTTGGTACGGATAATTCGGTGGGAGGCAGAGCCGGACCCGGTCACCCAGGACGATCGAATACGGCACGATCAGATTATTACGGAGATTGCACGGATTTATGGCACGGAAGGAACTGCGGATTACCCCCCCACACGTGCCTTCAGTATCCCCGCAACGAAGCCCCTTTTCTCTCGGATGCTTGTGTCGCGGAATGGGGATTTGTGGGTTCAGCGCTATCCCGACGTCTGGGAAGGCTTTGAGCGCACATTCGGGCGCCAATTCATGACCACCGATGGGCTCTGGTGGGTGTTTGACCCAGCGGGAGAACTGCGGGGACTCTATCGCACCCCACGGGACTTGTTCGTGCGCGCGGTGTTAGGTGACGCCCTTTTCGGAGTCCGGACTGACGAGGACGGTTTCGATGCCCTCGTCAGGGCCACGCTTGTGCCGGAACTCGTCTCTGGAGCTGTCCCCTTAGCGGGTATGGCAACCCCGAGATGAACGTGAGGGCCTCCGATATTTCGGCCCAGCCTCGCCAGCACCGTGCAATAGGAAGTGTTGTGCGCAGCCGCGTCATTTCACTGCTCTCAGCCGCCCTCACCCTGTCGGGAGCAGCTCAGGCGGTGGGGCAAGTCGCTCCGTCGATTAGCGGGAGGGTACTTGAGCTCGACGGCCGTCCGCTCGCGGGAGTTGAGCTCCTCCTTTCGCGTGGGGCACGGACCGCGGTAACCAATGCGTCTGGTGCCTTCGAGTTTGCAAACCTTCCCAGCGGGGATTACGCGCTGACGGCCAGAATGATCGGCTATGTTCCGAACCGGATGACCGTCTCTCTTCAGGCGGATGCGTCGGTCGAATTGGAGATTCGGTTGGAACCGCGGATGCAGGAGTTGGAAACCGTCATAGTGGAGGGGACTCGGAGGGGGCTCTATGGGGTGGTGTCAGACTCAACGATGAAGGCCATTTCCGGTGTACGGCTTGATCTCCACGGCGGCGGGGCACGCCAGGTATCGGACAGTGCGGGGCGCTTCGCGTTTCCCGGTGCGCGCCCAGGTGCCTATCTGCTGGTGGCCACAGCACCAGGGCTAGTGGCCCCTCCTCTTCATCTGACTGTGCCAAGCAAGGGGGCGCGGGAGGTGTCCTTGACGATGCGGGCGCCGTTGCCCGGCCGCGCCGACCCGCCGGGGATGTATTGGGTCTACCATGATCTCGGGGTGCGGTTCATTCGGTACCCGTCATCGAAGCGGATGGACATCGACGAGCTGCGCCCGTTCTCTGGTCGGCCGCTGTGCGATGTCGCCCGTATCCGTGCAGTCGTTGGGGGAGACGTTGCCACGGTTGTCCTGAACGGAAACCGGGTCCTCTCTGCGTGGTCGCTCTGCGAGTTCAGCGTCGACGAGGTCGGACTGGTGGAATGGACGGCGTGTGTGTCTTTGGGGCGAGCGGTTACTTCGCCGGGAGTGTTACGTTTGCGGACGGGCAGCCAACGCGGGCAGGCTAGCTGCCTGATGATCTGGTTGCGGTAGGTTCGGCTCGAGGCTAGCCGGTGTCTGACCGTCCCAGGTCTGAGAGGGGGCGAGTCCGCTTCGGAGAGCGGTTCCCCCGCCCGCCGCCTACACCTCCCTCGGCGATCGATCCCATGTCGGCGGTGCGGAATGAGTAATTGAGGTGGTGGAGAGGGGGGCCTCAGGGCTTGAACAAGCCCTGACAGTTGTTCCTGCCCAGCTGCCCCCCGCCCCCTCAGTTTAGCAGCACCCGCAGCCGCAGCCACCGGTGCAACCGCAATCAGTTGGCATGAGTCGTCTCATCATGGTGAAGGGTGATGGGACACGGACTTGGCCGGTCCGCCTGCCCGGCCCGCCGTGGCAAAGCTGCAGGCGCCGAATCCATTCGGCCCCTGTAAGCCGGCCTCATCGAGGCAGGATCGATTCGAGCGCCGCCACCAATCGATCGACGTCGGCCCGATCATTGTAGACATGCGGCGTAATCCGCAGCGCCGAGCCGCGCTGCGACACGTAGACCTGTTCGGCGGCCAGCCTGGATAGCAGATCGAGGCGGAGGGGGGTCGCCGAACGAAGCCCGAGGTAGTGTGGGGCGCGCCGGTTGGCTGCGACGGTCCCGAGGCCAAGTGGCATTGTGTCGCGGGCGATCTGCTCCGTCAGCGTCTTGATGGTAGTCGAGATGGCCGGGACGCCCCATTCCAGCAACTGCGTCAGCGCCGCGATGGCCATTGGCACCAGGATAAAGTTGCACGCTTCCCCGGAATCGAAGCGCCGTGCGCCGGGCTGGTAGCCGGTGCCGTACCGCGTCAGCCCCGCAAAATCCTCCGATCCTTCGCGTCCAATCCATGTCTGCTCCAGGGGGCGCCCGTCCTGCCGGTGCGGGGCCACATATAGATAGCCAAGCCCGTAAGGGCCCATCAGCCACTTGTAACCGGCGGCCACGAGGTAGTCGGGTTGCACCGCCGCCAGGTCCAGCGGGAGGGCGCCGAGCGACTGGGTCGCGTCCACGACCAGGGCGGCACCTACGGCCCGGAGCCTGGACCCGATGGCGACCAGGTCCAGGAGCCCGCCATCGGTCCAATGGCAGTGGGGCAGGCAGGCCACCGCAGTCCGGTCGGTTATCCGCTCCTGGACTGCACCGGTCCAATCATCGTCGTTTGGGCGGGGAACGACGATCAGGGTGGCACCGACCCGGCTGGCAGCGTCCTGCCAGGGGTAGACCATGGAGGGGAATCCTTCGTCGAGGACCAGCACCTCCTGTCCCGGGGCCATGGGCAGGTTTGCCACCGCGGTGCCCACCCCATAGCTCACCGATGGAACGAGGGCGATGTCCTCGGCGGTGGCTCCGAGCAGCTGGCCAAAGAGCCCGCGGAGGGTGCCGGGCCCGTCAAAAAAATCTCGCGGGTGGATCGTCCAGGGGTGCTGCTTCTGCCGGACACCCTCCTCCCCGGCCATCACCACGGCCCGCAGGAGAGGAGACATGTAGGCGCAGTTCAGGTAGGAGACGCCATCTGGGATAGTGAAGCGTTCGCGCTGTGATTGGATTGGCATAAAGCTTCACCTCTCAGGTGCTAACCTGATGAACGATATGATGTTTTGTGGTTTCCCACAGTCGAGACCACCTGTATTGGCTTTGCGGCTTGTCTCATCCTGGGGATCGCCGGAAGAGCCATTGCTTCGCTCCACGCGACGCAACATTTGTGGATAACTGTGTCCCGCAGGGTGCGGCAACCTCCCGGCTGCCCCGGCTCCTGGGGAACTTGCCAATCGAGGGGGGGCCTACCAAGGCAACCTGCCACGCTGCCCCCGCGAGGTGACATGCACGGTCCAGTTTCCTGTGAGTGCGCTCCGACACGTGGAGGAATATGTCAGTACTCAGGGAATCTGGTGCTCCCCCCGAGGGGGGAGGTGGATGCCTTCAGCGAATCTCGTTTCGCTACTCGATGACCGTCACCCGGTTGCGGCCCTCGCGCTTGGACTGGTACAGGCCGGTGTCGGCCCTGGCCAGCCAGTCTTGGACCGCCTCGCCCTGGTGGCCCATCGTGGCGCCGACGGAAACCGTGACTTGCAGGTCACCCTCCTCTCGCAGCAACCTTGAGTTGGCCACCAGGGCCCGGAGGGTTTCCGCCTTCTGGGCCAGCGCCGCCCTGTCGATAGCCTGCAACAGGATGATGAACTCCTCCCCGCCAACGCGGGCCACGGCATCCTCCTCCCTGAGATTGCTGGCCAGGGTGCGACCGAGCATCTGCAGGACCGCATCGCCCACCGCGTGGCCGCAGGTGTCATTGACCTGCTTGAAGTGGTCGATGTCGAAGAACAGCGCTCCACACGAGATACCCGCATCCAGCTCGCTGAGGCAGTTGGCAGCCTTGGCCTCCAGGTAGCGTCGATTGCCAAGCCCGGTGAGCGGGTCCGTCAAGGCGGTACGCTGGAGCTCCGCGAGGTGTCGCTCAGTCCTGACCGATTGGGTCCGGTCGCTGAACGATTCGACGGCGCCCACGATGCTCCCGTCCTGGTCCCGCACCGCCATGACCCGGACCTGCACCGGCACCCGGTGTCCCTCGCGATGCCGCAGGAAGACCTGACTCTCCTGGATCGTGCCGGTGGAAATTGCCGCCGTGAGGGGGCAGCCCTTGACGCACAGCTGGCAGCCGGCATGGTCGACATGGTTCAGGAGGTTGTCGGCGCAACAGTGGCCGAGCACCTCAGCGCTGGTGTACCCGCTGATCTGTTCGGCGCCATTGTTCCAGTAGGTGATGCGGCGGTGGCGGTCCACGAAGTAGACCCCATCGCGGACATGGTCGAGCACGCTGCGGAGAAAGGCGACGTCGGTGGAATCTTCAGTGGGTGGGTGAAGACCAAGCTCGGTTGGCATCAGCTTCCCCTTGCGGGTTACGGCGAGCGCCGTTCCTGGGTACGGGAGCAATCTCCACGCCGTGCAGGGGGAAAACGAGGTTCGGACGGGCACCTTCACGGGCTCTTCACCCCAGATTCAGCGCCACTTCCTGATCCGGGGACAGGAGCCTCCCCCTGGGAGCGCGGTGCCCTGTCGGGGCAGTGCCCGGTTGCGGGTGGCGAGGTGCGGCGGGACTGCCAGGCTTCAGGCCGCCGGTGCCGGGGCTCCGGGCCCGCCGCGTCCGGCGAGGCTCTCCCGGACCGTGGTCAGCAGTTCCCCGGCAGTGAACGGCTTGGTCAGGATGCTCGAGACCTTCAGCCCTCCCAGGAGCGCCACGTTTCCCTCCGCCTGGAGTCCGCTGGCCCCGATGATCCGGAGATCCCGGCTGTGGTCCCTCAAGTGGCGGATCAGGGTCGCTCCGTCCATTCCCGGCATTCGCATGTCGGTCAGGACCAGGGCAATGTCGGCGGGGCGGGACCGGAACAGTTCCAGGGCATCCTCGCCGTTCGCGGCACTGATCACCCGGTATCCGAAGCGCTCCAGCACCCGGCTGGTGATCTGCCGGATCGCGGATTCATCGTCCACCACCAGCACCAGCTCCCCTTGGCCGCGCGGCAGCGCCTCGCCGTGACTCTCCGACGGGATGGCCGACGCGACGCCATCGGTGGGGAGGTAGACGCGGAAGGTGGATCCCTTGCCGGGCACGGAATCGACCGTGATGAAACCCCCGTGGCTCTCGATGATGGCCAGGGAAGTGGAGAGGCCGAGGCCGGTGCCCTTGGTGACCTCCTTGGTGGAGAAGAAGGGGTCGAAGATCCGGTCGAGATCGTCGGCCGAAATGCCGGTGCCAGTGTCCGCCACCTCCACGAGGATGAATGGACCGGGAGGCACCTTTCCGCGGCGCGGCGCGGGGATATTGTTCACCCAGGTGTTCCGTGCCGCGAGACGGAGCGTCCCCCCAGCGGGCATGGCATCCCGGGCATTGACGCAAAGGTTCATGAGGACCTGGTGCAACTGGGTGGCGTCACCGGTCACGGCGAACAGGTCGGGCGCCACCTGGGTCTCCAGCTGAATCCGCTTGAGGAAGGTCTCGTTGACCACCTTGCCAATCTCGACCAACAGGCGACCCAACGACACTTCGGCCCGCGTCCCCTCGACCCCGCGCGCAAAGGAAAGGACCTGGCGGACCATGTCGGCGCCCCGACGCGCGCTCAACTCGATATCGGACAATGCGCCAAGGCGGTCGGCGTCCCGCTCCCCCGCGCGGAGCAAGTCGATCGAGAGGAGGATCGGCGCCAGGACGTTGTTGAGGTCATGCGCGATCCCTCCCGCCAGGATGCCGATGCTTTCCAGTCTCTGGGCCCGCAGGAACTGCCGTTCCAGCCGCTTGCGCTCGGTGATGTCGGAATCGATGGCCATGACGGAGTGGCGGCTGCCGCCTTCCTCGTGCAGCTGGCTCAATCGCGCAAACACCGAGATCGGAGCCCCCGAGCGGTGGCACTTTTCCAACTCGCCGGACCACTCGCCCTGCTCCTGCACCACACGGAGGGCGCCCTGCAGCTGGGCACTGTTCGCACAGAGCAACTCGCCCACGGGTCGGCCGATCGCCTCTGCCGCCGTCCAGCCGTAGATCCGCTCGGCGCCGTGATTCCAGTAGGTGATGATTCCTTCCGGATCGCGGACCATGATGGCGTCCTGGGCCTGGTCCAGCAGCGACGCTTGCTGCCGCAGCAGGTGCGCGTCCTCACGACTGCCAGCCCAGCCCATCACCAGGGCGACAATGTTCGCCACCGATACGGCAAACGACTGCTCGTCGGGCGTCCATTCCCGGGGAGCGCCAACCTGTTCGTTGCAGAGGACGCCCACGAGCGAGCCACCCACTCGCACCGGCGCATCGAGCATCGAGGTGATCCCCAGCGGGACCAGGTAATCAGGGGTGAACTCGGCGGTACGCGGGTCGGTCCGGGCATCCGGGGCCGCAATCACCTCACTGGTGGCCAGGGCGGCGAAGTATCCGGGGTACTGGCGCTCTGTCAACATGATTCCAGTGCTGTAACGCCGGGGGCTGGCTTCGAACAGTACGTCGCAGGCGATCGCCGTGCGGTCCGGGGTGTACAGCCAGATGCTGACCCGCTCCACCTGGAGGGTCTCGGCTGCCTTGGCCGTGATCACCTTGAGGACCGCGTCCAGGTCCTGCCCCTCGATGAGTGCGCGCCGGGTCAGGCAGGTGAGCGCCGCATGGAAATCCTCGTGCCGTTGCCGGCTGGCGTCGAGCAGTCTGGCGGTCCGGTGGCTTTCGGTGATGTCGGTCATTCCCCCAATCGCACGAACCGGCCTGCCATCGGGCGAGCGGATGAAATAGCCATGGTCGCGCACCGTCGCGTAGCTGCCGTCGATCCGGGCAAAGCGGTACACTGCGTCCCACCGCTCGCGGCCGTCGGCCATGGTGGCCTGAAATCCCGCCACGACCTCGTCCCGCTCGTCCGGGTGGAGGCGGTCTGACCAATCGGTTGTCGTCGGCTCGCCGGGCCCCGAGCGGAGTCCAAACAGGGTTTCGAAGCTGGCACTCCGCCAGACCGTCCTGGTGACGAGGTCCCAATCCCAGATCGCGTCGCTGGTGGCGTGGGACAGGAGCCGGAAGCGCTCCTCGCTCTGGCGCAACTCCGCGGTGGCCTCCTGCAGCGCGGTGACATCGGTGGCCATCACCATCTCGGCCCGGTGTCCCTGGAACTCGAGTGTATGGGTCGCGATTTGCACCTGGATGATCCGGCCGTCCCTCAACCGGTGCCGCCAGGGCCCCGGTTCCGCATAGCCCTCGGTCTCCCCGCGCAGGTAGGTACGCAGCCGCCGCCCCTCCTCAGGTGACCGCAGGTCCAGCAGGGTCATCGCGAGGAATTCCTCGCGGGTGTATCCATACTTCGCGACCGTGGCGCCGTTGACCGCCAGGAATCGCAGGGAATCCCGGTCAAAGACATAGAGCGGAGTCGGGTTGGCCTCGAACAGGATCCGGTAGGTGTCCTCGCCCGCCGAGGGGAGGGGAGCGGTGTCGGCCTCGTGGAGGTCGGGCGGCGCACCCAGGTCAAGCGACATGTGACAGGTCACCGTGGTGCCCGGTGATTCGCTCCGCACCGGAGGTCCCGTAGGTGATCCGCCGGGTCCGGTCGACAAAATAGACCCCATCCTGCAGGTGATCGAGGACGCGTTGCAGGAACGCCGAGTCGCGTGGGAGGGGGAGGGTGGGGACCCTGGCTGGGGCGACCATGATCGATCCTGGGATCGGGAAGGACTGCTGGGTCTGATACAACCCAGCAACGATCGAGCCGCGTCAAGCACGTTTGCCTATTCTGTCGACATTTTCATGGTTCCTTATGGATGTCTTCATGAAACCACTCCAGGCAGGCCGAGTCAGCCCCGAAACCGGCCCTGCCGTTCCGTATGTCACAAGGCACGTGCACCTGGAACTGGGACCGTCAACTTGACGAGTGGCATGCTGCACCGATCGAGACTGTTGCGGCCACGCCGCTCATTGCGGTTGGGGGGACCACGGGATGCCCCACTGACGTGACACCCGAATAGCGATATGACACCTCAGGTTCAAGTAGCCAAGTGACCGCTCAGTAAGTGATTACGTTGTTTTCCACAAACGACCTGTGCCTGGTTGAGTCGGATCCGTCGTCTCCTTGGGACTGGGCATCGGAGCATTGGTTCTCCACGATATGCCGCCACTCCGGGCCCCGTTTCCCCTCTCCCGAGGTGTCCATGCGAGTCTTCGGCCTGATCGCCCTCTCCGCGTCCCTGACCTCGGTGGCCGCTGCCCAGGTCACCCTCAGCCCCAAGGTCGGGGTCAGCATCGCCGACATGAAATCCGCCACCGCCGATGTCGATACCAAGAGCCGGCTGGGCTATCAGGCCGGTGTGGACCTGCGCCTCGGCCTCGGCATGTTCATCCAGCCTGGTGTCCACTACCAGCAGACGGGGCTGGAGCAGAATCTCCTGCTGGCCGGCAAGTACAATCTTGATGTCCGGGGCTACCACATTCCGGTGCTCGTCGGGGTCAAGGCCGGGGTGGGGGTGGCCGGGATCCGGATCGCCGCCGGGCCTGCTCTGACTCTCGTCCAATCGGTCAAGGATAATGCGGGAGGGATCACCAAGGACGACCTGGCCAAGCGCCGGCTGGGCGGCATGGTGCAAGTCGGGGTGGATGCCCTCGGATTCACGGCCGATCTTTCGGGCGAGGCCGGATTGACGAAGTTCTTCGAGACCGGCAGCACCGAGAAGCTTCGGACGATGCGGCTGTCGGTCGGCTGGAAGTTCTAGGTTCGTCCGGGGAGGGATGAAGAACGGCCGGCGTCCAGGTAGAGACGCGCTACTAGCGCGTCTCTACCTGGTGGTCGGCCATTTCGTATCCCTGATGGAGCGTATCGGGATCGAACCGATGACCTCCTGGTTGCAAACCAGGCGCTCTCCCAACTGAGCTAACGCCCCCTTCCGCGCGGGAAATGTAGCAGGGTCAGCGGGTCAGCGGGTCATAAGGTGCTGGCTCGAGTTTGGAATGCCAGCCCTACTGTGCTGTGGCTTCCCCGCTGACTGGCTGACCCGCTGTCCCGCTGTCAGGCTAGCAGCAGCCGGTACCGCAGCCGCAA
>Ga0163144_10023183_pt1 | contig 12265 bp, 14 predicted proteins | sample OliLak19BULKMAT1_FD_123175 | JGI IMG/M metagenome (GOLD analysis project Ga0163144, IMG submission 123175) | Freshwater microbial mat bacterial communities from Lake Vanda, McMurdo Dry Valleys, Antarctica - Oligotrophic Lake LV.19.BULKMAT1 | ecosystem: Environmental > Aquatic > Freshwater >...
CGCAGCGGCAGGCGTCCTATCGCCATCCTGGATTGCGGTGGGTTGGGTCATCAGTGGAAAACTGGGGACGAAGATTCGAGGAACTCGCCGGATCCCGTGAGCGCCGGCATCGCGGTCAATCGGGCTGTTGCACCCAGATTTGCTCCGCCTCGTGTTTGCGCAGGCTGAGATGGTAGCCGCGCACCTTGATTTCGATGGGGTCTCCCAGCGGAGCGAAGCGCACCAACTCGACCGGTGTGCCGACGAGAAGACCCATTTCGAGCAATCGTCCGCGCTGCTCGGAGGGAACCTTGATTTCCCGCACGGTGGCTTTGGCGCCGGCAGGAAGGGACGCCAGCGATTGAGCTTCCGCAGGCATGGATTAACGCCCGCTCGCCGCCAGCGGCTCGACGAGGATGCTGCTGGCCAGTTCGGCGCTGATGCCCAGCCGCGTATTGCAAACCTGGCAGATGACACTCGAGTGACGGCTGACGAGCTTGATTTGTTGTTCCTCGCAGAAGCCCAACTCGCGCAAGCGGATGCTGACCGCGGGGTCCGCGGAGAGTTGCTTGATGCGCACCTGCGTGCCGTCTTTGACCTGGTTTAACGGACAGAGATCCGGCTGGCGACAGGCATCGGCGGCGCATTGGTGAGACGATTCGTTCACGACGAAGGCAAGTTAGGGTAGTTGAGATTGAGTTGCAAGAAGGTTTTCCCCCTCGCGAATTTCAGAAGCATCAGCTTGCAGCTTGAGCCGGGGGCTTGGACCGGGCATGGTTGCGCGGTGAAAGCTATGTCGATGTCCAAATGCACTGCGAATCTGCCGGGAACTTTTCCGAGGCCGGCGGGTTTCACCTTCGTTCATGGCGCCTGACCGGCATCGGCGGCGCTTCACGCTTTCTCCCCCCTTTTTCACATGAGCAATACGCTGGATGAATTGAATCAAGAAGTGCGCCAGTCCTCGGGCTGGGTCACCACGCTGCGCACCGAAATCGGCCGCGTCGTCGTCGGGCAACAATATCTCGTGGACCGGCTCATCGTCGGCCTGCTGGCGAACGGCCACGTGCTGCTGGAGGGCGTGCCGGGATTGGCGAAGACGCTTTCCGTGCGCACGCTGGCGACGGCCATCCAGGCGAAGTTCAACCGCATCCAGTTCACGCCTGACCTGCTGCCCGCGGACATCATCGGCACGCTGATTTACAATCCGCAGGACGGGAAGTATCACGCGACGAAGGGACCGGTCTTCGCCAATCTCGTGCTGGCGGATGAAATCAATCGCGCACCGGCGAAGGTGCAAAGCGCCCTGCTCGAAGCGATGCAGGAGCGGCAGGTGACGCTGGGCGGCGAGACGATGCCGCTGCCCTCGCCGTTCCTCGTGCTGGCGACGGAGAATCCCATCGATCAGGAGGGGACGTATCCGCTGCCCGAGGCGCAGGTGGATCGCTTCATGTTCAAGGTGATCATCAATTACCCGACGATGGAGGAGGAGCGAAAGATCCTCGATACGATGGCCTTCACTTCGCCGAACATGAAGGTGCAGCCGGTGATCCCGCTGGAGGAAATCTTCAAGACGCGCCATCTGGTGGACCGCATTCATGTGGATGACAAGATCCGCGATTACATCGTGCGCCTGGTCTTCGCGACGCGGCAGCCGGAGAAGTATGGCCTGGATATCAAGCATCTGATCCAGTTCGGCGCGTCGCCGCGCGCGACCATCAACCTGACACTGGCCGCGAAGGCGTGGGCGCTGCTCGAGGGGCGCGGCTACGTGACGCCCGAGGACATCAAGAGCATCGGCCCGGACGTGCTGCGGCATCGCATCCTGCTCACCTACGAGGCCGAGGCTGAGGGCGTGACGACGGACGCGATCATCAAGAAGATTTTCAACACCATCGCGGTGCCGTGAACGTGAAGTTCAACCCCGCATGACGGTCAAAGACATCCTGGAGAGTGTTCGGCGCGTCGAGATGAAGACGAACGCGCTCGTCAACGACACGATGGTGGGAGCGTACCTCAGCCACTTCAAGGGGCGCGGCATGGACTTCGAGGACTTGCGCGAATACATGCCCGGCGATGACGTGCGCAACATCGACTGGAACGTGACGTATCGCATGGGGCGGCCCTTTGTGAAGCGCTTCCGCGAGGAGCGTGAGCTGGGCATCATCCTGGCGATGGACGTGAGCGCGTCCGGTGCCTTCGGCAGCGCGCGGGTGAACAAGCGGGAGTTCGCCACGGAGGTCGCGAGCACGCTGGCTTTCTCCGCCGCGAAGAACAGCGACAAGGTCGCGCTGGCGCTGTTCACGGACAAGGTCGAGCTGTTCCTGCCGCCGCGGAAGGGGCGGCAGCACATCCTGCGTTTGATTCGCGAGATGCTGTTCTTCAAGCCGCAGCGCAAGGGGACGAACATCGCCGCGACGTTGAACTTCCTGAATCACGCGTTGAACCGCCGCTGCATTGTTTTTCTGCTGACGGATTTCCTGCACAGCTTCGGCCCGCAGGCGGGGCGCGCGGGCAGGGCGCGGGATCTCGTGCAGGAAATCGGCATGACGAATGTGCGTCACGACCTGGTGTGCGTGCATCTCACCGACCCGCGTGAAACCAACCTGCCGAACGTGGGCTTGCTCACGGTGGAGGACGCGGAGACGGGGGAATTGCTGGAGGTCGATTCGGGCCGCGCGTCGGTGCGAGAGACCTACGCCGCGAGCAACGCGGAACGCATCTTGACGCTCGATCGGGCGTTCCGTCAGGCGGGCGTGGACACGATTCGCCTCGATACGACGCAGCCCTTCGCGCAGACGATCCAACGTTTCTTCGAGACGCGGAGGCGTCGCTAAGGGATGAAGACTTTGTTGATGCTGGGGGCGGCGGAGATCCCCGAGTTGTTGCCGATGAGGGAGGAGATTCCGCCGACGTTCATCGAAGAACACGGCTGGTGGCCTGTGATCGGGATGGCGGCAGGAGTGATTGTCCTGGCGGTCATCGTGACCTTGCTGCTCCGGCGCAAAAAGGCGGCGGAGATCATCCCGGCGGATGTGATCGCGCGCCGGGCGCTGGAGCCGTTGCGCGGCCGCGCGGAGGACACCGCGCTGGTGCAGGCGGTGTCGGCGATCGTGCGGCGCTACGCGCTTGGGGTGTTCATCCCGGCGCACGATGAATTGACGACGGACGAACTGGTGCGCGTGCTGAAAGACGACGCGCGCGTCAAGGCGGAGACCCGCACGGCACTGGCGGAGTTCCTGAAATACTGCGACGTGCAGAAGTTCGCGCCCGTGCAAATGGCGATGAAGCCGGAGCTGGTGGAGCAGGCGCTGGAACTGGTGCGGCGCTTCGAGGCGGATCGCACGGCGGCGGCGTCCACAACCACAACGCGCCCGGCATGAATTCGCACTTCGAGTTCCAATATCCGTGGGCGCTCGGGCTGCTGGCGTTGCTGCCGGTGTACATGTTTTTGCGCGGACGGATTGGCAAGTTCTCCGCCCTAAATTTTCCGAGCGCGGACCTGGTGCGCGCAGCGGGTGGCGCGGCGCGTTCAGCAGCGGGGCGGCTGCTGATTTTCCTGCGCCTGCTCACGCTGGGCTTGCTCTTCGTCGCGCTGGCCGGACCGCGCTTTGCCCATGATCGCACCGAGTCCCAGGCCAGCGGCGTGGACATCATGCTGGTGTTCGATTTGTCGTGGTCGATGATGGCTCTGGACATGAGTCCGCCGGGGCAAAAGGTCACGCGCTTCGACATCGCGCAGGAGGTGATCATCGACTTTGTGAAACGCCGGCCCAGCGACAGGATTGGGCTCGTGGTTTTCTCCGGCGTGCCGTATCTCGCCAGCCCGCTGACGTTGAACCACGAATGGTTGCTGCAAAATTTGCAGCGCCTGCGCATCGGCATCATCCGCGAACTGGGCACCGCCATCGGCGACGCCACCGCCACCGCCGTGAAGCGCATGAAGGCGCTTAAGGACGTGAAGAGCCGCATCATCATCCTGCTCACGGACGGTGATAACAACAAAGGCGAGATCGCGCCCATCCCCGCCGCGCAACTCGCCGCCGCCATCGGCGCGAAGCTCTACACCATCGGCATCGGGAAGGAGGAGCCGTGCGTGCTGCCCGCCTTCGACCCCGCGACGGGCAAGCTCAAGCTCGACCCGTTGGGACAGATCATCCCGACCACGGTCTTGCAGCCGGCGAACTACACCGTGCTCGGGAGCATGGCGCGTCTCTCGCGCGGCAAAGCCTACGTCGCGCAAAACCGGAGTGAGCTGGCGGGCATTTACGAACAGATCGACCGGCTCGAAAAAACCGAGGTGAAGCTCCGGCGGTACACGACGTTCACGCCGCTGTTTCACTGGCCGCTGCTGACGGCCTTCGCGCTGCTCATCATTGAATTGATCTTCTCCAACACGCGCTACCGCCGCGCTCCCTGACGATGGACTGGACGAACCCACATTTCGCGGAACCGCGCTGGCTCTGGCTGGCTGCCGTCGGACCGCTGTTGCTCATCGCGCTGCATCGCTACGCCCACTGGGCGCGGGCGAAGCAATTGGCACGCTTCGCCGCGGCGGAATTGCTGGAACGATTGCTGACCTCACACAGCCGGGTGCGCCGGTTCATCAAGCAAACCATGCTGGTGCTCGCGGTGGCCATCATTGGTCTGGCCCTGGCCAGGCCGCAGTGGGGCGAGCAGGCGGAAATTGCCCAGGCGCTCGGCGAGGATGTGCTGTTCGTCCTCGACTGTTCGCGCTCCATGCTCGCGCAGGACGTCCGCCCGAATCGCCTCACGCGCTCGAAGCTGGCGATCCTTGATTTCGTGCAGCGCCACGGACGCGGGCGCGTCGGTCTGGTGGCCTTCGCCGGACAGGCGTTTCTGCAATGCCCCCTGACGTTTGATTACGATGCCTTCCGTGAGTCGCTGATGGCCGTGGATGAAAATACGATTCCCGTGCAAGGCACCGACCTCGCGCGCGCGCTCGACGAAGGCTTTCTCGCGATGGAGAAAGACGACCGACGCAAGGTGATGGTTTTGATGACCGATGGTGAGGACTTGGAAAAGTCCGGCGTGAAAAAGGCTCAAGCTCTCGCGGAAAAAGGCGTCAACATCTTCAGCGTCGGCGTCGGCACGCAAGCGGGCAGTCAGATTCAAATCGTGAATGCCCTGGGTGCCGTCGATTACCTGCGCGATGAGCGTGGGAAGCCGGTGGAAAGCCGCCTCGATGACGCGACGCTGCGAGCCGTCGCCGAGGCGACGCGAGGGCAGTATCTGCCGCTGGGCGCGCTGGGCGAAGGCATGACGGGCGTGCGCCGCGCGTTGCTCTCGTCGAGCGATGCGCCGGGCATGTCCAAGGCACGCAGGCTCGGCGTGGACCGTTTTCATTTCTTTGTCGCGTCGGTGATCGTTCTTTTGCTGGTCGAATCTTTGATTGGCACCCGCCGTCGGATGAGCGACACTGGACCCAGTTGAGTTATGAGCCTTGAATACGTTGAACCCACAATCGGCACAGGCTTCGCCCATCGCAGCCTTCACAAATTGACTCAATCCCTGGCGATCGCCGGCCTGCTGGCTGGCTCGGCGCTCCCTTCCTTCGCTCTTGAACCATCGCGCCCTGATCCGGTGACCCCCCGCGAGCTTTACAACGACGGCACGGCGCGCCTGCGCGAAGGCAAGCTGCGCGAGGCCGAGGCGTCGCTCCAGGTCGCCGTCGCGAGCAACAACGAGAAGATTCAAACCCCGGCCCTCTACAATCTCGGCCACACCCGTTTCAAGCAGGGCATGGAGACGTTGAAGGAAATCAAGGACGGCAAAGGCACGCAGTCCAGGGGCGAGGCCGCCGCGGAGCGGGGCGAGGAGGCGATCAAGGCTGCGGATCAGGCGATGAACGGTTTCAGCATCGATCACCTGGTCGAGGCCTACATGCAGGGCAAGGGCGCGAGGAAGGAATTGAAGGCCGCAACCGAAGCCGTGAAGAAGGCGGTGGACAAGTATGGAGTCGTATTGCAGCGATGGCAGAGGTCGTCCGGTGATTTCAAGAGCGCCTATGAATTGCGATCCGCCGCGTCGGACGCGCGCGAAAACGCCAGCACCGTCGATCAATACATCGCCCGGCTGGTGGATGAATTGAACCAGGCCAAGGCGACCTGCGAGAAATGTCAGAACGCCGGGGACAAGCTCAAGGAAAAGATGAAGAAGCTGAAGGAGATGATGCCCGAGCAGCAGAAGCAGCAGTGCGAAAATCCCGGCGAGGAAGAAGAGGACGAGGAAGGCAAGCCGCGCCTGCCCAAGGAAGGCGAGAAGGAAGGTCCATCAAAGGACGGACATGAAATACCGCTCTCTTCCGAGGAAGCAGGTCGTATGCTCGAAGCGATGCGCCTCGACGGAAATCGGAAACTGCCCATTGGCGTCGGCGACTCCACTCCGCCCAAAAGCCGGACTGGCAAGCAGTGGTAAAGCTGATGCCATTTTCCATGGCCCTCTCCCGGATGTTTTCCCCGCTTCCGGTGCGCGTGGCATCGCTGTGCGTTCGCGCGCTCATCTTTTTCATGTGCGCGTTGAATTCTTCAGCGCAATTCCAGACCTCGAACGTCCCGCGCCTTCCATTCCAGATTAACCAGCAACCGGTTCCGCGGCCCGCGATGCAGATTGATCCCGCCACCGGCCTGCCCGTCATGGTTCAGCCCGGGCAGGATCCAATCATCCAGCTCATGATGATGCAGCCGGCCATCGACACCAATCTGCCGGTGGTGGCGGAGGCGGAGTTCGATCCGCCCATTCTGCCCGTCGGCGGTCGGGGCGTGTATCGCATCGTCGTCACCTCGGCGAACGACTCCGTCACGCTTCCGGATAAGTTACCCACGCCCGCTGGTCTTGAACTGACACCCGCGGCCCGCAGTCAGAATTACCATCTCACCGGCGGGAAAATGCAGCCTCGCTCCACCATCAACTTCCACGTCCGCGCACTGGCCGTCGGTGAATTCACGATGCCAGGCTACACCGTGACCGCTTCCGGAAAAACGCTTGCAGTCCCCGCGGCGAAGGTGTCCGTGGTCGCGGCGGGCGCGGCGCCGGTTTCGGATTCGCCCCGGCTCGTGGTTGAACTGCCACCGGGCGACATCTACATCGGCATGGTGGTGCTGGTGCGCGTCATCCTCGTCGATCCCGGCGACAACAGCGCACAGGGCCTCTCCCAAGTGCAGGTGGTGGGCGACACCTTCTTCGCTGACACCACCTATCTCCGCCAGCGCCGCGAAATCTCCAACCGCAACGGGCGTCCGGTCGCGGTGGTCATCAGCGAGATTCCCATTACTCCCTTGCGCGAAGGTTCGCAGGCGTTCATCGCGCAGGGCTACGCGATCATGAATCGCAACTCGACCTCGCGGCTGTCGGGCATTCCCTCCTATAATCCCCTGCTCGACACCGACCCGACGAACATCCTCGTGAAGCGCGTTCCGTCCGAGGGTGAACTGCCCGGCTACACCGGCGCCATCGGCACCTTTCAACTGGAGCCGCCCCGCGCCGTCCCCGATGCGGTGCGCGCCGGTGATCCGCTCACGCTCAAGGTGACCGTGCGCGGCGAAGGAAATTTTGGACGCTTCACGCCGCCGCGATTCCAAGGCGGAGGCGACTGGCAGGTTTTCCCGCCCACGACCGAGACGCCCCCGGTCAACCCCATGCAAAAGCAGGGCGCGGTCGTGTTTACCTACACCATGATCCCGCAAAGCGACCGTGTGCGTGGCACGCCGCCAATCCAGTTCAGCTACTTCGACCCGGTGCAGAAGCGTCATGTTGATCTCACCATTCCGCCCGTGCCGATAAAAGTCACCGCCGCGCCCAACGTCGCCGCAGCGACCGCCTCCCCGGCCGACACGCTCACCTTCAAACCCGGAACTGAATCAGCGGAGATGCCGGAGCGAGAGCTCGTGATGACCGGCCTCGCGGAGACGCCCGGCTCCGCTGCGTCGAGCCTCGTGCCGTGGCAGCGGCGCGGCGGGTTAGTCGCCTTGCAATTGCTACCCGGTGTCCTGCTGCTCGGGTTCTGGCTGTGGGACCGTCGCCGCCGTTACCTTCAACAGCATCCCGAGGTGATTCTGAAACGTCACGCCCGTCGCGAGATGTCCCGGCAGCTCAGACTGGCCCGTCGCGCCGCCGCCGCGCAGGACGCGAGGAGTTTCGTGACCGCCGCCGTCGGCGCGCTGCGCGGCGCGTGCGCGCCTCACGACGCGGCCAACCCCGAAGCCCTCGTGTGCCGCGATGTGCTGGAGGAATTGCCAGCCGCCGCGCGCGCAGGCCGCGAGGGCGAAGTCGTGCGCCAGCTCTTCGCCGCGGCGGATGCCGTGCGTTTCGCCGGCAGCGTCCCGGACGGCGCGACGCTGCTCGCGGTGCAGCCGGACCTCGAACGATTGCTGGCGCAACTCCGCACGCGGCTATGAAGCGAACCATTTCCGCCACACAGAAGTTCTCCCTGCTTCTGCTAATTGCCTTCGCGGTGCGGCTGCCGGCCATCGCTGCGGTCCCCGAGACATTTCAAGCAGGCACGCAGGCTTATCTCGGCGGAAATTTTCCGCAGGCGGCAACCTTGTATCGTCAGTCTGCCGACGTCTCGCTCGCCCCGGGCACTCTGCACAACTTGGGGAACGCCGAATGGAAAAACGGACGGTCCGGCCCGGCCATCCTCGCGTGGGAACAGGCGCAATGGCTCAACCCTTCCAGCGCGAACACGCGCGCGAACCTCCGGTTTGCCCGCCACTCCGCCCAGCTCGAAAGCCCGTCGCTCTCGTGGTTCGAGATCTGTTCCACCTGGCTGCCCGTGAATGCATGGCTCTGCGTTGCGAGCCTGAGCCTCTGGGTGGCTGTCGCCATGATGCTCCTGCCCGGAATCTTTCGCTGGAAGAAATCTGACTGGCATCAGGGCCTCGCTGCGGGCGGATTCGCCATTTTCCTCGTCACCGTGCCCTCGCTGCTCGGAGTACATTCGCGCTCGAAGCTTGGCGTGCTGTTGCCAAAGCAGACCGCGCTGCGCCTGACGCCCACAAAGGAAGCGCAGACCCTCGGCCAGCTTCCCGCCGGTGAAATCGCCCGGCTGGAGCTCGAACGCGGCGACTACGTTTATGTCCGGGCCGGAAACGACGCCGCCGGCTGGGTCGAGCGCTCGCAGTTCGGCCTGATCGGCGGGAAGTAATCGGGCGCCGGGATCACCTCTCTCCAACAAACCGGCGCACAGATTCCAGCGCCGGCGTTTTCGCATTCATCATGAAATCCCTGGCCCTTCTCCTGGTTACGCTGCTGCTTGCCGTCGGCTGCGCTTCGCGCGGACTGCCGCCCACGCATGGAGTCACGAATTTCGGCCGCGTCAACGCGAAGCTTTACCGCGGCGCACAGCCCGATGCCGCCGCCTTGGATCAACTCCAACGACTCGGCGTGAAGTCGGTGGTGAATCTGCGCGGTGCCGGCCGTGCCTCCGCGGCTGAGGAAAGGCAGGCGCAGCAACTTGGGATCATTTACACCAATGTGCCGCTGCGCCAGTTGGGTGCGCCTTCGGAAGCGGAGGTGACACGGGTGCTCGGCTTGATTGCATCTCTTCCCCCGCCCGTGTTCGTCCATTGCCTGTATGGGGCGGATCGCACGGGCACGATTGTCGCTTGTTACCGCATTGAACACGAGGGATGGACGAGCGAAGAGGCCTTGCGCGAGGCACGGGAGCACGGCATCGGCTTTTGGGAGATTGGGATGAAGAGTTACATCCGAGCCTTCGGGAAAAGCCGCGCCTTGAAGTGAAACGCGACGGGCGTCAGCGCAGCTTGGGGAAGAATTCCCGCGCGGTTTGGCATGTCGCGGCGCTGAGTTCTTCGAGCGAACATCCCTTCACCTGCGCCACGGCAGCAGCGAGATCCTTCACGTAGGCCGGCTCGCAGCGCTTGCCGCGATACGGCACGGGCGCGAGGTAGGGACAATCCGTTTCCAACATGAATTCGCCAAGCGGTGTGGCGGTCAGCGTGTCGCGGATGGTCTGCGCGTTCTTGAAGGTGAGGATGCCGGTGAAGCTGACGACGGAGCCCAGCGCAAGTACGCGCTTCATCGCCTCGGCGTCATCGACGAAGCAATGAAACTGCCCGCGCACCCGGCCGACAAACGGCTGCATCGTGGCGAGGGTATCCTCCAGAGCGCTGCGTTGATGGATGACACAGTTGAGGCCGAGTTCGGCGGCGACTTCAAGCTGCTGCTGGAAAATTTGGGCCTGTTTGCGCTTGTAGATGTCATCCTCTTCCGCCGTGCCGCCGGGCTGCGCGCTGGGCAGTCGGTAGTAATCGAGGCCGGTTTCGCCAATGGCAACAACCTTGGGATGCTTCGCCAACTCGCGCAGTTCGCCACGAATGTCGCCGGGTGCCTCCATGACGTGCGTGGGATGCCAGCCCACGGTGGCAAAGACGTTCTCGAATCGCTCCGCGATGGCCATAGCGCGGCGGCTGCTGTCGAGATCGGTGCCGATGGAATTGATGCGCGTGATGCCCGCGTCCGCCGCGCGTGCGATCACTTCAGCGAGGTCGGAGGCGAAGTCGGGGAAATCGAGGTGCGCGTGGGTGTCGAAGAAGTTCGCCATGAGAGCGGCGGAAGGACGGAGGGGATCAATCAACCTGCAAGGCTTGATCCATGAACTGCGACAGATGCAGGAGAATGGCGGTGTCGTTGACCACAAGCGTGGCGCCGGCCGCGCGGGCAGCGTCTTGCGCAGCCTGGTTGTGCGCCGCGGCGAAGGCGATCACCGGGAGGTGTGCAGTCACCTCATGCTGCCGAAGCGTACTGATGGCAGCGCAGATCTTTTCGTAGTTCGGCTCCACGTCGATGAAGGCCAGCAGGGGTGTTTCGCGCTCGGCGGTGGCCACGAGGTCCGCCGCGTCCGGTACAGGATGCACGCGGTAGCCGAGGTCCTGGAGTTTGTTCAACAACTGGCCACCCGGGAGCAGCTTCTCGTACATCAGCAGCGCCAGTGGTTTCGTCATGGCGAAAGCTTGGTCAGGCTTTGCCCAAAATAGCAAAAATTTTCCGAACGCAAATTGGACAACCGCCCAGGGAATGGCGAAGTATGTCTCATGGTGATGCGGGCCGCTCAAATTTTCGTCGTGCTGGCGCTAGTGTTAGGCGCGCTGTCGGGCAACCTGCGCGCGCACGGCGATTTCCACACGCTCATCACGGAGGCGAACAAGCTGATAGACGCGATGCCGAATGATCCCGAGGGCTGGCTCAAGCGGGGGGAGCTCTACCGTCTGCACCAGCAATGGGACGCGGCGGCGGCGGATTTTGAGAAGGCTGCCACCCTCGGTGCGAAGCAGGCGGCGCTCGATCTGGCGTGGGGCCGGTTCTGGCTGGATACGAACTGGCCGCTGTCCACCCGGGCCGCGATGGATCGACTGCTCACTGCCAGCCCGAATCATGTCGAGGGCCATCTGCTGCGCGGGCGTGCCTTGACCCGGCTGGGGCAGCATCTGGATGCGGCGGCAGATTTCACGAAGGCCATTGCATCGACGGCGGAGCCCGGACCGGATCTATTTATTGAGCGCGCGCAGATTCTCTCGGCGGGCGGACCGCAGGAGGCCGCCGCGGCGCTGGCCACCTTGGATGAGGGGATCAAGAAGCTCGGCCCGCTGGTGACGTTGCAACTGACCGCCATTGATCTCGAGTTGAAGCGAAAGAACTTCGAGGCCGCACTGGAACGACTGGACGGTGTGGCCGCGAAATCACCGCGCAAGGAAACCTGGCTCGTGCGACGTGGAGAAGTCTTGATGCAGGCCAACCGCCCCGATGAAGCGCGAAAGGCTTATCGGGATGCGCTCGCGTCCATGCAGACCCTCCCGCCCGCGCGCCGCAACGTGCCGGCGATGGTGGATTTGGAGAAGCGGATCCAGAAGGAACTACAGTTCCTCGACGGACCGGGGCCGGTGAAACCGTAAAAGCTCAGGGCGTCCCCTGCCCCACCACCATCGCGGTGAACGGCCACACGTAGGCTTGCAGCGTCACCAGCAGCCCGACCAGCGCGGCCAGCGCGATGCTGTGGAAGAAGACGTAGCGGAGAATACTTCCCTCGTGGCCGTACCAATTCGTCGCAGTACTCGCGACCACGATGCTTTGTGCATCAATCATTTTACCCATGACACCACCACTGCTGTTGGCCGCCGCCATGAGCACGGGACTGATGCCCGTCTGCTCGGCGCTGATTTTCTGGAGCGACTCGAAGAGAACATTCGACGCGGTGTCACTGCCGGTGAGCGCGACGCCCAGCCAACCCAGAAGCGTGCCGAAGAAGGGA